>Ga0078972_1000121_pt1 | contig 312854 bp, 270 predicted proteins | sample YelNatPaOPGAMG01_FD_67568 | JGI IMG/M metagenome (GOLD analysis project Ga0078972, IMG submission 67568) | Hot spring thermophilic microbial communities from Obsidian Pool, Yellowstone National Park, USA - OP-RAMG-01 (SPADES assembly) (version 2) | ecosystem: Environmental > Aquatic > Thermal...
AGCGCTCGGGGACATTCTGGCCCTTCTGGCGGCTCGTAGAGGCCCTAGTGGAAGAGGGTCGCGCGCCTACCATGGTGGTTCTTGAGAACGTCTGCGGCGCGCTCACTTCTCATGGGGGAAAGGACTTTGCGACTATCGGCGCTGCGCTCGTGGGCGGCGGGTATCGTTTCGGCGCGATGGTGGTGGACGCAGTGCGCTTCGTGCCGCAATCCCGGCCCCGGTTGTTCGTCGTGGCCATCCGCAAGGAGAGAACCATCCCCCAAAATCTCGTATTGCCCGGGGCCGGTCTGCTGTGGCATCCCGCGAATCTGGTGAGCGCTTACGAGAAACTCTCCGAGCGGTCGAAGGACGCTTGGGTGTGGTGGAGCTTGCCCGCGCCCCCGGCCCGAAGTTTGAGATTCGCGGACGTAATCGAGGACGATCCGCAAGGAGTGTCCTGGCACACGGCGGCGGAAACTGAACGCCTCCTCAGCCTGATGAGTCCGATCAACCGCAAGAAGGTTGAGCAGGCCATGAGGATGGGAAAGCGGATGGTCGGCGGCGTTTACAAACGCACTCGCAAGGATGAAAACGGAAACCGAGTGCAGCGGGCGGAGGTTCGCTTCGATGACGTGTCGGGTTGTCTGCGAACGCCTGTTGGCGGGTCGAGCCGACAGATCATCATGATCGTGGAAGGGAAGAAGGTTCGGACCCGGCTGTTGGCGCCGCGCGAAGCAGCGCGGCTTATGGGCCTGCCCGAAACCTACAAGCTGCCGGCCAACTATAATGACGCCTACCACCTCGCCGGCGACGGCGTCGTCGTCCCGGTGGTCCGGTTCCTGGCGGCGCATCTGCTCGAGCCGCTGCTTGCCGAAGGAACGGAGAGCGCCCGGAAGGAAGCAGCCTGAGATGGCGGAAGCGCATAAACAGGAGCTAGCCGCATTTGCGGCCGAAAAACGCTTCCGGGGAAAGGGCCCGCTCTGCGTGGCATTGGTGGTCACGCAACACGCGAAGACGATGGGACTGCCCTTGGACCCCGATAAACTCCTCACGGAAGGCGGAGGCCAAGTCCTCGGCCTTGGGAGGGGGGCTGTTCAAGCGGTTTTGAAGCGGCATGGCGTCACACGAGTCCTGGCTGATGAAGGGGGGCGCACTTCGCGTGGCAGTTTGAAGAACATGCGCGAATACGTCGCTTTTCTGAACAACCTGGCCAAGAGGGGCGAGGTCGATCTAAATGCTGTGGAAGCTTTCTGGATCGAGCGGGTCCATGAGTTCTTCGCAGGGAAGCCGTTCAAGATCAAGTTGGACGCAGCGCGGAGCCTGCGCATGGTCGTGCGCGATGTGGTCGCCCAGGCGGTCGAACGCCAGAAGACTGCGCCTGGAATGTACTATTCGGGCGCAGTGCTGCAGCACTTGGTCGGCGCGAAGCTCGATTGCGCACTTGGAAAAGGAAGCGTCGAGCACAACAGCTTTTCGACGGCGGATGCGCCCGGTTCGCGCGCGGGCGATTTCCTGATCGGAGACGTGGCCGTGCATGTCACCACATCCCCGGGCGAAGCGGTGATCGAAAAGTGCCGCGAGAACTTGAACGACGGTTTACGGCCGATGTTGGTGACGCTGCAACGCGGGCTGACGGTGGCGGAGGGCCTTGCCGCGAACGCGGGTCTCGCAGATCGGATCGACATCTTTGAGGTGGAGCAGTTTGTCGCGCTCAATCTCTATGAGTGGGGGAAGTTCGGCGCCGACGGACGCAAGACCGCCGTTGCCGATCTGGTGAAGCGATACAACGAAATCGTCGACGAATTCGAGACTGATCCCAGCTTGAAGATCGAATTGCGGCGATGAAGGAGACCGCAGAGCAGCGTAGCCGCATCATGCGGGCGGTGAAGGGCGCCGACACAACGCCCGAACTGGCGGTGCGGCGCTTGGCGCATAGCATGGGTTACCGGTTCCGGCTTCATCGGAATGACCTGCCGGGGAAGCCGGATTTGACGTTTCCGAGACTGCGCAAGGTGATCTTCGTGCATGGTTGTTTCTGGCACGGTCATGATTGCCCCCGGGGCGCCCGTGTTCCCGTGCAGAATCGCGACTACTGGACGCGGAAGGTGGCGCGGAACATGGAGCGGGACAGGAGTGCGCAGTCCGCGCTGCAACGTTTAGGGTGGAAGAGCCTGGTGGTGTGGGAATGTGAGATTAAGGACCAGAATCGCTTGCGGCGTGCGCTACGGCGGTTCCTGGGCAAATAGCATGAGCAGTAACGAACAAGCCATTCTGGACCAAATCCTTGAGCGGCAACGAGCGGAGCGTGCGCCTCACCTGACGGCAAACAAGTAGTTCGAGCTGCTTGTCGCAGAGTAGTTGCTGAAGCACTACGACCTTTCCTACGCCGAGATCGAGTCCGAAATGGCAGCCGGCGTGCGTCGCCATGCTCCGGAAGGAAAATTTCGCGGCGTTGAACCCTTTGAAGCAGCGTAGCCGTTCGTGTTACTCTGGTTTCTGACCAGGGCGCATAGCTCAGTTGGTTAGAGCGCTTCCTTCACACGGAAGAGGTCCGGGGTTCGAGTCCCTGTGCGCCCACCATCTTTTTATTCTTACGCTCACGCTCGCGCACCGGGTACTCCGGCGAATCTGTTCGGCAAGTTTTCAAATACGCTTCCATTTTGGCGACGATGTCCTTATGGGCGGCTGCCACGTCTTTAGCCTCACCCACGTCTGCGCTCAGATCGTACAGCTCAAGCGGCGCACTAAGTCCGTGCCGGACTCCCTTCCAGCGACCCATTCGCACTGCCTGGTGAAAGCCGCCTTGTTCGTAGGACTCCCAGTATAACGGCCGGTCCGAATCCTGGGTCTTCCCTGCCAGAGTGGGAGCTATGGAGATGCCGTCCACGTTCCGCGGGATTCCGCGCACACCCGCCAGATTCGCCAGCGTGGGGAGCACATCACAAAAAGCCCACGGGAAGTTGCTGACCGCACCCGCTTTCACGCGCCCCGGCCAGCGCACGATCATGGGCACACGGATGCCGCCTTCATAGATGGAACCCTTCCTTCCCCGCAACGGTCCGGTGGTGGCAAAAGGTTTGTAATCAATGACTCCACCATTGTCGCTGGTGAAGAACACGACCGTGTTCTCTTCGAGTCCGCATTCTTTCAATTTGGCCAGAATCCGGCCCACGTAAGAGTCCATGCGCGTCACCATGGCCGCATAGTGCTTCGCCTCCTCGGGCCAGGGCTCTTTCGCGTAAGCTCCCAGATCTGGCGCCACAAATTCGGCGTGCGGTACGGTAGGCGTGAAATACAAGAAAAAGGGCTGGTAGCGGCGCCGTTCGATGAAATAAAGCGCCTCACGCAGAAACAGATCGGAGGCATACTCGCGGCGCTGTCCATGGAGATTCCCTCGCAGAATCTCCTTTTCCTTGTTGCGCCATAAGTATTGCGGGTAATGATTATGAGCGTGTTGCTGGTTCAGGAATCCGAACCATTCATCGAAGCCGTGGTCGTTGGGCAGCCCGGGCGTTCCCGGCTCTCCGAGGCCCCACTTGCCTATGACCGCGGTGGCGTAAGCACGGTCCTCGTCGAACGCATCTCGCCATTCCGGCCCTTTTAACACTTGCGCGATGGTGACATCCTCGGCGCGGAGCGAAACGCGGCCGCCCGTGCGACCGGAAGCGTTGGCCCGAACACTCGTGTGCCCCGTGTGCTGACCCGTCATCAGGACACTGCGCGAAGGCGCGCACACCGTACCGCCGGCGTAGCAGTCTGTGAACCTCATCCCTTCGGCAGCCATCCGGTCGATGTTTGGCGTGCGGATCAGCTTCTGTCCATAGCACCCCAGGTCGTAGACGCCGAGGTCGTCGGCCATGATGAACACGAAATTCGGCTGTTCAGGCCGCTCTCGGTCACGCTGTGCCGCCGCCAGCGAGGTCAGTGACAAAGATGAAAGCGCTAGAAAGTCCCGCCGCCGCGTCAGAGAAGATCTGCAATTCACGGCCTGATTTTATCGCAACTTGCACCCGCCTAAAAGATGAACTTGAGGCCGAGCTGGAAGTTCCTAGGCCTGTCGGCGCTCCCGATGGTTCCAAAATTCGCATTCCCCACTTGTGCGTTGGGAACGCCGAAGTGCGGCGTATTGGTGGCGTTAAACGCCTCCGCGCGGAACTGCAAGCGCATCCCTTCACGCACCTCGAACGTCTTGTGCACGCCGAGATCGAAGTTTACCTCGCCGGGCCCTTCGATTAGGTTGCGGCCGGCATTCCCATATCGGTATGGTTGATTCCGCACAAATGCGGCTGTGTTGAACCAGCGGTCCAAGCTTCGTTCATCCCGGCTGAGTCTCCAAGATCCGACCACGTCCGGCCGGTCCGGCATCCCCGTATTAGATGGATTTCCTTGTACGCTTAGGTTCACTAGCCGTCCGCTCGTTAAAGTAGTGATGCCAGTAATGGACCAACCGCCGAGCGCTCCCTGGATGAACCGATTCGCGTTGCCCAGGTAGCGCTTCCCGCGCCCCACAGGCAGCTCGTAGTTTTGGCTCACTACGAAGCGGTGCGCTCGGTGCTCGTCGGCCAGCGAGCGTTCCGCGCGGTAGTTGAGCGGATCTTGAGGAAGCGAATCCGAAACTCCTCCCGCCGCTGATTCTCCCCGGCCGTCGCTAATGGTCTTGGACCACATATACGATCCCAGCAGGCTGAGCCCCGCAGAAAGCCGCTTTTCCACCCGCACTTGCATCGAATGGAAATTGGAATTCGCATTCGCTTCATGGCGGTAGGTATTCGCCAGCGGGCCGACCACCGCCTCATCCCGTGGAACGAATATCTTTTGATAGCGACGCCGGGAATTCACAGCTCCAGGACCCGGCAGCGCCCAGTTCCCTTCGGTGCGCCGCATGAGCTTGTGCGCCGTGTTCGCGTAATACCCCACCTCCACGACCATCTGTCCAGGCAATTCGCGCTGGATATTGAAGTTCCACTGTTGCGCGTAACCGTTCCGCATATCGCGCTGGTAAGAAGACGTCCCGATGTTCCGTGCGTTTTGGGGGCTCACCGTCCCCGGCGGAACGCCCGCCGCCAGAGTCAATGATGGCGTGATGCGGTCCGTATCGACCTGCGCTCGGTACTGGAAGGGTGGATTGGTTTGCAGATACTGCGCTCCGCCCATCCCCTCATACTGGGAGTAGTACACTCCATAACCGCCACGGATCACCGTGTGCTGGAAGATGCTGTAAGCGAATCCAAAGCGGGGCGCGACGTCATTGCGGTCGGGACGTATCGTCGCCCGGTCGGCCCGTGATCCGTTCCGCGCGAGAACGAGTTGAGGAGCCGCCGGGTTTGTATCGATGTCAAAGTTGGCCCACAAGTTCCGAGTCTCAACCCACGGCAAACGGATATCCCACCGTAGGCCAAGATTCAACGTCAGCCGAGAAGTCACCCTCCATTCGTCCTGGACGTAGAACCCGTACCACGGAGCACGTTGGTTCATATAAGAGGGCGTCGACACTTGCGCCTGATACGGAAGCCCGAGCAACAAATCAGCGATCGAATTACCCTCGCGGAGGGTTTGCGTGTGGCGTGAATAGCTGCCGTCGAAGCTGAACACGCCCAGCGCCTGGTTGGGGTTGGACAAGTGGCTTTGCAGCCAGTTTAGGTTGGCGCCCGTTTTCAGGCTGTGCTTGCCGCGTAGCCATGATAAATCCGCTATGGCTTGGCGGTTTTGGGAATCTGCGTTATTGGGCAAAGTGGACCCCAAACCGAGAGCGGTATAGCCGGTAAGGTTGATTTGCGCCATTCCCGGCGTGGTGTTGTCTACGCCCCTTAAGCCATACTCGGCGTTCAGCGAGCGCTTGACTTCCGGCGGCGGCGTAATCCGCGTCAACAGGGCGTTCCATGCAATTTTGGCCGAAAGCGCCATGGCCGGCGTGATGATGCGATTGTAGCCCACCATAAAGTTGTGCCCCGTCGTGGTGATGTCCCGCGCGTTGGAGCCGCCATACGCCGGCCCCGGCAAATCGGGAGAGCCTGGTTCGTAATCTTTCTGGTAGCTGTACCGGCCAAACAGGCTGTTGGCGCTGTTTAAGGAGTGGTCGAGCTTGATGTCCCAGCGGTCTCGGTTGGTGGCATCGGCTGGATTATAAAGAAAGTTTCGCGTCAACCCTTCTTTATTCGGCGCGGGATACAGAGAAGCCAGCCGCGCGCCCACACGGTCGAAGCGTGAGGAAGGGATGACGTTCCCCGGGAAAACCTGACGTTGCCGGGTCCCCGCGTCATAAGTGGCCGGGTCGTAGACCCGCGTCCCCGGCAAAAGTTCCGAAAAATCCCCCCGCACCATGGCCGTTGTCGGAATCGTGTTGTTCACCGTGCGCGACTCGCGGATCTTCATCCACTCGTAATCGCCGAAAAAGAACGTTTGATTCTTTTTCACGGGTCCACCTAGTGAAAATCCGTACTGGTTCCGCTTAAAGGGGGGACGCGGCTCTGTCGGCAAATCGAAAAAGTTCTTAGCATCCAATTTCTGGTTGCGCAAAAACTCGTAGGCGGTTCCGTGCAGTTCGTTCGTGCCGGATTTCAAGTTCACGATGATCACAGCGCCCGTGGCCCGGCTGTATTCCGCGGAATATGCGTTCGTCAAGACTTTAAACTCTTGGATCGCATCCACATTCGGCTTCACAGCCTCACCTTGCCGCCCCTGCGCGGCGATCTGCGCGTTGTTATTGTCCACTCCATCCAGCAAGTAGTTGTTCTGTGAAGCGCGCATGCCGCTGCCCGAAAACCCTTCCGTGCGCGCGCCGGGAGCAGGTCGGTTTACGCCTGCCGAAAGCAGCGCAAGCTGAACGTAATCGCGCCCGTTCAAAGGCAGATCGGCGATCTTCTGATTGTCGATGACCTGCCCTTGGGTGGCCTCTGTTACGGTCAATAACGGCGCCGCGGCGCTGATTGAGATTTCCTGGCTCATGGCGCCCACTTCGAGCGCAAAGTCGACCACCACCGTCTGTTGAATCTGAAGCGTGATGCCCGTGCGCACCGCGCGCTTAAAGCCTTCTTTGGCCGCCACCGCGCGATACTCGCCGATGCGCAAGGGCGGGGATTCAAACGTTCCATCGCCCCGCGCCGTGACTTCCAAACTCTGGTTGGTTAACGTATGGGTCAGCGTAACGACGGCGTCGGGAATCACGGCTCCGCTCTGGTCCCGCACCGTCCCAATAATCCGGCCTGTCTCCACTTGAGCCCATAGCGCACTTGCACACAAGAGCGCTGCGCCGCACCATTGGACCAATCTCATTCCGTACCTCCATCCTCGCCCCACTCCATGAGGCGCTCGTGAGCTTTGTGGAAGTATATCGCAAATCACCTTGCGCGGGCGCTCAAGCTACGGGACCGCGGAGAGGTCCCCATTGCGCAGCCAAGCGCTGGCCTCGCTCGGTAACGCCCGTCATCTCCACATCGCTCAGCGGACGGAATGAGCGCGCCGCCGCTACGGCCCGCCGCAATTCTTCCACAGTGCGAATCCCAATGATGGCCACGCAGACCCCCGGCACGCTCCATGTATATCGGAGGGTGTCCTGGTAGTCTTGCTCAGCGGTGAGCCGCGCGCCGGCCCCCTTGACCGGGCCGCCAAGCACCTTCATCGCCACCACTCCTACATTGCGCTTCCGGCATTCCGGCAACACTTTTTCCTCGTAGCCGTAGATATGGCGGTCCACATGGTTGATCACGCACATCAAGAGTTCGATTTCGCCGGTTTCCAGCGCCGGTAGGACGCGGGCAGGACGGAGATGGCTTGTCACGCCAATATGCCGGATCAGACCCTGCTTCTTCGCTTCGAGCAGCGCCCCAAGCGTGCCGTTTTTCGCCAATGCTTGTTCCAAGCTGGGGTAGCGGTCGTCCCGGCTGATGTTGTGGATGTGACAGCAATCCAGATAGTCCGTTTGCAGTTTTCGTAAGCTGTCTCGGATCTGATACAGCGCATCGCCCCGCGCATTGGTCTCCACTTTGGATACCAGGAAAACTTGATGTCGTTTGCCTTTGAGCGCCCGTCCCAGGCGCTCTTCGGAGAGGTTGTAGGGCGGCGCGGTGTCAAAGTAATTCACGCCGCTGTCAATCGCCTCTCCGACCACCCGGTCCACTTGGCTTTGCAGAACGCCGTCATCGCCGAGATGCTGCGCCCCGATTCCCAGAATACTGGCCTGAAAGTTGATTTTCCCTAGCCGCCGCCGCGGCATCGCTCCCTGGCCCGAGGCCGCTCCGGCCGCCGCCAGCATCGCAAACGAGCGCCTTGTAAGCTGAGTCATGGATGCTATTGTACTCAAGGGAGTCGTCCGCATCCGGCCTCCGCGGCGCGGTGTGCGCTCAATCTAGCTTCCGGATGCGGATATTGCGGTACCACACAGGCGAGCCGTGATCCTGAAAGCCGATATAACCCCGCCGGGCGAAATCCTTCAGAGGCTTCCGGAACTTGTTGGGAGATCCGTCCGGATTTTTTCTCGCTTCCGTCCATTGATCGAGATTCGCTTTTGCCGTAAGCTGCCCGTTGAGCTCCACTTGAATTTCCGGCCCCCGGCAGGTGATCACGTACTGATTCCATTCGCCCGGTTTGTGGGCGTTCACGCGTGGCGCCACTAGATCGTAAATTCCACCCACACTGCCCCGCCCCAGAGGACGGTCCGCCGGCGCATTCCCAACTTGAATTTCAATCCCCGTCTGCACCGGATCTTTCGGATCCGCCGTCCGGATGAATACACCCGAATTCGCCCGGTCCGGCATAACCTTGTACTCCAGTTCGAGTACAAAATCGCCATATTGTTCTTTCGTCCACAGATAATTGGCGTTCACCATCTTCCCATCATTTCGGTCCTTCAGCGCCAATACGCCGTTTTCGATCACCCAGTGGGGCGTGATGTTCATGAAGTGATCCAAATTCCGTCCGTCGAACAACACGACGAATCCTTTCTGCGCGCTAAGCAAGCCCGCCAACAAAAACACCGAGGTCAAAACTCGCAGTGGGAACATGTTTTTGATTTTCGCACCGAACCACCCCTACCGAACATCCGCCACCCCTCTTGAAAATACTTCCGCCTCACAGTACCCTAATGTTGGTAGGCGAAGAAATAGCGAATATGTACGTTTGCGTCTACGCTCCCAGATCGCCTGGCGCCATGGAAGCTCTAGCTGAGGTCTTGCCACAGATGGAACGCACGGCTGTGCATACGGCCATTGGCGCTTTGGACGGCATGGAATCCTTGCTAGGTCCGCCTTCCGAAATGGCTTCTTTTCTCCGGCGACGGCTTTGCGTCTGGGACTCGGATGTCAGGATAGCGGTGGCTTCCAATCCAGATGCCGCTTTCTTTGCCGCACACGGGTTTCCCGGGATTACGGTCATCCCACCCGGAAAGGAAGCAGAGGTCCTCGCCCCTCTTCCTCTGAAGCTTCTCCCCGCGGATCCGGGTATCCTCAACACCTTGCGCCAGTGGGGGTTACGGACCTTTCGAGACCTTGCCGCATTACCCGAGAATGGTCTTGTAGCGCGCCTCGGCCCCGACGCTTCACGGCTGTGGCGTCTTGCGCGTGGAGAACAGACCCGGGCGCTGCGGATCTGCCGGAGTCCCACCATTTTTGAAGAAACCATAGATTTGGACTACGAAATCGAACAGATCGAACCATTGTTGTTTCTCCTAGCCCGGAAGTTAAATGCCCTGTGCGAGCGCCTGACCGAGCATGGAGTCGCCACCTGCGAGCTCACTCTCGCTCTCAACGGAAAGACCCGCGTTTACCGTCTTCCGGTCCCCACCCGTAATCCGCGGACATTTCTGAAGCTTATCCAGCTAGACTTGGAAGCGCATCCTGCCGGCGAATCTGTATCTCGCATCGTCTTGCGCGCCGCACCTGCGGATCCGCGCCCTGCGCAGTCCGGTCTTTTTTCGCCGCCTCGTCCGGAACCGGAAAAGTTAGCCATCACTCTCGCTCGCATTGGAGCCATTGTCGGCCCTCAGAATGCAGGAGTCTCCGAAGTCCTCAACACGCATCGATCCGATGCTTTTCGCATTCTTCCGCCTTCGCCTGCTCAACGGCGGTCTCATTCGCAAATTTCGCGTGAGGTTGAGGGTTCCTACTTCTTTTCCCGGGCTTTGCGACGCTACCGCCCACCCAAGCCCTGCGATTGGCCTGTGATTCAGCGTAGGGCCATACGCATCTCCGGTCCCTGGCGCACTTCCGGCGAATGGTGGACGCCTCAACCCTGGGATCGTGATGAATATGACGTAACCCTTCCCGGCGGCACGCTTTGTCTGATTTTCCGTGACAACCGCACGGGCCTCTGGTTTCTCGACGGACAGTATGATTAACGGCTATGTAGAATTTCACGCGCGTTCCGCCTTCAGTTTTCTCGAAGGCGCTTCCCTACCGGAGAATATGGCGGCGCGCGCGGCGGAACTCGGCTATCCGGCTATGGCGCTCCTGGATCGCGACGGTCTTTGTGGCGCTCCACGGTTTCACTTCGCCGCAAAAAAGGTCGGGCTGAAAGCGCATATCGGGGCGGAGGTGGCCGGCATTCCTCTTATCGCCCGTAACCGCGCCGGATATCAGAATCTTTGCCGTCTCATCACCCGCGTGAAGTTTGAACCACCGCCGAATCTGCCTGCGCTATTTCCGCTTCTTGAACAATTTTCAGACGGTCTCATCGCGCTGGCGAATGCCGCCCATGCCGAAACGCTGTGCCGGATTTACGGTTCGCAAAACGTGTATGTCGAGCTTCAGCGCCACTACCATCGTGAGGAGGAGTTTCGGAACCAAGCCGCCATAGAAGTCGCGCGCCGGCTCAAGCTCCCTCTGCTTGCCACCAATGCGCCGGCTTATGCCACTCCGCGCGAGCGCGAACTTCTCGATGTGCTCACCGCTATCCGCCACCATGTCACTATCGATCAAGCCGGGCGGCTCTTGGCTCGCAACAGCGAGCGCTACCTTAAGCCCGCCCGCGACATGCAACGGCTGTTTGCTGATCTTCCCGAAGCCATCGCCAACACCCTGGAGCTTTCCTCACGCCTGGAGTTCGTACTGGAAGATCTCGGCTATGAATTTCCTCACTACCCTGTTCCTGAGGGTCAGACCATGGCCTCTTTTCTGCGCCAGCGCACCTACGATGGCATGCGCCGCCGCTATGGGGACAACCACGCTCGCGCGCGGGCGCAGATCGACCGCGAACTCGCTTTGATCGAAAAACTCAAGCTCGAAGGCTACTTCCTCATCGTTTGGGACATTGTAGAATTCTGCCGCCGCGAAGGCATCTTGGCTCAGGGGCGCGGATCGGCGGCCAACAGCGCCGTTTGTTATGCCTTAGGCATTACAGCGGTGGACCCTGTCAACATGGATCTGCTTTTTGAGCGATTTCTTTCCGAAGAACGCCGAGAGTGGCCGGACATCGACTTGGATTTGCCCAGCGGCCCGCAGCGCGAGCGTGTAATTCAGTACGTTTATGAGCGCTATGGACCATACGGGGCCGCCATGACCGCCAATGTCATTACTTACCGCGACCGTCTTGCGGCTCGCGAAGTGGGGAAAGCTCTGGAACCCTATCGTGGCGCGCCGAAATTCCAGGAGATCTGCAAAGCCATACGGGATCTGCCTCGCCATCTCGGCCAACACTCCGGCGGCATGGTGATTTGCCAGGGGCGCCTAGATTCTATTGTCCCGTTACAACCCGCCAGTATGCCCGGCCGCGTAGTGGTGCAGTGGGATAAAGATGATTGCGCCGATCTCGGTCTCATCAAGGTCGACTTGCTGGGTCTCGGCATGATGGCGGTGCTCGAGGAATCCCTTGTTCACATTCGCCGTCACTACGGCGAGTCGATTGATCTTGGCAAGCTCCCGCAGGACGACCCCGCCGTGTACCGCGCCCTTCAGGAAGCCGACACTGTCGGCATGTTTCAAGTGGAAAGCCGCGCGCAAATGGCCACCTTGCCGCGAGTCCGCCCCACCCGTTTTTACGATCTGGTGGTGGAAGTGGGCATCATCCGCCCGGGCCCGATTGTGGGCAAAATGGTTCACCCTTACATCCGCCGCCGCCAGGGAAAAGAAAAGCCTGAGTGCCTGCATCCCTCTCTCGAACCCGTGCTGCAACGGACCCTAGGCGTGCCTTTGTTCCAAGAACAACTCTTGCGAATGGCCATGATTGCGGCAGGGTTTTCCGGCGGGGAGGCCGAAGAACTACGCCGCGCTTTTTCCCACAAACGCTCCGAACAGCGCATGTCAGAAATCGAAGTGAAGCTCCGCCGGGGCATGGATCGTAACGGGATCACGGGAGAAGTTCAGGATCGTATCGTGCAGTCCATCACCTCCTTCGCCCTGTATGGTTTTCCGGAGTCCCACGCCGCCAGTTTCGCTCTTCTGGCGTATGCCAGCGCGTATCTGAAAGTCCATTACCCGGCTGCTTTCACTGCGGCGTTGTTAAACTGCCAGCCCATGGGCTTTTACCATCCCGCCACCATTGTTCAGGACGCCCGGCGTCACGGCTTGCGATTTCTTCCGGTAGACGTGAATCGCTCCGACTGGCTGTGCAAGTTGGAAAAACCCGATGGAACCGAGAACTATGGCGTGCGTCTAGGCCTCAACTATCTTTCCGGTTTGCGCCGTGAAGTCGGGCTCCAAATTGCCGCCCGCAAGCCATACCTTTCCATTGACGACCTCGTGAAGCGCGTTCCCGGACTTCGTAAGGACGAACTCGCGACGCTGGCGGACGCCGGCGCATTAAACTCCTTATCTGCTCACCGTCGCGAGGCCCTTTGGGAAGTCGCGCGCGCCGCTCGCCCCGCAGGCCCTTTGTTGGACTCCTCATCCGGCGGCGATTCTTCACCTTTAGCGCCCATGACTCCCGAGCAACGCCTCTGCGCCGACTTCCAACATACCGGGCTTACCCTCGGACGCCATCCCATGGCCTACCGCCGCAAGGAATGGGAACACCTCGGAATTCAAACCACCGCGGCCATTCTCCGTATTCCCAACGGCGAGCGGGTGCGCGTAGCCGGTTCGGTCATCGTGCGCCAGCGTCCCGCCACCGCCAAAGGATTTGTGTTCCTCAGCCTGGAAGACGAAACAGGCATCGCCAACATCATCCTTGCGCCTTGCGTCTTCGAACAGTTTCAAGAAGTGATTATCACGGAACCTTACCTATTTATCGAAGGGCGAGTGCAGCATCTGGAAGGCACGCATGCCATACGCGCCGAGTGGATAACCCCCTTACCGGGCCCGCCAACAGGCTCTCTTTCGCACGACTTCCACTGATCCGTTACCATGAAAAGCACGGTGCGCATTGGCATCCACACTTCCATCGCCGGGGCTCTTGAGAACTCCGCCCTGCGCGCTATTCAACTCGGCGCCAACTGTTTCCAGATCTTTTCCGGCAGTCCGCGTAGTTGGAGCGCCGCGCCTCCGTCAGCCTCCTCCATGGCGCGCTTGAACGAGCTGAGAAAAACGCATGATCTCGCTCCGCTGGTGATTCATGACAACTACCTTATCAACCTGGCCTCATCGGATCCGGTGATTCGCCAAAAATCCATACACGCCTACCGTGCTGAGGTGGAACGCGCTCTCGCTATCGGCGCCGAATATCTGGTGGCTCATCCCGGCAGCTATCGCGGGCGCACTCTGGAGGAAGGCATTGACGCTTTTGTCGAGGGCCTGGCTGAAGCCACATATGGCTGGAAATCCCGCAAACTCACCCTGCTTGTCGAAAACACCGCCGGCAGCGGCGCCGCCCTCGGCTCCCGCTTCGAAGAACTCGCAGAGATCCGCCGCCTCGCACGGGAGGCGCGCATAGGATTCCCCGTCGGCTTCTGCATCGACACCTGCCACGCGCTCGCGGCGGGCTACGATGTCGCTTCTCCCAAAGGCCTGGAGGCCGCAGTCAACGCCATGGACCACATCCTGGGGCTGGATCGCATCCCCGTCATCCATGCCAATGACTCGAAAGGGGCTCTTGGGTCCCGTTTGGACCGGCACGCCCACATCGGCGAAGGGCACATCGGGCTTGCCGGTTTCCGCCGGATTCTCCACCACCCCGCTCTCCGCCACAAGGCCTTCATCCTCGAAACCCCGGTGGATCGCGACGGCGATGACCGCCGCAATGTCGAAATGCTGAAACGACTGGCCGGCTACCGCCGGCCGGTCCACCGCCGGGCTTGACTTCCGCGCTTGTCGGGGAGACAATAATCCCGATCTGAGGCTCGGCGATGTGCTTGGGCGAGCTGGACGGTTCATCCAGCTCACAGGACGGGGAAGACAGGGTGAACTCCTCGTGGCCGGGCAACGAGAAAAGGGAGAGCATATGCCTCGTATGAGCCGCTCAGCATGGGTTGGACTCGTTGTATTCGCTTTGGCGATCCGCTTGACTGCTCAGACCTCGCTGAATCAGAGCATTTCAGGTGCGGTGACAGACGCCACGGGCGCGGCGCTACCCGGAGCCTCGGTTACGGTAGTTGAACAGGGCACAGGGCTCACACGGTCCACAAAAACGAATGAAGCAGGTCTTTATGTGGTTCCAAACCTGCCCACTGGCAAATACCGTGTAAGCTGCGAGGCGCCGGGTTTTAAAAAGGAGTCCAGCAGCGACAACGAGCTAAACACCAACGTCAGCATTCAGGTAAATTTTCGCCTCCAGGTCGGCGATCAAACGGAATCGGTTACCGTGCAGGCGGATGCGGTGGTGGTGGAAAGCACGACGAGCGAGGTTGGCTATACAGTGACGGGCGAGCAGGCCAGCGAAATCCAGCTCGACGGACGCAATTTCCCGGAGCTCCTCGCGTTGCTGCCGGGCGTCTCGACCACGTATCAAAGCGGCTTTTCTCTGTTCGGGGGCTATGGGCTAAACAACAGCGGGCAATCCATTAACGGCGGGCGCGGAGATAGCACCACATGGAATCTGAACGGCGCGGACAACAAAGACAACGGCGGCGGCGGCAACAATTTTGTCAACATCAATCCTGATGCTCTCGGCGAGTTCCGCGTCCTCACGAGCAATTACAGCGCTGAATCCGGAACCAGTTCCGGGGCAGTCGTCAATCTTGCCTTGCGCAGCGGCACCAAGGAGTTTCACGGGCGGGCTTATGAATACTGGCGAAACGATCACCTCCAAGCGATGCCGTTCAACGCTCTGCTCAAGCCTAAGCTCCGCTGGAATAACTTCGGCTGGAATCTGGGAGGCCCGGTAATCCTTCCGGGCGCCGGGTTCAACCGCCATCGCGAGAAGCTGTTTTTCTTTGTGGGGCAGGACGTAAAGATTTTGCGTATTGGCGCCACGACGACGTGGAATGTTCCGACGCCGGCACAAAAAAGCGGCTATTTTGGCTCTTCTACGGTGCGGGATCCTGTCACCCGGGTCCCGTTCCCGGACAATGTGGTGCCGCCAAGCCTTATCAATGAGAACGCACGGAAACTGGTGAACATCTACCCGGACCCCAACCGGGGCGCGAATCAGTTCGTGTTCAATCAGAGCCCGCCATCCCGGGTCCATGAATATATCATCAAGATCGATTACAACAAGAGCGAGAAGGACCAGTTCAATGTGCATTGGGTGCACGATTATTACCGCTCACTCCAGAACACAACCAATCTGATCGAGTATTACCGCAACATTCCGGGTTTGAATTCTTCCATCCAATGGAACCGTGTCGTGACGCCGAGCCTCATCAATGTGGCGCAGTTCACATTTACAGGCAACGTGATCGTCGAACAGCGCGATCGCCTGCCGAATCCTTTCTTCTTAAAGAGTTTTACTCGGGCAGGCATGGGCTTGACCATACCCACCATTTACAGCAACGCGCAAGAGATTCCCCAAGTGGCCGTAAGCGGCTTTACTACCCTGTCGGTGACCCCTTTCGCTTTCAACAACTTTAACCGGATCTTTGACTGGAAGGACAATCTCACCAAAATCAGCGGCAAGCATACCATCAAGACCGGCATTCTGATTATGCGCAGCCGGAAGAACCAGGACAACCCGCCCGCCATCAACGGGCAGTTCACGTTCAATACGTCCCGTTCGCCCTCCAGCGGGCAGGCTCTCGCGGATGCGCTCATGGGAAATTTCTACCAGTACACCGAGGCGCAAGGGGTGCGGGAAGGGTGGTTCCGGTTCTGGCAGGTGGAGCCCTACGTTCAGGATGACTGGAAAGTCGGGCGCCGCCTTACGGTGAATGCGGGGCTTCGCTGGTCGTATATGCAGCCGCAATACAGCGCTCTCAATAACACCGTCCAGTTCTTGCCTCAGTATTTTGATCCGGCGAAAGCCGCGCAGGTCAGCCCGGTGAACGGCCAAGTTTTGTCCGCACCCGACCCTTACAACGGTCTGGTCATCCCCGGCGACGGGTGTCCCACTGCCGCCCAGCGGCGGATTCCTCAATGCAGCGATCCCAAAGTGCTGGCGCTGTTTCATGGCTTTCCCAAAGGCGGCGCGTACACTCGGTGGCGCAACTTCGCCCCTCGCTTCGGCTTCGCGTATGACTTGACGGGTTCCCAAAAACTCGTTCTCCGAGGGGGCTATGGCATCGCCTACGAGCGAATCCAGGGTAATTTTATCTTTGGCGCTATTAACAACAATCCGTTCAATTCCACCGTCACAGTCCTGAACGGGTACATCGACAACCCCGGCGCCGCCATCGCCGGTCCGGCTTCCGTGCAAACGATCAATAACTCGCATTACCTCGACATGAAAAACCCGCGCACTATGACTTACAGCTTGGGCGTTCAGCGCAAACTGGGAGCACGGAGCATGGTCACCGTCAGCTATGTTGGCTCCACAGCGGCGAACCTCAGCTATGTGGAAAATATAAACCAGCTCCCGGTAGGCACGGGGACATCACATTACGTGCCCGGTTCTACCACCACCCTGGCAAACACCAACTCTTTACGGCCATATTTAGGCTACGGGAATATCCAGCAGTTTGTAACGGGAGCCAACTTCGTTTACAACTCGCTCCAGGCGCAATACCGCAAGCAGTTTCCAGGCGCCGGCGTCATCAACATCGCTTTTACATGGGCGAAAGGGCGTACGAACGCGAGCGCATTCAACACCCAACCCATGGATAGTTACGACCGGCGGCGCGACTGGGGGCCCTCCAGCTACAACCGGGAGAAAATCCTCGTAGCCAGTTATGTATACCCCGTGCCGTTCTGGCAGACAAACCGCAATACATGGTACAAGAAAGGACTTGGCGGCTGGCAACTGTCCGGGGTGACGCAGATTCAGACGGGGCTGCCCGTGAACATCACCATATCGCCGGACCGCGCGGGAACCGGCGCTGGGAACCAGCGCCCGGATTTGGTGGGCGATCCGTATTCAGGCGGCATTGTGGGCGGTTATCAGATTTTTAACCCAGCCGCCTTTGCGTTGCCGGCCACCGGGACGTTTGGCAATCTGGGCGCTTATGCGGTTCATCTGCCCTTGTGGAACAATTGGAACGCCTCCGTCTCCAAGAACTTTCCTACTGGGGAGCGTCTGCGCTGGTACTTCCGTTTCGAGGTGTATAACTTCCCGAATCACATGTCGGTGTACAGCGTAAACACGGGAAGTTTCAACGGCGTCCGGGCGGATGGCACCAGCGTGACCGCCAACTGGGGATATGTGAGCGGGATGACCAGCCCCCGGACCATGCAAGCGTCCATGCGGATGACGTTCTGAAACTTCGCTCGCGAAAAACAAACATTTTCTTTCATTGGTGTTTTGCGCGACAATGAGTGCGTATGGCGACCTACCGGATCCACCGCATGCGGGAAGCCGCCCGGCAATCGTTTCGCTGGCAGCCTCACACTTCCGGAACCACTCATGTGAAACCTAAGGACTACGAACCAGGCGAAACCGTAGAGGCAAGTTCAGTTTACGGCGCATGGATGCTTCTGCGTGAAACCCCGGCGCCTTTGCAGGTGGGTGACTTGCTGGAATCTCACAGCGGAGAGCTTTACATCTGCAAGTACGTCGGGTTCGAAGAGGCGCGGTGGGTGGTTCCCGAGCCCAAACCCGTTCCTGCACCGCCTCCCGACGGCGTCTCTCCCAGCGGTGTGAAGTTAGTCGAACATTCGTAGTTGCGTCTCCGGAGCAGGCGTTTTGCGAGGCTTTCGCAACGGGCTGCCCACAACCCCCATCACCTGAAGCTCGACCAGCGCCGCCCGCGGCACAAACACCCGCTGGTTGTTCAGCGAAGCATCCGGAGGAACCAGCGTAAACCCTTGAGGATCAACCAGAAGCAGATTATTCGCCATGATGCCGTCCATGCAGTCGTCGTCCCGAAACCGCATCCGCACCCAAAGCCCCTCCGTCTTGGGACGCGTGGCGAACAAGCGCTTTTCCCGGTTCAAGTCCGCAGCATGGAAGTCTTTGACAAAACAAACCGTTTTGATTTCCGAAAATGGCACTTCCACGATGGCTCCGGCGACCGTGAGAAGCTCAACGCCCTTGGCCGTCAGGTACACCTGGGGGTTCACGAATCCCCGCAAGGGTTCGCGGTCAAACCGGTGGATAATCACCTTTTTGGTCGTGGATCCGGTCACGATGGCACTTCCAAACAATTTCGCGAATATTGTATCATTGGCACGATGCACCGCGAGTGCAGTTTGAGCGCGGGGGTCCGTCTGTTCTTGGACTACTGCCGGATTGAAAAGGGCCTCTCCGCCAATACGTTAGAAGCGTATGCCCGGGATTTGGAGCAGTTTCGGTCTTTTTTTCGCCCTGCGGACAGCCCTATCCCGGATGCGGAAGGGGTGCGGCAATTTGTTGACTCGCTTTACCGGGCGGGTCTATCGGGAAGGTCTATCGCCCGGCGGCTGACCACGCTGCGCGGTTTCTATAGGTTTCTCCTCCGGGAGGGGTTGGTGGATTCGGACGCAGCCGAATCGCTGCCCTTGCCGAAGGCGTGGCGCACTCTTCCTAAATACTTGACTGAAGATGAGATAAACCAAATTTTAGAGGCCCCGGGCGCAGAGAAACCAACGGGCCTTCGAAACCGCGCCATGCTTCAGCTGTTGTACGCGACCGGGTTGCGGGTTTCTGAGCTTTGCGGCTTGCAAATGTCCGACCTTCGCATGGAATACGGGGTAGTGACAGTCACCGGAAAAGGGAATAAACAGCGAATCGTGCCGGTGGGGAGGGAAGCGCTGAAAGCTGTAGAAGAGTACTTATCCACCGGGCGCCCCGCTCTCCTGAAGGGGAGAGCCAGCCGTTACCTGTTTGTAACCGCCCGCGGAAGTAAGCTCACCCGGCAGTGTTTTTGGAAGTTGTTGGGGGACCACGCCCGGCAAGCGGGGGTTTTTCGAAAGGTGACCCCGCACATGTTGCGGCACAGTTTCGCCACCCATTTACTGGAGCATGGCGCCGACCTGCGAAGTGTGCAGACCATGCTGGGACACGCGGATATTTCCACGACCCAAATTTACACCCACGTCCTGAAATCGCGTCTCCGGCAGGTTATGGATCAGCATCATCCGAGAAAGTGAGCAGGATCGACCTCATGAGAGAACATCGGAAAGGCGGGCGAGGGTCATGAGTGACTACATGTTCATGCTCGAAAGCCATCTGACTGCGGACGAAGCTCGCGTGCTCAGCACCGTTCAAGCGGTGGCGTCGGAAGCCAACACGCCTCTGTTTTTGACCGGGGGCGCCATGCGGGACATGTTGGGTGGGTTCGCCATTCGTGACCTGGATTTCACGGTGGAAGGCAACGCCGCTAAACTGGCCAAGGAAGTCGCCCGACGCGCCGGAGGCGAGATCTTGTCCGTGGATGAGCTTCGCAACAGCGTAGAATTGCTGTTTCCTGGCGGCGTCACGTGTGAGATAGCTATGGCGCGGAAAGAGAAATACAGCGCGCCTGGGGCGAAGCCGCAGATTGCGCCCGCGACCATTCATGAGGATCTGCAAGGGCGGGACTTCACGATCAACGCCATCGCCTTGTCGCTCAATCGCGGCTCCCGGGGACTATTGATCGACCCCACCAACGGGCTTGCCGACCTCGGCCGGCGCGAAATGCGCGCGGTCGGCAATTACACGCTGTACGATGACCCCTCACGTCTTCTACGGTTGATCCGCTTCAAAACCCGCCTGGGTTTTACGGTGGAGGAGAGAACGCAATCCCAATACCGGAACGCGCGCGAAGCGGGCGTCGAGTCGCGCATTCCGGCCCGCGCTTTATGGCGGGAACTCCGTCAAATTGCAGATGAGCCCAACCCCGCTGAGGTGGTCCGCGCGCTGGCCGATGAAGGGCTTCTGGCGCTGTACTCGCCCGGACTCACGGGTCCCAAGCTGAATATCGCTGGATTGACGCGTCTGGTGAAGGCCAAGCAAGCCATTCCGTTCGGCGTCAATATTCATGCCAAGAATCTGGGGCTGTTCCTTTACTTTCTCACCGAAAAGCTGAGCCCAAAAGAAAAAGCCGCGCTGATCAAATCCACCGGCATGAAACGGGCTGAAGTCGAGGAGTGGCAGAAAATCGAGGCGCAGGCGAAGAAACTCGAAACGGCGCTAAAATCCGCTAAGCTGCACAAGCCGTCGCAAGTATACGCCGTAGCTTCCAGAGCGCCTGGAGAACTTTTGCTGTTCTTATTGGCCCGGAGCGATCAGCGGGTCGTCCAAGACCGCATCAAAAACTACCTGCAAAAATATTTGCCCGCAGCGCTGGAAATCACAGACCAAGCGGTCGCGGACGCCACCGGGCTCAGACCGGGAACGCCCAAGTTCGCCAAAGCTCGCGAGGAAATGATTGCCACGCGGTTAGATGCACGTCCGAAAAAGGTTGTAGAATCCCCGGCGGTGGAAGCTGGTCCGCCTGCCGCTCAGGGACCGCGTCGCTGAGTTCCGCCCCGTTCCATAGTCTGCTATCGTGATCCAAGAGATTGACCTTGATAAGGAGATCGAACGATGGCGCTTCAACGCGTTTGCTTCGTTTTGCATGTAAAAAAGGACCGCTTGGAAGAGTACAAAGAGCGGCATAAATCCGTTTGGCCTGAGATGCTGGACGCTCTCCGCGAGACCGGGTGGCGCAATTACTCTCTGTTTCTTCGGGATGACGGCATGCTGATTGGGTACCTTGAGACTCCGGATTTCGAGAAAGCTCGGGCCGGGATGGCGGCGAAAGAAGTGAACGAGCGGTGGCAGAAAGAAATGAAAGATTTCTTCGAGGACCCAGAAGGGCGGCCTGCCGACAAACAGATGGAACCTATCCCAGAGGTGTTTCACCTAGATTGACTTTATGACCTCACGCCGCGAGTTTTTACAATCTGCGGGAGGCGCATTGGCAACGGGGCGGCGCCCCCCCAACATCCTGTTCGTGTTTGCCGATCAGCTACGATCCCATGAGTTGGGCTGTTACGGCAACCCGCACATCCGCACGCCCAACCTCGACCGGATGGCTGCGGAAGGCGTGCGGTTTACGAACGCCGTCAGCACCTTTCCTTTGTGCTCGCCTTTCCGCGCCATGCTCATGACGGGCAAATATCCCATGGCCAACGGCATGACAGTGAACGACCACCGCTTGAATGCCGGCCTCCCCAGTTTCGCGCACGCATGCCGCCAGGCCGGCTATCGCACAGGCTATATAGGGAAATGGCACCTCGACGGACATGGGCGCGAGCAGTTCATCCCGAAAGAGCGCCGCTTGGGTTTCGAGTTCTGGATGGCCCTGGAATGCACGCATCAGTACTTCAAGTCGCTCTATTACGAGGGGGACTCGGAGCAACCGCGTTATTGGGAAGGCTATGACGCAGTGGCGCAAACGCGCGCGGCGCAACGGTATATTCGGGAGCATGCCAGTCAGGGGCCGTTTGCTTTGTTTCTCTCCTGGGGCCCGCCGCACAACCCGTACATAGCTCCTGATGAGTTTATGCAGCGCTATGCCCCGCCCAAGATGACGCTGCGCGCCAACACAGCCGACAGAAGTGCGTTCGAATTTCTGGCCCGGAACACGAAAACGCGGTTGCCGGCGGATCGCGAGAAGACGCGCGCCAGTTTGCGCCGGCAGTGGTCGGACGAAAACTTTGTTCGAAAAGCTTATGCGGGCTATTATGCCGCCATTGAGTGTCTGGACTCCCTGGTGGGCGATCTGAGGCAAACTCTCGCGGAAAAGGGCATTTTAGACGACACGATTTTCGTCTTCACGTCCGACCATGGCGACATGCTGGCCTCCCACGGTCTCATCGAGAAGGCTGTCCCTTATGAAGAAGCCATCTCGATACCATTCCTCATTCGGTACCCACGGCGTATCCGCGGCGGGCGCGTCACGGACACCTTGCTGGCGCCTATTGACATTATGCCCACGTTGCTTTCGCTGGCCTCTGTGGCTTGCCCGCGCGTGGACGGCCTGGATTTGAGCGGGCACGCGACCGGAGCGGGTGGGCGGGAGCGGGACGCGCTGTTGTTAATGGCGCTCACGCCGCCCGCTGTATCCTGGGTCCATGCGGGCGCCGAACCTTGGCGAGGCGTCCGGACGAAGACTCACACCTACGCGCGGTTTGCAGACGGTCGCCCCTGGTTGCTGTTTGACAACCTGAAAGATCCCCATCAGATGGAAAACGGGATTGAGAAGCCTCAGTTGAAGCGGCTACGGGAGGCGATGGAGAAGCGGCTGCGCGAGCTACTCGAAGAGGCCGGTGATCCGTGCGATACGCGCGCCATTGTGGATGCGGTCTTGCGCGTACATCCTGACCACGCCCTCTTAAAAAGCGCCAGGGACGCTAACCCCGAACGGCTTTAATACGTTTTGGGTTCCGAATGGAGTGTGTTACAATGGGAGTAAGTTGAGAGCGGTGGAGTTCGCTTAACCGCCGTCAAAAACGGCCAATGACTCCTGCAGCGGATTCGCTGTGGGAGCGGTTGGTCCCCACCTCCGCAGCAATCCAGAAAGCAAGGGACAAAGGTTGTGGTGTCTTATGAGATCGATCAGGTTAGCGGTTGACTCTTGTTCGAAACGCAAGCGCCCCGAAAGGGAGGAACGGCATGGGTGAGGTTTGGTTTGTAGCCGCGCTATGGTTTTTGTTGGCGCTCGTAGCGGTTTGGATCGCGAACTGGATGGGCATTTCGACGGCCCTGTCAGAAATTGTGGTGGGAACGGTGGCCCAACTGGCCATCGGGTCGCTGGCAGGGGCTGAAGCGCTCGGCGCCAAGGCTCCCTGGATCACTTTTTTGGCTGGGACAGGGGCTATCGTACTGACCTTCCTTGCCGGCGCGGAGTTGGACCCGCAAGTTTTCCGGGCAAAGTGGAAGGAGTCGACGGTGGTGGGGCTGGCGGGCTTTTTTGCCCCGTTTGTTGGCGCGGCTCTGGTTGCGCATTTTTTGTTGGGATGGGCATGGCGTCCGGCTTGGCTCGCCGGCGTTGCGCTTTCGACCACATCCGTAGCGGTGGTCTATGCGGTGATGCTGGAGCTGGGATTCAACCAGACGCCCTATGGCAAAGCTATCCTGGCGGCGTGTTTCGTCAATGATCTAGGCACGGTGATCGCCCTTGGTCTGATCTTTTCTCCGTTCACGATCAAGACATTGATATTTCTGGGGGTGGGGATCGTAGGTTTCATCGCCCTGCCGTTTGTGACGCCATGGTTTTTTGAACGGTGGGGAGGAAGGACTTCGGAGTTCGAAACGAAATACCTCCTTTTCCTGCTGTTCGGGCTGGGCGGAGTAGCGGTGTGGTCGGGGAGCGAAGCCGTACTCCCTGCGTATCTTGTCGGTATGGTGCTGGCGGGCACAGTGGGGAAAGATCACTTTTTGATCCGGCGCCTGCGCACGCTCACCTTTGGCCTGCTCACGCCTTTTTATTTCATCCGCGCTGGGAGTTTCGTGTCCGTGCCGGCTTTGCTGGCTGCTCCTCTGGTTTTTGTCGCCTTGTTCTTTGCGAAAATGCTGACGAAGCTATCTGGATTGTTGCCGGCGGTGCGCTGGTTCGGATACAAAGGTCACGACGGCATCTATTATTCCCTGATGATGTCCACAGGCCTAACTTTCGGTACAATCTCCGCCTTGTTCGGATTGAACCACGGCATCATCGATCAGAAACAGTATTCACACCTGGTAGCCACGGTGATCGGGAGCGCAGTGATCCCGACGGCAATCGCAAACGCACGGTTCCTCCCGCGCCATCTGCTTCCCTCGAGGATGAAGGAACTGAAAGAATCGGTGTATGGCGAACCCGTTGGGGACCTCGATGTGTGAGGCAAAATGAGGAGCTGATGACATGTTAGCCAAAGGTCCGGCGAAAAAGGTCACGATCTACGTCAACGAAACGTCGCAGTATCACAGGCAGCCTTTGCACGATGCGATACTGACATATCTCCTGCACAAGGGCGTGTCGGGCGCCACGGCGACGCGCGCGTTCTCTGGTTTTGGCTCCCACCAGCAACTGCACATGCACGAGGTGGAAGTTCTCTCTACGGATCTGCCCGTTCGAATTGAATTTGTGGAGACGCCCGAAAAGGTGGAGGAAGTTCTGCCGACTCTCTACGAAATGGTGGCGGACGGCTTGATCGAAATACAAGACACGAATGTCGTGAAACACGCCCGCAAGAGCCCGCGACCGGAACCTAAACTCCCGCATGATCGCGTGCAAGGGCCGGCAAAGCTCATGCGGGTGTTTATGGGGGAGGCGGACAAGTGGCATGGAGAGCCTCTGTTCGACGCTATCGTAAAGAAACTGCGGATGATGGAGATTGCCGGGGCGACCGTGTACCGCGGGCTTCTTGGATACGGGGCAAAAGGGCACGAGCACAAGCGATCTTTTTTCCATCCCACACGCGACCTTCCGGTAATGGTGACGGTGATCGATTCTCCGGAAAAAATCCTAGCTGCCGCTGAAACTATCGAAGGGATGCTCGAAGATGGTTTGATCGTTCTTTCGGATGTTGACATTATCCGGCTGGTGCGCAGCCGCAAGGCGGTGGAGGGATCTGATGAACCGAAAGTATCCGGCTAAACTGTTACGCATTCACATTTCCGAGTCGGACCGCTTCGGCGGCAAGCCGCTCTACGAAGCCATCGTGGCCAAGTGCCGGGAGCTGAGAATCGCCGGCGCCACCGTATTCCGCGGTCTGGAAGGCTACGGTGATACGGCGGAGCTGCACCGGTCGCACTTGGTGCGGCACGACCGGCCGATCCTCATCACCGTTGTGGACTCGGCGGAGAATTTGGAGACTCTGGCCCGAACCGTCGAAGAGATGATGGACACCGGCCTCATCGCTGTGTCCGATGTTGAAGTCATTCGCGTGCAGAAAAAAGAGGCTGCACACGATGGAAAGGGCGGCTAAGCCGGAAGCGGCGTCAGAGGCCTCCTGGCCACTGATCGGGCGGCGGGAAGAACTCGCCAATTTGACGGCAGCCTTGCGTCTACAGCGGTCGCGGCTGGTCTTGGGGCCGCCGGGATCCGGGAAAACAAGGCTCGTGCAAGAAGCGGTGCGCCTGGCCGGGCAGCCGCATGTATGGATTCAGCACCCAGGCGTACTCCATGCGCTCTTGGTGGAACTGGCCGAGCAGCTACGCTGCCGTTTGCAGCGCTTCAAAACGTTGGACCGCGCTACCAGCATCGCCCTAAAACCCGCCGTTCTGGAATCGCTCCGGAAAGAGCCACGATGTATTGTTATCGAAGACTTTTCCCACGGCGACCCACGAACCTATCGCTTTTTTCAGGAGATCTACTACATCTCGGGAACATGTCTGGTGGTGACTGCGACCTCTCGAAGCGATCTGGGGTTTTTAGGGAAGTTGCTATGGGATCCTCGTGAAGAGATTACACTTGGACCGCTCAGCCGGAGCGAAGCCAAACAGCTATTTGACCTGGCTGCCGAACGGTTCGAGCTGCGATCCTTAGACCTTGATGACTTCCGGCCCAAAGTGCTCGCGGCGGCGCATGGCAACCCCGGCAAGATCGTGGCGATGTGCCGTTTCGCTTCGCGCGCCGAGTATCAATCCGGACGCCACATTAAGTTCTATCCCCTTTGGATCGACGTGCTTGCTTCCATGTCACATCCTTGACCAGGAGAAACCCCGAGTTCCGGACTGGTGGCGGCATCCGGAGCAGTGGGTCCTCCCAGCTCCTGAAGCCGGGCGATATCGGACTCGATACGAGCCCTTTCCTCGGGGGAAAGAGCGGTGCTGGCGGTGAGTCGCGCAAGTTGCGCCCGGCTGGCGTCGACCCGAGTTTCGAACTCGGACTGAAGCGCTGCAAGAATCCGCTGAGCCCAGTCTTGCAAAGCACGCCCATATTGCACAAAACTCGCGTCAATCTCGGCCGCGGCGCTCTTCCGGATGGTTCGCTCGATCCACGGCTGCGCGAATTTGTTGAACGAGAGGAACCAGGGAGGCCGGAGGGCAATGCGAGGGAGGGCCACTTCAAAACGAGGCATCTCCCGCAAACACCCTATCAGCGCATCCTCACTCACTTCCCAGCCCAAGGTTTCTGCGGCAAGCTTGACGGCCGATTCGAGTTTCTCTGCAAGGCTGCGGAGACGCCCGCTGATTGGAGAGCTTGCTTCTGCGGCCACTTCCTGTATGACCCGGGACACGGCAGCCTCGCCCACGGGTTCTCTGAACCCACCTGCTGCCCACGTTTGCGCGATGCTGGCAGCCGCTTTGCGGATAGCCTCGGGCCCTTGCGAGCGTATGCGGTCCGTGGCGGAAAGGCAGTACTGTCGTGTCTCCTCTATGCTTGCTGCGGCTTCCCGTAGCGTTCTTTCCACCGCATCCAAACGAAGCGATTCATCTGATGCTGCTCCGGGCCGACCACCCAGTTTGGAGCGGAGAGCGCCCAGAACGGCGTCACGCAGAGCCCCCGCCTTGCGGCGCACTGACTCTTCCACAAGTTCGCGGTAGCGCTCGTATAGAGGCGCCAACTGGTTCTGAAACCATTCCTCCAATAGATGTTCGTGCGCGGCGACGGTGCTCACCGGATATACGGCTACTTTGAGGTTCAGATGGGTCGAAATCTTCTGGGCGGTGTACGCTAACGCTTTACTGAGATCCTCTGCCCCGAGTAAGTCTGCTTTGCTCAACAGAACCATAGCCGGGATGCCCGCCTGCGCCAACGAATAAATGGTGTCCAAATCCTCATCGTTGATGGGATTGACAGCGCTAATCAGCAAGATTCCGAGATCGCACTTTGGCAAATAAGCGAGGGTCTCTGTGGCTCCCGCCGCAGCGAGCGCGCCCAAACCGGGAGTATCGACTAAGACTAAACCATCCCGCAAACGGGGGCTGGGGAGCCTCACCTCGAGACGCGTCACTCCGAGCTGGTTGCCGGGGTTCCGCTCTTCGCTAGCGTATAGCGGCAAGTCGGAGAGAGGGCAGCGTCTGACTTGCCGGTCCGCAAAGGAGACGATCAGATGCTCCTGAGCGTCATAAATGAGTCGAGTGGGAACCGCGGTGATGGGGTTCACGCCCACCGGCAAGACATTCATGCCGAGAATGTGGTTCAACAAGGACGATTTTCCGCTGCTGACGCGACCGAATACGGCGATTTCGAACTGCCGTGATTCCACCTTTTCGAGGAGATGGATGAGGGAAGAACGGAATTCAGCGAGATCGTGCTGATTGATGACTTGATCGAGCAAGCGCAGGATCTCAGCTTCTTTCACGGTGCGTTGGAGACGATCGAGCCTTGCCTGTAGATCGGCGGCATCGCCCAAAACCAAGTTCTGCTCGATGCTTTTCAGTAACCCATCCAACTCCATACACAGACCACGGATCTCAGCCGCCGCTCTTTCGGGCAAGCGGCCATACCCGTGGAGACGTTCCGGGGCCATCTCCTGGATGGCGACGCGGACGAAAGCGAGGGCGACACGAATGGCGTGCGTCGCGCTCGTTTCCGGCCCCTCATACCGTACACCCAGCGCCGCAATCGCCCTGAGCAGGTGGCTGCGAAAGCGCGCTATGTGGCTGCGCATCAAGCGCGCCTGGTGCGGAGAGACATCCGGACGGTATTTCGGAAAAGCGGCTTTTGTTTCCGACGCCGTGAGAATGGCTTCCACATTACACAACAATTCGTCGGCGTGTTTAGCCACTGCTAAGAAGCGGCGGCGCTGAGCCTCGTTGAGAAGATCCTGTTCTGACACGCTCCCATCCACTGCCCGCTGCCCGGCATAGAACACCGGGGTTTTCGGCGCCACATTTGAGGGATTTCAACGACCGGCGGGAACCCCTACCAAGGGAAATCCCTCGTTAGGAGTCATCTGCCCTGCGGGGCGGTTCAAGGTGAACTCCAACACCTAACGGTATTATCCCCCACCGCGCTGGAGGCTGACAACTTTACTTGCGCAGCGGCGCGAGCAAAGACGTACATCCACCACTCTCCGCGATAGCGGAATACGTCAGGATCCACGAGATCGGGATATTGGAACGCCGGCCCAATTTCCTGGAAGCAGACGCCGTCACCCGAGACGGCGACATGGATCGCGTGGGAATTCGGCCCGCCGGCCGGGTCGCCCCAACGGATGCGCATTCGCGCACCTGTTTTCGGATCAGCATTAACATGGAAAAATGTGCGCCAGCCGCCAGGAACCGGGACTGTGTCGGAGACTGAGCCCCCCAAATCCAACAAGGTTCCGTCGGTGATGAAATGGAGTCCATCCTGAGAAGTGCATCGCAATAGTCGTGGTCCCAACGACAAGAGCATCACCCATCCCTCCGGCGTTTCGAACACGTCCGGATCCGTCACCTGAGGGTACTGGGGGGACTGAAAAACTTCGCCTAACTCTCTCCATCGCAAGCCGTCTTCCGAAGCATAGGCAGCGATGGCGCCCATCAAACCCGTTTTTACATAGGCGCGGTAAGAGCCGTCGTTCAGCCGAACGACATTCGGGTCCACGCCGCGGAGGTTGGTCTCTACCCGTGTCCAGGAGCCATCCCAGTCCTGGAGCATGGCTCCGATTCTTTCATTCGGGCCGTTTGCATCCACAAACAAGAGAATCAGCCGGCCGTCCGGCCCGAGGAAAAGCTCAGGCACGGAGGCGCGCTCGATGAGCCCTTCGGGATCGAGCGTCCAGTGCAGCCCGTCTTGCGATCTGGCAAGCAATACCCGGTGGTTCCAAGGACCGTCTTGCCCGGATGCGTGAAAACTGATAAACACGAGCGCGGCCGCGATGCCGGCCCCAGCAGGGATCAGAGCACGGAACAACTTACGGGTCATGATTTGCAGCGCCCCAGAAACAGCATACCCCAGTGCGCCACAAACTTCCGCATGTTTTCGCCGCCCGCGCAACGCCTCTCATCGGTACGGGGTTGATTTCCCCGCTTGGATGCGGTGAAGTAGGTATTCATGGAAACACGTAGGTTGATTCAGGCTGTTCTTGCAATGGCGCTTTCAGTTTCCGCATGCGTCGCCGGAGCCGGTCCGTGGATTTCGCTGATCGCTCCTCAAGGCTTACAAGGATGGCGCATTGAAGGTAAAGCGGATTGGAGCGTCCGGGACGGAGTTCTTGTGGGACGTCAGGGGCCCGGTGGAGCAGCGGGTGACATCTTTTCGGAAAAGCAGTGGGCGGACTTCGAATTAGAAGCCGAATGGACCATGCGTTTCCCAGGAAACAGCGGGATCTGGTTTCGCGTCGCAGGGCCCAAGACCGGCTATCAGGCCGACTTTATCGATCAACCCAGCCATCCCGGGGTTCTTTCCGGATCGCTGTACTGCATGGGCAAAGCTTTCATTGCCGAGAACCGCGACCCTTCCACTGTCAATCGGGATGGGTGGAATAAGATCCGCATTCGCGCGGTTGGGGACCACATTATCATCGAGCAGAATGGAAAGAAAGTGGTTGACGTCCGAGATAACACGTTTCCCGGCCCCGGCAGCGTGGGCGTACAAGTTCATGCAGGCAAACAGTTCGAGGGCATGGAAGTGAAAGTGCGGAACATGCGCATCCGCTCCCTGGAGAGCGGAAAATAAGCGAGAGGGCGAGGAGAAGTTATGAACCGGCGGAATTTTCTGAGAACTTCGACGGCCGTGGCGGCGGGGTTTCCGTACGTGGCGCGGCCTACCGTGTTGGGCGCAAACGATCGCATCCACATAGGGTTCATCGGCGTGGGTGGGAGAGCCACCTGGCTGATTCGCCATGAAGATTTCGGTGAACATCGCATCCGCGCCATTACGGATTGCTGGGCGCCGCGCCTCGCGGAAGCGGCCAAGCTTCATCCGGATGGAGAAAAGTGGGGCAAGTATACCGACTACCGGAAGATGTTCGACAAAGAGAAGCTCGACTGCGTTTTTGTCGAAACCACCACGCATGCTCGCGTGCTTATCATGATGCACGCCTTGCAGGCCGGCTTGGACGTATATGGAGAAAAACCCCTCACCCTGACGGTCCAAGAGGGGCAGGTTTTGACGCGGGCGGTGCGCTATTACAAGCGGGTCCTCCAGACCGGCACCCAGCAACGTTCCATGCCCATCAACATCTATGCCAGTAATTTAGTTGCGAGCGGAAAGATTGGCAAGATAGAAAAGGTTATCGTCTGCAACTTCATTGGTCCCGAGCGGTGGAAACCCCAGCCCGCACAGCCGATGCCGGAAGGTTTGGATTGGGATGCGTGGTGTAACCAGACGGAGCTGCGCCCTTACCATCAGCTCTTACATCGCGGCTGGGCGAGGTGGTGGGATTATGACGGCGGCGGTCTTTCTTGGGGCGTATCCGGCTGGGGCACACACTCTCTGGACCAGGTTCAAGCAGCGCTTGGAACCTCGCTCACCGGTCCCGTGGAGATCATTCCCGAGGAAGCCGGCCCGCGCTGCAAGGTGACTCTGAAGTACGCCAACGGCACACGAGTTTGCCTGGAGCAGGAAATTATTAAGGATCATCAACAGCTAGGGGCTATTTTCGAAGGGACTAATGGGCGGATTCAAATTCTTCGAGGAGATTTCGTGACGGACCGCCCCGAGCTGAAAAAGGAGGCGCCGGAACCGACCAAGGAAGGTCCGGGCGAAAATGTATTTCACCTGCGCAACTTTTTTGAGTGTATTCAGACGCGCAAAAAACCCAACGCCGATGTGGAAATCGGCCACCGTTCGAATTCGGTGTGTCATTTGATCAACATTTGTCGCGACTTGCAGCGAACCTTGCGATGGGATCCTGCCACGGAAAGGTTTTTGGAAGACGAGGAGGCCAACCGCCAACTCTCGCGTCCCCGGCGCAAGGGGTACGAACTCCCGGCGGTCGGCTGAAAAGGCAGAGTTAGCTCACCGGCACGTGAGGCGGCGGAGTCACGGCCGATTCCACGAGGCTCCGTTCCGGCGCTCGTTTGGGAAGGCGCACGATGAACGTAGACCCTTCGCCGGGCTTGCTGTGGACTTCCACGGCGCCCTCGTGGGCCTTTACAATCCAGGCGACAAAACTGAGTCCCAATCCGAGGCCCCGTTCCCCGGAAGATTCATCCGTTCGCACGCGGTAGAAGCGATCAAAAATATGCGGCAGGGCGGCTTCAGGAATCCCCCGTCCCGTATCAGCCACTTCGAGCGCCACAAAGTCCCCTTCTTCCCGCAACGTTACCGTGACATTGCCCCCGCGCGGCGTGTACTTGACGGCGTTCGAGAGTAAGTTGGCCACAAGGCGGTCGAACTGCACAAGGTCTACTTCAGCGTGGCAAACGGGCGGCAGATCGGTCTGTAAGGTCACTCCCTGTTCCGCCGCAGGTATTTGGAACTGGTCCACCAAATCCAGCACGGCGCGGCAAAGGTCATGGTCCGCTTTCTGGAGCACAAGCTGACCAGATTCAGCTTGAGAAAGCAGAAGCAACGATTTCACGATCGCTGAGAGCCGCTCCACGTCTTGCATGGCGTTGAGCATTGCTTCCCGGTATTGCTCTTCGGTTCGCGCTGTGAATAGAGCCACTTCCAATTGCCCGCGGATGGCGGTCAGAGGGGTCCGCAGTTCGTGGGACGCATCCGTAGTGAACTGCCGGAGCTGTTGGAAGGATTGTTCCAGGCGCTCCATCATGCGGTTGAACGATTCGATCAGGCGGTCGATCTCATCGTGGGCTCCGCGGGGTGGGATTCTCATGTCGAGATTCGAGGAGGAAATCCGGTGCGCTGCTTCCGCCAGGTCGTTGACGGGTTTGAGCGCCCGCGCAGTAAGAAACCAACCCAAGATCACGCTAACCAGCAGGAATGCCGGCATCACGGTGAAATAGTTGCGCGTAAATGCCGCCAGCGTCTTTTCATTTTCCGCCAAAGAACGCCCGATGGCCAGGAAATACTGTTTCCCTTCATCCATCAGAGCGCCCGAGCGGATCAGGTAGGGCACGCCTTCCTCTGATCGCCGCACCTCCCAGTGAGCTGTGTTGCTACGCAGCACCTTTTGTATTTCGGCTTGGGAGTTGATGCCGATGGAGTGGTAGATAGGCGACACTCCAAGCACCTTGCCCTGCGCATTCGTCAGCAGGTAGACGTGCCGCAGGCGCTCGGCGGCCAGCGTTTCGTCAGGGTCCGCCGGATCGTAAAACCAGATCAGTCGTCCACGCTCCACTTTGATGTAGCCCTTGGCCGCCACCCACTCCTCTTCGAGGACCTCACGCACCGTGTTTTCTAAATTTTTCGCCAGGACTTCGCGAAACACTACGCCAAGGGCGGTAAGAAACACGGAAAACAGGATGGCGTAAGCCAGCGCCAGTCTCACCCGAAGCCGGCGGAAATACTGCCAGAAGCGTGGCCAAGACTTCATATTATTCCAGACTCTGACGGCGTTCCGCTCCGCCGTCTCTTTCCTCCGGAGCGTCGAGCATATAGCCTATGCCACGCACGGTGTGGATAAGTTTCTCGGGAAACCGGTCGTCGATCTTGCTACGCAGGTGGCGGATGTAAACATCGACGATGTTCGTGAGCCCGTCATAATCCATGTCCCAGACGTGCTCGACAATCATCGTGCGGCTCAAAGGGCGCCCCCGGTTCCGCATCATATACTCGAGAATGGCGAACTCCTTAGGCGCCAGCTCGATTACTTCGTTGTTACGGGTGACGCGGCGGCGAATGCAATCCAGCACGAGGTCCGCCACCTGGAGCCGTTCCGGCGTCGGCTGCCCGCGCCGCATCAGGGCGCGCACTCGCGCCAGCAGCTCGACAAAGGCGAATGGCTTCGTCAGATAATCGTCCGCTCCTTGCTCCAACCCCTTGACGCGGTCGTCCACAGCGCCGCGGGCGCTCAGGATCAACACGGGCGGGCTGCTCTTCCGGTTCCGGATCTTTTGCAGGACCGTCAACCCGTCGATATCAGGCAAGCCGAGATCCAGGATAATCAGATCGTACTCCGTGGTATGGACCAGTTCGAGCGCCGTTTTGCCATCCGGCGCCAGATCCACCGCATATCCAGCGCTTTCCAGCCCACGACCCAAAAAGTCCGCAATCCGCCGTTCGTCCTCAACTACCAAAATCCGCATAAACTGTTGCGAGGCCCGCTAATTGGGAGTATAGCGCGGCGGCTGCACGCCTGACGTTGAGCGCAGACTATAATGGGAGGCAGTCCGAGACATTGCCGGGCATTCGTTATGCATGAGCAGATCGCTGAACTTTTGGAACGTTTTCGCCGCGGAGCTGAGCTGGTGGCCGTCGCCATGACGGGCGCTGCGGGTTCCGAGCTTGATTTCGTTCCAGCGCCCGGCAAGTGGTCGCTCCGACAGATCGTGTGCCACTTGGCAGACGCCGAAATGGTTGGGGCTACACGGTTCCGCCGCGTCATTGCGGAATCCAACCCCCAGATTTTGGCGTATGATCAGAACGCCTGGGCGGAACGGTTGGATTACCACCGTCGCAAGATCTCCCAGGCTCTTGAAACCTTCCGCCGGATTCGCCATGAGAACTTCGAGCTATTGAGAGAGCTGCCCGAAGAAACCTACGCTCGCACGGGCGTACATAGCGAACGCGGTCCGATGACGCTACTGGATTTCGTCCGTGTTTATGCCGAGCACGCAGAAAATCACGCCCGCCAAATCCGCGACGTTCGGAATGCATATAAGGCTTCGCGGCAAGGCTGACCGGCAGAAATGGTTTCTCTCTTTATTCGATGTAGCGCCGAGACTCAAGAGCTACTGAGTTTTTATCTGTGGGAACGAGGCGCGACGGGTATAGTGGAACGTGACCTTCCAGGCGGAGGGGTTGAGCTTCAGGCATTCTTCGAGGAGCGCATCATGCTGGACGGCGCGCCTGGCTACGAGGCGCGCTGGCAAGAAGAGCCGGAAACGGATTGGGTGCGGACCTTTCACGACGCCTGGCAACCATTCAAGGTGGGGCGCCGTTTCTTTCTGGCCCCAGAATGGAGCGAGGAGGCGACGCCGGAAAATCGCTTGCGTCTTCCGTTGCGCCCGGGGAGAACATGCGGGTCGGGCAAGCATCCAGCTACACAATTAGCGCTCCGCGCACTGGAGGACTTTTTGCTGCCGGAAGAGACCGTCTTGGATGTTGGGACCGGCTCAGGCATCTTAAGCGAGGCAGCTCTGCTGCTAGGTGCGCGCCGGGTTTTGGCCTGCGATATCGACCCCGAGGCTGCTGTCGTCGCAGCCCAAAACCTCACACATTACGGGGCGCGCGTGTTGGTTTATGCGGGATCAGTGCGCTCTGTGCGCACTGGAGCGGCGGATTTTTCCGTAGCCAACATTAATGCCGAATCTCTGTGCAGTCTGATGCCGGAGCTTGCCCGCGTAACTGGACGGTGCGCGGTAGTGACGGGGTTCCCCGAAAGAGACGCAGGCGGCGTGGCGCGCGCTGCGACACGCTTTTTTGATCTTCCTGCTCGTTTGGCCCAGGATGGGTGGGTGGCCCTCATCCTTATGCGCGGCTGATATACAATCCGATTCATGTTGCGCCGCGAGTTTCTAATGTCGCCGGCGGCAGGCGCTGCCGCTTCGTATCCTTCCTTCGCCATGCAGGCCCGGGGTCTGCCAGCAAGTCTCAAGATCACAGGCGTGGAGATCTGGCGTTTGGAGGGGCGGCGGATGACGCTTTCCGGCGTGAACGCCCAGTATCAAGCCAACCCTCTGCACATTTACGACGAGCATCGGCCTAAACCGTATCGAGATGGCGAGCCGGTGGAGCGCATGGTCACGACCTCCGCCTTGTATCTCAAGCTGAAAACGGACCGGGGCATCGAAGGCCTGTACGGACCCATTGATAAGGAAGCGGCCATCGTGATTGACCAGCAGCTGCGCGGTTTTGTGTTGGGGAAGGACGCGCTGGCGGGCGATGCCCTCTGGGATCAGATGCACCGCCTGAACCGTCATTCCCGGCGGGGTCACTTCATGATGGCCATCAGCGCCATAGACAATGCAGTTTGGGATTTGAGGGGACGGTATTTTCAAGCTCCCGTGTACCGCTTGCTTGGCGGACCCACGCGCGCTTCCGTGGAGGCGTACGGAAGCTGTCTGGGTTTTTCGCTCGAACCGGACAAAATGCAAGCTAAAGCAAGAGAACTGAAAGCGCAGGGTTTCCACCATCAGAAATGGTTCCTCGCTTACGGGCCGGGAAGCGGCTCGGACGGCATGCGCAAGAACGTGGAGATGGTGGAACTATTGCGCGGGGCTGTCGGCGCGGATGTCGAACTGATGCTGGACGCGTTTATGGGCTGGGACCTCAATTACGCTATTGCCTGGGCTAAACGTGTGGAGAACTTCCGCCCGCGGTGGATCGAAGAAGCCTTCCAGCCAGACAAGATCGACAGCTTTGCCGCCTTGCGGCGCGCCACCTCCATCCCTGTGGCCAGCGGAGAACATATCTACGGCCGTTGGGAAGCGCATGAGTATTTGAAAGCGGGCGCCCTGAACGTTTTGCAGTGCGATCCGGAGTGGTGCGGCGGCGCCAGCGAACTGGTCAAAATCTGCGCGCTTGCCTCGGTGTACGACGTGCATGTCATTCCACACGGCCACGCTCTTCACGCCGCTCTACACGTGGTGGCCAGCCAGCCTCCTATGACTTGCCCCCTCTTGGAGTATTTGATCCTCAAAATGGGCAGTTTCTACTACTTTGACAAGCGCCAGTTGGCGCCCGTGCGCGGCCGGATTCAGCTCCCGGATCGTCCCGGGTTCGGCATGGAACTGGATCCCGCGAAGATAGAAAAGCAGACGCTGGTTCGCTGGAGACAGTCAGAATAAACGCCGCTTCCTGGCAGGCGCCGGCGCTGGCGCTTGCGGGCGCAGGAGCTTGTCTAAGGCCGCCAGAACGATAGGCGCCATGACGCGATAGCCTTCGCTGTTGGGATGGAGCCCGTCGTCTGAGAGTTCCGCTCTGAGATACCCGGCCTTGTCCACCATCGCAGAAAAGTAGTCGACGTATACATAGTTGCGCGACCGGCAAAACTCCTGCAACCAGACGTTTAACGCCCGAATGGAAATCATCGGACGGCGCACGCTCTGTTCGTAGTTCGGATCCTTGTCTTTGTGGTAGTCGCTCACCGGAAGCACGGAGCAGAAAACCGGCTTGATTTTGTGTGCGTCAGCCACATCCGCCATCATGGTGTAATTGCCTTGAATGGTCTGCAAGGAGACGCCTCGGGCTAAATCGTTCGTACCCCCCAAAATGACTACCGCCGCGGGTTTCAGGTTCACGACGTCGGCCATCATCCGCCCCAGCATTTCCCCGGTAATCTGGCCACCGATGCCACGGTTGATAAAATCCCTCTCCGGGAAATATTCGTTGAGCCGCCAACCGGCAGTAATGGAGTCGCCTAAAAAAACCACACGCGGAACGCCGGGCTTGGGTGGGCCAAGGAGGGTATTGGCTTCGGCGTAACGCGCCAGATTATCACGGTCAGGGCTGCGAAGCTGAGCTTCACGCGCGTCCAACAGTCCCCGCAAGTGCGCGTCGGTACGATCCACGAGGGCGCGCAACTCTTCAAACTGGCGTCGAGCCGCCTCCGGAAGATCGGCAGGCTTCGGTATGGAGTCCGATAAGGCCAAGTAGGCGCGGAGCTCCACCAGAAAAGCGTACAGGAATCCCACATGGGACTGACCCGGAGAGCGTTCCATCATTTTCAGCGTCTGCCGCGCGTCCTCAAGCACCGGGGCGCTGGCGCGTGTTAATCCCGGGACGGAAAAGGCGGTCGACTCGATCAACTCTACCGAGCGCTGAAACATTTTGAGAGCCTCTCCGGTCTTCATGACCGGCCAAGTCTGCGGCTGCGCCGCCGCACCGGCAGCCGCCATCAACAAGATTAAGCATACGCGCATCATCGATGTTCTTCCTTGACCAGTTGGATGGTTAGCGTTCCTACCGTCAATCCGAGCCTGAAACGGAGTTGTACAGGCAGGCGGCGCTCATCGTCTGTAATCCAGATTTGCAATCTGCCTCTCCGGCGGTACAGAACCCCATTAAAAAGGTAGACCTCGTAACGCACGGTCTGGAAGACGCCGGCTTTGGTTCGCACTTGCTCCCGCTCTTGGGCTTCTACTTTCGCGGCTACTGCTTTCTTGCCGTCGCTAACGGGCATTTCGATCGTCCGACCCGGCTCCATCTCCTTTTCTCGCAGAGCGAACAGTCCCCCGATGACGTCATGCACACAGGGCGGAATGTCAATTTCTTTTTGCAGAACCACTGTGTTCCGCGCTACATCTTGTTCGTGATACCTCGCTTTGCGCGCGTCGGGATCGAACGTAATATGCGTTTCGCGGTGTTTGCGTCCTTCATTGGATTTGAGGAAGACATCCGCAGCGCAGAACTCCCGCCATAACGAGACCCGGTAGCGGTTATCGACCTTATACAGTCGCGACACCAGCCCGACGGACTCCAGCGCTACATCGATTTGCCTGCCCTCTTCCCCGCGCACCTGTGAAGGAGCGGACTCGACGCGGATCCTCCCGGCTTCAATGAGACGCCACTCCACCGTATAGTGAAAGATCTCGCGCTCTGGAAGAGACGCTCGCAAACTTAGCGGCGAAACGGCCAGCATTCCCGCCAGCGCCCACAAAAACACTCGCATGAAACCACGAGTTTGGCAGATCGCGGAAAACGCTGCAACATGGGGCGGCGCCCCTAATAAGATCGCTCCGCCACCCGGACGATGCTGCCCCAAACGATCTGGTAAGCTTCAAGGTCTTCTTCAAAGTTCTTACCTGCGCGGATAAACACACAGGTATTCTTCTTCAGGTTGGAAAGCTCGAGCTGCAACCCGTCGCCTAAATAGAACGTGTCTTTCCGGAGCACGAAAGTCTGGACGCCGTTGTGACGCGTTCTTACGGTTACTGTTTCCGGGGTAACGCGCAGCACCACGCCTGCGAAAGTCAAGTTACCCCGCGGGTACCAGAGGTCAAACTGGGTTAGGACCCGACGCGGCTCCCCCGGACGCGGGTAAGCTCCGGCCCGGGAGGGCGTCTGCCCGAAGGCAGGGAGGAGAAGCAGAAGTAGAAACGCCACCCGCATCATAGACGCCCCCGCTCGTCCTCAGTATAGACCTGTTCGATTCTAAAGGGGCAGAGCCTGGCGAAGCGCCGCCGTCACCCGTGACAGAGCCTCGCGCCCGCCTACGCTACCCTGCGCCACTTGGGCGCTTCCGCCGCCCCGCCCTCCCACAGCCGTCACCGCCTCTTTCACCAAATTCCCGGCGTGCAGCCCGGAATCCTGCGAAACACATAGCAGTACGGAGGGCGGGTCGCTCGCCAGCGCCAAAAAGACGGCTTTCGGCGCAGAAACAAAGGATTGCGCGAGCACGCGAAGCTCTTCAGTCACAGGTCCTCGTTCTAGCTCGCGGATCACGGTGCGGAATCCCCTGGCGTTGGCAGGCGTGGCCTCGTATAACGCCTTGCCATCCCGCCGCGCTAGTTCCGCCGCCAGTTTCTGAAGCGCCTTTTCCGCGGCGTTCAAGCGCTGGATCTGCGCTTCCACCAGCGCCGGGGCCTCGTCCAGCCCAGCACACAGCGCACGTCCTATCCGCGACATTGCCTCGAAGTCGGCTCTGGCGCGATCCAGCGCGCGCCAACCGCAAAGAAACTCAATCCGCACGTTTCCACGGATCTTGTCGAGCTTGCGAATCAACACGGGACCGATTTCTCCCGTCGCTCGCACATGGGTGCCGCCGCACGCGCTCCGGTCTACGCTTTCGATTTCGATGATGCGTAACTCTCCCGTTCGTTCGGGCGCTTTGCGCAGAGCCAGACCGTCAGCGTCGCTCCCGGCAAAAATCACGCGGACAGGATGGTTTTCAAGCACCCGCTGGTTTGCCCGCCTCTCGGCTTGTCGAACTTGTCCGGCATCCAGAGCATGCGTGCCCACGTCGATGGTGGAAACCTGCGAACCCAAATGGAAGCTGAGCGTAGAAATCCCGAAAAGCTCATTCAGCACCGCCGAAAGCAGATGCTGCCCCGTATGCTGTTGCATGTGATCGAAGCGGCGCACCCAGTCGATTCGGCATTTCACTTCCGCATCCCTCAAAGGAGCGGCCAGAATATGCGCTATGCGTTCACCTTCGTCCACCACCTCCCGAACAGCAATGCCATTGATTTCGCCGGTATCGCAAGGTTGCCCTCCGGAAGCGGGATAGAAAGCCGTTTGGTCCAAATAGACACGGGCGCCGCCGTCGGCGGCTTCCACCACTTTCGCGCTCCACTCCGTCAGATACGAATCTTCGTAATAGAGCCGCGCCGTCATTGAATGGCAATGTCCACGTGGTTGCTGGAAGCGCCGTTCACATCGATGCGGATCGGCACGCGGTCGCCCCGGGGAGCATCTTCCGGAACCACCACGTTCACTTGATACAACCCTACAAAGTTGGGGGTCAAGCCCACGAACAGCGGCGTCACGGGAACTCCCGTTGAGATCGGCGTGCTTCCGAAAAAGACCGTCACGCCCGACACACGAGCCAAGGGTTCAGCGCCAGGCGCGCCGTCTCCTGCCCTAACCGGCGGACTGGTCTGCCCGAAACCTATAGCGTAGATCACCAGAGCCTCGCCTGGTTTCGCGGGGCGGCTGTTCAGCCCCGATATGGCAGGCAAGGGAAAACTGCCGTCCTGGTTCACCGCAATCCCGTAGTTCTGGATTCCCAGCCTCAATATGCGCGGGACGTGCGCAGCAACCGTCATGGAGATCTCGTTTCCTTTTACCTCGCCCCGGATTACGCGCACACGCGCCTCGCCCACCGGAGTGTCATAAGGCGCCTGGAAGTTGATCTGCCCGTAGGATGTATAAAACAATGGCGCAGGCCTATCATTCACCAGCACCTGAACGCCCCCGATGTTCACGGGCAACGCTGGAGCCGGAGGCGGAGGAGTCTGAGGGTCGGAAGCGGACAACTGTTCTCCGTACAAAGCCACCAAGTCCCCTGGCGCGACAGCCTCGCCGGGTTCAAACGTGGCGTTATTCACCGCGCCTTGATAGTAAGCAAACGGTGGTCCCGCAGGGACAATCTCCAGCTCAACGGGAATTGTCAGCGGTCCGTTGGCGGCATTGCTTGTTACCGTAATCAGACCTGTGTAAATCCCCAGGGGGCCGGCGGCAGTGACCGTGACCCGCACCATGTCGTAGCCGGGGATCCGCTGCGCCGCCAACCAGTCTCCGCCGGAGGTTGTAACGCCTTCAATCGAGAGAACACCCAAGCCGCGATTGAACAAGACCACGTTGACGAGCTGTTTGGGAGCATTTTGCGCCAGGCGCAACCGTAAATTCTGCGGCGTCGCAGCGATGACCGGGCGTGAGGTCACGTTGAGCGTGACTGGTATCGTCTTATTCTCAGCCGCCAGCAGAGAGTTGGAGACCGTGACCGAGCCGCTGTACACGCCTTCGCCCATCCCCGGCTGAGGCGCCGCGCGTACGACGTAGGGAAACACAAACCGGAATGATCCGGCGCCTTCCAAGGTCACCGTCAGCCACTGTCCACCCGTCTGCGTAGAAGCCACAGCAGAAATCGGCCCATTGGTGAAGAATCGCGTCTCAGCCGCCGAGCCGTTGGGGGCCACATACAAATCGAGTCTGTCCGGCACACCGCCGCCAATCTGAACGGTCACCGTGATGGTTTGCGGCGCGTCGATCGCATTGGGATCCCGGACAGTGATGATGGCGGTATAAGTCCCCTTCGCCAACGAAGCCGTTGGAAGAGAAATCACAATCGGAAGGCAAACGCCGGGCTGGTTGGAGCACGGACGCGCCGCGTTCACAGATGGCGCAGCCCAAGGCGAAGAGGACTCCACGTTGAGATTCAGCGAACCATCCCCGGCGTTATACGCCTCTACCGTCTGCGGAGTCCCGGCAGCCCCTTGCGCAATGGAAATAGGTCCCACCGCCGCGGTGGTCAGGCGCAACTTTGGCGCGCCCTGCAATACCGCGCCGCCAATAACGGGTAGCAGCGCCCAGCGCAAAACTGCGGCCAATTTCACACCCACTCGAGAGCGCCTTTCTTATATGCCCAGATGTAGCCCACGATTAAGATCGCCAAGAACACGGCTACCTCAGCCACTCCAAACCAGCCTAGCTGATGGTAGCGAACAGCCCATGGGTATAGAAAGATGGTCTCGACGTCGAAGATGACAAAAAGAATCGCAATCACATAGAAGCGGACTGTGTATCTACCTCGAGCGTCGGAAGCCGCCCGGATGCCGCACTCATAGGCCTCCATTTTCACCGGGGAGGGCGCCTCGGGGCGGATGAGCTTCAATATCCACAACAACCCCGCAGCAAACGCAAACGCGCATACGAGGAAAATGAAAATCGAAACGTAACCTTCCGACATGCCCCCAATATAACATCCCCGGCTAAAACCCGGACGCGAAACCGTAGTCGAGGCGGTCGCGCAACGCCGCGTCGACGCTCAGGAAAACCGCAGGCATCGCCGGCTGCCCGTAAAGCGCGAATACGTGTCGCGCTTTTTCAAAGACTGCCGGCATGCGGGCATAGAACAACACGCGCCTCGGAGCGGCCATCGCCACTGCCTCCGGCATATCGAGATGCCGGAGCACGCCCAGAAAGTGGGGTCCCTGTACATGGCTCGGAGGCGGGTCGATCAGAATCACTTGATGGATGCCGGGATCAAGGATCGTGGCATACAGCCCGATTGCGCCCGAAACCCCTTTTCCAAGGACCGTGATGCGCTGGGCGTCCACGGCATTCTCGTTTCGCAGCGCTTCCACAGCCCGCATCACATCCCACAGGCGCATGGAATCGACCGTCCGCCCGATTTGCATGGCGCTGCGTTGCGTAAATCTCCAGAAACTCTGTTCCCAAGGAATTTCCCCTACTCCGCGAGGCCACACCACAAACTTCACTCCCGAGGGCGCCGCGCGAAACAGGTTCGCAACCGCTGCATCGTCCTCTCCATCGGAGGCGATATACACCAGCGCGGGCTGCTTCCCCTCTTTACCAGGGCGGGGGTAACGGATCTGAGCTCGAATCGTGATGCCCTCTTCGGCATCGATTTGCATCTCGCGCACCGCATCACCGGGCTTTCCCGATACATAGCGCCAAACCGGGGGCGGCGCGTTCGGGGGAAATGCCGCAAAAACTTTCTCGCGCAACGCCGCAAGGACCCGTGCGCGGTGCGCCTCCCAAGCCTTCCGCGACGTATACGTGCTGAAAACAGCCGCCGGAGTTAACATCTCGTGCACCCGGTGATTCTGAGATCCGGCAGGCGGCTTTCCCCCAAAAACCGCCAGCGATGCCGGATCGGCGTCTTTATACTCCATATCCAGTTTCCGGTCCGACACACCCAGCAGAAAGCGGTCAAACCAGCGTATGGCTTGTTCGCGCAAGAAATCCGAATCCTGGTGTCCGGTGTTCACGACGATGTTGTCGAACGCCTCCGGCCTTGCGTAAGACGCATACAGACCGCGCATCATCCGTTCCACTTCGCTGTAACCAGGCTCGGGAAACAATCGGTCTTGTTTTCCATGAGCCAGCAGCAAGGGACGCGGAGCAATCAGAGCCGCCAGGTGAACCATGTCGTGCAGCCGGAAATTAATCGGAAACATGCAGTCGCAATGCAGGGAGGCCGTGGAGGCCCGCAGATGCGCCGCGTAAGTGCTAAGGCCCATAATCGGAGCCGCTGCGCGTATGCGCGGATCGACAGCGGCAGTGAACAAGGTCATAGCGGCGCCGCCCGAACGGCCTGTCATCCCAATTTTGTCCGGCGCAATTTCAGGCCTTTTTTCCAGGTAATCGATGGCTCGCATCGCGTTCCAGACTTCAATGCCCGCCGGCGTGTACGCGCGCGAGTACCACTCGTCCAGCTCCTGGAACATTACGCCGTGGTGGATGCCATAGACTTCGGCAATCTGGACTGAATCCAGAATCAAGCAAGCGTAGCCGTTTTTGGCGAAGGAAATGCCGTGGCGCTGGTAAGCCGTTTTATCACCGTAGGGCGAAAACGAGTGCCCGCACACGTAGATCACCCCTGGCGCTTTGCCCTGCCGTTGCTTGGGAAGGTAGAGGTTCGCCGTGACAAATACTTTTGGAAGACTCTCAAACGCAATTTTCTCGATGGTATACGCGCCTTGGTCGAGCACGCCTGTCACGCGCACATTCAGAGGAGTACGAACCGGCCAGGGAAGCAAGCCCAGCATGTCTCGAGTCTCCTCAAGCCGTGTGGCGCGCACGGGTTCCCAAGTCTCCCGGTTGCGCACCTCGTGCGCCGCTTTTTGAGTGACGCGTTCCGCTTCGCGAACTAAATACGCGGCCACCTGCTTTTTGCTTTGTTCGCGGCGCTCAAGACCAGAAGGTTCCGCCGCCCAGAGCGCCGTCACGCACAGTCCGATAACCACGCTTTTCATATGTCTATGGTTATCATCTGAAGTCTTCACTTTGCCACAACGGAAACAGCGCCCGAGTCTTGTGGCGACCTCTTGTGATAGACTCGCACTTAACGCTTCTGTTTTTTCTAATGAAGACTGCTATAAACTATAAGCGAAGGAGACGCGCACGATGCGAGTTTTGTCCCGGGTTGGCTTACTCATGCTTGCGTGGGGTCTGATGGCGCAAGACCCCCGCGGGCGAATTGCTGGTCGAGTGTTTGATCCCGCAGGTGCGGCTGTGCCGGGCGTCGATGTGGTAGCCGTCAACACGGCCACCGGGGTTCGAACGGTAGCGAAAACGAATGAAGTGGGCGCATATGAACTGGCATTTTTGAACCCAGGCGTGTACACCGTAACAGCTACGGCTCCTGGATTCCGCACCTACGAGCGAACCAATCTAGAGGTTCGAGTGGCGGACCGGCTCACGGTAGACATCACCTTGGAAGTTGGTGAAGTGACTGAGTCGGTAACCGTCTCCGGACAAGCTTCGTTGCTGGACGCCTCGACTGCCAGCGTCGGGCGAGTGGTCGACAGCAAGCGTATATTGGATTTGCCCTTACCAGGCGGCAACGCGCTTTCCCTGGCCCGCCTGGCGCCGGGCGTCGTGAACCTTGCTGCGCCGAACCATCCCTCGCTGGGACCGGCAACCGAAGTGCTCAGCCAAATCACCGTCAACGGCGTGCGGAGCGGGAATGTCGAATTCACAGTGGATGGCACGCCCAGCATGTGGGGCGTCAACGCCGCCTATGCGCCGCCGGCGGAGATGGTGGCGGAATTTAAAGTACAAACTGCCACCTACGATGCCAGCGCAGGGCGGGCTCCCGGGGGCAATGTGAACGTGGTGCTCCGTTCCGGAACCAACCAGTTCCATACGACCCTGTATTGGTTTCACAATAACCAGCATTTGCAGTCCCTGGACTTATTTCAGCGGCAAAACTTTTATAACCCGCTTACTGGTCCGCCAACCAGCGAGAAAGAAAAGAGCATCAACCCGCTCAACATTCTCAACCGGTTCGGGGCGATCTTCTCGGGGCCGGTGGTTTTGCCGAAAGCCTACAATGGGCGCAACCGGACCTTCTGGGTTTATTCCTTCGAAGGGCTGACGCGGCCGGGCGTGGAACGCGGCAACACCTTCTTCACCGTGCCCACACCGGCTGAACGGCAGGGGGATTTCTCAGCGCTGCTTAGTGTGGGATCGATTTATCAGATCTACGACCCTCTGACGACTAAGCCTGCGGCTGCCGGGCGGTTCTCTCGCCAGCCTTTTCCAGGCAATGTGATCCCTCCGGCGCGCCTGGACAAACTCGCCCGAAACTTGCTGACGTACTGGCCGGAGCCCAACCTGCCGGGGACCGCCGACGGCCGCAACAATTATACTCGGCTACAGCGCTCCTGGAACGAATTTCGCTCGCACACCGCCAAAGTGGATCATAACTTTAACGAACGGCATCGCGTGTTCGGGCGCTACAACCAGTGGTTCCAACTTTTCTCTTCCGGCCAAGTCTTTGAGAATATCGCCACGGGCCAGGACCGGTACCGCTACAACTACGGCGCGGTGCTGGACGACGTGTATGTGTTCTCTCCCACTTTGCTGAATAACGTGCGCGCCGGCTTCACTCGTTTCGAGCAGAGTTTCTATCCTCTTTCGAACGGCTTTGACCTCACCGCAGCCGGATTCGATCCATCGCTTCAAAGCCGGATTGACCCGCAAGCCCGCAAGTTTCCGAGTCTCTCCATCGCGGGGTATCAGGCGCTGGGCGGAAGTGACAAGAGCCGTGCCTTCAGCAACTACTTCACCCTATCGGACGACATCAACTGGACACGCGGCAAGCACACGGTCAAATTTGGAGGCGAATACCGCTTGTACCGGGAACATAACTATAACTTCGCCAATATGACGCCGTCGATGAGCTTCACAGCGCGCTGGACTGGCGGGCCGTTGGACAATTCTCCCACCGCGCCGATCGGGCAGGGTCTGGCGTCATTCTTGCTGGGCATACCCTCAGACGGACAGGTAAACGTCAATGACTCCAGCGCCGAGCAGTCCGCCACTTGGGGCTTCTATTTTCAGGACGACTGGCGCGTTAGCAAGAGCCTGACGCTCAATCTCGGGTTACGTTACGAACTGGACCGGCCGATTACGGAACGCTATAACCGATCGGTGAGCAACTTCGATTTTGCAACGCCGAATCCGATTGGCGAGCGCGCTATCGCCAACTATAGCCGGAACCCTTTGCCGGAACTGCCTCCCTCCCAGTTCAAAGTCAACGGTGGGTTGCTGTTTGCGGGTGTAGGGGGGCGGCCGCGCGCACTGTGGAAGGCGGACCGGAACAACTTTGCCCCGCGCGTGGGCGTAGCCTGGAATTGGCGCAAGAACACCGTAGTGCGGGCAGGCTATGGGCTGTATTACTTCCCGCTGGGCGCCGATCGGCAGTCGGTGAACCAGTCTGGATATACGTTGCGCACGTCGCTGGTGGCGTCTTTGGATAATGGGCAAACCTATCTCGCATCGCTTGCCAATCCGTTTCCGGAAGGTTGGTTGAATCCCCCAGGTTCATCGCTCGGTTTGCTTACCGACGTCGGACGCGGCGTCAGCTTTTTCCCCGAGCGCTACGTGAACGGTTATGTGCAGCGCTACTCATTCGGCGTTCAGCAACAGCTTCCTGGCGAATTGTTTTTGGACCTGTCTTACATCGGCAACCGCGGCTCCAATATGGACGCCAGCCGGCAATATACGCCTATTCCCCGCCAGCTTCTCTCTACGCTTCCGGTGCGGGATCAGAACACCATCAACTACTTAAGCGCTCAGGTGCCCAATCCGTTTTACCCGCTGCCGGGCACGGATCTCGCTGGAGCCACAGTGGCGCGCAGTCAGCTCTTGCGGCCATATCCACACTTCACCTCCATTACGGCTAGCGAGCCGCTGGGGGCTTCTTGGTACCACTCTCTGCAAACCATTTTCGAACGGCGGTTCCGCCAAGGATACACATTCCAGTTCAACTACACCTTCTCGAAAATGATTGAGGCCACGGGCTTCTTGAACGACTCCGACCCGGCGCCCGAGCGAGTCGTGTCCGACCTGGACAGGACCCACCGGTTGGCGCTTAGCGGAATCTACGAGCTGCCCTTTGGACCCGGCAAGCACTACTTGAACAGGTCCAACGCGATGGTGCGTTCTTTGGCCGCCGGCTGGCAGGTGCAGGCTGTGTGGCAGTTTAACACTGGTGCGCCGCTGGGCTTTGGCAACGCCCTGCTGGTCGCCGATATCCGGGAAGTCGCCTTGCCGCGCGACCGGCGCACGCTGGACGCTTGGTTCAACACGGCGGCTTTCAACCGTAATTCCGCACAGCAATTAGCGTATAATTTGCGAACCCTCTCTACGCGCTTCTCCGGCGTGCGGGGACCGGGCGTCGATGTTTGGGATTTGTCTGCGGTTAAGAATATCACGTTTCGCGAAAAGTGGCGGTTGCAGTTCCGGGCTGAGGCCCTCAACGCGATGAACCACTCGAATCTGGCAAACCCCAACACCCAGCCGACCAACACCCTGTTCGGCAAGGTCACGGCTACCAACGGCTTCCCGCGCTACATTCACTTCGGGCTCAAACTGATTTATTGAGAGGCGGTCGCCGCAAACTACCGGCACGCTCAGGACGCGCGGCGTACGGGGCGCTCCCGAGCGCAATGGATGGATTTTCGGCGCAGCGGCGCCAGGCGCGGCTTCTTGCTTGTCTTGCCGCTGCGGCGGGACGCAGACACACGATTGACCCGCATACTTGCGCCCGGATGGTGCGCCGGGTCCAATTGTGGTAATAGTCAAGAGCGTACGAGCAGGTATGAAACCGCGATCGCTCTCCCGTCGCCACGTTCTTGCTGGAGCCGCCTGGATCAAGGCGCTTCACGGCGCTCCGGACCCTCTGGCCGGCAGATCCATATTCGTGGTTCCGAACTTCCACCCGGCGAGCTGTGGCTGGCTTACGAATTTTTCGAAAGAGCGCGTCTACTGCGCCAACAGCTACTTCGACCATCTGGACCGCGTGCGCGATGATCCCACGTACGCCTTCGCTCTTTCGGAAGTAAACAATCTCATCGCCATGATGAATTTTAGGCCCGATCGCATGCAGGAATTACGTGCGCGCATACGGGAAAGGAGAGTGGAACTGGTAAACGGCTTCTTTCTGGAGTCCACGATCAACCTGTCGGGCGGCGAGGCTCTCGTGCGACTGGGCGTATTGGGGATGCGCTGGCAAGAAGAAATTTTTGGCGTACGTCCCCGCTTCGCTTGGACCATCGACGTCTGCGGCACGCATGAGCAAATGGCGCAGATAGCCGCCGGTTTGGGGCTGGAAGCGATGGTCTATACTCGCAAGAATCCAACGGGCTGCGCGCTCCATTGGGCGGAGTCGCCGGATGGCTCGCGCATCCTTGCCATTTCTCCTGGACATTACAGTGAATTTCGTCCCGTCATGTCTGCCCGGAAGCTGCTCACGCCGCGCGAAATGGAAACCCTAAAAAAACAAATCGCCGCTAAATTGGAGATCACTCCGGAGGGCGCGCCGATTCTCATCCTTGCAGGCTCGGGCGATTATTCATTAGCGCCGTTGCTCAAGGAGTACCCGCAAGCCTTTCTCGCGCAGTGGAAACAATACGCGCCGGACACGGAACTGCGTTTCGTGACGCCTGGCCGGTACCTGGATGCGGTCTTGCCGCTAGTGAAGACGGGGAAACTGAAGATTCCCGTAATGCGGGGTGGGACGGCGTATGATTTCCTCTCGTTTTGGATTCAGAACCCGCGCGTCAAAACGTGGTTTCGCAAGAACGAACACTTACTCCAGGCGGCAGAGATGCTGGCCGCCGCCGCCAGCCTGGAAACACATTTCGATTATCCCTCTGAGACTTTCTATCACGCCTGGCTGCAAACCTGCCTGAACATGGATCGGAACACCTTATGGGGCGCGGCGGGCGGGATGGTGTTCGAACACGACAAATCGTGGGATGTCCGCGACCGGCTCGAGTGGGTGGAGAATCATTCCGTGGCGATTCTGAGTTCCGCCGGCAAAGCGCTGCTCCAACCTGGCGAAGGCTTGGGCTTTTTCAATCCCCTAAATTGGAAGCGTTCCGATCCCCTCCTTCTGCGCGCACCCGTAGGGTCCGAGACGTCTTCTCAAACACTGCCCGACGGACGGTGCGTGGCGCAAATTGAGCTCCCACCGTGCGGGATCCGCGCCGTCGACGGCCATATAACGCCGGCGGCTTCGAAGCCCATCTCGCTGCCTCCGGTGATAGAAAACCGGTACTATCAGTTGCGAATCGACCCTAAGACCGGCGCGATTACCAGCCTGAAGCTGCGCCGGACCGGGAGGGAGATACTCGCCGGACCGGCCAACGTGATCGTGGCGGAAAGACCTGTCGCGCAGCGCGGCGATCCGGGCGATCACATGCCGCTGCGTCCTGATAGAGTGCGGCTCCACTCGACCAATCAGGCGTCGCACACAATCAACGTGTGGACCGGCCCTCTCGTCACGGTAATCGAAGCTGTCGGCGTCTTTTTCGGGGGAGGCATATGCCGACGCATCATCCGCTTGCACCAGAATTATCCACGCATCGATTTTGAAGCAGAGCTGAACGACATCCCCGATCGCACCGTCGTAGTGGCCGAGTTTCCGCTTGCCAGCCCCATCGAAGCAGTGCGGCGCGGAATCCCATACGGCTTCTCTCACGGAGCTTGGGAGAAACCGAATGCGAATCTGCACGGGTGGACGGAGGGCATCGTTCCGGCAGTGCGATGGTCCCATTACGCACTGGCGGAAGGCGGCGGAGTAGCTATTCTCGACCGCGGACTCTCGGGCCGCGAACTCCACGGCCGGACGCCGGTTCTGTTTCTCTTAAACGCGACCGACAAGTATCATGGTTACCCTAATCCCTGGCTGAGCGGTAAAGGTCGTCACAAGCTTGAGTATGCGCTTGTGGCTCACGAGGGTTCGTGGAGAGAGGCTCGCATTCCGCAGCTCGCTTGGGAATACAACTGCCCGCCGGCGGTTTTCCCTGGTTGTGCGAGTGCGCCGGCGCGCAGCTTCCTGGAGACCTCTGAGAATGTGATTGTGGAAGCGATGCGCCGCGAGTCAAACGATCTCGAAATCCGCTTCGCCGAGTGTTTCGGGGAATCAGGAACCGCCGAGCTACGCGTTCATCTCCCTCACCGCGGCGCAAAGCTGGCAGGACTGAACGGCCAAAACCCCAAACCTCTCAGCGGCGGCCCCAGCTATCGGATCCCATTGCAGCCTCAACAAATCATTACGGCGCGTTTTTCGCTCGCAGGCGCCGTACGCTCGGTTAAGCCGCTTACTCAATGGGACGAGCTGGTTCCCGCCCATAAACGACCCCTACTACACGAGTACACGAACGACAAAGGGCATCCGCCCCGGGGAGCGCAACCGTGATGGGAGAAAGCCCTGTGACCCTAAGCCGCCGTGCCGTCTTGGGGCTAACCGCTGCGCCGGCGGCATCCCTGAGCGCTGCCGGCGCGAGCCTGATCGCCATCGAACCTAGGCCGCTATTTGAGATCTCTCCTCTCTTCTACATGCAGTTTTTCGAGCCGCTGGGCGTCACAGACACGTGCGCCGAAGCCGCCTGGGACTATGATGCGGATGACTGGCGCAAGGACTTTGTGGAAGCGACGGGCGACCTTGCGCCGGACGTGATCCGCTTTGGCGGCATCTACAGCCGTTACTACAAGTGGCGCGAAGGGGTCGGCGCGGCGTCCCAGCGCCCTTCCCACCGTAACTATGCATGGGGCGGAAAGGAAACCAACCGCATCGGGACACACGAGCTGGTCACCCTCTGCCGTCGGGTGGGAGCCGAACCCTTGTTCTGTGTCAACTTTCTGGGAGATGGCGTGCAGCGGTATCGCCACACCCCGGAGGGGGATCGCACGGGCGACGCCCAGGAAGCCGCCGACTGGGTTTCCTACGCCAATGATCCCGATCACCGTGAGCGCCGCGCTCACGGCGCTGAGGCGCCCTATAACATACGTCTCTGGCAGCTAGGCAACGAGACTTCGTACGGAACCGAATGCTTCACCAAAGACCACTGCATCCGGCATACCATCGAATTTGCACGCGCCATGCGCGCGCGGGACAAATCGATACGCCTGATCGGATGGGGCGATAAGGGCCGCGGAGGCGGAAGCGACGGGGCTCCATGGGCTACGGACTTGCTGAAGCGCGCTGGCGAACACCTGGATTTTGTCGCCTTTCACATGATGGGCATGCGGCCGCAGCGTAAGGATACGGTCCTGGCGGGGCTTCGCTATCAGCAGCGGCCCGAAGAAGCCTGGCAAGAGCTGATCGAGTTGGCGCGCGTGGCCGCCACCCGTCTGCAAGAAATCGAGCAAGCTATCAGGATGGCAAACGCAAGAACGCCGATCGCCATTACCGAAGGACACCTGAGCTTAAGCCCCCACAACAGCAATCCGATCTTGGCCGAGTGGCTTTCGGCCGCATATCACGCCAAAACGCTGAATCTTTACCTGCGTCACGGCGAATGGGTGAAAATCGCCACGGCGGCGGACTTTCCCGCCCAGCGCTGGACCGTGGGCTCGCTCATGCTTCCGGTCCCCCGCGGCCAGAGTTACTTAATGCCGGTGGGTAGCATTATGCGGCTATTCAAACGCCACCACGGCACACATGGCGTGCAGGTAACCTCCGCTCCGGCGGATCTCGATATCGCGGCCAGCCGCACCGGCGAACGAGTGTACCTGCACGTGCTCAATCAGAATTTTCGCAGCTCGGTAGCCGTTCGTTTTTCGGTGGCGGGCGCGACCATAAACGGAGGGCGGGTCTTCGAAATTGCGCCGGAAGACCCGCGTGCTTATGTGGACCGTGATCACACAAATACGTTCACGCCGCAAGAAAAAGCCTTCGCCGGGGACGAATGGCGCTTCCCGGCGCGTTCCGTAAGCGTCGTAGAGCTGACGCCTCGCGGTATGCTGGGTTTATGTTGGCCGTTCACATCGCCCGCGGCCGGGTGAAAGTCATCGACATACCCCAGCCGAAGCGACGCACGGGCTACGCCCTCATCCGCCTTCTTTGCGGCGGGATCTGTAATACGGACATCGAGCTTTTGCGAGGGTATTACAGTTTCTCCGGCATCCCGGGCCACGAGTTTGTGGGTGAGGTAATCGAAGCCGGAGACCCCGCCCTTATGGGGCGGCGCGTGGTGGGTGAAATCAATTTGGCGTGCGGAAAATGCGAATGGTGCCGGCGTGGCCTCGGCCGCCATTGTCCGCGCCGCACGGTTTTAGGAATTGTGCGCCATCCCGGAGCGTTTCGGGAGATCATCGATTTGCCGGAAACAAACTTGCATGTCGTCCCCTCACGTGTGCCCACAGAGCACGCTGTCTTTGTGGAACCCGTGGCTGCCGCGTGCGAGATCCTAGACCAAGTTCGAATTCCCAAAGACGAAAGGGTTGCCGTGCTGGGAGACGGCAAGTTGGGTTTGCTGATCGCGCAGGTGCTGGCCGCGCACGGCGCCAGCGTCATTCACTTTGGGAAGCATCCGGAAAAACTCCGCATTTCGAAAGCCGCAGGCATCGCAACCAGCATGCGTCCGCGCGGCGGCTTTGGCTACGTCATCGAGGCCACAGGGACCCCAGAGGGCCTGCGCCAGGCTGTAGCAATGACGCGCCCGCGGGGCGTCGTGATCGTGAAGTCCACGGTCCACGGAGAAGTTTCCCTCGACACGGCGCCCGTAGTCGTGAACGAGATTACGCTGGTGGGATCCAGATGCGGCCGCTTTGAACCGGCTTTGAAGCTGATGGCTTCCGGAAAGCTTCGGCTCGACTCGATGATCACGGCGCGGTTCCCACTGGCGGACGCACCGCGCGCTTTCGAAAAAGCCGTCGCCCCAGGCGCCATCAAGGTTCTTCTGACAACCAGCTCTTCGTGAGGCCGCCATAGGCGTCCACGCGGCGATCGCGGAAAAAAGGCCAGCTCCGCCTCACCTCTTCTATGTGTCGCGGATCGATTTCGGCGATTAGGATCGCTTCGCGGTCAGCAGGCGCTTCTTGAAGCACCTGCCCGAACGGATCGGACACAAAGGACGAGCCCCAAAACTCCAGACCGGCCTCAGACAAGCCTTCGTGTCCAGTGCGGTTCACGGCGGCAACATAGACACCGTTCGCAATGGCGTGGCCACGCTGCACGGTCCGCCAAGCCTCAAGCTGGGCTTTACCCGCCTGAGCCTTCTCGTACGGATGCCACCCGATCGCCGTAGGATAGAAGAGCACCGCCGCCCCGTGCATGGCGGTAAGACGTGCAGCTTCTGGAAACCACTGGTCCCAGCAAATCAGCACCCCGATGCGCCCATAGCGCGTACGGAAAGCGCAGAAACCGTAGTCGCCGGGACGGAAGTAGAATTTCTCGTAATACAACGGGTCATCCGGGATATGCATTTTCCGGTAGCGTCCGACCAGCGCGCCATCCGCGTCGAGCACCGCCGCAGTGTTGAAATAAAGACCCGGCGCTAACCGTTCGAAAACCGGCGCGACAATCGCAACGTTTCGTTCCTTCGCCACCGCCGCCAGCGCGTCCGTGGTGGGCCCGGGAACCGGCTCGGCGAGAGCGAACCACCGCGGGTTTTCCTCCTGACAGAAATACTGGGATCGAAACAGCTCGGGGAGGCAGATAATCTGCGCACCCTGAGCAGACGCCTCCCGGATCTTCCAAACCGCCTTCTCCAGGTTCTCTGCGGGGTTCATAGAGCAGACCATTTGTACAAGACCAATGCGGAATTTGGAAGTGTTCGCAGCGGACATAGTATCATTGTGCACAATATGGTGCGTCGCGTCGCTCTGACCCTGTTTCTTGGTCTTGTCTCCCTTTTCGGGGCTATTCCAACCCCCAAAGACCACTTCGGATTCACTCCGGGTGACGATCGCAAACTCGCCGATTACGCGCAGATTACCAGCTATTTCGAAAAGCTTGCCAGGACCAGCGATCGCCTGAAATGGGTGGAATTTGGCAAAACGAGTGAAGGACGGCCGATGTGCCTCGCCATCATCTCCTCGCCGCGCAATCTCCGAAATCTGGAACGATATAAGGAAATCAACCGCTCCCTGGCTCTGGCGCTGTACGATCCGGACCGTGCGCGCCGCGCAGCCGCCGAGGGGAAAGCCATAGTCTGGATCGATTCGGGTTTGCACGCCACCGAAGTGGCGCCCGCGCAACACGCGCCCGAACTCGCCTATCGAATGGTCACGGCCAGCGATCCACGCACGCAGCGTGTGCTCGACAACGTCATCCTTTTGCAGGTTCCGGTCATCAACCCAGACGGGCTCGACATGGTGGTCAAGTGGTACCGGCAAAACGTTGGAACCCCTTATGAACTGGCGCCGCTGCCGTTTCTGTATCAGAAGTACGCCGGTCACGACAATAATCGCGACTGGTTCATGTTGAATCTTACGGAAACACGGCACGTCTCCCGCCTGCTATTCCAGGAGTGGTTTCCGCAAATTGTCTACAACCAGCACCAGCAACCGGCGTTTCCCGCGCGGATTTTCATTCCCCCCTACGCCGAGCCCCTCAATCCCAACATTCCCGCCGCGGTGATGCAGGGAATCAATTTGATTGGAGCCGCCATGGCCGAGCGCTTCGCCCTGGAAGGCAAGACGGGCGTGCTTTCTTATTTTGGTTTTGACGCTTGGTGGAACGGCGGATTGCGGTCTGCGCCGGCGTTCCACAACATGCACGGCATCTTGACAGAAACTGCCGCTAGCGGTTACGCGACCCCCAGGGATTACGACCCTGCCAAGCTTCCCGAACGCTTTGCCAACGGAATGCCCACCAAGCATCCCGGAGTGTTTTACCCGCAGCCGTGGGTGGGCGGCCGGTGGACCTTGCGCGACGCTATCGAGTATATGCTCACCGCGGACAGAGCGATCCTCGAGCTCGCCGCGGAACGGCGCGAAGAGTTCCTTACCAAGGCATATGTCATCGCGCGAAGTCATCGCGAGTCTCAAGCCAAGCCCTATGCATACGTGATTCCGCCCGAGCAGTGGGACCGCTCTAGCGCCGTGGAAATGGTTCGCCGCTTGGCATGGGCCGGCGTTGAGGTGCAACGCGCTGTTGAGGCCTTTCAGGCGGGCGGCAAAACGTACCCGAAAGGCGCTTGGGTGATCTCCGCCCGTCAGCCGTTCCGAGGATACTTGGTCGATCTCATGGAACCGCAAAAATACCCTGAGATCCGCACCGGCGTCTCCGGACCCACCAAGCGCCCCTATGACATCGCGGGGTGGACGCTCTGCATGAGTATGGGCGTAGCCGTGGATCGCATCGACGAACCTTTATCCGCAAAGCTTGAGCCCGCCGGCGAGATCGGCGCCCCTGCCCCCTCCCTCGATCACCGCGAGAATGCTTCGTTTCTGGCCACCATCGATTTGCTCCATAAGGGCGCCAAGGTCAGGTGGGCTGGGGATGGCAAGATCCTTGTCTCTGGGGTGTCCGATGCGGGCGAATTCGAAAAAGGAGCCTGGGAACTTAGCCGTCCTCGTGTGGCGCTCTACCAGCCGTGGACCGCAAACATCGACACGGGGTGGATTCAGTGGCTGTTCGACACCTACAGGATTCCGTACGAGACCCTCTCCAATCCGGACATCCGGAAGGGCGGTCTCCGCGCCAGGTTCGACACCCTGGTGCTCGCATCACAGAGCGCTGCATCGATTCTGAGCGGAACTCGCTCTGGCCCGGTGCGGGCCGCTAGCGGCGGCGTGGAAACCCAGCAGCGCCCGGAATACACCGGCGGGATCGGAGATGAGGGACTAACGGAGATCTTGAAATTTGTGGAACAGGGGGGAACGCTGATTGCCATCGACGCCGCCACGCAACTTCCTGAACAGAAGATGCAACTCGGAATCAAAGGGCTTCTCCGTAACACCCTGCCCTCTGAGGGAGGTGGGACCGAGCAGCCAGAAGTTCCGCGTGACGCCTACTATTGCCCCGGCTCCCTGCTCCGCATCACAGTGGACAACACCCATCCGGTTGCTTTCGGCATGCCCAAAGAAGCCACCGCCTTCGTTAGCGGCGGCCAGGTGTGGGAGGTTACGAATCCTTCGGTCCGCCCGTTCGTTCACTTCGCGAGCGCGAATTTGCTGGCTAGCGGCTGGATTTCCGGAGAACAGGCGGTGCGGGGGAAACCGGTCGCACTCGAAGCCAAGCAGGGACAAGGGCGCGTGTTGTTGTTCGGTTTTCGCCCCCACTTCCGCGGGCAGACCTTCGGAACTTTCAAACTGCTTCTGAACGCGGTGTACCTGGGCTCGGCAAGGAAGCTGTAAACTACCAGCGAACATTCACATGGCCGCTCAGGAAGAATTACCGTGTAGGAACTGCCTGCCGGTTCGGCGTCGCACGCCCCAAAGCGCTCTGAAACCTTGAAGAATCAGGAAGTTGTCCATTTGGCATCTCCCGTGCCTATCCAGTGAACGTTAGGAGACGCCCTATGAGATCGGCAACTACAACGAATCTGATTCTGGCAGCGCTCGCTGGCGGCTTGCTCGCAGCGGGATGCGCCACCAAAAAGCACGTCAGAAACACAGTTGCTCCGCTCGAGCAACGCCTGAGCGCAAACGAAAAGAAGCTTGAAGCGCACAGCCAGTCGATCGAGGAGCTTGCCGCCGGCGTATCCCGAGCGGACGAGCGCGCCGCAGGCGCACAGGGAACCGCAGACCGCGCTTGGAAGCAAGCGAATGACGCGACCGCCCTCGCCAAAGACGCCGCCTCCCGCGCGGATCAGGCCCACGTCGCCGCCGGGCAAGGCCTGGCGCGCGCTGCTGAGCTCGACGCGAAGCTCGAAGCGGCGCTCGCCAACATCGAGAACTACACGCCTGTGGCTAACGTGAGCGTATTATTTCCTTTGAACAAAGCCGAGCTGACGCCGGAAGCCAAGCAACAGCTCGACGAAGCCGTGAAAGCCGTTGCGGGCAGGAAACACATCGTCATCGAGGTGCAAGGCTTCACCGACGCTAGCGGCTCAAGGGAGTTCAATCTCGCATTGAGCGAAAAGCGGGCCGATGCGGTTGTTCGCTATTTGACCGCTACCCACAACCTTCCGCTGCGGTCTATTCACCGGCTCGGATTCGGGCCAGAGGCGCCGGCGGCGGACAACCGCACGCGTGAAGGCCGCAAGCTGAACCGCCGTGTGGAAGTCCGACTTCTTGCGTTTGATTTTGGGGATGCATTCAAGACCACCGCTTCTGCGGTTCCGCCGCAGCCGTAAGCAGGGACGCGGGTAACCTGCCAGCTCGGCAGCGGCGCGGACGGGGGCCACGAGGGCGCGCGAGAAAGGCGTCTCGTGGCCCTCGTTTGCGTTTTGTGGTTATATAATGCCCGCCATGAAAGGTTTTTGGTCCGGACTTTTCCTTGCCGGTGCGCTCTGCGGCCAGACGATCACGGGCTCGATCACCGGCGCAGTGCGCGATCCTGGTAATCTGCCGGTTGCGGGCGCAGACGTGACCCTGACTCAACCAGACACAGGTTTGACTCGCCACTTGAAGACCGACGAGCGGGGAGACTTTGTGTTTAGCTCGCTCCAGCCCGCGGAATATGCTCTCACGGTAAAGGCTACAGGCTTCAAGACAGCCGAGAGGCGCTCGATCATGCTCTCGGCGTCCGAAACTCTGCCTTTAGGCGACATCGTGTTGGAACTAGGCAATGTAGCGGAAACTGTAACGGTGACCGCGGAAGGGCTGGCAGTCCAGACCGCCACAGCGGAAAGGGCCGGCGTCATCACCAGCGATCAAGTCGAGAACCTGATGGTGCGCGGTCGCAATGTCATGTCGCTGCTAGAAATTCTGCCCGGCGTAGTCGACCTTTCTGAAAACGAAGCCATCGACCGCAACTGGAACCTCGCCGTCAACGGCAACCGTCGAAACACCAGCGGCGTGTCGCTTGACGGCGTCACTATGAACCAGATCGGCAACAACTATAACTCCACGGTCAGCGTGAGCATGGACGCCGTCGCCCAAGTCAAGGTGCTCATGAGCAACTACCAAGCCGAATACGGGCGGATGTCCGGCGCGAACATCCAGCTCATCACCAAGTCGGGCACGAAGCGTTTCCAGGGAATGGCGTCGTATTTCAAGAGGCACGAGCAGTTTAACGCCATGAACTTCTTCGACAACCGCCTGGGCTTGAAGAAGTCGCCCTACCGGTACAACACTTGGGCGTACAACATCGGTGGACCCATTTACATTCCGGGCCGCTGGAACCGGAACCGCGAGAAGCTGTTCTTTTTTTGGTCCCAAGAATACTGGCCCATTCGGACTCCACTCGGCGCCCGTCAAGTAACTGTGCCGACCGAGGCGCAGCGGGAGGGTGACTTTTCGAACACGTTAGATCTGAACGGCCGCCGGGTGACTATCAATGACCCGCTGAGCCGCCAACCTCTTCCAGGAAATGTCGTGCCGGCCAGCCGTATCGATCCGAACGGCCAAGCGCTGTTAAAGGTCTTTCCCTTGCCTAATTTCTTCGACCAATCCATAGCCGCGTACCGGTACAACTACGTGTTTCAAAGCGCCCGCGACAGCCGTCAGAACATGCAAACTCTGAAGATCGACTACAACATCAACCCCAACAATCTGGTCTTCGTGAATCTGTCTCGCCACAGCGACCGGCAGACCGGCGGCATGGGGCTACCCACTTCCGGCGGCGCCAACTGGAATCAGATGATCAAAACTTTCAGCACGCAAGGCATGGTCCTCACGGGCCGTTTTCAACGCATTCTCGGCCCCACCCTGATCAACGAAATGAATATCGGCTGGAACCGCCGCCCGGAGAAGGATCTCTACGATGCCGAAGAACTCCGGAAAAACCAGCGCGATGCCGTCGGTTTTCGGACCGGGCAGTTCAGCCCTAGCGGCAACCCGCTCGGCGTCATCCCCAATGCGACGTTCAGCGGCGTTTCGCAGGCCGCCAACCTCACTACCGAAGGACGATTCCCGCTCGACCAAAACCAGCACATTTTCAGCTTTAACGATGCTTTGTCGAAGACCCACGGCGCACACACGTTCAAGGTGGGTTTTTATGCGGACCGCATTTGGCGCAACTCTTCACGCACCGTGCCCTTCAACGGCTCGTTCAGTTTCGGGCGCAACACGAACAATCCGCTCGACACCAACTGGCCGTATTCGAACGCCATCATGGGAGTGTTCGAATCCTACACGGAAGCCTCCGCCCGCCCCTTCCGGCACTACCGGGTCAGCAACATCGAATGGTTCGCCCAGGACAACTGGAAAATCACGCGCAAGCTCACGCTGGACGCGGGGATGCGATTTTATTTGATTCCGCCACTGAAAGAGCGTGACCGCCTAGTCGCGGGCTTCGTGCCCTCGCGCTTCGATCGAAGCAAACAGGTGCAGCTCATTTACCCAGCGCGCGTGGGCGGGAAGCGAGTGGGGCTGCATCCCGTTACCGGGCAAGTGTACCCTGAGACGGCTATTGGCGCCATTGCGCCTGGTACGGGCGACGAAGCAAACGGGATGGTGGTCCCGGCCCGCGACCCCACGTATCCAGAAGGTTTGATCGAGGGGCGAGGGGTTCATTATGCGCCCCGAATAGGCCTGGCGTTCGATCCTTTCGGCAAAGGGAAAACTGCGGTCCGCGCCGGCTTTGGCGTGTTCTACAACCGCCAGGATCTTGGCAGCGTCCAGGAGCCTTTTTCGGTGCAAGCGCCGCTGGTGACTACACCCATCGTGAACTACGCCACCCTCAGCGGGCTCCTTTCTTCGTCCGGCTTACTGTTTCCGCAAGATGTATTGGCCCTGGACCGGGCGGGTTTAGTTCCTTCGGTGATGAACTTCAGTTTTGGCATTCAGCAACGGTTGTGGTTCTCCACCGTATTCGACGCCTCTTATGTGGGCTCCTTAGGAAGGCATTTGATGTGGCAAAAAAACCTGAACGCGATTCCCTTCGGGACAACGTTTGATCCAGCCAACGCGGATCCTACGAATCCAAGCGTGGCGCTGGCGCCGGCTTTTTTGCGGCCCATCATCGGCTACGGCAACATCAATATGCGAGAGTGGGCCTCCTCGTCGAACTACCATTCTCTTCAGGTGACCGTAAACCGCCGCTACGCCAAGGGACTACAGTATGGCTTTTCCTGGACATGGTCCAAGGCTCTCGATTTCAACGACTCGGACACCGATTTGGTGAGCACGCTGGTGCCGGTTCGCGTGTGGAACTATGGTCTAGCGGATTTTGATCGCACGCACATCGCAAAACTCAATTACCTCTGGGATGTGCCCCGACTGCGATTGGGCGTCAAGGCCCTCGACTCCGCTCTCAATGGCTGGCAGCTCTCCGGGATTACGAGCTTCGTCAGCGGACAACCACTCGGAGTGGCCTACTCGGTAGCGGGGTTCACGAATATTACGGGTTCCCCCACCGATGGGGCGCGCATTGTGGTAACCGGCAATCCGGTGCTTCCGAAAAGCGAGCGCACCTTTAGCCGGAACTTTCGCACGGAAGTATTCCGCATGCCGGAACGGGGCTCCATCGGCAACGCCGCCAAGAGATTGATTCGTGGCCCCGGCATCAACAACTGGAACGCGACGGTGCTGAAAAATTTCAAGGTTTATGAGCGCGTACGGCTCCAGTTCCGCTGCGAACTGTACAATGCGTTCAATCACACCCAGTTCAGCGCCCTCGATACCAGTCCACGCTTCGACGCGCAGGGCAACCAACTCAATGCGCGGTTTGGCGAATTCACCGCCGCGCGCACTGCCCGTCAAATTCAACTCGCGCTGCGGCTGTTCTTCTAGCCGGAAGTTAGCGCCAGTGGCGCCGCGGCCCGCCACATCCGCTTAACGGGAGGCCTGAGGAGCAGGAAACCAGTGGCGTGTACGGTTGCAAACCGCGCACACCGATAGCATCACGGGCACTTCGATGAGCACACCGACCACTGTGGCCAGCGCCGCTCCCGAACCTGGGCCAAACAATGCGATCGCCGTCGCCACCGCTAGCTCAAAGAAGTTGCTGGCGCCGATCAAAGCCCCGGGCGCCGCAATGGCGTATTCAACGTGAAACAGCCGCATCAAGCCGTAAGTCAGGGACGAATTGAAGTAAACCTGAATCAGAATGGGAACCGCAATGAGGACTACATGCAGAAATTTCCCGGTAATGTTGTCGGCCTGAAAGCCAAAGATCAGCAATAGCGTTACCAGCAGCGCGGTCATGCTGACCGGCGCAAAGCGAGGCAGCAACTGTTCCTCAAACCAAAGTTTGCCATGCCGGCGGATGAACCAGCGGCGCAAAAGCACGCCCGCGGTCAGCGGAATCACGATGAAGATGACCACCGAATATAACAGCACCCGGAAAGGCACCTGTAAATTGGAAGCGCCGCTCACCAAAAACCGTACGATCGGCGCGAATAAGAATAGCATCAAGAGGTCGTTTACGCTCACCTGCACCAGTGTGTAAGCAGGATCTCCATCCGATAAGTAGCTCCACACAAACACCATCGCCGTACAAGGAGCTGCCGCTAGGATGATGCAGCCTGCGATGTACTGATCCGCATCCGCCGCGCTGATCCACGCCGAGAACACAACCCGGAAGAACAGCCACGCAAACAGCGCCATGGAAAACGGTTTCACCAGCCAGTTCACAAACAGCGTCACAGCCAGACCGCGAGGGCGTCTGCCGATGTCACGGATCGCGGCAAAATCAACCTTCATCATCATCGGGATGATCATCAGCCAGATCAAAACGGCAATGGGCGCGTTAATCTGGCTGTTCGCCCCGAACTCCATCTTTCTCAACCCGTCGACAAATCCCGGAAGAGCCTTGCCTAATAGAACGCCGGCGACCATGCACGAGGCTACCCAGACGCTCAAATATCGCTCGAACGCACCGAGCCTACGGCCTGATGAGGAACTCAGAGAATTGGAAGTTTGCTTCATTTTCCCACCTCACACCTGTTGGCGGACGCCCGCGCCAATATGCGTAAACGGGCGGCGCCCACGGGCGTCTCCGCCAGCCAAGGAACTAGCGCCAGCCGGGACGCATATTGGGCGCGAACTTCCTGAATATACGGAAGCTCGCGTGCGCCTCGTTCTATGAGCACAGGATCGCCGAAAGCGTTTCCGGCGAAACTTTGGTTAATTACCCAGGCGAACGGTTTGATTTCCGCGCGCAGCAAGTCTTCTTGAAGCTTCGCTGCTTCATGAACGGGCGTTGCCTCAGGCAACGTAACCAGCAGCACTCGGGTAAACTCTGGGTCGCGCAATCGCGGCAACAGGTTCCGCACGGAATCCGGCATATCGCTCATCGAGCGCAATACCTCACGATGATATGCCTCAGCCGCGTCTAGCAGCAACAGCGTGTGGCCCGTCGGCGCCGTATCCAAAACTACAAACTCCTGTTCGCCTCTCGCCACTGTCTCAGCAAACGCGCGAAAGACCGCAATCTCTTCGGTGCAAGGCGACCGGAGTTCCTCTTCAAGTAGGGCGCGCCCTTGCTCATCCAGATGTGCGCCCGACTCAGCCAGCACCTCTTCCGTGTAACGTCGCGTCTCAGATGCCGGATCAATTCTGCTGACCTCCAGCCTTTCCACCACACCGCCAACAGTCATGCTGACGTGAGCCGCGGGATCCGTCGTGCTCAACTGCACGCGGTGGCCCCTTTGCGCCAGCTCAATTGCAATCGCCGCCGCCACAGTGGTCTTACCCACGCCGCCTTTGCCCATGGCCATGATCACCCCACGACCACTAGTCTCGAGCTCGTCAATCAGCGGAAGCAGAGGACCCGGAAGCTCACTGAATTCTGGCCGCTGCCCGGATCGAGGCGTTGCGGACGCCGGCTCCGGCGCAAAAAGACGGCGCAGATGGAATACGCCCATGGGTGCGAATGGAAGCAGCGGCGTCTCATAACGCGGTATGGCGGCTAGACCCGGCGGCATGCACGCCAGCGCGTTTCGCCCTCGAGACTCCAATGCTACCGCGCGCGGATCGCTCGGATCGGAAGCGCGGAAGACGCCGTTGAGAACGAGCCGCTGATTGGTGATACCCAGCGCCGCAAGCTCGGATCGTGTCCGCTCGGCCTCTCTCAAAGCGGATGGTTCCGGCCGGCTCACCAGCACTAGCGTCGTGCTAGCTGCGTCCGATAGCGTGCGTAAACTGGATTCGTACAAAGCCTGTTGGGCTTGCAACCCGGAAAGCGGCCCCAAGCACGACGTGCCGGTCTTGTTTTCCGCAATGAAGCCCGTCCACGCCGAAGGGAGCCTCAATAACCGCAGCGTGTGGCCGGTGGGCGCAGTGTCAAAAATAATGTGCTCGAAATCACAAGTCGCTTGCGGATCGCCAAGCAACTTCGTAAATTCGTCGAAAGCCGCGATTTCCACCGTGCATGCCCCGGAAAGCTGCTCCTCCATAGCGGTGATCGCGGCTTCCGGCAACACGCCACGGTAAGGGCCCACCACTCGCTCGCGGTAGGTCCGGGCAGCCGCTTCCGGATCAATGTTCAAAGCCCACAACCCCGGAGCATCCGGGACGGCGGTCCGTTGCGAAGAGAGCTGCACGCCGAGGACTTCATCCAGATTTGACGCCGGATCCGTGCTCACCAGCAGCACCCGCTTGCCCCTGCCCGCCAGCGCAACCGCCGTAGCTGAGGATAGCGTCGTCTTCCCGACTCCTCCTTTTCCGGTGAAAAAGACAATACGCGTCGCGCAGTGGAGAAGGTCGGCCAGGCTGCTCATGAGCAACATCCCCCCTGCCGTTCCGCAGAGGCGGGGGCGCAGCCGCTGTTCGAATCCACCACCAGCAGTCCAGGCGACGTCTCCTCACGTTTTACCAGGCGGTTCGCCAGCTCGAGCACCGAGCGCGCAGGTTTCTCCTTGACTGCTTGGGCGGTCTCCACCGCACGCGCTATGTCTCCCACAGGGACACCCAGCTTGCGAGCTTGGTTGAAATGAAATCGCAAGCAGGATTCACAATTCGATGCGATCGCCGCGCCAATCGCCACGAGTTCCGCCACGGCTGCCGTATAAAGGCTGTGTGGCTCTTCATCCGGCAGACCGACAAAGCGCGCCAGTTCTTTCCGGGACGGGTATGCCCCGCGGCTCATAATGGCGTCGTTCACCAGAATCAAGGGAAGACAATCGTTGCCATACTGGGCAAGGGCAGCCCTGACGGTCTCATTCGCCGCAAAAGCTCCCGGCTCTTGTGCGAGGTTATGCCGCACCACATCGATCCCTTGTTGCGCGAGCCATTGCAGATCAGCCGCAAAACGTGGCAGCGCGGGATCCGGGTTCGGCCCACACACTCCGGTCGAACAACACATCGGCGGATCGAAAACTTCCAGTTTCTTCTTCATTTTGCTGGCGTTAGCTTGCTCTGTCCATTTCGCGGCCGCCGGCTTCGAGGCGCGTATGAAGGCGCTGAAAAATTTGCCGTCGATGTCACTAGCGACTTGATCCACGTCCACCCCCGAGGATGCCAGGAACTGCCGCGCGTCCTCGGCTCGGTACACGCGGGTGGGTTCGAAGCTAATACCCTCAAATCCAGCCGCTGCGAGCTTGGCGCGGTATTCATTCTCTTCCAGCGCTCCTGCGATACAACCGATCCATAACTCCACATTCCGGCGGATTTCGGGCGGCGCTCCGCCCCGCACCACCACATCCGAAATGGCTAGCCTGCCGCCGGGCTTCAAAACACGAAAGGCTTCGCGCAGCACACGGTCCTTGTCTGCTGCTAAGTTGATGACGCAGTTAGAGATAATCACATCTACGGAGTTGTCCGGAAGAGGAATATTCTCGATGTCGCCCTTCAGGAACTCCGCGTTCTGAATCCCCGCCCTTTTCTGGTTCTCCCGCGCCAAGGCAAGCATTTCGTCGGTCATATCTAGGCCGAAAGCCTTCCCTCCGGGCGCTACCTTTTTCGCCGAGAGTAGAACATCAATGCCGCCTCCGGAACCAAGGTCAAGGACGGTTTCTCCAGGCTTCAACTCTGCCCTCGCCGTGGGATTCCCGCAACCTAATGAGGCTAAAACCGCTTCTTGCGGAATGCCTGCAATCTGGCTACTATCGTACAGGTTCGCAGTAATTGGATCTCGCTCCCCGCAAGAGGAGATAGGACCGCAGCAGGAGGTCGCGCCGTGCGCAACCCGTACGGCTGCCTCCGCATATTTTTCTTTCACTACCTCTTTGAGCTGCTCGCTTGGCGGGTGGAGGTTGGCGCTTGGGTCATCAGCCATATTTCGATCTTAGCCGAAATATAGAATGGCGTCAACTATTCCCTGTCGTCAAGTTTCTTTCGCTCCAGCGGGCGAAGGGGCCGGATATTCGCGTCACACCCAGCCCCCCTCGCGCATCTTATTCCTTGGGAACTGAATCCCTGAACGGCTCGTCATCTAAGGCGTTCAGCCTGTTGCGCAAAGCGACCGGCATCGCTTAAGGTTAAAGAAGGGGTTCAAGACCCGCGAAGGGGGATCCCTGTTTTGGTCGAGAGGATATCGTTGAAGCGGATGTTGATGGCGGCGGCGGCGCTAGCCGCACTGCTTGCGCCCCCCAGATTGGTGGCCGAACCAGGAGGAGACAACCCTCAGGCTACTGAGATCCTGCAAAAGTATCTCGCCGCGACGGAAGGCTCTAGAGCGAAAGCGGTAGGCTTGACCATGGATGCCGAATTCGACGCGAAGATCGTTCGGCTGAACAAGCAGGGAAGGCTTTTCGCCTTGCGGCAGATTTCCAATCTCGGGCGAGTCACCTATAACGCATTGCGTTTCGTTGGCGATGACACGGTAAAGAAAGAAGTGATTGCCCGTTACCTCAAAGCCGAGGAAGAAGCTGCCGCAAAGGCTCCTACGGTGGCGTTGACCCCAGAGAATTACAAGTTCAAATACAAAGGACTGGTCGTACGGGACGGTAAACGGGTTCACGTTTTTGAGGTCCGGCCCCACAAGAAACAGGTGGGACTATTTAAGGGTGAGTTGTGGGTAGATCCGGACACCTACTTAGCGGTCCGGGAATCCGGGGTTCTGGTCAAGAATCCGTCGATTTTCCTCAAGAAGGTGGAATTCGTCCGGAACTATCAAATCCAGGACGGGATGGCGTTACTGGCGAGTCTGGATTCGACTATCGATACGCGCATCGTTGGCAGGACAGAGCTTCATGTGAACTATTCCGACTACCGGCGTGTAGAAACAGCTAGCCAGACGAGCGCATCCCTGGATAATCAGTAGCGCCGGGTTGAGTTTGCCCCCTGGACTCCCCTAATCTGAAAGAACAAGGGTCGCATGCGTACACTTTTTTTGAATCCGCCCTCGTTTGATGGTTTTGATGGAGGCGCGAGTTCCCGCTGGCCTGCGTCTCGCGAGATTGAGTCGTACTGGTATCCGGTTTGGCTCTGCTATCCAGCCGGAATGCTCCCTGACAGCAAAGTGGTTGACGCTCCGCCACACAAGATCTCTCTCGAGCAAACGGTGGCGATGGCTCGCGATTTCGAGTTGCTCGTGTTGTTCACCTCCACTCCGGGTTTTGACGTGGATGTCAAAATTGCGGAGATGATGAAGGCGGTGAATCCGAAGCTCAAGGTGGCCTTTGTGGGGCCGCCGGTCACCGTCGAGCCGGAGAAATGCTTACGTGCTTCCACCGCCATCGATTTTGTGGTGCGGCGGGAATTTGACCATCAAATCGTCAACTTTGCTCAAGGCGCAAAGCTGGAGGAACTGCCTGGCGTAAGCTATCGGAAAAACGGTCAGTTCTGGCACAATCCGGATGGCGGCTACATCGAAAACCTCGATGAGCTGCCATGGGTGACCAAAGTCTACAAACGGGACCTTGACTTCCGGCGTTATAACGTGCCGTTCCTGCTTCATCCTTACATCGCTTTGTACACCTCGCGGGGTTGTCCCGCCATGTGCACGTTTTGCCTGTGGCCGCAGACCCACTCCGGACACCGCTGGCGCTTGCGGTCGTCTCAGGACGTCGCCAATGAGGTGCGCTGGGCGCTTGAGAATTTCGACGGCCTTAAAGAAATCTTTTTTGATGACGACACGTTCAATTATCAAAAAGCCCGTACGTTAGATCTGTGCAGCAAGCTGAAGCCGCTCAAGTTCACATGGTCGTGCACCTCCCGCGTCACCACGGATTATGAAACCCTGAAAGCGATGAAAGAGGCGGGTTGCCGCCTGCTGATCGTTGGCTACGAATCCGGGGACCCGCAAATCCTGAAAAACATCAAAAAGGGCGCGACAGTGGAAATGGCCTTGCGGTTTACGGAAAACTGCAAAAAACTCGGCCTCCAGGTGCATGGCGATTTTATTATCGGCTTGCCGGGTGAAAGCCGGGCCAGCATTCGCCGCACCATTGAGTTCGCCAAGCGCTTAGATTGCGAGACGATTCAAGTTTCCATCGCCCATCCCTATCCGGGAACTGAGTTTTATGAGTACGTTAAGCAAAACAATCTGATCACTCTCGACTCGATGACCGACGAAATGGGCCACCAACTCCCGAACATTGTGTACCCCGGTTTGGACCGAGCGGAGTTGGTGCAATGGGTCGAACAATTCTATGGCGAATACTTTTTCCGTCCCCGCATTATCTGGCGCATCGTCCGGAAGGCCATTTTCAGCCGTGAAGAGCGCCGCCGCCTTTTCAAGGAGGCCCGCGAGTATCTGACCCTTCGCAGCAAACGCAAGGAGTTCGTCCGCGAGCAGAAGCAAACTTCGAGGGTCCTGGCTAACGCCGGCGATTAGCGATTTCGATGAAAGAGCCGCCTTCGTTGCTTCGCATCAAAACCGCCATTGTCAGCGCGGTGGTGATCCTAGCTAATGTGTGCGGTAATTTCTCCATGAGCTGGGGCTTGAAACACTCCATGGCGCTCACGCTTTCGCCCGTGTCGTATCTGGCTGCTCTGTTGAACCCTTGGGTGGCTGCGGGGATCCTGCTGTTGATGCTCTGGACGCTCTCACGCCTCACGCTGTTGAGCTGGGCGGATCTCAGCTTCGTTCTCCCGGTTACAGCTCTCGGTTATGTGTTGAATGCCGGGTTGGGCCATCTCTTTTTAGGCGAATACATTAGCCCCCAGCGTTGGACGGGCACCATTTTGATTGTGGCGGGAACGGCGCTGGTGAGCGCTACCGCACCTAGGACCAAGCGATGACAAAGTGGCTACTAGTGGGGCTCATTGTTGTCTGCACCACCATCGGAGACCTTCTCCAAAGCCGGGAGATGAAACGCCATGGCGAAATCCATGATTTTCGCCCCGGCAAATTGGGTCGGGTTTTCGCCGGTTTGGCGCGGCGCCGGGGCCTCCTGCTTGCGGTTTGCTTTATGGCGTTATCCTTTTTTGCTTTTTTGACGCTGCTCTCCGTGTCCGAGCTGAGTTTCGCCGTGCCGGCCACAGCCGCCAGTTACGTCGTGGAAACGCTTCTGGCGCGTTACGTACTTAAGGAAGACGTGAGCCCGAGCCGTTGGCTGGGCGCCTGCTTGGTGGCTTGCGGAGTGGCGCTGCTGGCATTCTGATGTTGCTGATTTGGGTAGCATGCGCCATCACCATCGGCTACCAGTTGACTGCGCTGGCAGCCAGTTTGCGCCAATATTTACGTAGACCGCCGCGCCCGGCATCGACGCCTGGCCTGTCCGTGTTAAAGCCTGTTCACGGACTCGACCCGGATTTTGAAGAGGCTCTTTACTCCCACTTCGAGCAAGATTACCCGCAGTTCGAAATCTTATTTGCCGCGCACGATCCGGCCGATCCAGCTCTCCGGATAGTTCGCAAAGTAGCTGCGAATTATCCCCAAGTGGCCGTTCGCATCTTGACCGGAGACGCACCAGCGGCGAACGGCAAAGTCGGTCTGCTAATAGATGCCGCTCGGCATGCTCGCTATCGGGTGCTGTTGGTGAATGACGCCGACATCATAGCGCCCCCGGGTTACTTTCGCACGGTGACGGCGCCCTTGGCGGATCCGAGCGTCGCTCTGGTTACCTGTCTTTACCGCGCGCGAGCCGCATCCGCACCCGGCAAATGGGAGGCTTTAGGCATCGCTGTGGATTTTGCGCCCGGCGTGTTAGTGGCCCCATGGGTGGGTGTGCGTGAATTTGGCCTCGGAGCCACATTGGCGTTTCGGGCGGCGGACCTGGCCGCAATCGGTGGATTTGAATCCATCGCGGATTTTTTGGCTGACGATTATCAGCTCGCCAAGCGGCTTTCTGCGCTCGGGGGGCGCATCGTCCTTTCCACAACGGTCGTAGAGACTTCGATCAATGACTCGTCTTGGTCAAAAATGTGGAGCCATCAAGTCCGCTGGGCTCGAACGATACGCGTTTCGCGGGGTGGCGGGTATGCTGGGCTTCCGGTCACGCACTCTGGGCTGTGGGCCTTGGCCGCTATCCTAACCGGCGCATGGTCATTAGCGCTGGCGGTACTCCTGGTGCGTATCCTCGCGGGTCTGGCGGCGGGATGGCTCGTCCTGCGCAGCCCGATCGCCTTGCGAGCATGGCCTTTCATTCCGGTGTGGGACCTCTGGGCCTTCGCAGTATGGATCGCTGGTTTATTCGGCCGCACTGTCGAGTGGCGAGGGCGCTCGCTGTGTTTGGACGCGGAGGGCCGCATTACAAGCTCCACTCCGTCTTCACCCTCTGTCCGCCAACCGCTATGATGGTGGGGTAGGGTCTTACCACGCATGCCTAACGAAGGTGTTTCCAGAAGATTCTTTTTTTTCGGGCCGCTGCTGGCTGGAGCAGTGCCCGCCGCCGGATTCGGTCGAGTACCGTCGCTACGCGCTCTGGGTTACAAACCGTTTTATGACAAGTTGAATATCGCCGCCATTGGATGCGGCGGCCAGGGCGGCGTTATCCTCAATCAGGCTGCCGCCACGGAAAACATCGTCGCCATGTGCGATGTCGACGAAAACCGCGCCGCACAGAACTTCAAGCGCTACGAAAAGGTTCCCAAGTACAAAGATTTCCGCGTCATGCTTGACAAGGAAGGCAAAAACATAGACGCTTGCACCATCGGAATTCCCGACTTCATGCACGCCACCGTAGCGCTGGCTTGCATGCAGCAAGGCAAGCATGTCTATGTGGAAAAGCCGCTCACCCGGACACCGTGGGAAGCACGCCTCCTGCAAGAAGCAGCGGTGAAATACAAGGTGGCCACGCAAATGGGGAACCAGGGATTTTCTCACGAGTGCCACCGCGTAGCGGCCGAGATCATTTGGTCCGGAGCCATCGGGGACGTCACCGAAGCGCACATTTCCACGTCGCCTGGCACGCACCCGACCGGGTTGCAAAGCCTGCCTCAAGAAGAGTCTGTCCCGAGCACCCTAGCCTGGGAGCTCTGGCTTGGCGGCGCCGGCATGCGTCCTTACAGTTCAGACTACGTTCCTTACAACTGGCGCGGTTTCCTCGATTTCGGGACCGGCCAGATCGGCAACTGGGCCACTCATACCGCAGGTCCTGTGCACACTGCCTTGCAACTCGGCGCTCCCACCAGCGTCGAGTGCCTCAGCATTGTGGGTCGCAGCAAGTATTCATTTCCGCACCGCGCCGTGGTGCGGCTCGACTTCCCTGCCCGCGGCGGGATGCCCCCAGTGAAAGTCTTCTACCATGACAGCGCTCGCCCTGGCGATCCTGAGGCGTATCGAGTACCCGGCATGGAGAACGAAATGATCCTGCCGCCGGTGAATAATCTGACGGATAAAGGGCGGCCCATGGGTGGCCGGAGCGGCGGCGATCGGCCCTTCGGAGCCGCGCGCCCTTCGTCTGGTCGCCGTGAGTCCACTCCCGGCGCACCCCGGATAGGCGCCGGAGGGCCAGGCGTAAAAGTCTTTGGAGAGGGTCCGCTCGGACCGCCGCAGCCAGGCGTCCTCACCGGCAACGGCGCCGTGTTCATCGGGACCAAAGGCATCCTGGCTACCTCGAGCCGCGGCGAGGGCGTGCACTTGCTGCCAGCTTCCCGGTGGAAGGACTTCGTGCTTCCGCCTCAACTGCTGACACGTTCTCCGGGCCACATGATGGACTGGATCCGAGCTTGCAAAGGCGGCGACCCAAGCTGTTCGGATTTCAGCATCACGGGCCCGTTCGCCGAGTGGCTTGCGGTCACCGTGATCGCGCTTCGTGTCCCTGGCAAGCTCGAGTGGGACAGCAAAAACCTACGCTTTACCAACAGCCCCGAAGCTACCCAATACGTCAAGCCCAACTTCCGGAAGGGCTGGGAGCTCAAACTCTAACCACGAAGCTTTGGCGCGCCCTTCCGCCCCTTTCTGATCGGGGGGCGTACGGAGGGCGCGCCGGCTCACCGGATAACTCCTTAGAACGTGTACAATAGCGTCCCGGGTTCGGGCGGCCCACCGGCGCCCACGAGCTGCTCTTCGCCTTCTTTCTTCACTTGGCGCCAGAAAATCCCTGTGTCGCCGAGGAAGATTTCGAGTTCCGCCGGGCGCGGCAACGTACCCTGAATGAGCGCCTCGGAAAGCGGGTCTTCGATGTACTTTTGCAAAGCCCGGCGCAAGGGGCGGGCGCCATAGCTGCGGTCTCCACAAGTCTTCTCGAGGATGTACTTGGAGGCTTCGGGCGTCAAACGAACAGAAATCTGCTTGGCTGCAAGGTTGGCGTTAATCTGCCCCACGAGCAGGTCGATGATCTTCATGAGGTCCTCGTCCGTAAGCGACATGAAGAGGATCACCTCGTCCAAGCGGTTCAGAAACTCCGGATTGAAGGCCTTCTTCACCTCTTGCATCACCACGTCTTCGACCTTAGGCGGGATTCCGCCTGTGGAGGGCGCTGAGAAGCCCATCGTCGAACGCTTCTCAAGGTGCCGTGCGCCTAAGTTAGAAGTCATGATAATGATTGTGTTTTTGAAATCGACCGTATTGCCCAGTCCGTCGGTCAACTGTCCGTCTTCGAATACTTGAAGAAGGATGTTGTACACATCGGGATGCGCCTTTTCGATTTCGTCCAACAGAATGACGGAGTACGGTTGCCGTTTCACGCGCTCCGTGAGTTGCCCGCCCTCTTCGTAACCCACATACCCGGGAGGCGAGCCGATCAACTTCGACACCGAGTGCTTCTCCATGAACTCAGACATGTCGAAGCGAATCAGAGATTTCTCGCTGCCAAAGAGAAATTCGGCTAGAGCCCGCGCCACCTCTGTTTTGCCGACGCCCGTGGGCCCCAGGAACAAGAACGACCCTGCCGGGCGTTTGGGCGACTTCAGCCCCGCTCGCGAACGCCGTATGGCGCGGGCCAGAGCCGAGATCGCCTTCTCCTGGCTAACCACCCGCTTGTGCAGTTCCTCTTCGATGCGCAGCAGCTTACTGACCTCCTCCTCCTTGATCGAGGTCATGGGCACTCCCGTCCACCGCGCTACAACTTCTTCGATGTCGTCCTTGCCCACCACGCCGGTGGAGGTATCGTCCAGGTTGTACTTTTCCCGTAATGCGCGGAGGTTTTCCCGCTCTTTTCGCTCTTCGTCGGAATAAAAGCGAGCCTTCTCAAATTCATGGTTGGCGATCGCCGTTTCCATGCGGTGCACAATGAATTTAATGCGCTTCTGGACGTCCGCCACTTCTTGCGGCAGCGTCGTCTGCCGCAGCTTGACGCGCGCGCCTGCTTCGTCGATCAAGTCGATCGCTTTGTCGGGCAGAAACCGGTCCGGGATAAAACGCGAGGAGGTGTAAACCGCCGTCTCGATGGCTTCATCCGTGTACGCCACCGCATGGAATTTTTCGTAACGTTCTTTGATCCCAAACAGAACCTTGATGGCGTCCGCCTCGGAAGGAGGCGGCACCTTCACCGCCTGGAAACGCCGTTCCAGTGACCGGTCCTTTTCAATGGACTTGCGGTATTCCGCAGGCGTGGTTGCGCCAATGCACTGGATTTCGCCGCGCGAGAGCGCCGGCTTCAAAATATTGGCCGCATCCAGGGAGCCTTCCGCAGAACCCGCGCCTACCAGCGTGTGCAGCTCATCAATGAAGATGATGGCGTTTTGGTTTTCCATCAATTCTTTCATGATGGTCTTCAAGCGCTCTTCAAACTGACCGCGGTATTTGGTCCCCGCCACGATTAGCGACAGATCTAAAGCCAGAATGCGTTTGTCCGCCAAGAAGGACGGCACATCCCCATCCGCAATGCGCTGCGCCAGCCCCTCGACAATGGCGGTCTTGCCCACGCCGGGTTCACCGATCAGTACAGGATTGTTCTTAGTGCGGCGGCACAGAATTTGAATGACTCGCTCCAGTTCATAATCGCGGCCGATCAGCGGGTCTAACGTGCCGTCCATGGCGCACTGTGTGAGGTCGCGGCTGAACTCCGCCAGCAGCGAACTTTCTTTAGGGCGGCTTGAGGCCATCTTCTCCGAGCTCGAGCGGGCAATTTCTTCCCGCACTTGAGACAGCCGCAAGCCCCGCTCGTGCAACAACTCAGCGGCAAAACACTTCTCTTCGCGCAGCAACCCCAGCAGGAGGTGCTCGGTCCCGATATGCTTGTGACCGAGACGTTCAGCTTCCTCTGCGGCATACGCCAGCACGCGTTTGCATTCGTGGCTCAGCGGGAGATCCACAGAAGTCGAAACTTTCTCCCGCACCGTCGTGTGCGCCTCGATCTGCTTGCGGATCGATTCAATAGCGGCGTGCGATCGCAGAAAACGGTTCGCCAACGCCTTGTCCTCCCGCAGCAGCCCCAAAAGCAAGTGCTCCGACTCGATATACGGGCTCCCAAACTGGCTCGCCTCATACCGTGCGAAGAAGATGACGCGGCGCGCTTTTTCAGTGTATCGTTCGAACATAAAAGTTAGCCGTCCTCTGCTGCTCTACTTCCCATTGTCGCAATTGAAACTCCATCCGTCCACGCCGTCAGGGCGCCTTGATGCAACCTGAGCACACGGTCACATCGCCGGGCGTACTCGAGATTGTGGGTAACCAGCACGGACGTCAGCCCGTGCAGGCGCTGCAACTCGCCGATCAGATCCATAATCATTTCGCCGCTCTTATAGTCCAAGTTGCCCGTAGGCTCGTCCGCCAGCAGAACCATCGGGTCGCCAACCAGAGCCCGCGCCAGCGCAACGCGTTGTTGCTCGCCGCCGGAAAGCTCGCCCGCACGGTTATGTGATCTGTCGCCTAAACCCACTTCCTCCAGCCGCGCCAGCGCCTTTTGCGACGCCTCTTCAAAGGTCACGCCCCGGATCAACAACGGCATAGCTACATTTTCAAGCGCTGTAAATTCCGGCAACAAGTAATGAACCTGCCAGACAAAACCGATTTCCTGGTTCCGGAACACAGCCAGACCTGCGTCGTCAAGCGCCGTAATATCCCTGTCCCCGAAAAAGATTCGTCCAGCCGAGGGCCGGTCTAAACCGCCAAGCAGGTGCAAAAGCGTCGACTTGCCCGCGCCCGACTCTCCAACCAGGGCCAAGCGCTCCCCTCGAAACACTTCCAAGTGAACGTCTGCAAAGACGACTAGATCGGCAGCGCCAGAGCGGTAAACTTTGGAGAGACTCTCTGCGCGGATGTAAGCGCCGCCACCGTTCATTTCCAACCAATCCTGTTTTCACGCTACCACGGTGGGGCGGTCCAACGGAAAAGGTCACCCTTTGCGGGACGACCGGGCAGACTGAAAGCGCGGCTCCTCCGAGGCAGGCGCCACGGCCGCCGCGGCATCCCAGCGCGGCAGTGAAGCTCCTGTCAACTCCGCCATCTTATGCACCGGCAAACCTTCCGCCCGACGGTGGAAGGAGAACGTACCCGTTTCCCGGTCAAAATCCACACAAATCCAGTCCCCAGCTTGCACCTGACCCGTCGCCAAAAGGTTGGAGACCGGTTGCACGACGCACCGCTCGATGGCGCGCTTCAAATGACGGGCGCCGTATTTGACATCCGTGCCCTCCCGCAACAAGTGTTCCTTGCCTGCGTCCGTCACCGTCAGGGCGAACGGACGGTCCAAAGACGACAAAAAGATCCGCTCCTGAAGTAATTGAAGTTCGATATCTAGAACCTTCTTCAGTTCTTGCTCGCCCAGCGGTTTGAAAACCACTATTTTGTCCAGACGGTTGATGAACTCCGGCGTGAACTTCCGGCGCGCCGCCTCCACGGCGCTGCGGCTCAGTTTTTCCTCGGTCACCTCGTCAATGGCCCCCAACACCGCGCGGTGTGCCTGTTCGGGAGCGGAGAATCCCAATCTGGGACTCAGAATCGAATGCATTTCTCCCGCACCCAAATTGCTGGTCATGAAGATCATTGCACGGGAAAAGTCCACCTTGCGGTTGTCGCCTAATGTTAGCGTGGCCTTGTCCAGAATCCCTAGCAACAGGTTCCACAATGCGTCGCTCGCCTTTTCGATCTCGTCAAACAGGACGAACGACAGTTTCACTTTCTCGGTGTGGAACTGGTTCAGCGTTTCCTGGCTCAACAAAGGATGAGTTTCCCGGTGTCCCAGATAACCCGGCGGAGAACCGATGAGCTTCGCAATCTCATGACTATGCTGGAATTCCGCACAGTCGATCTTGATGAGCGCACGTGGGTTGCCCGTCAGGCTCTCGGCTGTGGCCTCCACGATCCGAGTCTTGCCCGATCCGGTTGGCCCCAAGAACAGAAAGTTCGCCACCGGCCGTCCGGGCGCGTTCAAACCCGTCTGGTACATCTGATACATGCTTACGATCTGCCGGATGGCCTCGTCCTGGCCCACCACCAAGCGCCTGAGGCTTTTCTCAAGCGCTTCCGCCTCCCTGCCGGTTCGGTTCGGGTCCAGCGGAATATTCAACCGCGTCATGCGCTTTACCTCCCCATAATGACAACCGTTCACTCCGGTTGTGTGCAATTCCCGTGCCAGCCGCTATTTCGGCGGGCGGGATGGCCGGACTTCCACCCGGCTGATTAAAGTTCGTTCAGGCATCCTCAAAACATCCAGCACAATCTGCGCAATGTCTTCGGGCGCAATCTTCCACTCGCCGTGGCCGGAGCTGAAATCCGTGGACACGCTGCCCGGCATAATGCAACAAACCCTTACGTTCTCCTGCCGATGGTCTAACATCATCGCTTCGGAAAAGCCCACCAAACCAAATTTGGAGGCGTTGTAGGCGGCCCCACCTGCAAAAGCGTTTTTCCCAGCCAGGCTACCTATATTGATGACAAACCCGCCTCCGAAGTTACGAAACCGTTTGAGCGCCGCGCGTGAGCATAGATAAGCTCCCGTTAAATTGGTGTCCACGACAGCTCGCCAATCTTCATAACCTAGTTCGGAAACGCTCCGAAATATCCCAACACCTGCGTTGTTAATGAGAATGTTGGGGCCTCCGAATCCATCCACAAACGCGAACAGCGCCTCGACCTCATCGGGATTGCGCACGTCCGCCGCATAGCTCTCTACTGGCGTCCCGCTCTCCTGGCTCAGTTCCGCCGCAGCCTGCTTGACCGCGTCGTGGGTTCGTGCGCAAATCACAACCCGGCTGCCGGCCAGCGCTAACGCAGCCGCAATCGCCCGCCCGATGCCCCGGCTGCCGCCTGTGACCACGGAAACCTTGCCTTCCAAGAATCTCTCCATGCCCTTCAGATGAACGAAACACGTCCCTCGATCTGCGGATGTGGGGCATAAAGCCGACGGACCCCCTCGGCTATACTAAAAGCAAAGGTTCGACGGCCTTTTCTCGCCGATGCCCTACATGAGCGTCTTCTGGTTGCGCGTGGCCACGGCGCTTTACGCCGTGGGGTTGGCCCATACTTTTGCGGTGTCCTTGTTCCGCTCCTCCCGGCTCCGGCCCGTTGCGCTGCCCACTTTCCGCGCTGGCGTGCTGCTACACTTCGTCGCGTTGGTGGAACTCGCAGCGGCGCTGCGCCACCTGCCTGCCGACAACTTTTTCGAAACCGTGTCATTGTGCGGCTTCCTCATCGCCCTGCTGTTCCTTTTCGTCCTTTGGCGTTATAAGTTTGAGAGTTTGAGCTTGGCGATTTTCCCGCTGGTGTTTTTAATGACTTTGATCGGCGCTTTGGAGATTCCGACCGCCTCATGGTCGAACCCGCGGGTCCGCGATGCGTGGTTGCTTGTGCATGTCATGCTGGTGCTCATCGGCTACGCGGGTTTGCTGCTGGCGGCGATCGGCTCCGTTTTTTACTTGGTGCAGGAGCGCCGGCTCAAGGCCAAACGGTCCTTTGCGCTCTTCGAGAAACTCCCGCCCTTGGGCACTCTTGACAAACTGATCTCCCAGTCCATGGCGCTAGGCTTCATTTTCATCACCTTGGCGTTGATAGCAGGCAGCATCTGGGCATACGTAGAAACGGGGACGCGCTGGATCACGCAACCCAAAATCGCCGTGTCGCTCGCCACATGGGCGTTTTGCTTGGTAATGGTGTACCTTCGCGCCAGCGCCGGCTGGCGCGGAAGGCGCGCCGCCTTTCTGGCCATCGCGGTCATCGGCTTTTCCGCCCTCACCTGGGCCGCCCACGTAGGTCTCCGGCCAATCATTGCGCCATGAGGTTCTTTCTCGCGGGACTCAATCACCGGACAGCTCCCGTCGAGCTGCGCGAGCAGCTAGCCTTTGACTTGCATGCTCTCCCGCAGGCTTTACAGGACTTACGCAGTCGCGATGGCGTGATCGAGGGGCTGATCCTCTCCACTTGCAACCGGGTTGAAGTGGCCGTTACCGCCGGCGACGAACTCGATTGTGACGCCTTAATCCTGGATTTCCTCAAGACCTCCCGCCGCGTTGGAAACATCGAACCGCATCTGTACCGGTTTGAGGGCCGTGACGCCATACGCCACCTCTTTCGCGTGGCCGCCAGCCTGGATTCGATGGTAGTGGGCGAGCCCCAGATCCTCGGACAATTGAAACAGGCTTATGCCGTCGCCAAGTCCGAAGGCGCCGTAAATGGCTTTCTCGATACCGTGCTGACCCGCGCCTTCAGCGTGGCCAAACGCGTCCGTAGCGAAACCGAGATTGGGCACAGCGCTGTCTCGGTCAGTTACGCGGCTGTCGAACTGGCGCGGGAGATTTTCGGCTCCCTGGCGGGAAGATGCGTTCTGTTGATCGGCGCGGGCAAGATGTCCGAGCTTGCGGCGCGGCATCTAAAGCGGGTAGGCGCCACAAAGATTTACGTGACCAACCGTACCCGCGAGCGGGCGGAACAAATGGCGCGCATTTTCGATGGAACGTTGATCGACTATTCCGCTTTCCGGGCCGCGCTTCCGGAAGCCGACATTGTCATCGCCTCTAGCGGCGCGCCCCATTACATCTTGCACAAAGAAGACATGCGGCGCGTCATTGAAACGCGCCGCAACCGTCCGGTGTTCGTCATCGATATTGCGGTCCCGCGCAACGTCGATCCGGCGGTGAACGAAGTGGATAACGTATTCCTATACGATATCGACGATCTGCAAGCTGTCGTTCAACAAAACATGCAAAGCCGTCAAGCCGAAGCGCGGCAGGCCGAAGAAATCATCAACGAAGAAGTCGACCGGCTGATCGAGCGCCTACAGGCCCGCGAAGTCACCCCCACCATCATTAGCTTGCAGGAGCAACTCGAGCAAATCCGCCGCGGCGAGATCGAACGCGTTCGCGGCAAGCTGGGCCCGCTAACGCCGCAGCAAGAAGAAGCCATCGAAGCCCTTACACGCGGCATCATCAACAAAGTGGCCCACGGGCCGATCTCAGAATTGCGGCGCCATGCCGGCCGGCCCCATGGGGTGCACCTTGTAGAGATCATACGCCGGGTGTTCCGGCTGGACCACGAGTAAAGGAGAACGCGCAAACGCATGTTGAGAATCGGATCTCGCGGCTCACAGTTGGCGTTGTGGCAAGCTCGCTGGGTGCAAGCGGAACTTCGTAAACTGGGCGCGGAAGCAGAAGTGGTCGTCATCCGGACTACCGGCGATAAAATCACCGGCGTGCCGCTCGCCAAGCTCGGCGGCGCCACAGGGGTGAAAGGGCTATTCACCAAAGAAATCGAGGACGCCCTTCTCCAAGGCAGTGTGGATTTGGCTGTGCACAGCCTCAAAGACATGCCGACGGATCTGCCGCCGGGTCTCGCCCTCACAGCCATCCCCGTGCGCGAGGATCCACGGGACGCGGTTCTCGGAAGGAGGCTCGACGAAATCCCAAAGGGCGGAAGAGTGGGCACGAGTTCGCTTCGCCGCCAAGCGCAGTTAAAGGCTATCCGGCCCGATTTGGACGTTGTTCCGCTACGCGGCAATTTAGACACGCGGCTTCGCAAATTGGATGAGGGCCACTTTGAGGCGGCGCTCTTGGCGGCGGCCGGACTGAAGCGCATGGGCTGGCAGAACCGCATCCGCGAGTTTCTCCCGCTCGAACGTATGTGCCCCGCTGTAGGCCAGGGCGCTCTGGCTATCGAAACCCGGGCCGACGGCGGAACCGCCGAAGCCGCTTGCCGCTTACTAGACCACCTGCCTGCCCGCCTAGCCGTGACCGCGGAGCGGGCGCTACTGGCCGCATTGGGAGGCGGCTGCCAAGTGCCCATCGGGGCGCACGCCTGGCTGGAAGACGGGCGTTTGCGGCTGCACGCGGTAGTCATCTCTCCGGGAGGCGATGCGCTTGTCCGCCGCGAAGAGGTTGGACCAGCCGAAGAACCCGAGACCCTTGGCCGGCGTGTTGCGCAATCGTTGCTTGACGCCGGGGCAAGAGAAATCCTGGAGGCAGTTTACGGAAAATCAATCTAGATTCAGGGCGGACAAACCGCTGGAGGGCCAGCGCATTGTGGTGACTCGCGCCGAATCGCAAGCGGGCGAGTTTTCGGCGGAACTACGAGCGCTCGGGGCCGAAGTCATTGAGTTTCCCGTAATCGCCATCCGTCCCGCGGCCGACTTTGGCCCCTTGGATGCCGCCATCGCTCATCTGGAAGAATACGACTGGCTGATTTTCACCAGCGCCAACGGCGTGCGCTTTTTCCTCGAACGGCTGGACCGGTCGCCGAAAGATTTACGCCATCTGCGCGCCAAGCTATGCGCCATCGGACCCGCAACGCGCGCCGCAGTGGAGGCTTTGCACCTCAAAGTGGACCTCGTGCCCCGCGCCTACGTCGCTGAAAGCTTAGTAGAGGCCTTCGAAGGCGTTGATTTACACGGACGGCGCGTGCTCTTACCCCGAGCCGCTCTGGCTCGCGACACCGTGCCCGTGGAGTTCACCCGGCGCGGCGCCCGCATCGATGTCGTGGAGGCGTACCGCACGGTGGCGCCGGAAGGCGCGGCTCAACGCGCTCAAGAGATTTTCGGAGGACCTGCGAAGCCGCATTGGGTGACAGTCACCAGCTCTTCAACGGTCAAGAACCTTGTGGAGGCGGCGGGCCTGGCGGCGCTCAGCGGCGTGCAGATCGCCTCCATTGGACCGGTGACCTCGGCGACTGCACGCCAGTTGGGTCTGACCGTGGCCGTCGAGGCGCAGGAGTTCACCACCTCCGGTCTCGCCCGCGCCATCGTGGAAGCCGTTCAGGCCCGCAGAATGGCGGGAAACGGGTAACGCCCGCCCGCGTGGCTCACCAGATGTAGTCTTTGGCTTCCTCGCGGCGGGCGTGGCTATCGAGCACATGCACCACGCGAATCTTCTTCAGCTTGGTGGGGGATAGTTGTCCAATGGGGATGTAGATGATGCTCCGTCCCAAACGGGCCGCGATGGAACGAAAAATCGAACGCGGAGGCCGCGCCGCCACGTATACGACGTACTTGTGGATCGAATAATCCAGCGCCGCCATAAGCAAGCGCTCCGGCTTGGTCTCGGCGAAATCGTAATCTGGGTCGCCCCACACGTCAAACATACGCCGAGGCGGCAACGTCATCAGAAATCCTCCGTACTCGGCCCGTCCGATTCCCGGCCCCACCAGATGCTCGAAAGGTTGCGTGGAGTAAAAGGCCATGTCGGACTCATTCTGGTGCTCGCCTAGCCACGTGGTCAGGTAGGTATACTTGCTCCCATCGCGATCTTCATCGAAGATCACCACTACCGCTCCCACCTCTCCCGCCATCTTGTCAAATTGGCGCACGTAAATCTTTTTTTCGTACCAGTTTCGGATCGTCTCGCGGAGATCGACGCCATCCAGAATGGAGGTAGTGAACGGCTCCACCCGCAGCCGCTCCTCACTGAGCAAGTGCTTGGCTTGCTTCTTTAGGAAACGGCCATAATCCTCGATCACCAAGTCTTCCGGGGGATAGGAGCAGATGGCGTTACCGTCGATCCGCTCCGCCCATTCACCTTGCCGCTTCTCGCGCTTCCGGGGCTTCAGACCTCTGGGCATCAGGCGTTGCTTCGGGCGCGGAAGGCGCCGGCGCAGGCGCAAACGGCGCGTCCGAAACCACACGTCCTCACCGGATAGATTCACGGTCTCCAGATCGCTGGTTTCGCGCTGCGCCGGATACCGGTTCGCCATGCTCCACACCTCCCAGCCGAAGTTATCGTCCACCACGCTCCGAGCAGCGATGGTGAGATCAAAAAGGTTCGCCACCAGATCTCCACTTAGCGCTGCCAGATTTCGAGTAAAGTGCGCGATGGCGCGTCTCTGCCAGTGCACCACTTTTTCGCCCGTGTTCTTTTCGTACTCTCGCTCGGCGTCTTTGAGCAACTGGAATTGCACGCGCGGACGGTCGATGAGCGCATCGTCGTCCATCGCCGCCCGGTAACGCTCATAGCGCGCCTGGAGGTAGGGGTACTCAACCAGAATCTCCGCCAGACATTCGGGATGGGGGTTGAGCAGATCCACGTCGCGAGGGTGGCGGGCCGGCTCCTCCTGAGGCGTCTCCATGGCGTCCAGGAGCGGATCGAGCATATTCAGGGAAACCACCACCAGCGTCTCTGCATCCGGATTGGCGCCTTGCAGCTTCCAGGCCATGCCCGCAGCATGCGCGTCGATCTCTTCGGAGCGTTCCTGCGGATACACGCGATAGGCTTCGATGTACTTGGTCAGGCCGATGCGGCGAATGGAATAGGGATCGGGGTACTGGTCCGGATGGTGAGGGCGATCCACATCCGGTTCGATGAACAGCACCTCAGCTCCAATCTCCTGCGCGCTGCGAATCGCTTCCGTAAACGGGTCGCACGGCTCCACGGGCACATAAACGCCGCGCTCCTCGTCCAAGCGGTCCGGGTACACCAGCACGGTGATTTGGGGTAACCGGTCCACGGCGCGCAAGTACTCCCGCTCCAGCGTCACCGGCAACTCGACCGCCACCACTCCAGGCCGGAGCCGCAAAATCTCCTTCCGCACTTCCATGGCGAACTCCAGCCGCCCGGGCGCCACCGGGAAATAAGTGAAACGCCCGCGCCGCAAACTTCCGGGATCGCCCGGCGGCAGCACGCCGTCAGACAAGGGTTCTGGGGACATAACGTAGCGCCTCTTCGCCCAACGTCTGAAGGATGGAAATGTGCAACGCAGTCCGCAGCTCGATCCGATTCTTCCCCATATGGCGCAGCTTCATGGCAAACCGCGCTATGTTGATGCCATCACGCACGGTGTAGCGTTCATCGGCGCTATGCGCCTGCTGGAGAAACTCAGTGACGTACTGAAGGATCTGTTCGTCGCCGAAGGGCAAATTCTCCCGGAGGATCAAATACTCTTCGTCCCGCTCCGGGAAGTCAATGAAAATTTGGGGTTGCAGGCGCGAATGTATGTATTCAGGCAGATCAAAGGTCGAAGCGTCGTCGTTCATCGTCGCCACCAGCCGGAATAGCGGGTGGGCTTTGATTTTGACGCCCGCCACCACCGACTCCACATATCGCCGGTTGTCCAGAAGCGGCGCCAAGCTGGCCCAACTCTTCTCGCTCATACGGTTGCCTTCGTCCAAAATGCAGATTCCGCCGCGAATCATCGCGGTAACCAGCGGCGAGGCTACATAACGGAGCTTGTTCTCTCCCTCAATCACCGGCTGAATGATCAAATCTTCCGGACGCGTATCCACGGTGGCTTGCAGAATATAAATCTCTCGTCCCAGGCGCTGGGCGGCGGCGTAAGCAAGCGTGGTCTTTCCGACGCCGGGTTTGCCGAGAAGGCGCGGGTTCATCGGCAGATCGTTCTCATCCACCACCATCCAAGCCGCGAGCAATTGCCGCATGACTTCTTCCTGCCCCACCCAGCGTACGCTGAGTTCGTCCGGATGCGCCAAGTGCAACGTCACGCCTTCGATCTCAACCGGCATCACTTTCATTGTAACGGCCCCGCGAGCCCGGGAAGCGCTCAGGCCTCGCTCCCACCTGAACCGGCACTCGCCTCGGCCCGCAACTCAGCCCTTACGGGCTTGCAAAAGCAATTGCAACGAAGAAAATCACGCAAAAAAGTATTAAAATCAAATCCGATCCTGGTCGAAAACGGAAATAAGGGAAGCGATGGATTCTGAACCGGACAGTGATGCGATCTTGACGCAGTTTAACCGGCTCATCCAGGAACTATTGCGGGGCAACTGCACCCGCAACACCTTCCGTCCGTGGGAGGTCGAGTTGCTTCTGGATATGGAAGAGTGCAATTTGAGGGAAGCCGGGCGTAAAGAAATCCTGCGCCGTTATCAGCGGGCCGTACAGAGGGAGATGGAAAAAGGCGCCCCCGCCCCGATGAAGCTTTCCGAGTATCTGGCGTCGCTTCAGCAGCGCCGGGCGCGCCTGAAAGCGGCTAGCGAACGCTGAGCCGAGCCCCTCACCTCAGACCGGGAGCCCGCGTAAGGTATCCTGAAGACAGGAGAGTAATGCATGGGATCAGCTAGCGGCGCTCCGCCCTCCGGCCCCCGGAAGGTGTTTTGCGTAAAGTTTCAGCGGGAAATGGAAGGCTTGGATGAGCCTCCCTTCGATAATCATCCTCTCGGGCAGCGGATTTACGAGAATGTCTCCAAAGTCGCCTGGAAACTTTGGGTCGAGCAGATGAAAATGATCATGAACGAATACCGGCTCAACCTGGGCACCCGGGAGGCGCAAGAGTTCCTCCTCAAGCAGATGGAAGAGTATTTCTTTGGAGAAGGAGCGGCCTTCCCTCCCGGTTACGTTCCTCCTGGCGTCAAGCTGTAGCCGTATTTATTAGCGCATAGGGCTGGTTAGTATTCGCGATCCTTCTTGATTCCAGGTTCCGGCACAGGATACTTGCCGTCTGGACCCAAGCGGAGAGGCGCAGGACCTTCCGGGGTGAGTTTGTCCACATCCGGCGCAAACTCGTGAGGACAATTGAGCATCTGCTCATAGGTGATCAACTGCCCGGTATGCGCCGCCATGCGGCCCATGGCCGTCACCACACTCGCTTCCACTCCACGTTTTACCTCGTTGTAAGGCTTGTTCTCGCGAATCGCCTCCATCAGGTCGTCCCATTCCCACTGATACGGGGTCCGTTCCGGCTGCGGAAAGGCCCATACAACGTTGGGATCCGGCGGCAGCGGCAAATCTTTTCGGGAGGACACCCGGGGGATTTTGTGGCCCTTGTAAATCCGGGTCATGCCGGGAGTGTGCGCGAGGGTGGAGATCACCGCCGAGCCTTTTGTTCCATGCGCGTAACTGGCGAATTCGTCCCTGCAACCCGCCATATTGCGGCCGTCAAAAAAGAGTTTCGTTCCGTCCGGAAACGTATACTCTACAGAATAGACATCAAAGTTTTGGTCCAGCGAGTCCCGGCGGTAGTGCCGGCCTCCCACGGCGTGCGCTTCTACGGGCCAGGCGCCCTTCATCCAACTGCATTCATCGATCTGATGGATATAGTAGTCGCTGAACACGCCGCCGCTAGCCCACAGAAACGCATGGAAGCTCCGCACCTGATACAACACCTCACTCATGCCTTCCGGTTTCGGCCCCACCGTACCTCCGCCCTGACCCATCCGGTATGCGCGCATAGCAATGATTTCGCCGATCTGGCCAGAACGGATGCGATCGTAAAGCGCCTGACGAGCGCGGCAATGGCGCACCATCAGCCCCACACCCACTTTCAGGTTTTTCTGCACCGACAGCTCGGCCAGCTTCAGCATTCGCCGCGACGTGGGGCCATCCACAGTCACCGGTTTTTCCATAAACGTGTTCAAGCCTCTTTCAATGGCGTAGCTGAAATGCACCCAGCGGAAAGCCGGCGGCGTGCCCAGAATCACCACGTCTCCGGGCTTCAGGGCATCCATGGCCTGCCGATAGGCCTCGAAGCCCAAGAAACGGCGCTCCGGCGGCACATCCACTTGCCCGGCAAACTGCGATTTCAACTTGTCATAACTCGAGTTCATCTTTTGCGGCACGACATCGGCCATAGCTACAAGTTTCGTTGGGCCGTTTTGCACCGAGAGCGCATTGACTGCGGCGCCGGTTCCCCGTCCGCCGCAGCCGACAAGAGCAATCTGAATTGTATTGTTTTCCGCCGCGTGTACCGGCGGCAACGCCACGCCCGCTAAGGCCGAAGCGCGACTCGCACCCGCGAGGAACTCACGGCGCGAGGTAGCAGAATTCCGGGTTTCGTTCATCGAGTTGGTTCCTTCCTTGACAGGTAAGCTTACCGCAAAACCCAGCCGGAGGTCTGCACGATTACTTGCGGGGAATGAGCGGGTCAGAACTTGTGTTTCGCAGTTTAGCCAAGCACGCCTTAATCATCGCTTCTCGCTCGTTCCGGTTCCATGCGTCCTGGATCTGTTTTTCTTCCAAACCGGCGACTCGCCCCAGAATCATGAAGGCCGGTAGGGCATGCGGCAAGTGCTGCCAGCGGGCCATTTCCACAAGCGCAGGGAGGGCCCGCTCCCGTAGGTGCGCCATCAGGCTGGGATCACGCTTCTCGGTAAACGTAGCTAGAGCCACGGCGGCGCTATGCCGGTCTGTCCAATAAAGCGAGTTGAGCATCTCGACAAACCACGTCAACGGCACACGGATCTCCGCATCCGGATTGCCCGCCGCATACACGATCACCGCGCTTAGAGCCCGCATGGCGTTGGCCCTCACCGTAGCGTCCGGGTCCCGCATGGCGTACTGGAGGTCGTCCACGATATCTCGCTTGTTCGGGGCGTAGCCGATAACATAAGCAGCCACGGCCCGCGCCTCCTCGTCGGCGGACTGGCGCAGCGTCTCGCGCAACTGAGGCAAGTATTTTCCCGCCAGCCCTACGAATTCCTCCTGAACCGCCCGGGCAGGCGGGTACTCAATCAAAGAATGTCCCCTGGAAAGATCTTCGCGCACCTCTCCTTTCCGGACCGCCTCTCCCAGCAAATCGACAAATCGGTGGTAGGCGGAATGAATTTCGGGTGGCAGCAAGACCGCAGATTCGGGAGGATCGCGAAGCTCGAACGAAATGGCTCCTTTCTCCTCAATCCCCACATAGAGGATCGCTTTGCCATCCTCACAACACACCGCCTCCAGGTTAGCGCGGACCACACCCGGCACCTTTTCCAGACGCTCCTCGACATCCCCTTTCGACGAGGGCATCCGGTCGCCGGCCTGAAATCCCAGCGCCGCTCGGAGTTTTTCCAGGGGGACCTTGCGGACCCCATAAAAGTCGATAATCCCAACTCGCGGGACTTGAGCCGTCAGGGAGGCGGCTCCGACACACAAAAGCCACACTAAGCGTTTCAAGTTTCTTGGACGCGCCGGAAAAGCCTCTGGCTACGCCTGTTTTTCAGCCAGCGGCCCGATCACTGGCAGAACCACCCGCTGATTGTTATAGGCCTTCCACATCAGGTACAGCCAGGAAACCATAAACCCGAACCACACCACCAGATGCAGCAGCGAAAACAGAAGGCCAAACACCGACAGGATCGAGACGGCAATCATCGAGATGATCGTAATGCCGATCGAGATCACGATGAAAGCGAGATTCCAGAAGATCGACTGGAAAGCGTGAAAACGGATCGTCTTGTCCTGGTTATACGGCGCCAGCACCAGGAAAATGATCCCGGTGATGAAGCCCAGCAGGTAGCAAAGCGCGGACGCGACATTCGTCGTTAGTCCGCTTTGGGCCGCGCTCGCCGGCGGTGGGGGCGTGTACGGTGGAGGTGGGGACGCCGCTCCCGGAGCGCTTGGCTGCGGCGCCGCGGCGCCGCACGCTGGACAAAAACGACCCTCAAACTGGGTACCGCAATTCGCACAAAACGGCACAGAACCCTCCCGAGCTGAATTTGCAACAACCGCATCAACTTTATCGGTTTTCAACCTCAAAAGCAAGGGGGCATGAAATTCCCACTCTTCAGCTTGACGCCCTGACAGCCGATTCTACACAATGAGGTATCAGGCCGCTGGCGGCCAAGACTATCATCATGTAGACGAAAGACATGCGCGTAATAGCTCGCCTGCTTCCACCGCTCGCCGTATTCGCCGTTTTTTCGGCAGCTCTCCTACACGGCGCAGCATCCCCATCTGCCACTGCCAAGAAATCCGCCGCAAAGGCCCCAGCGCCCAAAGGACCCGCTAAGAAGTCTTCTTCTTCCACAAAGTCCTCTGCCACGGCCAAACGGCGTCCGGTGAGCCGCTATGCTACGCCCACCTACGCTGACCCAACCGAAGGCGACGCCATCGATGGGGAAGATCTCGTGGTGCGCCGTGCGGCAGTCGAAGCGCTCGGCGGGCTGAACGGCACCGTAGTGGCTGTGGACCCAACCACTGGACGGGTATTGTCCATCGTCAATCAGAAGCTTGCGCTGAAGAGCGGCTTTTGCCCCTGTTCGACGATCAAGTTAGTCACCTCTCTCGCCGCGCTTAGCGAAGGACTGGTAGATCGAACCACGAAATTGCGGCTTTCCCGCCGCGTAGCTATGGATTTAACCGAGGCGCTGGCGGTTTCCAACAATCCCTATTTCGCCCAGTTAGGCAATAAGCTCGGATTCGAGAAGCTGGCCTACTACGCGCGTTTATTCGGCCTGGGAGAAAAAGCGGGGCTGAACATTCCCGGCGAACAGCCAGGCGAGTTCCCCGAAACGAAACCGGCGGGGTACAGTGTCGGGCTTATGACCAGTTTTGGAACGGGCATCCGGTTAACACCGCTCCAGCTTGCGTCTCTACTTTCGGCCATTGCCAATGGCGGGACCCTCTATTACCTGCAATACCCTCAGTCGCAGAAGGAAGTGGAAAATTTCACCCCGCGCGTGAAGCGCCATCTCGACATCCAGCCCTACTTGTCAGAAATCAAACCCGGCATGCTCGGAGCGGTCGAGTACGGGACGGCAAAACGCGCCGCTTATGATCCCAGCGAGCCGGTGTTCGGCAAGACAGGCACTTGCAGCGAGTTTTCTGGTCCACCTGCGCATTTAGGCTGGTTCGGCGCTTTCAACGACACAGGCAAGAGCAAACTGGTTGTGGTAGTCCTGCTCACGGGGGGGCGGACGGTCAACGGCCCGCTGGCTTCCTCGGTGGCAGGCGCTTTCTTTAAGACCTTGTCGCAGAGCCAGTTCTTTGCGCAGACGCACGGTTATTCGCCCGCCGCGATGGTGGGGGCGCCAACCTGTTGCGCGCAGTGATCACTGCCGCCCAAACGCTTCGATCTCCGCGGCCTCCTCATCGCTGAGCCGGAATTCCATGGCGCCCAAGATCGCAGCCGCTTGGGCGGCGTTGCGCATCCCTACAATGGCGCCTGTAACCGCCGGGTTCCGCAAGGTCCAGGCAATCGCTACTTCGCCGGCGGTCCGCCCGTGACGAGCCCCGATTTCCTTCAACTTTTCCGCCAGAGCAAGATTTCGAGTCAAATTCGGCTCCTGGAAGTGCGGGCTGCGCCTTCGGAAATCATCGGGGGCGAACTGGGCAATCCGTTCTCGGGTCATGCCACCCGAAAGAAGCCCGTTTTGCATAGGAGAGTAGACTATCACCCCGATACCATTTCGAAGCGCGTACGGAAGCACGCTCTCCTCGGCTTTGCGAGAAATCAGGGAGTACGGAGGCTGAAGTGAGGTGATGGGCGCAATTTTCCGAATACGCTCCATCTGCTCCACGGTAAAGTTGGAAACCCCAATCCACCGCACCTTCCCCTCTCGCTTTAATTCAGCCAGCGTGGCCCATCCTTCTTCGATGTCCTCTTCCGGCTCCGGCCAGTGTATCTGGTAGAGGTCGATGACCTCCACTTGCAAACGCCGCAAGCTGTCCTCACATTCGCGCCGGACGGAGTCCCGCTTTAGCCGCTTCACGATCTGCCCGTTCTGATCCCAGCATCGAGCGCACTTGGTGAAGATATAGGGCCGCGGGGACCGCCCTCGAATAGCGCGCCCCACTACTTCCTCCGCGTGCCCCAGCCCATACACCGGCGCTGTGTCGATCCAGTTCACTCCTGCATCGAGCGCTGTATGAATGGCGGCAATGGAGTCGTTATCGTCCTGAGGCCCCCAGGTGAACTGCCACCCTCCTCCACCCATCGCCCACGCACCAACGCCAATCGGCGTAATTCGCAAATCGCTGTCGCCTAATCGTCTCAGTTCCATAAGGGTCAAGACTCTTATTGTAGCGAGGCGCCGGGGCGCTATCGACCCCCGGCGAACTCTCCGGGAAGCGCTCGAAGAACTGCGCCCTACGTTGTTTACTGTACCCCCTTTGGGGAATTGCGGCCTTCTATCCCCTATGAGATATTCTGGGGCGGATTTCTACGAATTCTTTTGAGGACAAAATGCGCCGGAGATCTTTTCTAGCTTCTATGATACCGATGGTCTCCCCTGCTTTAGGTGAGGTTTCAGGACACGAGAAGGCGGTGCGAGAGGCCATCGCGGCCATTCTGCAAGAAACCGACCGGGCTGAACGCGATACTGAGCGACCCATTTATCATTTCCATCCCCCCGCCCGCTTCCTGGCCGACCCCTGCGGAATCTTACTCGAAAACGGCTGGTATCACTTGTTTTATCAAACCAATCCATACGCATCCGTATGGGAGCGGGCGCACTGGGGACATGCCCGAAGCCGGAATCTCGTGGACTGGGAGCATATGCCTATCGCGCTTGCGCCGGAACCACAACTGGCGCAATATCATACTTTCACTGGTACGGCATGGCGGCGAACCGACGGTGCGGTCTTGCTCTTTTACCAGTCCATCGGTAACGGGCGATCTGTTCGAGTAGCGCATCCAGTCGACCCGCTCTGGTTCCGGTTTGAGAAGAGCGAACGGGAGCTGGTTAGCGAGACCACGCATGCGCCCTACGCGTTTTATGATTGGGGCGATCCCAATCTGTTTGTAGAGAGCGGTCGCACCTTCATGGTATGCGGCGGAAATGCGCGCCGGTCTGGAGGCAAAGCCGTCCTTCACCTTTATGAAGCTACTACGCCCGATCTGATGGAGTGGCGCCATGTGGGCCCCGTGTTCTCTCATCCGGACCGCGCCGCCATCACCCTGGAGTGCGCTGGATTGCTCCGCATGGGCCGCAAGTGGGTGCTGACGGATTGCGCCTACCGTCCGTGCGAGTATTACGTGGGTGATTTCGATCTCGACCGGGGGACATTTCAACTTGAGCGTTACGGGGTGTTGGATGCCGGTTTAGCTTACGCTGGGCGTTTGATCCCCATGCCGGACGGAACCGTCATGGCATGGCAATACATCACAACCAACCTCCCGCCCACCAGTTCGTGGAACAACGTGATGGGGATTCCGCGAACCGTTGTCCTGGACGAGGATGGGACGCTGCGTCAGTTCCCGCTTCAGCAGTTTGAATCCCTCCGCGGAAAAAAGTCGACGCTCGACGCCTTCGAAATCGCCAACGAGACGCGCCGTCTGCCGCCGGCCTTTGCCGGCGCAGCGCTGGAGCTGAAGACTACGCTCCGCGCCCTGACCGCCAAGGTGATGGGAGTGCGTTTGCGGTGCGGCGCAGTGGGAAAGTATGGAGTGGAAGTTCTCTACAGGCCCGGCGCCGGTAGTCTGTCGGTGAACCAGAGATTTGCGTTCTACACCCGCAGCCAGAGCATTCCGCTCCGCATCTTCCTGGATCGCCGCGTGGTGGAAGTTTACACCGACGATGGCCTCGTTGCGCTGGCCACTAACCTAGCGGCTGACCCGGAGGATCTGGGAATCGAAGTGTTCGCCGAGGAGGGAAAAGCCGCTGTAGAGAGCTTGGAGTGTTGGCCCATGTCGCCTGCCCAGTTCAGCCTCGAATACTTCAGCTTTTGAGCGCCTTCCACGGGACTGCCGCCGCGAGCGGGCTGCCCACCAACACAAACCGTAGCGGCCATTCGGCGCAATGACGGATTCCGATTCGGGGCGTGGCGTGGATTTCAAACGGCGGTTCCTGCAACAGGCGCCGCACTGTCAAGTCCCCGCTGGTGACGTCGCGGCCGTAATGGGCGCGTGTGATTCCCAAAGCGCGCGTCAGCCGCCCCGGTCCAGAGGTCAAATCTTCCACACGCCGGGCCGCCGGGCTGCGGCGCTTCATCAGGCGGATTCCGCATAGCGGCTCCAAGGCGCGGATCAGCACGCATCCTGGCGTTCCTTCGGGTTCGGCCACCAAGTTCAAGCATTCATGCATGCCGTAAACGAAGTATACATAAGCCCTTCCGGGTGGACCGTAAATCACTTTGGTGCGCGGCGTAATGCCGCGCGAGGCGTGCGCCGCGCGGTCCTCCGAGCCGAGGTAGGCTTCTACCTCGATGATACGGCCAGCCGCCCGCCCGTGGACTAGAATCTTGCCCAAGAGATCGCGCGCCACTGCAACCGTCGGACGCGCGTAAAAATCCGCCGGCAGAATCTCCGTCCGGGCCTCGATTTCGCGGAAGGGCAACACGTCCCGCCACCGCGTTGAAACTTTCCTGGAATTCATCCGACAATGGCTAAGTTACCAGATTCTATGCGCTTGTTTGCCGGCATCTCGATTCCGCCAGAAGTTCGCAAGAACCTGAACCGCATTCTCGAACAGTTGCGGCCCGCAGCTCCGGATCTGCGATGGAGCCGTCCGGAAAACCTCCATATTACGACGAAGTTTTTGGGTGAAGTTCCGGAGGAAGACGTCAACCGTGTGATTGACGCTTTGGACGCCCTGCCGCCGGTAGGGCGGATCCCCATCGCCGTGCGGGGGTTAGGCTGGTTCCCCAACCCGCACTCGCCGCGGGTTTTTTGGTGCGGGATTGAAGCGCCGCCCGCTCTGGCGGAGTTGGCGCGCGCCACTGAAACAGCGCTAGCGCCGTTGGGCATCGAAAAAGAGAACCGGAAATACTCCCCACACCTCACGCTCGCCCGTATCCATCCAGGCGCAGGACTGGTGAAACTACAGCAAGCTGTCGCGGGGCTGGCGTCGGTCGAATTCGGGCAGTTCACGGCTTTTGAGTTTCACCTGTTCCTGAGCGAACTGGGTCCTGGCGGGTCTAAATACACAAAGCTTGCAGATTTTCCATTGGAGCCCGTATGATGCCTCTCCTCTTACTCGCGGGTGCTTATTTGCTGGGTGGCGTGCCTTTCGGGTATCTTCTGGTAAGGCTGAAGACCGGCCGCGACGTGCGGAGCATGGGGAGCGGAAACATAGGCGCTACTAATGTCCTTCGCACCAGCGGGCGCGCCCTAGGCATTCTCACATTGGCTTTAGACGTCGCCAAAGGTTACGTCGCGGTGTGGACAGCGGGCCGGTTCACAGGCAACGACCCGCTGTGGATGAGCGGCGCCGCATTTGCCGTCGTGCTAGGTCACGCTTTTCCCATCTACCTTAAGTTCCGGGGCGGAAAAGCGGTAGCTAGTTGCGTGGGCGCTTTCTTATGTTTAGCGCCATTGGCGGTGGCGGCGGTGACAGTGGTTTTTGTGGTGACCGTGGCTTGGGGCCGCTACATCTCGCTTGGATCCATAGTGGGCGCGGGTTTGTTGCCGGTCGCGGTGTGGATGATTCTGCACCCACCCACGCCCGTGGTTGCGTCCGCTTTTTTGTGCGGCCTTTTCATCATCTGGCGGCATAAATCCAACCTCGCCCGGTTGCGCGCAGGCACGGAGAATGTTTTTTCGTGGCGGAGCAAAAAGTCTTGAGGCGGCTCGCTATTATTGGGGCTGGGAGCTGGGGAACGGCTCTGGCGATTGTTTTGGCTCCACGGTTTGAAGAGGTCACGCTGTGGGTTTACGAACCGGACTTAGCCGCACGCATGGCGCGTACACGGGAAAACGACGTATTTTTGCCAGGGTTCCGGTTACCCCAGAATGTCTTCGTTACTCCAGAGCTTGGGCCCGCGCTTAGCGGCTCCGAGGTGGTCTTGGGCGTAATGCCCTCCCACCACGCGCGTGGGGTTTATCGCGCCATGCTGGGTTACTTGGATCCGTCAATGGTCTTCGTCAGCGCAACGAAAGGGATTGAAAATGGGACCCACTTGCGCATGACCCAGGTGATTGAATCCGTGCTGAGGGAACGTTTTCAGCCAAAGGTTGCGGCTTTATCTGGCCCCACATTCGCTCGGGAAATCGCCCGGGGAGACCCTGCGGCGGTGGTCATCGCCTCTGCGGATGAGAAGGTGGCGACAACCATCCAGGAAGCATTTTCCGGACCCGTGCTGCGGCTATATCGGAATCCCGACGTGGTGGGAGTAGAGCTGGGCGCGGCGCTGAAAAACGTCATCGCCATCGGAGCCGGCGTTTGCGCCGGTCTCGGCCTTGGCAACAACACGCTGGCGGCGCTCATCACCCGGGGACTGGCGGAAATCACGCGTTTGGCTGTAGCGTTAGGCGCACAGCCCAAAACGCTGGCCGGGCTGTCCGGCTTAGGGGACTTGGTCTTGACCTGCAACGGGGAGCTCAGCCGTAATCGCATGGTAGGAATTGAGTTAGCCAAGGGCAGGCCACTCGATGACATCACTGGCTCCATGCGGATGGTGGCTGAAGGGATCCAGACTACCTTTGCCGCCGTGGAGCTTGCCCGCTGCAACGGCATTGAGATGCCTATCACGACACAGATGTACGCAATCTTGAAAGAAGGGCGCTCCCCGCGTGACGCCATCCGGGAGCTAATGGAGCGTACACTAAAAGAGGAGTGAGCCTTGAGGCCGCACCCCCAAGCCGGATTAATCCGGAAGCGCCCCGAAACCGCGCGAAAGGGAGGCGTTTGAGATCGCAGTGTTCATGCCGCAACCTTCCGGGTTAAAACGGGTTGAGAATAGTATGACGGCTGCCGTGGCCTTGGAGCGGGACGCCGAGTTGATGCTCCGGGTCCGCGAGGGAGACGAAGCTAGTTTTGCGCTGCTCCTCGAGCGGCACCGGGGGCCGGTGATCCATTTTTTGTACCGTATGGTGCAGAATCAAGCTGTCGCGGAAGAACTGGCGCAAGAAGTGTTTCTCCGGGTTTACCGATCGCGCGCCACATACGAGCCCACGGCGAAATTCACTACTTGGCTTTTTCGAATCGCCACGCATTTGGCGTTGAACTGGATCCGGGACAGAAAAAACGAAAAAGGACTAGAGAGCCTGGATGAGGAGTCAACCGAGGGAGGCCCGATCCGGCAAGTCCCTGACTGCAAGCCCAACATCGAGCAGTGGATGTTGCACGATGCGCGGCTGGAAGAGGTGCGGAAGGCTATCGCCTTGCTGCCAGAGAAGCAAAGGGCGGCGGTGCTGATGCACAAATATCACGAGATGGAGTACGCGCAAATCGCGAAGGTGCTGTCCTGTTCGGAATCAGCGGTGAAGTCGCTGCTGTTCCGGGCGTATGAGACGCTGCGAGCGCGGTTAGCGCATTTGATTTGAGGGAGGAGGGAAGAAACGATGCGGTGCCCACTTCAAGATAGGGTGAACGCCCACGTTCTCCTCATGTATGGCAGCCGCCCGTTAGATCCGGAGACGCGGGAGAGGTTGGAACGGCACATGGCGGAGTGCGAGGGTTGTCGCGAATTCGTCAGCAAGCAGCGTGCGCTTTGGGCGGCTCTGGATGCGTGGGCGCCAAAACCTGTCTCCCATGATTTCGACACCCGTTTGTACGCACGCATTGCGGCCGAGCAGCATGTTCCGTGGTGGAAACGGTGGGCCATCCCAAGAGGCTCTTTCTCCTGGCGGCCGGCGCTTTCGCTCGTCGCTGCCTGTCTGACCATTGTGGCTGGGTTACTGCTCCAACCGCCGAGCGTTCCTGAAGTCCGCAATCGTGGACGGATGGAAACCGTGGACGTAGAGCAGGTAGAAAGGGTGCTAGAAGACATGGATATGCTCCGCCAGCTGACCCTGACGTCATATCCCGAGGCGGAGGCTCCTAAACCTCTGTAGAACGATGCGAATCTTAAAATCAGCGGCAGTGCGCAGTTGCCTGCTGGCTCCGGTGCTGGCCATGGGGCTCCTGGCGGACGCTGGCAGCGAGAGCCCGCGAGCTCCCGCAGCCAAAAGCCAGCCGATGCCGAGCATGCTCAACACCGCACCGCTGGAAAAGCTCCGGAAAATGACCCCGGCGCAGCGGGAAAAGATCTTCTCAAAGCTTCCTCCTGCGCGCCAGGAAGCCTTGCGTAAACGCCTAGAGTTTTACGAAAGCCTGACGCCCCAACAGCGCGTCTGGTTGAACGAGCAGTACAAGCTGTTCCGCCAGCTCCCCCCTGAACGTCAAGAGGAAATGCGGCGTCTATACAGGCGTTTTAACGCGGTGACAGAGGACCGGAAGGCGATTCTCCAGCGGGAGTTCTTGTTGCTCCGGCGTTTGAACGAAGTGGACCGAAAGAAACGCATGGAGAGCAAGGATTTCCGAGCAAAATTCACACCGCAGGAACGGCGGCTTCTCTCAGAAATGGCAGACGTGGTCGCAGCCGCACCGGCAGGGGCAAACGCCCAATAACCGGTTCATCTTCTTAGGGTTGCACACACTCGCCAGGTTTTGGCATCATCGAGAAGAATGTCGGTCTTGGCCAGAATTCAGGGACAAAAAGCGATCCTCCGCGAAGGAAAGTGGTGGTCCGCGCACCGCGACATTGAGCGCATGTTGAATGACGCCACCGAGGAATGGATCGAACACACAGGCGGCCCTGCGCTGGATGACCCCGACCCGGAGCGCACGGTGGCGCAGACCATTCTCTCCCAATTGGGAGGCCACATCAGCTTGAAGGTGGCCGCCCGTGACCCGGAAGCGCGCCGCCTTTATCTCAGCCGCAGGCAGATGAAGTTGTTTGCGCCTTGGCCGGGGTGAAGTCTCCCGGCGGTCAACGCTTGCTGAGGTCCCGGATGTAAATCTCGCGGAACTTCATGTTCCCCTCGCCGCCCGAATGCAATTGCAGGGCGATTCCGCCGTCGAAAGATCGGGGGCTCGGGTCCGTAAAGTCCACCATGAGAACGCCGTTCAGGCGCGCAATATATCGGTTCCCTTCCACCTTCAGCAAATATTCATTCCATTCCCCGCGCCGGACGACAATCTCATTCTCTGGCGCCGGCCACACAATCCATTGCCTTCCATCACCGTAAATGCCGCCGGTGTGCTTTCCCAAAGCGCAGTCGATCTCGAACTGCAAGCCTTGGGTCACCTTGGGAGTGCCTGGTTCAAACTCAGTATGGAAGAAGACGCCGCTGTTACCTGTGCCCTCGCATTTGAACTGGAGAGCGAGCATAAAATCTTTGTAATTCTTTTCGGTGCGCAGGTATCCGTATTCTCTGGTCACAGCTTGGCCGTGGATCACTCCGTCTTCCACCGTCCATTTTTCCTTACCGACCTGAATCCAGCCAGTGAGATCTTTCCCATTGAACAAGGGGACCCAGTCTTCGCCCGGCAGCGTCGGCCTGGGGGGTTTCTGCTGGGCCAAAGCGGCGGACGCCATAAGGATTAGCGAAAGAATCACTCGTGACATGTTGACATTATCTATCCAATTCGGCTGCGATAGCTGCGGCAATCTTATTTGCCCAAAATTGCACCTTCTCCTGGTCGGGACCTTCCACCATCACCCGCACCAGCGGTTCGGTCCCGGAAAACCGCACCAACACCCGCCCCACCCCGCGGAACTCCGCTTCAGCCGCTTGCACCAAGCCTTGCACCGAAGCCATCTCCGAGAGAGGGCGGCGTGACCTGACGCGCACATTGGCCAGCGTCTGGGGAAACACCGAGAGATCCGCAACGAGTTCGTCGAGCGTTTTGCCGGTCCGGGTTACTCTGTCCAGAATCCGCAGCGCCGTCAACAAGCCGTCGCCAGTCGTGGAACAATCTCGGAAAATGATGTGCCCGGATTGTTCGCCGCCAAGGATAGCGCCGTGTTTGAGCATCTCTTCAAGCACATAACGGTCACCCACCGCCGTTCGCAGCAGGCGAATTCCACGCTCGCGAAAGGCGAGTTCCAACCCGATGTTGGACATGACCGTAGCCACGACTAAATCCCCGGCCAACCGGTTTTCCTCCTTTAGCGCGACTCCCGCAATAAAAAGCACGCCGTCCCCATCCACGACCTTGCCGCTAGGCGCCACAAAAATCGCCCGGTCGGCGTCCCCATCGAAAGCGACGCCCAACTGGGCGCGGCGCTGGAGGACTTCGGCGCGCAAAGCCGCCGTGTGCAACGCGCCGCAGTCCAGGTTGATATTACGCCCGTCGGGCTCTGTCCCGATTGCGAATACTTCTGCGCCCAGCCTCCGGAAGAGCTCGGGGGCGAGCTGCGAAGCCGCGCCGTTGGCGCAATCCATGACAACTCGCATGCCTGTTACGCGGCGGCGAAAAAGCGAGACCAAGTAATCGAGGTATTGCCGGTCCAGACCCTCATCCACCTGAAGGGGCAGTTCAAAAGGCTCCAATCCGGTGTCTAGCAGGCGGACAATCGCCGATTCAAGTTTCAGCTCCTCTGCATCCGGCAGCTTAAAGCCGGAGTGGTCAAACACCTTTAACCCATTGTCATAAAACGGGTTATGGGAGGCAGAAATCATCACGCCAGCCACGAAATCGTCATTTCGGGTCAAGTAGGCAACCCCAGGAGTGGTGATCAAACCGGCATAGCGTGCGCGGACGCCGCTGCGCGACAACCCACCCGCCACCTGGGCAGCCATCCAGGGTCCGGATTCCCGCGTGTCCGTGCCCACCAGCACTTCCGGATGCGGGCTCGATCCAGCCGCCCACTCTCCCAGCGCCGCGCCAAACGCATGCACGGTCCTTGCATCGAGGGGAAACTGTCCAGCCACTCCGCGGATACCGTCCGTACCGAATAAACGTTTTCTCATACCACCACGGATCGCCCTTACGGGGCCTGCCTCTCGACCGCGATGCGCACCGCAACCCGCTGTCCGTCGGAGACACGCACGTGATCATCGTTGACAAACGTGCTCACCTGGTATTCGGTCTCGCTGATGAGTGCGGACAGGTCGATGGCGTCGGTTTCCGCAAATTCGACGAGGCGCACCCGGCTCTCGGGGCCCACCACTGTCACCATGGGTGGAACAACCTCTTGGCGGACGATGTGGTAGCCATCTGGGGGATGCCCAGCGAGGCGAACGCGAACGGGCACTTGGCGAACCAATCGCCTTTCGAAGCGCAAGCGGACGTAAGCCGGGACGGCGCGGGCCAGCGTTACCCCGGGAGGAAGGTTCAGGTTACTCTGGCGGATGGTAAACGTCCGCTCCCCCGGCTGAGAGACACTGTCCAAATCAAGAATCACCACCGGGTTGGACAGGTGGCTGAGGCGCCCGATGGGACCTTGAATCTCGATATGGATCCGATCGGGAACCTCCGAGCTAATCTCCAAATCGCTCGGGAGATTGCGCAAGATCACAGGCGCTGACGCCGAGGTAGTCAGCTCTTGCTCACCCACCAGAATGAACCACAGCGCCACGGCGATGGCTAAAGATAGCGCTTTCCAGCCCAAATTCTTGAAAAGTAGGTCTCTCACGGCTCCTTCGCCTCCCGGACTTCGTTGTTTACCCCGCGAGGCTTGGCCTGAGAAGACCGTCCGCGACGACCAAAATGCTCGAGCAGCCGTTCGCTAACCCGGGAAGTCGTCACATTCAGCTCGATCTCGCCGAAGGCCGCAATCGAGATCCATCCGGTTTCCTCCGACACAATGACGGCCATACAGTCGGTTTCCTCGGTGATTCCAATAGCGGCACGGTGGCGTGTACCCAGCTTTCGGAACAAGGCAGGATTGGTGCTGAGCGGCAAGAAACAAGCGGCGGCAGCCACCCGGTCACCCTGCATAATCACGGCTCCGTCGTGTAGCGCACTCCCAAACTGGAAGATCGACAACAAAAGGTCGCGCGAGACCACCGCATCCAGAAACACGCCGCTTTCAATGAATGTCCGCAGCCCGATGTCTCTCTCAATGACGATAAGCGCTCCCGTTTTCTGCTGAGCCAGCTCGGCCACTGCGAGCACCACCTCGTCCATCCATTCGTGCTGCTGGAGCCGGTTGCCCAAGGCGGACCACCGACGCCGGCCTAACCGCGCCAGGATGCGCCGGATTTCGGACTGAAACATCACAATGGCCGCAAATACGGAGTAAGGCGCCAGTGTAGCCAGCATGGAGCGCAAGAGTTCCAATCCCAACCAGACGGAAACTCCGTAGATCAAAACCAGAATGCCGATGCCCGCCAGGATGTGCGCACTGCGGCGCCCGCGCACAATCATGAAGAACTGGTAGATGACAAACGCCACCACCAGGATGTCTATGACGGAGGTAACCGTCAGCTTTGGCAGAGCCCGGATAGCATCGGAAAGATACGGCATTGGCGCCTTGCCGGAACCTTAATTTTAAAACTTGAACCGGGCCTCCGTCACACTCAAACCGCAAATCTCGATATTTGTCAGATCCGCGGAGCCAATGCCAAGCGCCTCCGCTAGTAAGAGTGTGTTGTCGCACGACACAAATGGGGCTTCGCCCCGGCGCGCCCTTGGGTTGTAGCCCATGACCGCAGTGGCCACAGCGTCTGCCGCTACCGGGTTGAGGCCCAGGATCAGCACGCCTGGTTGCACATAACGAATCCCGGGAATCCACGGGCCTTCGCCGCCAGCGACGGTTTCGACCCCGTCGATAAAAGCGATATGGATAGGGCGCGCGGCGGCAAGCTCCGCCGTAATGCGCGGCATACGGTAGCCGGGCTCGCGGCTCGAGCCGGGATCGAGCTCTCCCGGAGCAGCCTTCGAAGGTTGGCGCTTCCCCAAGTGGCATACCTCCACCCGGCCTTTGGTGGGATGCTCGTTTGGCTCTGAGACGCCCGCGTCATCCCCGTAAATCGATGCGGGAGTAATTCCAAAGATGTTTTTCAGCGACAGCGTTACGCCGCAGGTGCTATGATTCTTGAGCTTGGCCATGGACACAAGCACGTCTGTTTCGTCAAAAGCTTCGTTGAGTTCATAAGCGGGGAATATCAGCCCTCCACCAGGAACCTTGAAGCGCACATAGCGCTTTCCCTTGCCAAGCGCATTGGTGTTCTCGAACTCCACTCCAGGCGCGGCATTCGCCAGGGAACGCACGTTCCAGCCGGAGTCAAGGAGATACTCTTCCAGCGGTCCGGCCGTAGCCCAGCAACTCTCCACAAACCGTATGCGTCGCGCGCCGGCTTGCCCCATCAAATGCGCCATCGCAAGCGCCGTCCTCGGGTGAGTGTAATGGGTAGCGCCCAACGGGCGTCCTTCAAAACGCAGGGCCGGGCTTCCGGTTAGGTTGAGCTTGATGGTGACGGTCTTGTTCCGCACCAGACGGGGAAGACCACCTAGCTGGTCGAACATCCGAGAGAGAAGAGCCGCTAGATCTTCGTTATAGGAGCGGCAGCGGGCAATCGCCACGGGAGCGGTGGGCGCAGGGGCAATCCAACCCTCCGCATTTCCGCGAATCCCAGCAGCAGCGCCAGCCAGCGCTAGCCATTCGCGACGAGTCACAATACCGTTATAACATTCAGCTAAAAAAGGCGATTCAGGGCTGAATCACCACTGTTCCTGTAATTACCAACTGGCCGATTTCCACCCCTGTGCCCTCTTCCACCGGAAAAAGCTTCAGCTCCGTTGGTTCTGCCTCCGGCGTGTATAAAATCGCTTTGCCAAACTTTCCCAGAAAATGAACCGTGATGTCCTCCACCGGATAGCCAGAGTAGTTCACCAAGTGAAGCACGCGTCCCTGGCCGTCGGCAGTGACCAAAAGGTTCGAGAGCATGCCTGCCACATTGAACAGCCGGGCGCCGAGGTTGCGCCTCCCGGTCATCGCGTTCATTTCTCGCCAAATGGCGTCTAATTTATCCACGTCTTCTTTGGAAAGAGTGATGGACCCAGCCTGAGCGGAAGGGAATTTCCAGCCGGGCGGCCCCGACAGCAATGTTCCTCCGGCGGCAGTGAAACGGCGAAGGACTTGCTTTTGTTCCTCCGTCAGGATGGAAGGGTCGATGTCTACGGCCAGCTTCGCTCCGCGGAGCCGTTCGTCCGTGAGTTTCGAAGAAGGCACGGGACGCACCGGAGTGTGCCGCGCAGCCACCATATCGAGGACGCCGCCAGAGACCAGAGCGCCGCTTGAGGCGTCTTGCACAACCGCAAATTGTCCGGCAGGCGAAAGGTTCCGCCATTCAGGATGCTTTTCGAAGTGGGCCAGAAGTTGCACGATGCGCTGCCAGTCCCGCACCGCTGCGGATTCGCCCCTCATCAAACGGGCCCAGAAATCCTCATCGAAGGCGAGCACCCAGCGCGCACCGGAAATGGCCGCGTCACAAATGGCTTGCAAATAACGCTCGACCCTATAAATGGTTTTCGGAGGGGGAGTGTTGGCGATCCAAATAGGTTTCTCCGTGAGAGCTCGCGCAAAGCGCAAAAAACCCGAGTTCGTATCCACCCACGGCGCACCGGTTGGAGCAGCTTTGGCCGCGCCATCACGTTCCACATGGATGCCAGGGAATAGTCCTTGCCACGTGCCGGCAATAGGCTCCGGCGTATTCCAACCCATCTGTGTGCGTGTGGACAGCACCGCCACGGGCTTCCACCGGGACACAACCGCCGGGTCAAATTCACCTTCAAACACCAAGCCTTCAAACCCGGCAGCCAGGGCTTTAGCAGGGTCGTCGCCAGGACGCACCAGAGCTAGCGGCGTTACGTTTAACTGTTTGGCGCGCGTGTTCAATGCGCCGGACCAGTACGCGTGCTCGATCAGCAAGCAGTTTACGGGCGTATTTTTAAGTAAATCCAAGCTCCTGGGGTCAGACGATGGCCACCGCGCTGGGACCCATCCAGCGGCATTCGCCAACAGAAGCAATGCAAATATCATGACGCGAGCGTGACTTTAGTGTACCAAAGCATACGCCGACCCCCGCCGTCCGCCGCGGCGTGAGCAACTTCCGCAGCCGTGGTGAAACCGATCCTGCGGGCGTCCGCTCAAGCTGACTTGATTTCCGTCCAAATCCGGTCCCGAAGGCGTTGCGCGGCCGGCGGCAACGGTTCAAACCACTCGCCACGAGCGAGGGTTGCAGCGGCAGGGTAAAGCACGGGGTCATCGCGCAAAGCGTCTGGGAGCAATGCGCGAGCAGAGCCGTTGGCGGTGGCCGTGCGCGTGGCCGCCACCACAGCGGCAGCCACATCCGGACGCAACAGATAGTTGATAAAGGCGTGGGCGAGTTCAGAGCGTGAGCTCTCCCGGAGGATCACGACGTTGTCGGCATAAAGGCTGAAACCCTCTTCTGGAAAGGCGAAAGCGAGTTCTGGCGAAGCGGTGCTCGCCTGAGCCGCAATCGTGGCCCAAGCTTGGGCCACCAGCACATCGCCCGCCACCACTTGGTCCCTTACCTCAGCGTTGAGGTACGCGCGCAAGAGCGGCTTCTGGGCGATGGCCTCCCGCCGGGCGGCGGCCAGTTCTGAAGGATCGGTGGCATTAATCGACTTGCCGAGTTTCTTGAGGCAAGCTCCCAGCACTTCCGCAGGGTCGTCCATCATCGTCTCACGGCCACGAAAGCTGGGATTCCACAAATCACTCCACGCTGTGGGCGCAGGCGTCGCTTCCGGGCGGAACAAAATGCCCGCAGCCCCCCATGCGTATGGCACGCACCAGTCGAGTTGCGGGTCCCAGGCTGGCTTTCGAAACCGCCCCTCAAGATGATCGAGATTGCTCAAACGAGAGTGATTGAGCGGAGCAAGCAGCCGGTTCTGGCGCATGGGCTGTATGAGGTAGTTGCTGGGAAACACAACATCCCACCCAGAGTTGCCGGTCATGATCTTCGCGAGCATCTCCTCGTTGCTTTCATAGACCGAGTACCGGACCCAGACGCCAAACTCGCGCTCAAAATTGGCGATTGTGTCCGGAGCCACATAGTTGGACCAGTTGTATACGTTGAGGCGAGGGCGCCGGCCGGCGGAGCAGCCAGCAGCGCCCGCGGCGGACACGAGAAAACACCTCCGGTTCATCTCCGGCGCAGCCTTTCCGACGCCAGCGTAAGAAAGCCAAGCCCAGCTACGATCAGGGTGGAGATTGCGTTCAGCACCGGACTGGACCCACGGCGGGCGATCGCGTAAATCGCCATGGGTAATGTTTCGGAATCCACGCCCGCCACCATGCTGGTGATCACATAGTCGTCAAACGACACCGTGAACGCAAGCAGGCTGGCGGCTGCGACGGCGGGGCCCAGAACCGGGAGGATTACGCGGCGGAATGCTTCAGACGGTGAAGCTCCGAGGTCAAGCGCCGCCTCCAACAGCGTAGCGTCCATGGTTTGCAACCGCGCCAGAATTACCACCACGACATAAGCGATGGAGAAGGCGACATGAGCCAGAATCACAGTGTGCATGCCCAACCGAATGTCCAAAACCCGGAAAATCCACTGAAAGAAAACCAGCAGGGATACACCCGTGACAATTTCCGGCGTAAGCAGCGACAGATAAAGGGAGGCTGAAAGAAAGCGCGATCGCCGCCTCCACAGCCCATAAGCTCCCAAGACGCCGATCGCCGTGGACAGAATCGTCGCAATGGCTGCAATGAGGAGGCTGTTGGACGCGCCCTCCATCAGTTGTGGGTTGGAAAACGCCGCCTGGTACCACTCCAGCGAAAAACCTTCCCAACGCATGAAACGGGAGCGATTGAAGCTAAATGCGGCCAAGACGAGCAATGGTAAGTGGAGGAAAGCGTAGGCTGCCACCGCGTATAGGGCCAAAGCGCGCTTCATAAGATGTCCGCGCCTTCCTTGCGCGTCGCGCTCCACAGCAACCCGACCCCTATCGCCATTAACACCAGGGAGGCAGCAGAGCCAAAAGGCCAGTCCCGTGCGGTAGTGAACTGATTCTGAATGAGGTTGCCGACCATCACGGTCCTTCCTCCCCCTAAAAGATCGGGCGTCAGGTAAGCGCCCAAACAGGGGATGAACACCAGAATTGTTCCAGCGCGGATTCCAGGCGCCACCAGAGGCAAGGTGACGCGGCGAAATACATCCAGCGGGCGCGCCCCCAGGTCCGCAGCAGCTTCGAGCAACAAGTTGTCCTGGCGTTCGAGTGCGGCATATAACGGCAGAACCATGAATGGCAGATACCCATAGACGAGCCCGAGAATGACCGCACCGTCGTTATACAACAGCGGCAGCGGCTCACGGACCCAACCGGTAGCCAGCAGTATGGTATTCACCAGCCCCGTATCACGCAGCAAGAACATCCAGGCGTAGATACGAATCAGAAAACTGGTCCAGAACGGTAAAATGACCAGCGCCAGGTACAGATTTTTGCGTCTGCCTGCCCGCGCAATAAACATCGCCAGCGGAAAGCCGCATATCAGACATAACGCCGTGGCTACGCCGGCGATCCAGAACGAACGCAGCAGTATGGAACCGTACAAAGGGTCCAGCAAGCGAGCGTAATTATCCAATGTCCAGGGATGCTCCACCCCGCCGTAGGCCCCGCGCGTCAGAAAACTGTAAGCCGCGATGACACCGAGCGGGGCCGCAAATAAAAAGGCCATGACAAGCGCTGCGGGCCAACGGCACAAGCGTTCGAAGCTCATGACGGCAAACGCATTTCGTCCTCAGCTCGCCACCAAACCCAGACCGGTTCGCCGGGATGATAGGATCCATCAACCCGAGAGACCTGAGCGCTTATCCTATCGCCTGAGCTGAGGCGCGCCTCAATACGGCAGTGGTCCCCGAGGAAGGTGACACGCTCAATCACCGCCTGATGGCGGCATGTCTCTGGAAACGGTTGCGTGCGCGACACATGAGTGGCTTCCGGGCGCACGCCGGCGCCGTCCACCCAGTTGACGCCGCCCAGAAACGCAGCTACAAAGCGCGTTTGCGGCCGGCAGTAGACCTCCTCGGGGCTTCCGATCTGCTCGATGCGGCCTTCCCGCATCACCGCTATGCGGTCCGAGAGCGCGAGCGCCTCCTCCTGGTCATGCGTGACAAACAAAAAGGTAATGCCGACACGGCGTTGCAGGTCCCTAAGTTCGTTGCGAACCTCCTTTCGCAGGTTGGGATCCAGCGCCGAAAGAGGCTCATCCAGAAGCAGAAGTTCCGGATTCAACACCAACGAGCGGGCTAACGCGACACGCTGCTTTTCCCCGCCAGATAACTGGGCTGGGTAACGCGACTCTTTTCCTTCCAGGCGCACCAGCTCCAACACTTCACGCACGCAATGCGCCGGATTCCGTACTCCCGGCCGGTACCGTAGCCCGAACGCCACGTTGTCTGCCACCGTAAGATGAGGAAACAAAGCGTAACTCTGAAAAACGGTGCTTACGTTCCGCTGGTATGGCCGCAGCCCCAGCAGAGAACGTCCGCGCAGGCGTATGTCGCCGCTCGAAGGATCTTCAAAGCCTCCCACGAGACGTAAGATGGTTGTTTTGCCGCAACCGCTCGGGCCCACAAGCGTAAAAAACTCCCCTGAGCGCACCGCCAGCGATACAGATTCGACCGCCGTGTGGCCGGAAAAGTGTTTCGTCACGCCCACAAGCTCCAAAGCCGCCAACATCGATTAGTCATGTTAGCGCATTCACGCCGGATTCTGACATAATCTGTGAGACTGAGGAGATACCGATGCCAAACTCACCAGACGAGGCTGGACGCAGGAACTTCTTACGAGGGCTTCCCGCGGCAGGGGCATTTGCAACCGCGGGAGCGCTGGGCGCTGAGGCGCCCCGTGGCGGAGCAGGACGGACGCCGTTCCTCCCGAACTACTGCCGCGCCCAAAATTATCAATCGTTGAAACAGTCGAGCCACGACCCCACCGGAGGCAATTCGGACCGCTGGCCGATAAGCCCCGGTGGAACTCAGGAGGTTTTCAACCAAAGTGGCCCCGGCATCATCTCGCACATCTGGTTCACCATTGCCGCTCAAAGCCGGAATCACTTAAAAGAACTGGTCTTGCGAGCTTATTGGGACGGCAACTCGAAGCCGAGCGTCGAATGTCCGATCGGCGATTTTTTTGGTTTGAACCTGGGGCAGTATTTCATTTATGAATCTGCCTTCCTGGCGTGTTCGCCAGGGCGGTCTCTCAATTGTTACTTCGCCATGCCGTACCGCAAGTCGGCGCGCCTCACCGTAACCAATGAGGGATCGCAGCCTGTAGGCTCGTTTTACTCGAATATCGACTTCATGAAGGTTCCAGAGCTTCCGGATGATGCTCTGTATTTCCATGCGCAATACCGGCAGGCTACTCCCTGCGTGGCCGTAAAGGGCCCAGAGTCCCAGAAGAACCCTCTCGGCAAACTGAACTACGTCCTGGCGGAAACGCGCGGGCGCGGGCATCTGATGGGATGCACGCTTGGGGTGCTGATCAACGCGGACGGTTGGATGGGGGAAGGCGACGACATGATTTTTATCGACGACGAATCCAAACCGGCCATTATCGGCACAGGCACTGAAGATTATTTCCTCGGGAGCTGGAATTTTGGCGGGCGCGACGGAGCAACGCCCTTTGCGCACAAATATTACGGGGCTCCCCTGATCGTCATGCCCGAGCGAACGGGCGGCCGCTACTGCTGTTACCGCTGGCACGGCGACAACCCCGTCACGTTTACTCGCTACCTGAGGTACACCCTCGAGCACGGGCACGGAAATGACCGCGGCGATAACTGGTTTTCGGTGGCCTACTGGTATCAGGACAAGCCCTATACGGCTTTCCCCGAATTGCCCAAGGCGGCGGACCGCATTCCGCAAGTGAAGCTGGCGTAAGGTGCGGCCGCCATCACGGCGTGAGGGGATACTGAGGCGACCAGATCCAAGGGATCACCTGGGCCCGCTTTGCCCAAGCCTCCCACTGTGCAACCATGGCGCGCACGCGTTCCGGATACTTTGAAGCAAGATTTCGCATTTCGGTCCGGTCGGCTTCCATGTCATACAACTCCCAGGGCCCCGCAGCGCCCAACGCCACCAGCTTCCACTTACCGTCACGCATCGCACGGCTACCCTCGTGCTCCCAGAACAGCGGACCCCGGCGGATAGGCTTCCCTTCAAACAAGGGCGCAAGGCTCACGCCCTCCGGTGGGAACACGGGTTGTCCCCCGAATTCCTTGGGATAAGTGGCGCCGGCGAGTTCAAGAAACGTGGGCATCAGGTCGATTAGGTGCGCGGGTTGGCTTTCCATGGCGCCGGCGCGGCGAACTTTTGCGGGCCAGTGCACGATGAACGGCGTTGTGATGCCGCCTTCATGGTTGTAATGTTTATACATTCGCCAGGGCGTGTTACAGGCGTTCGCCCAACCAGAGCCGTAGCTATGATATGTCCCGGGCTGGCCCATCTTTTGGAGATCGGCCCCTTTATGCAGGATGTTGTCGGGTCCGCTCTTGATGTCAAACCCCCAAGGGTCCCACTCCGCACAGGCTCCGTTGTCAGAGAAGAACACGATCAGGGTATTATCGAGCTCGTGGTGAGCTTCCAGGTCGGCGATCACGCGGCCTATGTTGCGGTCCATGATCTCCACCATGGCGGCGTAGATCGCCATCCGGCGCGCTAGATCTTTGCGCCGGTCCGCGTCGATCGAGTCCCACGCCGGGTTCTGCTTGGGCGCCCAACCGTTGATGTTCGAGACACGGTTAGGGCCAACAATGCTCCGGGGCGTGAATTCCCAGCGGGGATCGATGATCCCGAGTTCGCGTAAGCGCCGGAAGCGTCCCTCGCGGATGGCGTCCCAACCTTTCTCGTACACCGGGGCGTATTTATCGATCACATCTTTGGGAGCGTGCAGGGGAAAATGGGCCGCGTTGTAAGCCAGATAAAGAAAGTATGGCTGGTCCTTGCGGCGCGCCACATTCAGAAAATCAATGGCGTAGTCCGTGATCGCATCGGTCGCATAAAACTTGCCCGCCTCGTAGTTGCGCGTAGGTCGGCCTTCGGGAAGCCGTGTATATTTCGATGGATCCCAGAAGCTATCAAAACCGTGGATCATTCCGTAGAATTCTTCAAACCCCCGTTCGATGGGTCCCCGCTGGCCCAAATGCCATTTGCCCGACATCAGGGTGGTGTAGCCCGCTCGCCGCAGCAGTTGGGGAATCGTGACGCAGCGGTTATTGAGCTGTCCCCGGTAGCCAGGGAACTCTTCGTTGGGTTTAGGCGAGGTCATGTTTCCCATGCCCGCCTGATGGGGGTACAAGCCCGTCAGCAAAGAAGCCCGCGACGGGCAACAACGCGCCGCATTGTAAAACTGCGTAAAGCGTATGCCACGCTTGGCCAACCGGTCCAGATTCGGCGTTGAGATTTCCCCGCCGTAGCAGCCCAAGTCGGAAAAGCCGAGATCGTCAGCGACAATCATGATGATATTGGGTCGGGGTGGAGCGCCAGACCCAACCACCGTCCTCGCCAGCCCCAAACCGGTTAACCACTCTCTTCGTGTCAACATCGTCCGTCTCCCCACTCTCTCTTTTAGCCGCGTCCGCTGGGACTCCTTCGATCCATCCAGTCCACAACCGCGTAAACATTTTCGTTGAATTCCTTCATACCCTCTAACAGTTCTCCGTAAGGCGTGTAATCGGTCCTCACGATGCCTTTGTTAGAGTCGCGGTTGGAGGGATCGGTGGTGAGATCCTCAGGATCGTTATCCATGTATTTGAACCAGTGCCAGCCCACGCACATTTTGGATTCCAGGCAACCCAGCACAAAGTGATGATAGAATAGCGCACGGTCGCGCTGCGTAGGGACCAACCAGCCCGCACCGGTGGTGTTCGGAAAGCCGGAATCCTCGCCCTTTGCATAAAACTCCGTGACCAAGAACGGCTTACCCGCCTCCTTGCGCCACATCTCGAGCATGTCGGAGGCGGGCGCCCACTGGCCGTAAATGTTCACGGCGATGACATCGAGGTATTTACCGGCAGCGCGAAAAATGGCGGCGCTGCGGAGAGACGCGCCATGCAAGCGCGGACCGAGACACAGATGGTTTGGGTCGGCTTTGCGAAGCGCAGCGGTAGTCACCGACAGGTAACGGGCGTAAACGAAACCTCGAAACTCTTCCCGGTCGTCGTCGTTGACGTCCTCCGGACGTGGGCGTCCTCCCTTGCGTTGCGCGAGCCATTGCTCAGCAGCGCGGCGACTCGGTCGCGTGGCCGGGTCGGCTGGGTCGAGCTGGAGGTGCTTGTCCAGCCAGTCGCGGGGAGCTGGCAGCTCGTTGTCCGAAAAATAGCCGATCAAATACGGATCCTTGGCTGCATCCACCACCGTTTGAGCGTAACGTTCGCAGAACTCCGGGAACTGCGGGTGAAACACGGGGATCGCATCGCCGCGGTAGCCAGTATGTCCAGGCTGCTGGAATGTTAACTTCAGATCGCGGCCAAATGTACTGAGAAAGTTGGCTGAGACAGTATAAGGAAGCCGCTCCGGCGCGGATCTCAAACTTTCTATATCAGACCACCCGCCTGTGCCGTTAAATCCGTTGGCGCGGAGCAACCGTACCGTCTCCGCCGCCCACTTGTCCACGGTCCCGAATTTCCGCGCAAGAGCCGCCTGGTTGTTCTTGGAGCGCCCGGGAGCGGTCGAACACACCCCGATGTGGAGAAATAGGTGTCCGTGGGGATCTACCAGCCACCAGCGCCCATTTTGCTGAGTGGGATAAAAAAAGCCGCGGGCGGAAACGCTCCGATCAAGCCTTCCGCCATAGGGACAAACTGGGGTCCTCCGCTTTTGAAAGCCCCGAAGTTGCGCCAGGCTGCGTGTAGGGTAGTCCACCCAGGCGTCTGACGGTTTGCGCTTAGCTCGCACGGAGAGATTCTGGGGCGCAGCTCCAACAGTCCCTGGCAGCCAGAGAGCGCCGGTCAAAAACATACGCCGGTTAGGTTGGTGTTTTTCCACAGCGAATATCGTATCGCTAAGCAACCCCGTTTTGCTGGCCCGCGCGAACATTCCCCTGAAACGCGCGCCGGTCTCCAGTGGGGTTCTGCGCCGCGCCCACTCTTTCTGGCGTTCCTTTTGCTCCCCAGATCAGACGGCTTTCACCGCGGCGCTTACAGGGCGGGATCCCACCGGGATCATGGTAAACAGCGGAGCGAATTTACTGCGCTTCGCGGTGAATCCCGCCACGCGAATCACCGCCATATCCCCAGATGCGCGATTGAGCACTAAGGCATACTGACTATCGGGGGTGGTGGTGGCGTAGCAGGGCTCTGCGCCTACGGCTACAATCCCTACGACGCGGCGGGAGACAACATCCAAAATGGTTACATTCCCCGCCGCTGGGTTGGTGACGAAAAGAAAATCTGGTTTGCCGCTGGAGACCGCCATAGCCCCTGGGCTTCGCCCGGCGAGAACCGTTTCCGCCACCATGGGCGTCTTATGGGGATACACCACTACGACGGCGTCCATCCCCTCCCCAGTGAGGAACATCTGTCCGCCGTCGGCGCGAAAGCAATAGTGCTCCGGGCGGACGGCGAGCGGCAGATGCGTGATCACCATGCCGGAGTTCGTATCGAAAAGGGAAAGCATTCGCTTCTCGAGGTTCCCTGCTATCACGCACCGGTCATCCGAGCGGAAACATACGGGTCCCGTGGAGCCGTCCACGTGGATGAGATGGATGAGGCGGCGAGCATCCAGTTCCGTGATGGCTATCTTTCCTAGCGCTCCGAAACCCACCACCGCCAGCTTGCCGTTTTGAGCGAGATCGAAGCTGGAAGGCTCAGCCGGAAGTGGAATTTCGTGGGTTGGGCGCAAGGTCGCCAGCGAAAGTCCTAGCAGGCGGGGAGGGTGCGCGGCGGCGATCCAAAGCGTGTGTTGGTCGGAAGACAGGCGCATGGTTAGTGCTCCTTGCGCCGCACGCGCCGAGCGGCGCAAGGAGAGGGTCGAAGCATTGATTTCGTGCACCGCGCCGACATCGGGAGCTAGCACAAACACGGAAGCGCCTGACGGCGGCGCCACCACCTCCGTCGGAGATCCCTCCACGCGGATGTGGCGCGCTACCGCGAATGCAGTGAGGTCCACAGCCGCTACCGCGCGCCCTTCTTGATTGGCGACGAACACATAGCCAGGAAAACCGTAGGTCTTCGGACGGCGGCAACCAGCGAGCCCCGCTGCGCCAAAAGCTAGCATCGCGCGGCGAGAAATCACTTACTTATTCTAACGCCGAGGTCAGAATTCCAACATAATTCCACCGGAAGGCAGAATCGGAAACACGCGCTGAATCGTCAAAAACGCGCGCCCCGTTCGTGTATCGACTCCATCGAAACTCGTATACCGCGGGTTCTTGTGGTTCGTGGCGTTGATCAGCTCGCCATATAGCGTGAGTTTCCACCGGTCGAAAATAAAGGAGCGGTTGAGGCGCAAGTCGACTCGCTCGTACACCCCGAGGCGCTGCTCGTTGCGAACATCTGTCAGATAATAGATCCCGCTCGCGTCTCTCCGGAAGAAGCCGGGCAAAGGATCGCTGCTGCCATAGACCCACTTGCCGCTTAGGTTCCAGCTCGGCGTGAGACGGTAACTGAGATACGAGCTGAGGGTGTGCCGCTGATCGTTTTCATCCCAGAAGTGCGTGCCTTCCACCCCATCTCTGTCGCGTGCATAACCCAGCGTGTAGGAAACCCATCCCGACAGGCGGTTGGCGCTGCGGCTTTGAATCAAGAACTGAACCCCGCGTGCATAGCCGCGTACGGAGTTATAGTAACGCGCGTTTTGCTGCGCCGCTATTACGCGTCCATTCACCAGCCGCGGGTCCGCAAAAGGGCGCGCAATCCGGTCTCGCGTCTCCCGCTGATACCCTTCGACTCGGACACGCACAGCCCGGCCCAGGCGCTGTTCGACGCTGGCGACATAATGGGTGGCGCGTTCTGGCAGAAGGTGATAACCGCCGTAAGGGGACGCGAGCAGGGAGACCTCTGGAAACTGGACGTACTGGCCCCAACCGAGGTGAATCTGTGTAGAGGGCCTGATGCTGAAGCCAGCCGAGGCGTGCGGAGAAACCACGGCTGCCCTGGCTTGGTCATGCCAGTCATACCGGAACCCTGCGGAAAGCTTCACGCGCTTGGCGGGCGTGGCCCACGCTTGCTGAAGGTAGCCGCCTTGGCGGACCGCATTGCCTCGATGCTGATCCCGTACGCGCAAGTTCGATACCGTATTGATGTACTGATTGTCGAAACCTTCGGATCGAATGCGGCGCGCCGACCAACCCGCCTCCAGGGCCGCCCCACTCGCCCAGTTCCACGCCAGGTTGCCGTTTCCCGTCCACTCTCCGTAAGTTCCAGCTCCTAAGGGATAGCGTAGGAAGTTGTCGTTTGCATACTTTTCCTGCATGAAAGCGCCGCTTACGGAAACCAGCCAACTCGGCCCGGGAGTAAACCGCCAGCCGGCGCGCGCCAGCACCGGCCGGTACTCGGCGTACATCAATGTATTGACCCCATATCGGGCTTTACTTTGGGAGCGGTCATAATCGGTGGTTCCAGCCGAAGCGTGAAGGCTGATCTGTTGTCGCGAAGTTATGTCATATACGAGGTGCGCTTGTCCGTCTGTATAGCCGATCGCTTGCGCAGGGTCGTCCGTCATGCGGCGAACCACGTATTGGACGTAGCTTTTTCGTACGCCCACGAGCCAGGAACCGCGGCGGTTTCGGGGCAGCGGACCTTCCGCCAGCACGTTCGCTTGCGCTACAGTGGCCGCCACACGGACAGAGGGGCGCGTGCGGCTGCCCTCGCGGGTTCGGACATCCAGCACGCTTCCTACGCGGTCCATATACCGGGGAGGAAACGCAACCGGCATCAGCGAAAGGCTTTCGATAGAGTCGCCGCTAAGGATGGAAATCGATCCGGAGTCCCGAATGCCCTGAATGGTGTGAAACGGGGCATGCAACAAGATATCGTCCCAGTACAAGCCGATCGTGCTATAGGGCGCTCCATATACCGAAAACTGGCTGTAGTAATCGTTGTTCGCTTTCACGCCGGGAAGGCTCTGCACCGCACGGATTGGGTCATTGACGATCACCGTGCCCAGATTGTTGATCTCAGAGTCTGATAGATTCAGCTCTGTCGGGCTCGCCGACTGGATCATCTCAAACGGGTCAGCTCTCACTTCGATGGCGTCCGTGCGGCGAAAGGTGTCCGGACTCAAAATCACTTGGAAGTCTTTGTTCTCCCCTTCCGCCAAGGTAAAAGGTCGTTTCAGGAGACGGTAACCTACCGTCTCGACGTGAAGTATGTAGTCGCCCGGCGGAACGTCTGTAAAGGCGAATCTGCCGTCGGCGTCAGTAGAAGTTTGAAACTCGGCGCCGACCAATTGCACGCGGACGCGCGCCAGCGGCTCCCCGCCCCGTGCGTCCACCACCACGCCCGTAATATCACCGGCCAGCGCCAGAACAGGAATCGCCGCCAGGAGAACAAGTATTTTCATGGCCCTTCACCGCCGGCATCGATCAGATCGGGAGACGAACTATTCCCCGCCCGATCGATTCAATCGTATAACCGAACCTGATATTGCGGCAATCCAATCTTTCCCAAGCCAAGCGGCGGTTTGTACAATAGAACTAATCGCTATGAAAGCGCGCGTTTACGTATCGCTGAAGCCGACCGTGCTCGATCCACAGGGTCAGACCATCCGCGCTGCTCTGAATAGCCACGGACATAACAACATTCTGGACGTGCGTCAGGGCAAGTTTTTCGAGATCCAGATTGCGGACGGCGATCGCGAAGCCGTGCGGCGGGAAATCGAAGAGATTGCCGGAGACGTACTGGCCAACCCGGTCATCGAAGAATACCGCGTTGAGGTCCTCGACTGAGCCATCCATCCCGCTTCCAGGGCGCTCTAGCCCCACCGAAAGCGGGCTGACGATTAGGGGGTGCTGCCATGTGCGGCATTGTTGGATACATCGGTAGCCGGAAAGCTGTGCCCATCCTGCTGGACAGCCTGCACAGGCTGGAATACCGAGGCTATGATTCGGCGGGGCTGGCTGTCCTAGGCGGAGACGGCGTGTTGAGTGTGCGGCGCGCTCCCGGAAAGTTGCGCAACCTCGAGGAAGTCTTGCGGTTGAACCCGGTAGACGGCAATTGCGGCATTGGGCACACACGCTGGGCTACGCACGGGCGTCCGACCGAAGAAAACGCTCATCCGCACCGCGACTGCCAGGGGAAAATCGTCGTCGTACACAATGGCATCATCGAAAACTACCTGGAGTTAAAACACCAGTTGCGCGATGAGGGGCATGTCTTCCTTACGGAAACCGACACCGAAGTCATCGCCCACCTGATCGAAAGGAATTTTGACGGAAGCCTGGAGGAGGCGGTCCGGCGGGCGGCGAGAGAATTGTCGGGCGTCTTCGCTATGGCAGTCATTGCTGAAGATGATCCAGACAAAATCGTCGTGGCGCGCTTCGGCCCTCCGGCGGTGGTGGGGCTTGGCGAGGGAGAGTACTTCCTCGCTTCGGATGTGCCGGCGATTCTACATCAGACGCGCGACTTGTTTTTTTTGCAGGACGGCGATCTGGCGATTCTGACGCGGGAAGGCGTCCATCTCACTGACTTTGAAGGCCGGCCGGTTCGCCGCACACTCAGCCATATTCTTTGGGATCCGATCATGGCTGAAAAAGGCGGCTACAAGCACTTCATGCTCAAGGAGATCTTTGAGCAGCCGCGAGCGGTGCGCGATACGTTGTCGGGCCGCGTGGGCCTGGAAACGGGGCGCATTTTTCTGAACGAGATGGACATTTCCGAACGGCAGTTCCGGGAGTTTCAGTCTGTCCGCATTGTGGCCTGCGGCACAAGTTGGCACTCAGGTCTGGCGGGCAAGTTCATGATGGAAAAGCTGGCGCGGATTCCTGTCGAAGTCGACTACGGCAGCGAATTCCGCTACCGCGATCCCATCGTGGGACCGGAAACTCTGACGGTGGTGATCTCTCAGTCCGGGGAAACCGCCGATACGCTGGCGGCGCAGCGCGAAGCGAAACTGCGCGGGTCCACGACACTGGCCATTTGTAATGTCGAGGGCTCCATGATTACGCGAGAAGCGGCCGGAACGTTGCTGACGCACGCGGGTCCGGAAATCGGAGTGGCGTCCACGAAAGCCTTCACCGCGCAGCTCACCGCCCTGTTCCTGTTGTCGATGTATTTGGGTCAAGTGCGCGGAACGCTGCCCCAGGAGGCTTCCATTCAACTGGTTCAGGAACTGGCGCGCATACCTGGAAAGCTGGAGCACTTGCTCACTGAAGCCGCTGCCCAGGAGGAGCTGGCGCGCTTGCTGTTCCGGTCCACGGACTTCCTATTTCTCGGCCGGGGCATCCATTATCCCATCGCGCTGGAAGGTGCGCTGAAGCTCAAGGAGATCTCCTACATTCACGCTGAGGGCTATCCGGCGGGGGAGATGAAGCACGGTCCAAACGCGCTAATTGATGAAAACCTTCCCGTGGTTATCTTAGCCGTCCGCGACCCCCAGAGTCCGGATAGCTGTCTGCGTTACGAGAAGACGCTGGCGAACCTTCAAGAAGTGAAAGCTCGCGAAGGAACGGTTATCGCCGTGGCATGCCAGGGGGAGCGGGAGATTGAGCGCTTGGCCGACCATGTCATCTGGATTCCTCCTTCCCACGAGCTGTTAATGCCCATCCTTGAGATCGTGCCCTTGCAGTTGCTCGCTTACTACATTGCTTTACGGCGCGGCTGCGATGTGGACCAGCCGCGGAATTTGGCGAAGAGCGTCACGGTGGAATGAAACAGGCGGTTCACCATCTTCAGATCCAGACCCGGGGCAAGGGGCTGTACGAATTTACCCGCGATGTAGAACGCTGGGTAGCCTCCCAAGGCATTTCCACGGGGTTGCTCACGGTATTTGTCAAACACACCTCAGCTTCGCTGCTCATCCAGGAAAACGCTGATCCAGACGTGGCGCACGACCTCAACCGTTTCTTTGAAAAGCTGGCGCCGGAAGACACGCGGCTGTACCGGCACACCATCGAAGGCCCCGACGATATGCCGGCGCATATCCGCTCCGCGCTTACCCAAACCCACCTGAGCGTGCCGCTCTCCGGCGGGCGGCTGGCGCTGGGAGCGTGGCAAGGCATTTACCTGTTCGAACATCGCGATGCCCCGCACCGACGCTCGGTGGCGCTCCACTTGATCGGAGAGTGAGGTTTCAATGGTAAACTAGGCTCGTAACTGCACATTCCCATCAGGAAAGGAAGCGGCAATGAGCATTTCAAGGCGAGAGTTTCTAGAAACCGCCGCATGGGGCGGGCTGGCGGTCAACACGCTGACGGCGGCGGAGGTGGATAAGAAGACCGGGATGCAAACTCGCATCCTGGGACGTACGGGCGCCCGTGTGTCCGTGCTGGCGTTCGGCTCCGGCAGCCGCTTTCTGGCGTATAAGGACGAGGAAAAAGCCCTGGAAGTGTTGAACAAGGCGATTGACATGGGCATCACTTATGTCGACACCGCCAATTCCTATGGCAACGGACAGAGCGAAACTTGGGTCGGCAAAGTGATGAAGACACGGCGGAAGGAAGTCTGGCTCGCGACCAAGCTGGAGAAACGTAAAGGCGACGAAGCCATGCGCGCAGTGGAAGAGGCGCTCAAACGGTTACAAACTGACCACGTCGACTTACTACACATCCACAGCTTGACGAACGCCGGCGATTTGGCCGCTATCGAAGCTCCGGACGGGGTGTTGAAGGCGCTTTACAAATTGCGGGATCAAAAGGTTTGCCGCGCGATTGGGATCACCAGCCACACCGACCCCAATGTCCTGAAGACGGCATTGGAACGCCACGATTTCGACTGTACGCAGATGGCGCTGAACGCCGCCCGTGTGGGGAACGTTTTCGGGAAGGCCGCGGAAGGCATCACCGGCAGCTTCGAAACAGTGGCGCTGCCGGTCGCTGTCAAGAAAAACTTGGGCGTCATAGCTATGAAAGTGTTCGCCCAGGAGCGGCTGGTAGGCAAGGCGGCTCCCGAAAAGCTGATTGCTTACTCTCTGTCGTTACCGGTGACTGCGTGTGTGGTGGGCATGCCCAAATGGGAGCATGTCGAGCAGAATATCCGCGCCGCCAAAGCCTTCAAGCCCCTTTCGCGAAGCGAGATGGACCGCATGAATGCGGAGATGCTCCCGTTGAAGGCGTCCATTGACCGCTTTTTTGCTAATCACGTGGACTGCTGAGTCCGCCTCGTCATTGAAATAATTTTCTTTCCCGGCGCAGAAACGCCGGCACGTCGAGATCGATCACCGTACTGTCTCCGCCCGGCGACACGGGGGCGGCGGGCGCTTCAGGCAGAGGCTCCGCTTCCTGCGCCGCGGCATGCGAGGTCGGCTCAGGTTCCAAGACCGGCGCCGCATCCGTGGGTTCCACTGCCGCCACACGGACCGGGGTGACGGGTTGCGCGGGCGCCGGATGCGTTTCCATAGCCCTCCGTTGGATGGGCGGTAGGGTGTCTCGCTGGAAGCCGGTGGCGATTACGGTGACTTTGACGCGATCCTCCATGGACTCGTTCAGCACCACCCCAAAGTTAATCTGCGCCTCTTCGGTCTCCGCAGCTCTGCGGATGAGAGAGCAGGCTTCGTTGACGTCATGCAAGCTGAGCCGGGAAGACCCTGTGATATTGATAAGGATGCCCCGCGCGCCTTTAACTCCGCCCGCCTCCAGCAGCGGTGAGCTGATCGCGAGTTGCGCCGCTTCACAAGCCGCGTTCTCGCCTTTCGCACAAGCCGTGCCCATCATGGCGTAGCCCATGCCTAGCATAATGGCGCGAATGTCAGCGAAATCTCGGTTGATCAGTCCGGGGGTAGTGATGATGTCGCTGATGCCTTGAACCGCTTGGCGCAATACATCATCGGCGATCCGGAACGCTTCAAAGAAAGACGTGCCTTTGGGAACCAGCTCCAGCAGGCGGTCGTTTGGGATGGGAATCACAGTGTCCACGGTGCCGGCCAGCTCCGCCAGTCCCCGCTCTGCTTGCCTCATTCGCCGTGGACCCTCGAAAGCGAATGGCATAGTCACCACCGCCACGGTCAGCGCGTTCAATTCCTTGGCTAAAGTGGCGACCACAGGAGCAGCGCCCGTCCCAGTGCCTCCGCCTAAACCGGCGGTCACAAAGACCATGTCGGTCTCTTGCAGAATCTCGACAATCTTATCGGTGTCCTCAAGCGCGGCTTCGTGGCCGACGGTGGGGTCCGATCCCGCTCCCAGACCATTCGTGATCCGCTGCCCGATCGCCAGCTTGTTGGGCACGGGCGAGGCTTGAAGCGCCTGCTTATCGGTGTTGAGAATATAGAACTGGACCCCAGTGAGCCCTTCGTTCATCATTCTCGCCACCGCATTGGATCCGCCGCCCCCCACCCCGATCACCTTGATGCGGGTTCCAAGCAGCGCATCATCTTGCAGCTCGAAGCGCAAGCTGTCGAGGTTGCCTGAATTCTTCTCCGCCATAAAACCACTCCCTGTTTTGCTTCCTCCGCCGGCGAGGTTCAACGAAGCACCATCCCGGCAAGACCCGGCGCACGCCGCCGTTGTTCCCGTTTCAATTTCAAGCGCGCGGAATACATACTGAGGCCCGCCGCTACCGTCCATTCGGTCTGGTTGAGCTCTTCCGGCCAGTCGCGGATGCCGATGGCCAGTCCATTCCGCGCCTGGCAGTTGAGAACTCGTTCCGCCATATCGCACATTCCCGCGAGCCGCGCGCCGCCTCCGCATAGCACAATTCCTTCGAGCAGCGACTGTTCCATCCCTACCCGCGTCACCGCGGCTCGTACATATTCGAACAGTTCTTCGGCGCGCGCTTCAAGGACTACATTCAGTTGCCGGCGCGTGGCTTCGCGCGACGGCCGGCCATCCGGAGATGGGATCTCGATGAGGCTGTGATCGCTCGTCAATCCCAAGATCGCGCACCCGTACTCCAGCTTCAGCATCTCGGCATCCTCGTAAGATGTGGTGAGGCACCAGGCGACGTCCTTTGTAAAGTGGTCCCCACCCACAGGTATGCTGGCAGCCAGCAGCAGCGCCTCACAATCGTAAATTGTTATGCCGGTCGAGTGCATGCCGATGTCGACCACAGCTACGCCGCGGTTGCGGTCTTCTGGGAGAACGGCGGCGTACGCAGCGGCCATGGCTTCAAATACCGTTTCTTCCACAGCAAGGTGAGCTTGGTGCACCGCCGCCACCAGAAACTGATGCTCTTGCAGGTTTGCCGTAATGATGTGAACGTTGGCTTCGAGGCGGCTGCACTTGACACCCTGAGGATTCCGGTATCCGGCTCGCCCGTCGACCGTAAAGTCCTGGGGAAACACTTGCAGAAGCAAGCGGTCCTCCTCCAGCCGGACCCGCGTCGCCCGCTCCACCGCATATCCCAGATCGCCCGCTTCCACTTCTCTGGGCCGCCCGAATTCATAGACTCCCCTGCCGTTCGCTCCTTCTATGGCGGCTCCGCCTATGCCCACCACAGCGCTTTCCACCGAAACCTGGGCCAGGCGCTCAGCCTCTGCGACAGCGTTCCGAATCGATTCCGCTACGCCGTTCTGATCGGTGATGCGGCTTTTGGCCCATCCCCGCGCGGGCGCCTCGCCATAGCCGAGGAATTGAAGGCGCGAGTTTTCCAGCAGGCAGACGACGCATCGAGTTTTGCTGCTGCCGGCGTCAATGCCCACGGCCAAGCGCGGTTTATTCACTCCTGCTCCCTCCTCCAATGGCCGTAACTCGATCCTCTACGCGGAGGTCCAACACTTTCGCCCACGGAAGCCGCTGCCGAATGGCTTCGTAATTGGCGAAAAAATTCCTCAGCTTCACTCCGTAATGCCCCTCTCCAAGAATGAGCGTCAGCGCCGTGCCTTCCACGGGAAAGGTAACTTGAAGATTTTCCAGGGCAGTCACGTCAATCTCGGAAAAGCGGTCGCGAAACTGCCCGGCTTCGCTCAGAAATTTCTGCATTCTTCGGACCCGCGCCCGGCGCATCTCCCGGCTTTCTTCCGCCCGCACTCCGACCAGAACCGGAAGCCTGAACTCGGCGGGGTTCCGAGGCTCCAGCAGAACCCCTTCCTCATCGATGAGCGCCAGACGAGCCCCATCTTGCGGGTCCCTTGTTGGTAACGGCACAAAAGCTACCGGCTCACGTTCGACGATTCGAACCAGCGCGCGATTCGGCCAGATTCGCATCACGCTGGCGTCTTTCACCCAGCTTACGGCCAGCAAACTCAGACGCCGCTTTTTCAGCGGGCAAAGATAAATGCTGCGGCCGAAGTCTTCGGCGAAGGCTTGCACCAATTGCACGCGGGACGCATGTCGCGCGCCTTCAATTTGAAGGTTGGGACTGTCCTCACCGTATTCTTCCGGCGGCCTCATGACAAACCGGGGATTGCTGATCAGGAACTGCTCGACGCGCTGGTAAACAAAGATGCCGCCCACAAGTAAGGTGACGCCGGCAAGGGAATAGCCTAGGTAGTGGAAGATGGAGTGGGCGCGAGCGTGAGCAGATGCTTCCTTTTGAGACATCTTCAACCTTCCCGAAGCCGCGCTAGGATCTTTTCGCCGGCTTGAGAAACATTGCCGGCTCCTAGCGTGATGACTAGGTCCCCGTCTTCCGCCACGCTGACCACGGAGTCGACTCCTCTCTCGATCGTTCCCACATAATAGACTCCCCGGTGTCCACAGGAACGGATTTTTTCGGCCACCACTTCGCCCGTGATGCCTTCGACCGGCTCCTCAGAAGCCGCGTAAATGTCCAGGACATGAACCGTGTCGGCTTGATGAAACGAGCGGCCAAATTCATCCAGCAACAACTGCGTCCGGCTGTAACGATGCGGTTGGAACAGCACGTGCACGCGACGGTAATGGCACTGGCGCGCCGCAGCCAGGGTGGCGCGGATCTCCGTGGGATGGTGCCCGTAGTCATCCACCACAGTTATCCCGCGCGCGCTGCCGCGAATTTGAAAACGGCGGTCCACGCCCCCGTACTGAGCCAGGGCTTCACGGATGACCTGCGGCGCAATCTCGAGCTCCAACCCTACGGCTGTCGCAGCAGCGGCGTTCAACACGTTGTGATAGCCAGGCACGGGAATTCGGAATTCGCCGAGCGGCTCGCCGCGGAACCGGAGGTGGAAGACGCTTTGCATATTTCCCGGAGACACGTCGTACGCCACCAGATCTGCCTGCGTACTGGCGCCATAAGTGACGGTGCGGCGCGTAATCTCAGGCAGAATCCGCTGCACGTTCTCGTCGTCCAAGCATAAGACCGCGGCGCCGTAAAATGGGACCTTATTGACAAAGTCTCGGAAAGCCTCCAGGACGCGGTCCAACTCGCCATAGTGATCCAGGTGTTCGCGGTCGATGTTGGTGACCACGGCGATAATAGGCGCAAGCTTCAGAAACGAGCCATCGCTCTCATCGGCTTCGACAACGAGAAAATCACTCCGGCCCACGCGGGCGTTCGACCCGCCCATCATGCCAACCCGTCCTCCCACCACGACGGTGGGGTCTAAGCCGGCGTAGTGCAGAATCGCCGCCGTCATGGTGGTGGTGGTGGTTTTCCCGTGACTGCCCGCCACGGCGATTCCATACTTGAGCCGCATCAATTCCGCCAGCATCTCCCCGCGCGGAATCACCGGGATACCCAGCCGGCGCGCCTCCTGAACCTCCGGATTGTCTTCCCTGACGGCAGAACTGACCACAACCGCTTTGGCGCCCGCCACATGGGCGGCAGAATGGCCTTCCCAGATCGTCGCGCCCAGGCGGGCGAGCCGTTCGGTGGCCGGACCCAGTTTCAGATCCGAACCGCTGATCTCGTATCCGAGATTCAGCAGCACCTCGGCAATCCCGCTCATTCCGATCCCGCCGATACCCGTAAAATGCAGGTGCTGCGGTTTAAAAAACATTTCTTCTTGCTATTGTTCCGGCTTTGTCAGATCGTGTCAACCACGGTTTCGCTGTTTTCGGACCTCTCGGCCCAGTTCTTCGAGCACATCCGCCGCGCGTGCGGCCGCTCCGGGACGCGCCAGCGAGCGCGCCGCCCGTCCCATGGCTTCAAGCCGTCCCCGGTCCGCCGCCAGCAGGTTCACTTCCTCGAACAGCCTCGCCCCGGTCAATTCAGCATCCGGGACCACGCGCGCCGCCCCTGCCCTTTCCATCGCCAGAGCATTTTTGAGTTGGTGCTGATCTGCGGCAAATGGAAACGGAACAAGAATGGACGGCTTGCCGGCCGCGGCTAGTTCCGCCACCGCTCCGGCTCCTGAGCGGCAGACCACCAGATCGGCGCCGGCAAATGCGGCGGCCATGTCGGAAATGAAAGGCGTCACTTCGCCTTCCAGCCCGGCGGAGGCGAATTCCCGCTGTAAGGCTTCAGCCGCTGCCGCCCCGGACTGTAACACCAAGCGCACACGCAAAGTGGAATTCCGAAATAACGGCCAGCTTTCCCGGCAAGCGGCGTTCAGCCTGGCCGATCCTTGACTGCCGCCCGTCACCAGCACGCTAAACACATCCGCCGCCCTTCGCGGCGGTAAATGAAAAAACTCTTCCCGCACCGGAACTCCGGTAACCTCGGCCACGCCCTCCGGAAAATAGGCCTTTGTTTCCGGAAAACTGACTAGGGCTTTGCGAACCCTGCCCGCCATCATGCGGGTGGTGAAGCCGGGAACGGCGTTGGGTTCCATCGCCACCATCGGGATCCGGCAAAGCCATGCAGCGACCATCGGCGGCCCGGCTACGTAACCGCCGGTGCTGAACAACGCTGCGGGGCGCTCCCGCGAAATCCACCGCGCCACACGGACCACGCTTCCAGGCAACTGTAAGGCGCTTCGTGCTTTCTTCGGCCAGCTAACTCCTTTTAACCCACCAATCTCAATCCACTCCACCGAAAATCCTTCGCGTGGCGCCAGCTTGGCCTCAAAGCCCGTCCTGGTTCCGAAAAACACCGCCGCATGGCCGCGTTTCCGCAACTCCCGCGCCACCACAAGGGCGGGGATGACGTGCCCCCCCGTTCCTCCGCCGGCCATCATAAACACCATTTGCTCCTTCATTCGGCGTGTTCGCTCACACTCAGCAACATACCCAGCATGATCAACGTGGCCAGCAGCGAACTCCCCCCGTGGCTGATCATCGGCAAAGGAATGCCTTTGGTGGGGCCAAGGTCTAGGACTACGCTCATGTTCATGAACGCCTGGACCACCACACACACCGTGACCCCCAGCGCCAAGTATCTGCCGAAATCGTCGGGAGCCGTCCAAAACAACCGCAGCCCCTGCCGGGCGATGATCAAGAACCCGAAAAGCACGGCGAAGCAGCCCCATAACCCCAATTCCTCCCCGATAACCGCATATACAAAGTCGGTATGGGCTTCCGGCAGATACAACAGTTTCTGCTTCCCTTGCATAAGTCCCAACCCGAAAACTCCGCCCGACCCCACCGCAATCTTCGACTGGCGCGCCTGGTAGGTGGAGTCCCTCGTCGTGACGGAAGTCTCCCCGTACTTTCTCAACTTCTGATGGGGGTCGATTAGACCTAGATAGGTGTAGTCAGGATCTAAAAAATTAATGACGCGGTTCACCCGGTAAGGTTTGGCCAACACGGCTGCCAGCAGAAACGCCATCCCGGCTGCGGTGCTGAACAAAATAGCCCGCCATCCCAAGCCGGCCACAAAGAATACCGTGCCCGCCGTAACGACGAGCACCACCGTTGTCCCAAAATCTGCAAACACTATGGCGAACGCCATCACGGACAGCGCCATCGCCGCAGGGATCAACGTGTGGAGATTATTGATGGCAGGCAAACGCCGGCTTACGAACCACGCCAAGAAGATCACTAACGCCGGTTTGGCGAACTCGAGCGGCTGCACGGAGAGCGGCCCCAGACGGATCCACCGGTGGTTGCGCGGGTCCACGAAGTAAACGATGGCCAAAAGGATAAGCATGACGCCCACCGAGCCGAAAGCCCACACAGGGCTGCGAAGCTTTCCGTAATCCATGCGCTTGAAGTACATCAAGGCGAAAAAGGAAACCAGCGCCCAACCGGACTGTCGCAGCAAAAAGTAATGGCTGGGCTTTCCGTACTTCAAGGTCGCCACCATGGAAGACGCGCTATAGGCAATCACGAGTCCGAAACATACAAACACCACAACCGTGAAAAAGAGCAACCAGTCGGTCCGAAGTCTCTGGGCCATAGCGTTATTCCTTAAGCGCTCCTACAAGCTGTTTGAACACCCGGCCCCGGTGCTCAAAGCTTTCAAACTGATCAAAGCTCGCGCAAGCCGGCGCGAGGAGCACGACATCGCCGGGCTCGGCGTCGCGGGCGGCGATTTCTACCGCTGAGGCCAAATCACCGCAAGGGATTTGCCGCACCGCATTCCCTAAGTGCTCCGCAATGATAGGCGCCGCCTTTCCGATCAGAAGGGCCGCCTTGGCCTTTGCTTGCAGCGGCTCCCGAAGTGGCCGGTAATCGGAATTCTTATCTTTCCCGCCCAGGATGATCCACACCCCGCCGGGGAAGGCTTCCAGGGCTTTCAGCGTGGCGTCAACGTTGGTTGCTTTCGAATCGTTGTAATAACTCACGCCGCGCACGGCCCGGACGAATTCCAAGCGGTGCTCGACTCCCGGGAAGCACTTGAGAGCGGCTGTGATCGCGGCCACTGGAGCCCCCGCCAGATGGGCCGCTGCCGCCGCGGCCATTGCGTTCTCAAGATTGTGGCGGCCGCGCAAGGGAAAGTCGCGGGCGGCGATCACGTGTTCGCCGCCCAAACGGATATTCTCTCCGTCAAACCATAAACCGGGAGTGACGGGTTTGCTCGAGCTAAACCACAGCGTCTTTCCCCGAACCGTGGCGGCATACCGGAGACAAATTGGGTCGTCCGCGTTCAACACGGCGTAATCTTCGGCGGTTTGGTTTTCGAATAGCCGCGCTTTCGCGGCGGCATATGCTTCCAGGGTGTGGTGCCGGTCCAAATGATCGGGTGTAACGTTCGTAACCACGCCGATTTGAGCGCGGAAACGGCGGATGGTTTCCAGTTGAAAGCTCGACAGCTCGAGCACGTTCCACTGTCCGGGACGGGACGATTGCACCAAGGACGTTGGAGGCGTCCCGATATTGCCGCCCACTTGGCAAGGGATCCCACACGCTTTCAAGACATGTCCCGTCATTGCCGTCGTCGTAGTCTTTCCATTTGAGCCCGTGATTCCTATAACGGGACCTTGCAGGAACCAGCTCGCCAGCTCCAATTCGCCAATGACGAGCGTTCCTCCAGCCTGTGCTTCCTTGAGTTCCGGCAGATCCGCCGGGACACCCGGCGAGACGACAATGAGATCCCGCCCGCGAAACGAGGCTGCGCTTTGGATCGTAAAACGTACGTTGCAGGCTGCAAGCACGCTGGCAGCTTCCTTGAGCTGTTCCAAGGGCCGGTTGTCACACGCCTCCACACGTGCGCCGTGCTCACACAGCAACTGCACGGCCGCAAGGCCGGACTTGCCCATCCCCACTACCAGTACGTCCTTTTCTTTGAGTTCCAACGGCTCACCTCAACTTCAAGGTGGTGAGGGCAAACAACGCCATCACCAGCCCGACGATCCAAAATCTAGCGATGATCTTCGACTCTTGCCAGCCGCACTGCTCGAAATGGTGGTGCAGCGGAGCCATTTTAAAAATCCTCTTCCCGCGCAACTTAAAACTAGCCACCTGGAGCAGCACGGACAGAGCTTCAATTACAAATACGCCTCCAATAAACAGCAGCAGAATCTCCTGCTTAATCAGCACCGCGACCACTCCCAAACCTCCGCCGAGCGAAAGCGAACCGACGTCGCCCATGAAGATTTCCGCGGGATGGGCGTTGTACCACAGAAATCCAATACAAGCGCCGGTCATAGCGCCGCAAAACACCGCCAGCTCTTGCGCTCCTGGAAGGCGCAAGATGCCAAGATACTGCGAAAACTCCCGGTGCCCGCTCACGTAACTTAGAATGGTCATGGCGCCGGAGGAAATGATCATCAGCCCGATCGCCAAACCGTCCAGCCCGTCTGTCAAGTTCACGGCATTGCTGGATCCCACCAGCACCAGAAACAGAAACCCGAAAAAGAAGACAAACCCGAATGGATAGGTCCAGGGATTCCGCAAGAGGCTGTCGATCAGCAAGTCCGGCTTCAGCCACTTGAAGAAGGGCACGTTCATGCTCGTCGAATACGCGCCCTTAGCGTGAAGCACAAGCAGCCAGATCCCGATGCCCATGGCGACCAAAAACTGGAGCAGCAGCTTCTGCCGGGCAGTGAGCCCGAGATTCTGCATTCGCTTCATCTTGGTGACATCATCATAAAACCCGATTGCGCCGAAGCCGATCAGTCCCGTGAGGGCAATCCAGACATACACGTTTGTCAGGTTAGTCCACAGTAGTGTGGGGATCACGATAGAAATAATGATCAGCACGCCGCCCATGGTAGGCGTTCCCGCTTTTTTCTGGTGCGACTTTGGCCCCTCCTCCCGGATATGCTGTCCGATCTGAAACTCCCGCAACTTGGCGATCAGGAAAGGCCCGAGCGCGATGCAAAGGAGCAATGCGGTTAAACTGGCGAAAGCAGTCCGAAAAGTGGCGTACTGGAACACGCGGAGCGGACTGAAGTAGGGGAAGAGTTTTTCATACAGCAACCAGTAGAGCATGACGTTAAGCCAAAAGCCTCTCCAGAGCCTTTTCGACCCTGGTCCCGCGGGAACCCTTGAAAAGCACGGCGTCTCCGGGCTGAACCACCCGGCGCAAATATTCGCCCGCCTCTTCAGGGGACTCAAAAAAATACGCGGCGCCGGCCGGTAATCCGGCTTCCACAGCTTCGTCTACAAGTTGACGGGCAGCGCCGCGTATCCCCACGAGTTGATCTATGCCGCATTCCGCGACGTAACGGCCTACTTCACGGTGCAGCGTCCCGGTCCAGCGTCCGAGCTCGAGCATCTCCCCCAGCACGGCAATGCGCCGTTTCGCTGGAGTGTCCCGGAGCACGCCGATCATCTCGCGCACTGCATCCGGGTTTGAGTTGTAGCAATCGTTGATAATCGTGATGCCGTTCCACAGGATACGCTCTCCACGCATCCGTCCCGGCGTAAGCCCGCGCGCAGCTTCGCTGAGCTCCTCCAAAGGGATGGCGAAAACGCCGCTGGCCACCGCGATAGCCGCCAGGGCATTCAGCACACCGTGCCTCCCGGCGACGGAGACCTGAAACGGAACGCCTCGTACCGTAAAGCGGCAGCCGCCGGGAAAATACTCCACGCCGTGGGCTTGATAATCCGCCGCCTCCTGGATGCCGAAGGTAATAACGTTTCCCGGGTGAATTTCCGCAAATCGCGCCACTCGCGGATCGTCCGCGTTTAAGACAGCATTCCCATCAGGCGGCAGGGATTCAATCAGCTCACGCTTAGCCAGAGCTACGCCGTCCTGGGAATCAAAAGCTTCGATGTGCGCCCAGCCCACATTGGTCACCACACCGGTTCTCGGCCGGGCAATGGCGGCCAGTTCACGAATCTCCCCCGGATGATTCATCCCAATTTCGATCACCGCCGCTTCGGCGTCGTCCGAAAGTCGCAGTATGGATAAGGGAGCTCCGATGTGATTGTTCAGATTCCCTGTAGTCTTTCCGGTTCGCTTTCGTAATGAGAGCAGGTGAGCAATCGCATCCTTTGTCGTAGTTTTTCCGGCGCTTCCCGTCACGCAGACCATATGTCCCGTCCAGCGCCGCCGCGCCCTTTCGGCTAGCGCATGCAACGCTTTCAAGGTGTCCGGAACGCGGAAAAGTAAGCCCTGCGCCTCCACTTCACGATCCACCACCGCCGCCAAAGCCCCTTTTTCAAACGCTTCCGCCAGGTGATCATGTCCGTCATGACGGGGGCCATGCAAAGCAAAAAATACCGATCCAGGCTCGAGCGTTCTGGTGTCCGTGCTCCAGCGGGACGCGACAAGCGAGGGCACGGGGGCTTCCCAACCCAATTCTCTTGCAGCAGCGCCGAGATCGATGGTCATGCCGCTCCGCCTACCCCATATCCCAGGGCCCGCAGCGCCTCCCGAGCGACTTCCCGGTCATCGAAATGAACCGTCCGGTCTTTGAAAATCTGGTATGTTTCGTGTCCTTTGCCCGCTAAGATCACGATGTCCCCCGGGCGGGCCTCCGCCATGATGCGGTGAATGGCCGCTTCCCGGTTTGGCTCGATGACGTGGGGAGTGTCGAACCGGCGCAAACCTACGAGGACGTCATTGATGATGGCGATGGGGTCCTCGCTGCGAGGGTTATCAGAGGTTAGAACTACAAAATCGCTGTAACGCGCCGCAGCCATACCCATTCGAGGGCGCTTGTCTCGATCTCTGTCGCCGCCGCAGCCAAACAGCGTGAGAACACGCTTCGGCTTGAGCTCTCGCGCAAGCGCCATCACGTTTGTCAGCGCATCCTCCGTATGTGCGTAATCCACCACTACGAGAAACGGCTGCCCTTCCTCTACCCGTTCGAAGCGTCCCGGCACCTTTCGACATGCAGCGATGCCCGCCGCAATTGTTTCCGGAGAGACGCCCAAACTCAAGCCCACCCCCGTAGCCGCCAGAATATTCAGAACGTTAAACCGCCCTACCAGCGGGGATTCGACGCGAAACCGCCGCCGGCGCCAAATCGCCTCAAAACGCAGCCCGTCGAACGTATTGGAAATGCGCGCCGCGCGCAGCGCCGCGCTCCTCCCTAACCCGAACCAAATCGTTTCTCCGGAAAATCCGAGTCGCCGGGAGTAGGGATCATCGGCGTTCAGCACCGCCACCTTGGGAGGCGGCGCGCCGGCGCCCTCGAACAGCTTACGCTTGGCGTGAAAATACTCCTCCATCCCGCCATGGAAGTCCAAATGGTCCTGCGTGAGGTTCGTGAATACAGCCGTGTGGAACAAAATCCCGTATACTCTACCCAGCGCCAGAGCGTGGGAGGAGACTTCCATTGTGACATGGCTCCCGCCACGCTGCCGCGTTTCCTCGAACATCGAGAGCAGATCGAGGGACTCGGGAGTGGTGTTTACGGCAGGCCGAACCTCGCCGGCAATGTGATACTCAATGGTTCCGATAAGCGACGACGTGATTCCGGCGGCGGCGAGAATCGATTCCACTAAGTAAGCTGTGGTCGTTTTCCCATTCGTGCCTGTAATGCCAGTGATGCACAGTCGCTCATCGGGCTTATGGAAAAAATTCCGCGCCGCCAGAGCAAGGGTTTGCCGCCCGTGCCGGGTTTGAAGCCATGGCGCCGTGAAACCGGGTGGGCAGGGCGATTCGCTGATTACAGCGATGGCGCCCCGCGAAACGGCCTCCGCGGCATATTTCCGCCCGTCTGTCTTGGCGCCGGGGAAAGCGAAAAAAAGGAAATGGGGGGAAACTTTCCGAGAATCGTAAGCGATGCCGGCGACCTGCACCCGGGCAAGATGATCCGGGATGGCCCTTTCCAAATCCGTCCCTTGCAGTATCTCTTGCAGCACGCTCACGGATCCCGCTCCAATGTTTTTACCTCCCCAGTTCGACCCACACTGACGCTCCCGGTGTTAGAATTGCGCCGGGCGGCGGAAGCTGGCGCTTGACAACCCCGCGCCCGGTGGCTTGGACGGGGATGCCGCGGGCAGCGGCTTGTTGAAACACATCCCGCATCGACTTGCCCAGGAAATCGGGCGTTCGCGCGCCGGAAGCTTTTCCGCCTGCCATTTCCATTCCCGTCTCTGCTTCTTTTGCCTGCCCCATATTGGGCTGCGGCGCGTATAACAGTAAGTCGTCAGGCGCATCACCCAGGTTTGCCGCAGGGAGGTCATTCACGCCGCCTTCCCGGTCCGTGCTGCTCTTTACGGACGGGTCTCGGGGCACATCGAGGATGCGAAGCGCTGCGCTGGCTACTTCTCTAAACACGGGCGCCGCTACCGCACCACCATACTGAGACGCACCGTTCAGCGTCACCACCACGACCACAGCAGGGTTTGTCACCGGCGCGAAACCCATGAATGAGGCGTTGTACCGGTGTGTGTAGGCATGGGCGTCAAAATCGAAAATTTGCGCCGATCCCGTCTTGCCCGCCGCACGGTAACCATCCAGTTGCGCTTTCTTTCCGGTCCCCGATTTCACGACCTCTTCCATCATGGCTTGCAGTTTCACCGCATTTTCGGGCGTGAGCACTACCTGCGGCTTGTCCTGCCGCGCGCTTTGAAAACGTGCGCCGGACCGCCCGCAGCGGAGCACAATGCGAGGCCGAACCAGCACGCCTCCGTTAGCCACAATCGCGCACGCCTGCGCCAATTGCAGAGTAGTGGCGCTGATTTCGTGACCCATCGCCACCGAGCCAATCGAACTCTTGCTCCAGGCCTTCAACCGGCGCACCATGCCCGAGGATTCAGCAGGCAATTCGATCCCTGTCGGCGAACCAAACCCAAACTTGCGTACGTATTCGTATAAGGTCTGCTCCCCTACCTTCAGACCTACCTGGATCGCGCCCACGTTGCTCGACCTCGCGAGCACGTCGGTCATCGACAGCCACCCGTAAGGATCGTGGTCGTGGATCGTGCGCCCAAAAAGATTGATAACGCCATTTCCGCAGTAAATCATCGAATCCGGGCGCAAGCTGGTCCTCTCCAGAGCCGCAGCGAGTGTGATGACTTTGAAGACAGAGCCGGGCTCAAACGGCGCCGAGATGGCCAGGTTCAGGCGCGGCGCTAAATCCTCGCCTTTTTTCAAGCGCTCGTTGGGGTCAAAAGTGGGATAGCTGGCCATGGCCAGGACATCGCCGTTCTTGGGATCCAACACCACCACCGAGCCGGTCTTGCAGTGGTTTTCAACTACCGCTCGCGCGAGTTCGCGTTCCGCAACAAATTGTATGCGTTCGTCAATCGTGCAAACCACGTCTTGGCCGGGAGCAGGTTCAGATGAGACATAAGAGTCGAGCCCGCGCTGCTTGGAGTCCGTGATCAAACGAATGACCCCCGGACGCCCTTCCAGCTCGTCCTCGAAATAGGCTTCCAGGCCGACCACCCCGCGCTCTTCGCGATCCAGCATCCCCACGGCCCCCACTACCTGCGCGGCCAGTTTTCCCTTGGGATAAAAGCGGTGGCTTTCCTGCCGGAACTCCACGTACTGGAGGTTAAAACTACGCAGGCGGGCTGATTCCTCAGGCGTGATTTTGCGCTTGATCCACAAGAACCCTCTTTGCATCTGCTTGGCCGCCAGCAGGCGGGTTTGCAACTCATCCCGGTCTATGCTGAGTACGCTCGAAAGAATGTCGGCAGCGACAGTCACATCCGGGATCTTCTGCGGGTTCACACACACCGAGTCCACAGGAAGGCTCATGGCGAGCGGCTTCAAGTTCCGATCGAGGATCATCCCGCGGGGCGCCTCGATCTCGATCACTTTTTGCTGTTGGCTCAGGGCCAGGCGCCGGAAGTCATCGTGGCGCAAAAGCTGAAGTTCGACGAGCCGCCCCAGCAACACGAGCGCCCACACCGCCAGCGCTCGCGCCACCCACCGCACCCGCCGGACCGGTTGCGGCTCTTCCGCATCCGGCTCCCCGCCGGGCGCCCGGCCACGAAAAAGACCCCGAAATGGAAACCAGCCCAAGGCCGACATATTCTGGCTCCAGGTAGATCCGAAAACGCCGCACTGCGGCTACTTCCGCGGAACGTTCAGCGCAAACGACCCCTCAAAGGGAGGCAAGTAGATCACGCTGCCCGGAGCCGGGTCGATGAATTCCAGCATCTTGGCCAGCTCTTCCAGCCGTTCGGGGCTCAGGAGCCGCGCCTCCTCCAGCTCCAGGGCGGCGCGCTCGTTGAGAAGCTGCTGCCGCTGTGCGCGAAGCTGTTGGATTTGATAGCCGGCCAAAAGGTTGTAAGCGCCGGGGAGCAGCAAGAAAATCAAAAGCACTGCGGCGGTGCATCCCCCAACGATGGTTTTCCAGCAACGCCGGGGCGCTACCGGATCTGCTTGCCGCACCACGCGCGAGTTGTCGATCGTTTTTACGAAGAAAAAGACGTCTTCGTTAGGAATCGAGCGGAGGACATAGATGTCGTCCGGCATCTGCACACCAGCAACCGGCGCTTCCGAAGCCGCCGGGCTGGGCGTAAACAATCGAGTAAAAAACGTTGCCAGTGTCGCCATGGGAATCCGCTATGTCATCTCTAGCGCGCGCAGCTTGGCGCTGCGTGACGCGGGGTTCTGTTGCACTTCGCCTTCGGAAGGCGTAATCACATGCTTGGTCAGGATTCGCGCTCGCCCTTGGCGCGCAAGCGCTTGAAAAGCCTGTTTTACGGTCCGGTCTTCAATCGACATGAAGGAGATCACCACAATCCTCCCTCCTGGCTTCACGAGAGCCGGGGCTGCCTGGAGCAGGGCTTCCAGTTCTTCCTGCTCCTGGTTCACGGCCCGCCGCAGGGCGAGGAAAACCCTGGTGGCGGGATGTATCCTTCCCGTCCGCGGAACGGCCGATTCGACGACCTCCGCCAAATGCAGGGTGCTTCGAATCGGCCGCGCGCGGACGATTGCTCTGGCTATCCTCCGCGACCTCCTTTCTTCCCCGAGCTGAAAAATCAGATCGGAGAGCGCCTTTTCGGCCATGTGATTCACGTAGTCGGCGGCCGTCACAGGCTGGCTGCGATCCATTCGCATATCCAGCGGACCGTCGGCCATCAGTGAAAACCCGCGTTCCGGTTGCGTCAATTGAACCCGGCTCACACCCAGGTCGGCGAGAATCCCGTCGACCTGGGTATACCCAAGAGCCGGCAGGGTGGAGGACAACTCGGAAAACTTCGCTTGGCAATACCGGATTCGCTCCGCCCACAGCGCCGTGTTCGCGCGCGCCAGCTCGATGGAGTCCGGATCCCGGTCGCACCCAATCACAATCCCGTTTGCGAGCCGTGCGGCGATCGCCGCCGTGTGCCCGCCTAAGCCCAACGTGGCGTCTACATATACGCCATCCGGGCGCAAATTCAGCCAGTTCAATGACTCTTCCAACAGAACCGGCGTGTGCATACATATGCGCTACAGCAACCCCTCCGCTTCCATGGTTTCCAGCGCTTGCGGAGCCGCTGCGAGCGCCTCCCGCTTGAATTCCTCGAGCCGCTGGTTGCTCATCACCGTTACGCGCCCTTTCATTGCCGACAGCCACACCGGCCCGCCCTCTAAATTCAGCTCCCGCCGCAGATTGGTGGGCAACAGCACCCGCCCTTGATTGTCGATTTCCGTTTCGTGGCCGTATATCATCGCCAACAAATGGAGATTCTTCGCCTGTTTCGCGTTTTTGGCGCTGCGCTGTAAGATCTCCTCATTGCGCGCCCACACGGAAATGGGATAAATTCGAGCTTCAGTTCCATCCATGCTCGTAACGAAAACCTTGTTGTCGCCAAAGCTCTTGATGTACTGTTGGAGCGCCACAGGTAGCTTTAGCCGCCCTTTCTCATCTACGCGTGCATCGGTCATGAGCCGGGGCGGCTCAGGAAACGTCACGGATGTGAGCTCCGCGTCCACTTGGGTCACCACTGGTCCCTAAAACACCACTTTGGACCACTGATCTAATTTGGCACACGGACCGTTCGGAACGCAAGAGGAAATGTCCATTTGTCGAGCCATAGAGGTTATTTTTTTTGACCCACTACTCGTGGGGGTATGGTGGAGGAGCGGGCGTCACTGTGATTCGCGCCCCAGACGAACTGAAATAGGCGAAACGCCCTAACAGGATGTAGAGACTTTGACGCGCATCCTAGAATTACTTCCCGGTCACGCCAGGATAGCTATCATAAGGCTCCGATCACTCGGGGACTGCGTTCTTACCACACCGGCATTGGAAATCCTGGGCCGATACCGCCCCGACCTACGAGTGGGCGTGGTGGTGGAAACGCGATTCGCCGAAATTTTCGAAGGCAACCCTTATGTGCATGCCCTGTTGCCTCCGCTGGCGGGCAGGCTGTCGCAATGGCATCCGCATTTGTCGCTGAATTTTCACGGGGGAACCCGGAGCATGTGGCTGACGTTGGCTTCGATGGCTCGGTTTCGCTCAGGTTTCGCCCATCACAAAGGCGCCTGGATCTACAATGCGCCCATTCCGCGGGCGCAAGAGATTCTCGGGGAAGAAAGAGTCGTTCACACCGCCGAACACCTTGCCTCAGCGATGTTCTGGTTGGGCTGTCCGCAGCAACCCGTTCCCAAAGCGTTTGTCCGCGCCGAACGTCGCCCAGCCAGTCACCGTTATGCGGTGATTCACCCCACGGCCGCAGCGGCGTATAAAACTTGGCCTTTCAGTGGTTTCCTCGCAGTGGCCGAACATCTCGAGCGCCGGTGGGGCCTGGAGGTGATCTTTATTGGCGGGCGAGAGGATGACATGCGTCCATTTGAAGGGCGGCGCATCGTACAAGGCGCACCGCTCCGTGAAATATCGTCGCTACTGGCCGGCGCTTCCGTATTCGTCGGTAACGACAGTGGGCCTGCTCACGTGGCCGCTGCGGTAGGAACGCCGCCAGTGGTGCTGTTCGGCCGGGTGGAGCACGCCACCATCTGGGCTCCCTGGAAAGTGGAACCCTCGCGCGCGCTGGTTTCCTCCGGCGGCATCGAGGCTATCCCTGCGTCAGAAGTGCTCGAGGCGGTGGATCAGGTCCTTCAGGACTCGACTCCAATCCCTTGATCTCAAGCCGGTTGCTTGTTGACAGCCTTCCCGCCCGGCATTAGAGCGCACTCTGCGACCGTCCCGGGGCCGGCACATCGAGGTCACCGCGCTGAGTTGATTTCGCTTTCGGGAAATACCCCACGAGTTCGCCTTCCCGATAAACCGTCACGTTAGACTCCATCATCCTCAGCTTCAAATCTGCCCGGTTGCGCTGCTCAATAGCGTATTCCAGGAGAAAAATCGAAAATAGGAACACAACGTTGACCGCCAGGTCAATCACGTTACGGAGCTGGTAGACTCCGGGCGCCGGCAACGACCCGCTTTCGATCGCCGACAAAAGGGTTTGATAGACCGGCATCAGTCCCAGAAGCAGCGCCAGCAGCCGCATGGCCATGTCCCTGGCGCGCCTCCATAGGTCGATGCTCCAGATGAGTCCCGGAATGCAGATTGCGCTCAGCAACAGCAGCGTGGCATCCATACTCAGCGCCTATTTATGGGAGCCGCACGAGCGTCCCGTTATTACCATCGGCAGGGAGCCACCCGGAGTCCAGAGCCGACGAGCAGGAATTTGGCGGGTATTGGGTCCTGAACCGTTCTAAAACAAACGTTCCACTTACAACCGAATGAATCTCACCACATAGCCGCCAGCCGTTGAACCTTCGCAGGTCACCGTGTAGCCGCAACGCTGCATGAGGTCTATGAGTGGAGCGGGGCGGAAGCCTACGGTCATCTCCACAGCTTCACCCGGAGCCAGCTTTTCACACGCCTCCCGAACGCGGCCCACCGGATGCACGCCCGCAGCCAGCATGGAATCTGCATCGATTCGCTCGACGGTCCGGACGCCAGAGGCGTCAAAAGGTTGGGCGGTGACCTCGGGATCCCTTGCCGGCTGACCCGCTATCTCCCGCACCTTCAGCACCAAATCACGCGTGTCGAGACCGCACAGCCGGGCCGCATCCTCCAGGGACGCGCTCCGGAGAAAAATCTTCCGCAGAACCGGATTGTGGAGCTGGAGAAGGGCGGGCAGGCACTCGGCCAACGCACGCTCGAGGTCTGGAGAGCGATCCAGCAATTCTTCCAACTTGGTTTCGGGCGTAATGGGCACACTCATGGGGTCACCTTCTCGTACTCCAGCAGCCGGCGTTCTCCTTCCAGTTGCCGCAGGCGCGTCAAATCCTGCGTTACCTCCAACGTTCCGAGGTACTCGCCTCCGGCATCTCTTACAGCAAAATAACGGATATGGACAAATTTGCCGTGGAAATCAATCCAGAATTCGGCCACGTCTTGCCGCCCGTTGCGAAAATCGTCCAAAATCTGCTCGACAATATGGACGCTGCGTGGAGGATGACAGTGCTGCACCTTGCGTCCCAAAATTGCGCGGGAGCGGGAAAAAATGCGATCCGGACCTTCTGAGAAAAAGGCGACTCGATCTTCAGCGTCTACGAATGTCAGGTCCACGGGCAACGTCCGAAAAACTCCCAGCAGTTGCTCCAGCGTGAGCGCGCCCGTGGGCAGTTCGATGGCTTGAGCCGCATTCAGTTTGAGCCCCTCTCTGAGAAGCGAGGCTGGAGGCGTATAACCTTCGCGCGGAGCCGCCAAACACCAGCCATAGCGCGGCGAGGACGCCCAGATTTCTCCCCAATCTTCTTCGGTCAGCGTGTCGAGCGCCATTGGGAAGAGGATATTCTCCTCCTTGTAGATCATCTCCTCGATAGCGCGAAGCATGGCTTCGCCCAAGGATTGCGCAATCAGCTTCCACTCGCCCGCTGAAGCTTTGGTTTCCCGCACAGCCTCGCCAAAGTTCTTGATATAACCGCGAATCTCGTCGTGCTTGCCCCACATTACCTTGGAGGGACCAGTGACGCCATGTTTTTCAAGAGCGGGAAACAGCGTGTGTTCTTTGCGTTGATAATGCTTCTCAATATCGGTCAGTTCGTTGAACAACTGGCGCAACCGCAACACCGCCGCTTCGGCTGGAACCGCGTTTTCCATCGAGTTCAACTCTGCAAATGTGAACCGGAAGCTGGCGATCAGGCGGCGGAGCTCGTCATTTTCCCGGCGAAACGTGTCTACCGGGTGGCCTGGGGGCACGCTCCGGGCCGGAATCTGGACCAGCACATCCCGGGTCACCTGGGAGTGCAGGTCGCACATGCACTGGATTTCCTCCACCGGCATGCCTTCAGCCATGAGTTCTTGTTCCATCGCCACGATCTCGGAATAATCCGTGGCTTGAACGATCTCTGTGAGTTTCTGCCGTACGGCGTCCGGCGGCTGACCCGCGTGTAAATGCTTAATGATATCCTTCAGAGCGCGTATACGGCGCGCGCGATTATCAATGATTTCACTCATCCTACGGTTGAGGATAGTGCTTCATTGGCGCCGGCGATATGACTTCAGTCACAAATCCGCCCGTGGGCGCTACCGGTATTGAATCCACATCGGGCTAACCCATACGAGTTCCCCGTCCTGCTGCTCTCCGCGAACGTAATAGTAGCTGGTCTTTCCTTTCTGCGCTGCGCCATCCCTCCAAGTGAAGCTCACGATTTTCTGGTTAGGTTGAACGGTATAAACATATTGCCCGTCCTTGACGACCTGGACCTTGGCGAAAGGCGCTGTGCCCCATAGTTTCACGGAGATGGCTGGAGGCGCCTCCACGGGGAACTCTTCGCCCATGAAGTGTTCCCCGCAGCGGACGTCGGCCAGAATGTTATCCGTAGCGCCGTAGACGCGCCGCTTGTGGAACGCTTCCATGATGGCCTCCCGGGTGGGAGCGGTTACCCAAAGATTGCAGTACGACATATGCGTGGAAATGTGATCGCTCGAAGACTGAAACCCGAGGCGGTAGCCCTTTTGGAGCGCAAGCGAAACAAATCCGGGATGAGAAGGCGGCACTGTAAGCGAGCGCGGGGCGCCGGGCATTTCATAGTTCTGGCGATCTCCCTGATAAATCTCGACCACTGGCTCCACCAGCGGGTCGTTGTCTCGCCAATCCGTACCCATACCCGTAGCGGAGGTGTGAGAAGCCGCGATGCCTTCGAAGCGCCTGAGATAGCGGTACAACATCTGCGTGTCGGGCGCGGGAGCAGGGGGTGAGTCATCCGCCATTTTGGGCAGGCGCGGCAGGGGTCGAATACCGCGGCGCGCAAAGACCACGTTCCGGTGGCCTTCGGGGAAGCGCACGCTGCGTTCATAAGAAAACATAGGGATGAACGCTGAGCCGAGCTTATAGGCGTCCGTGAGTTTTTGCTGAATCCACCAAGAGTACTCCCGGCCGCCGCCGTTGTCGTGGTCGCAGCATCCACCCCAATCCATCGCCGCCGCGTCGATCAAATAGCGGTACGCGTCGATCAGCGGTCCGTCACGCCCGCCGTCACCCGACATCTCCGTGTGCCGGTGGAATTCTCCGCGCAGCAGGCGCAGACTGACGCCCCCGACCTCGGCGCGGTAATTCCTCATGAGAGCGATCTGTTCTCGTTCGGCAATGGTTTCGGGATCGGGCTTTCCGGGAGTAGTGGCGCTCGCAGGTTTCAACTCCGCCGTCTGCGCCGCGGTTCCGAAGCGAAATTCCGAGACGATCAAATCGCTCTGAATCAACGTCTCAGGATTGCCGGCGTTCTGCATCCGCGCACGCGCGCCTTGAGCGCTTGGCGAGCGCCGGTGATCGCTAGGAGCCACCATCATCAGATGTCCTGGAGCAAGGACCGCCATGGCTGGGCGGGCGTCTAACCAATAATCGGACTGCGGAACGGCGATGGGGTTTTTCCATTCGCTTCCCTCGTAAACCAGCAGATTCTGGACCCAAACTGTGCCCACGGGCGACTGGCCCAGGACGGGCGTGCGGAATGCCAGGTACACGACCCCGCTCGGATCCACGGCAAGCCGCGGGAACGCATTAAGCGGAAAGGGCGACGGGTGAGGACTGGCGTTGCCCGGTTCGCGCGCCAACTCCGGATCCGGCAGGGAATGGCTGACGCGCTGTGCGGATCCCTTCTTCAAAGCGCGCAACCAAACGTAGCTGCCTGTTTCCTTGCCGGGAAGCCGCGCCTCAAGGCTGCCGCGCGTCTCCATAGGCTGGGTTCCTTGATAGCAGCGCACCTTGAGATTGTGGTCTTGGTAAAGCGCTACGCCGGTTGTTTCATAAGCCCCGAAATCTTTGCCCCATTTCGTGTCGGATGCTTCGTAGGCAACCCACAAGCGGCTTGCGGAATCGAAAGCCACGGAACTACGCGCCTCAAAGTTCGGGCTGGCGGCCACCGGCACAGGAGGATCCATACGAATCCCGTTGTCTAGGCGCATTCGGCGGAAATACACGTCATAATCGCCTTTGTCATAAGTATCCCAGGAGATCGCCACATCGCCGTTCGGCGCGGCGGCGATCGCAGGATCCCAATCGCTCGCGCGGGAAACGGAAACGAGAACTTCGGGAAGGAAGCGGTCGCCGGATTGCGCCGTCGCGAGGATTTCCAGGTTTCCGTTGCGAAAGCCTTGCCAAGCCACCCATACGCGGCCTTGGGAATCCGTGGCGGCTACCGGATTCAGGTCGGTCCCGGCATCACTGGTTAGACGTATTTCTTTACTCCAACGACCGCCGGAGTAGGAACGAGCATACAGGTCAAAGTTGCCCTCGCGATTTGCAGACCAGAACACCCACACACGTTTAGAGCCATCTACCGCCACAGCCGTGCGCATGATGTCCTGCTTGGGTTCGGAAACCGCCATAGGGGCGCCCCAGCTCCTCGCGCTTTTGGAATACCGCACCAGGAAAACCTGATCGCCACCAGCCGGACGCGCGAGAAAATCGAAGTTCTCCGGCGGACGCTCAAAGCTTCGGCGCAGTTCGAGCGCTCGGTTGCTATGAACGAACTCCACGTAGCTCACGAAGACGTCGTCCTCGCTCTGCGCTATCGCGGGGAAGTCTTGCTCCTCCGCAGACGTGGTGAGCTGGTAGGCGACCGGCACGCGGTCCACCAAGACCCGCCCTCCTAGAAATGGTTTCTGTGCGCCGAAAACGATATCCCGCCCCAAAAAAGAAAAAGCGCCTTGTGCGGTCTTGATGTCCAGCCGCATGCCGGGATCATCTTCCGCGACGGTGATGATGACGCCATTTTCAACTTGCGGCCCCGCACGTTTTTTCCGACCCACCGAAGCGCGGGTAGACGCCTTCCAGCTAGACACCCCATCGGTGGAATCGGTTCCAGCAAACTGCCATCCTTGGATCCTCTGAATCTTTCCGCCTGAGGCCACCACGGTACCGTCCCACACTGTGGGACGTTCATCACCGACGCCGAACAGAATCCGAAACGATCCTCCGCCGGGCATGGAACCCCCTGCCTGTCGCCCGGCATTCTGCGGGAAATAAGCCGCGCCGGCCATCGCGGCCACGGCTGCTGCCGTCCATATCCACGTGCGCTTTTTCATAGCACCCTCTCAGGAGGAGTATATATCGCCCGTGGATGAATCGCCCGGATCGGGACTGCGGAGGGTGGGTTGATGAGAGGGAGAAACACCCCGGGCCAGCAGCCCCGAGGCCCAATCATTTCCACGAGGATTGGTTGGAGCGGGAGACGGGACTCGAACCCGCGACGTCCAGCTTGGGAAGCTGGCATTCTACCACTGAATTACTCCCGCTCTTCTAGGCGGCTACAACCGCATCCTACCACAGGCGCGCGCCTGTTTCCAGCCCGGATCAGGCGCCCGTAACCTCTTTCACGAGCGAGAAAAACGCTCTCTTGCGTTCGGTGTTGATCCCCCAATTCACAGGCGGGCACTGGTAACCGTCTACATAGTTGCTCTTGCCCGGATCAAAGTATCCCCAGGAAGCATACTCGCCAATCGCCGCCAGCATGTTGTTCACCGGCTTGTCGAAGTCAAAGTGATCGTCCTCATTAAAGAGAATCGGCATGGGCCGGTATCCCTCCACCTGCCGCGCCTGAATCACCATTTGAGCGATCCTCGCCGGATCTTTGACGCCATTGCCGTGCATCAGCAAAAAGTCCGAGGACTTTACGACGTTGGGCTTGGGCACTGCGCCCCCGCCATAGCTCGTGCCCACTAGGAGGCGCCTTCCACCCCGGCGGACACTCTTAGCCAGCTCAATCAATTCATGCACCCGCTCGGGCCTGAGAATCTCGTGATCGTAAGCTTTGACGTTGCATTCATTGTTCACTTCCAGCAGCACATGGCGGTAACCGCGGTCCAGAATCCAGCCTGCGGCATTCTCCACCGCGCGCTTCACTGCCGCCTCGTCCTTGACCCTTTGATCCTGCCCGAAGTAGAACACACCCACAATCGGCGCCATGCCAAGTTCGTCGGCGCGGTCTAAAATGCGCGCCAGCCGGTCCATGTACGGCTTTTTCAAACCGCCGGCAGGGTCGATGGCGGTATTGTCCCAGGGCTGCGATTTCGAATAGCCTTCGGGACTGCCGCCCTGTAAATTGATCGTGAAACTCAGTAGGCCGTGCCGGCGCCACTCCGGCATCGCGGCTATGAATTCACGGGTATTGCGCTCCGGATCCCACGTTCCGGTGTCAGGATAAGCCCATTTCGATCGTGTTTCGGGATTCGCGTCGTCGAAGATTCCCTGCACCATACGGGAGTTCAGCAGCAGCCCTTCGACCCTCTTTCCTTTGTAAACCCGTCCGGGGTAGGTCGGACTGCCGTTGATGAAAAACTGATCTCCATGGATGGAAACCTCCGTGCGCCGGGCTTTGGATTGCGCTTTCGCCGTAACAGGCAGCGACGCAACCACGGATAGCAACTCTCGCCGGGTCATACTCGACTCAAGCGCTATGCTAACACACTCCTGCTAGGATGCTGATTTGGAGAGATTGCTAAAAACGTTAGACCGAGTCCTTTCGAAAGCAGGGCTCGGGTCCCGTAGCGATGCACGCCAGTGGATCGGCGCCGGGCGTGTGCGAGTGAACGGGAAGGTCGTACGAACCCCTGATCATTGGGTAGATCTCGAACGCGATCGCGTAACTTTCGACGGAGAGCCGGTACGAGCGAGCCAACCCCTTTATTTGGTGCTTTACAAGCCAAAGGGCTTTTTAACGACGCGGCGTGACCCTCAAGGGCGCCCGACAGTTTACGACCTGCTGAAAAACCTGGGGCAATGGGTGGCGCCGGTGGGCCGCTTAGACCAAGACACCAGCGGCTTATTGTTAATGACCAACGACACACAGTTTGCCGAACATGTAACCAACCCGCAGTCCAAGGTTCCCAAAACCTATCTGGTGAAGGCATCCATGCTTCTCACGGACGAACAGCTCGATCGGTTGCGCCAGGGGGTCATGCTGAAAGACGGCCCCACTCGCCCGGCTCAAGTCCGCCGCATCCGCGACTCGGCCAAATTCACGCACTTTGAGATCACGATCACCGAAGGCCGGAACCGGCAAGTGAGACGGATGGTGGAAGCTCTAGGCGGCAAAGTGTTGAAGCTGGTGCGGACGGCGATCGGCCCGTTGCAGATTGGCGATTTACAGGTGGGACGGTGGCGCCCCCTCACCCCGGCAGAAGTGCGCGCGTTAGGTTGGAGGATGGCCACCGGGAGGAGGTCGGCGCCCAACCGCAAGAGCCGGTTGACAATCTCCCGTGCCCACTCTGACAAAGAGTCCGGCTGAAGGGTGCGGCCCAGTCTAGAAATGAGTTAGAGCATTCTGTTTCCCTCGCATAGATAAACTGCGAAGGCCTTAGTCCTAACGGCTTGCACGGGTTCTGTCTGGGGGGATCCGCCCACAGTAGCGCCGTGTCCCCTGGACATCGTACAGGGGATCTCACCGTAAAAGCGCCGCCTCTGCGAAGGCTCTGATTTCCGTTTCCATCTCGATTGGCGCCGGGATGCTCCATGTGAGTCCGCCAATCAGCTTGATGGACAGACGGATCCCGTCTTGAACAGGCTCACAGAACAACCCCAAAACCGACCTGAGGGGAGCAAAGCAGGTGATAATTCCGTAAGGCTCAAACCGATCACGGTAGCGGTCTGTGATCCAAACCACCCGGCGGTCCGTCACTGCCACAAAGTCTGCTGGGCGCCATTCCTCGCGCCGCAACGGCCCGAAAGTGCGGAATTTTCGTTTGGAAGGCCTAAAAAGCTGCGCTTGCACAACCTCGCCGGGTAGCCACTCCTCAGCGCAGGCGTTTTGGAACTTGAGGTTCAACGGCGGTCCCAGAGATCCTTTCACGCTCCCAGCTTGCAAACTGGGATTGAAGAACGCGCTGTAAAGCACCCGCAGAAACCGCCGCACAGCTTGGCTGTTTCGAGTGTTGTAGGATAACTTCCGTTCACAGCATGCGGCGTGGAAGCGAAGCCAGCCCTGTAGAAGAATGTGTCCCCGTTCAATGAATTGGAGTTCGGCAAATGGAATGGTTACCGGCTGTTCACCGGATGCGGGATGAGCGTAAATCTCCAGAGCGTCCTCATAAAGGAAAAGGATCCGAGGCGGAGACGGCGTTCGACCCGCCCAGCCCGCTTCCTCCTTCGGCAGGAACAAGGCGTAGCGGAAACCCCGCTTCAAAGCGGAGAGGTCAAAATCAGCGGGCAACTCGGCGTTAGAGCCGGCTAGGAATGCGAACCGATACTGCCTCGAATCGACGGTCTTGATGCTCCTCATGCGCTGAACTCATTTGCTGCCGCAGAGTTTTCTCTGTTCCATACTTCCGTCTCAATATTAGTCCTCCCCGCCGCTGCTGTGGAGGTCCTCATCTCCAGCGCAGCGAATCGTCGGTTTCCGGTGCAGTTCCGCTGTGTCCCATAAACCACCCATGTCCCGTCGCCTGCTGCTTGCAAGGTTCTCACCGTGTACTGGCTGTAAAGGTCGTTTGCAGCAGGGAGCTGACACATCAGAGATAGGGCGTCGCCGAACAAAACAAAGATCTTAGGGGACAGCGGTTGCATCGTGCCATGCTGCCGCAAGGCTGAAATCAAATACAGCCGGGATCCATCCCACGTTGTGCTGAGGTTCGTGAATTGGCAGAAAGCCATTACCGGCAGGACGAAGTGACCGCAAATGAACCCACCGATGCGCACAGCCAGGGGTGCACGTCGTCGCGAATATTTCACAGCCCCTCCTCTTGCGGGTAAAATGCCTTGAAAAAGTCGCTAACCCTTCGCTGAGACAAGAGCCGGCCCCGTTTTCGGGCCGGCTCGTTCACCTTGTGCCAGGAACCAGGCGCACCTGACAGTCAAACCATTTGCTGGCGGTAACGGTTCATCATTTCGATCATCTGGTCCTTCAGGCGGAGTTTGAGCTTTTTGAGACGGATTTCTTCAAGTTTTTCGCTTTCAGTCAAATACGGACGCGCCTCGAGAGCGTCGACCTGTTTGTTGTACTCCGCGTGCTGGGCTGCCAGACGGCGAAATTCCTCATTGGTCGCCATCAGATGCGCCTTGAGTTCTTCGAAGGATTTTTCCATATGGGGATTCCCTCCTTGGTGGGGTCGCCTTGCCGAGTCGGATTGACGAGCGTATAGGCTCGGTAGGTCATTTGTACTACCATGCTTAAGCCGGCGGAAGGGGGCGTCGCGCCACACCTCCCGTCGCTTTTGAAGTTAACATGAATGAAACTTCATGACAACTGCATCTTCAACCGGAGCGGTGTAATAATCCGTGCGCCTCCCTGCCACTTTGAAGCCGGAGCGGCGATAAAGCGAGATCGCTGCCCAGTTTGAGGCGCGAACCTCCAGGAAAAACGTTCCGGCGTGGCTTGACAGTACGCGCTGCAACAGGGCGGATGCCACACCTCGCCGTCGCCATGCCGGGTGCACCGCCACATTCAGGATTTCATACTCGCCAGGAACCACCTGCATATAGACCAGGAAGCCTACTACTTCGCCCCTGATCTCAGCAACGAATGTGGAATAACGTAAATACTCCTGCGGTTGCCAGCGTGACGCGCCTGGGCAGAGGGCCTGAATGGCGCCGATCCGCTCGAGGTCTACGGCTTCGACTGGACGGACTTGACAAGCCTCAGCCATGCAAGAGCTCCCGCCACATCCGAGCCTGGCTGGCGGCAATGCGTGACCAGTCGTAACGTTCCTCAGCCACGCGGCGAGCCGCGGAAGCGATGCGCCGCCTCAGCTCAGGATCATCGAAAAGTCGGCAGATCTCCTCAGCGAAAGCTGCGGCGGAGTCCGCGAGGGCAACGCTCTCTCCCGGGCGCAGTTCCAGCCCCGCGCATCCGGAAGGGGTTGAGACGACCGCGCGCTCCATAGCCATCGCTTCAAGCACTTTCAGGTTGGTCCCGGCCGACACCACCGTGGGCACAACCACGAGGTTGCATTCTGCGTAAAGCGGGCGCACGTCGCGGACGAAGCCCAGAAGGCGCACCCGCGAATCTTGGGGTAACGGCAGGTTGCCGGTGTACAGGTTCCAGTGCAGGCGGTGGTCAGGCCCGGCAACCAGCGTAAATGTGGCGTCAGGATGCCGCCTGAGAACCAGCGGCCAGACGTCGTCCATGAAGAAGCGGAAAGCCTCGATATTCGGAAAGTGGCGAAACGAGCCCACAAACAACAGGCGCTTACCCGGCGTTTCCGGTTCAGGCTGGAAGCGCGCCAGATCCACGCCGTTAGGAATCACCGTCACGCCAGGGACGCCAAGCAGCGCCGCATCCTTTTGGGACATCACCACAACCTTTCGGAAGGTGCGTATGGCGCGGGTCTCGAAACGTCGCCACCTCCACAGATTCCAGGCGGATGCGAGCGAACGGCTCCTGGCGTGGATCTGGGCATAGAGATCGAACGTGACATCGTGCTCCACCAACACGTCGCCGCCATAAGAGGCCAGCATGGTGTACTCGGTCTGTAACAGGCGAACTCCAAACTCCCGTTGGGTGCGTCTGAGTGCAAGGCGCATTTCCGGCACGTCGTACTCGCGGACTTCCGGCGGCAGCAAGCTTGACCAGCGAGGCTCGCGTAGCTGCGGTTTCGCCACGAGCGTAACGCGCGTGCAAAACTTCAACACCGGCTCATATTCCGGCAGTTTATCGCCCTCCGTGAAAGCAAACAAAAAGAGATCGAACTCGCGCGCCGCCTCCTGCAACAGATGGAAAATCCTCACTGCGCCGCCGTGAGAAAGCGGGTAAGGGAAATAGGGGGTAAGAATAGCAATCCGGGGACGGCCGGCGGAGAGCGGACGCCCATCGTAAACGTGGATTTCGGCGGGCTCTCGGGGCGCCCTTTTCCAGGGCCGTAGAAAAATCCGGTCCACTGGTACGCCGTACAAAAAGAGCACTGAGGCGATTGCCGTAGACAGCCTCAAATGATGGCGCTCCAGGCGGCGATTATAGGCTAGAATCTTCGTGGGCGCGAGGAAGAACGCCGCCCAGCGCAGCGCGGAGCACTCCGCAGAACCATCAAACAACACAGGCGCCATGGCGATGCGATACCGCCGGAAGAGGCGTCGAAGTTGGAGATAAAGGTCACCCGTGGAGGCGGGCTTGAGGATAATCTCCGCACCCGAACCCGCAAAGCCAACCGTGAAGTGGCGGCGCCGGGGAATGAGAGCCCGTACTTCCGCCTCCATCCGGCGGGCATTTTCGGCATTCCCACTGAAAAATGTCACCACCACGCCTTCGGGATCCTTGCCGAGCAGAGAAAACCACCAGCGTTTCAAGCGTTGCTTCATCGGCGGACGGCGCCTCTCAGAATGAGAACTCCCGCGAGGGGAAGCCATGCCAACACCAGGCACACGGATCCGAAGCCAAATCGGTCGACCATGGCGCCAATCAGCGGTGAGAAGACAGTCTGCATTGCACCGTAAGCGCCAGTTAGGATGGAGACGCCAAAAGCTGCCCGCTCCGGGGGGAACGCGTCAAGAGGCATAGCGTACATATTCACGCTGAAAGCGGCTGCAAATAAAAAGCTCACCCCGATGGCGGGGACTGCCGCCGCCGGCGCAGGCATGGCGGGGACCAACGCCGTCACCAGCATTGCGGCGGCGCTGAGCAAACAGGCGCGATACCGGGCCGCCAGCGGCGCCATGCCGCGCTGAATCAGCTTCATGGACATCCAGCCGCCCAAAAATCCCCCCAGCGGAGCCATCAGTGGAGGGACGCCGGCCAGCCAAGCCGTGTCCCCCAGCAACATGTGGTGCACTTGCACCAAATACAAAGTCGTCCAATTCGTCCACAGTGTATATACCGTCATTCCCAATACGTTCGCTGCGGCAAAAACCCATAGTCTGCGGTCTTGCAATACATCGCGCGGAAACGTGGCCGGGCCACGGACAATTCCGGCTTGCGCGGGAGCGCCACGAGAAACGCACAACCACAGCGGAATCCATAACAAACCTAAAACCCCGGCGCCAAAAAAGGCAGAACGCCACCCGAATCGGAGCGCTAGCGCAGTCGCTAGAGGCGGAGCCAGCGCAGCCCCAAGGCTGAGCCCGAGCTGGCTAGCGGCTTGCCCAACAGCGCGTTCTTCCGGCAGCAAGTAACTGCGGATCGCCTTTCCCGCAGCGGGTACGCCCCCCGCCTGGAATAGCCCTAAGGCGGCGCGGCTCGCCAACAAAGAGGCGAATCCGTTAGCCAATCCGGTAACCATCCCTGCTAACGACCAACACCCCACGACGATCGAGATGCCTCTGTTCAGCCCGAGGCGGTCGATCATCACCCCGGCGAGCGGCGACGCCGCCGCATAAACCAGGGAGAAGGCGGAAAGCACTGCGCCAAAGTCGCGGTTCGTAAGACCAAATTCGGCTTTCAGAACCGGCGCCAGTTGCGCCAGAATTTGCCGGTCCAGATAGTTCAGAGCAGAAGACAAAACAAAGACACCCATCACCACCCAGCGAGCAGGCCATCCAGACAACATTACTTGAACTCGATCACCGCCGCCTCGCCGGCGGTTCCCATGCGGGCGTCAGGCTTCGGGAAATAGTGTATGGCTACGCGCCTAGGAGGTTTCTGCACGCCACAGGAAAGTGAGGCCACCCCGCCTCCTTGGATCACGACGTCCGCGGGCGACCGCACCAGCAAGGAGATCGGCTTCCCGCCCGGCACGGACAACATCAGTCGAGCCATACCGCTCATGCAGTCAACGCGTTGCAGAACCCCCTCCGCCCGGGCTGATGGCTGGGGGCCGTCCCACCAGGGAACCACTTTGGATTCATCCACGCGGGGTTTCCCTTCGTTGGCTCGCAATTCGGCATTCCGTATGCGCCGCAAGGCTTCGTCCTTCAGGCGATCTAATTCACGCTGGGCTTCGAGCTGGCGTTGTCGTTTCTGCTCCTCCATTGCCAGCTTATTCTCTTCGATCGCCTTGGCCAGCGCCTCGCGGTAGCGCGGGTTACGGGGCTCCAATGCGACAGCCTTGCGAATTCCAGCTAGCCTCTTGTCGATGGTAGTCTCCTTCAGAGCTGCCCGGAAAACAGGCTCCGCCCAGCGCGGATTCGCTTTCGCAGCAGCGGCCAGGTCCCCCGCTTCCAAAAGATCCACGGCCGATTTCCCCTCCGACTTCGCCAGCGGCGCGGGTTTGCCCTGAAAATCACGTTCGGGGTTTATCGGCTTTCCAGAAACCAAGACGGTCTCAAACTTGCCCGCTGCGAGATAGGCGTCGACTTGTCGTTCCATCTCCGATCGCGATTTTTCAAATGCATTCCAAAATGAAGGCTCTGGGTCCGCGCCACGCTGAAGATTGGCGAGCAAAACGCGCAGCTTCCCGCTATAGTCTGGGTGCACAGCTAGCATATGCATACGCGCCCAGTCGCGGTCGCGCTGAGCTTCTGCGGGAGGCGCGCCCAGAATGATGCGCGTGCCGTCCACTTCGAGCGTCGAGAACAGGGCTAACAGCCCGCGGTCCACCCATTCCGGCATAGGACCGGCGGTAGCTTCGAGGAAAATGGCCCCGAGTTGATACAGAAAGGGACCGCTCATCGAACCGGCTGAACTCACGGTCGACTCCCAATGATCTCGCTCAAAAACGAGTTCCGGAGACGCGGGAAGACTGCGCGCCGGACGGACCACGCGAATCCGTATCGGCCAAATGCTCTGAGCATCCGGCTTCCCCAGCAGCGTCCCGAAAGCGTGGCGGAATTGCTCGAGTTTGTTTAACACCTCGCGCGCGGTGCGGTCGCTGGATACCGAATACACCTCAAAAGGCCCAGATTGGAAAACCGTGGCCCGCTCCTGCGCCGCTTGGGAAACCGCAAGCCACCACACGAACGCCAGCGCACGCTTCATTAACCACGATGATAACGCGGCGACTCAGCGTCTTAGGCCTGCTCGCCGGCTTTCGAAGTCCGCAACGGCTCAGGCGCGAAAAATCGGTTCAATCCCCGCAGCGCTGGCGAACAGCTGGTTTCTCTCCGAGGCAGTGAGAGGTTTGAAGCGTCGAGCCGCCTGAAGAGCCATCCGGAACAGCTTTTCCTCCCCGGGCGGGATGGCGGCAGTGATATCTTCCGACAAAGTGAACCGCACCGCCAGCTCTGCTTGTGCGACATCATCCAGCGGACGATACCACGTTTTCTTATACGTTCGCTCCTCGCCCTGTCGCCAGCGCGTCTTGGCCATGGCTTTCAAAGCCATCCGGGCCAGCCCTTTTTGCTTGGCATGCTCTAAAATTTGCGGGCCGAAATTGCCCTGGGAAAAAAGAATGTAATTTACGGGAAACAGAATTGAGTCCAGACTCAGGCGGTCCATGAGCGCTATGGCGGCTTCTGCATTATGCGCGGAAAAACCTAGATAGCGGACTTTTCCCTCTTTCTTCGCTTTGAAGAACGTTTCCGCCGCCCCTTGAGGCGCCAGAATCTTCTCGACATCCTCCATCGAAGAAACAGCGTGGAACTGATATAAGTCAAAATAATCCGTTTGCAGGCGCTTCAGAGAGCGCTCCAGCTCCTCTCTGGCCCCGGCTGCGTCCCGCTTTTGGGTTTTGCACGCCAGAAAAACGTTTTTCCGGTACGGCCTAAGGGCCGGACCCAGTTTCTCCTCCGCTTCGCCTTTTCCATAAGACGGCGCAACGTCAAAATAATTGACGCCGGCATCCACGGCGGAAGCCACACTGCGATCCGCGTCCTGCTGCTCCTGCCCCACCACGACAATGCCGCCGTAGCCAATGATGGACAGCCGGACGCCATCTTTATAGAGACGGCGCGGCAAATCCGCAGACTGCGCCCCAGCGTCACCCGCGGCTCCCACAGCAAGCGTGGAAACCAAAAAGCTCCTCCGTTTCATGAAAACACCTCCAAGCTGATTCTAACTCGCTTACAATCGGGATGTGGGAGAGCGACGGCGCGACTTGTCTGCTGCGCCAGCGGCGTCCGCACGATAGCGCGGACTGGCGATGAGAACCACAATTCGGCATTCTTGATTCATTCAGAAGGAAACGCAATGAAACCATCAGGTGCGACCAGCAAACCGATTACGGAAACAGGGAAAAAAGTTCCGAGGAAACGTGAACATCCTCTGGACGTATTCTTCACACCCAACAACATCGCGGTGATTGGAGCTACCGAAGCCCCCGGCAGCGTAGGACGGACCACACTGTGGAACTTGATCAGTTCGCCTTTCGGAGGCACGGTATTCCCAGTAAATCCGAAGCGAAGCAGCGTTTTGGGAATACGTGCATACCCAAGCATTACGGCAGTGCCCGAGCAGTGCGACCTGGTGGTCATCGTGACCCCTCCGCCCACGATTCCGGGAATCATCCGCGAGTGTGGGCAAAACGGCGTTAAAGGCGCAGTTGTGATCTCAGCCGGTTTCAAAGAGATCGGCGAGGAGGGCTCCAAACTCGAGCAGCAATTGCTCGAAGAAGCCCGGGCTGCGGGTATCCGCGTCATCGGCCCGAACTGTTTAGGTTTGATGAGTCCTCTTACCGGCGTAAACGCCACCTTCGCGGCAGGCATGGCGCGACCAGGCAACGTGGGTTTCATCAGCCAGAGCGGAGCGCTGTGCACGGCGGTTCTCGACTGGAGTTTCGAAGAGCAAGTCGGATTCAGCGCTTTTATTTCCGTAGGCTCGATGGTGGATGTGGGCTGGGGCGACTTGATCCACTACCTGGGCATGGACCCGCGCACACGAAGCATTTTGATTTATATGGAATCCGTTGGGGATGCCCGCTCCTTCCTCTCGGCGGCCCGGGAAGTCGCATTACGAAAGCCCATCATCGTTATCAAAGCAGGGCGAACTTCCCAAGGCGGCAAGGCTGCCGCCTCCCATACCGGTTCCTTGACCGGCTCGGATGACGTGCTTGAAGCAGCTTTTCGGCGGTGCGGCGTCTTGCGCGTCAATTCGATTGCTGAGCTGTTCTATATGGCGGAAGTGGTGGCCAAGCAGCCCCGCCCCAACGGGCCGCGTTTGACGATACTCACGAACGCCGGTGGACCCGGCGTGCTGGCGACTGATGCGCTGATCGGTTCGGGCGGCGAACTCGCCGAGATTTCGCCTGAGATCATGAAGGAACTGAATTCGTTCCTGCCGCCCACCTGGAGCCACGGGAATCCCATCGACATCATCGGAGACGCTAGCCCGGAGCGTTACGCCAGAGCTTTGGAGGTCGCCGCCAAGGACCCCAACAGCGACGGTTTGCTAGTGGTGTTAACGCCTCAGGCTATGACGGACCCCACCAGGACCGCCGAACTCTTAAAACCCTACGCCAAACTCGGAGACAAGCCGGTGCTGGCTAGCTGGATGGGCGGACCGGAGGTGGCGGCTGGCGTGAAGATTTTGAATAGCATCGGCATACCGACCTTCCCTTACCCCGATACCGCCACGCGAATGTTCACATACTTGTGGCGTTACGCATACAACCTTCGCGGCTTATACGAGACGCCGCAACTCGATCCTCAATCGCCGGATGTGGACCGAGCCAAAGTCAACCGGATCATCGAGGAGGTGCGAAGCCAAGGGCGAACCATACTTACGGAGTTCGAGTCCAAGGAGGTGCTGGCAGCCTACGGCATCCCGACGGTTCTCACGCGGATTGCGAAGACCGAAGATGACGCCGTCCGTGCAGCGCAGCAAACCGGCTACCCAGTGGTCTTGAAGCTGTATTCAGAAACGATCACCCACAAAACGGACGTCGGCGGCGTCCAGCTAAATCTGCGTGACGAGACGGCGGTTCGGAACGCCTACCGGGCCATCGCCGCCTCGGTGGCGGAAAAAGTCGGAAAAGAGCATTTCCTCGGCGTCACCGTGCAACCGATGATCAAGCTGGAAGGCTACGAGATCATCCTCGGATCCAGCATTGATCCCCAGTTTGGGCCGGTGTTGCTTTTCGGGCTGGGCGGCCAGTTGGTGGAAGTGTTCAAGGACAAGTCCCTGGCCCTGCCGCCGCTGAATACCACCTTGGCGCGGCGCATGATGGAGCAGACCAGGATCTATACAGCCTTGAAAGGGGTCAGAGGGCGCAAGCCGGTGGATGTGGCGGCGCTAGAGCAGATCTTGGTGCGGTTTAGCCAGTTGGTCATCGAGCAACGGTGGATCAAGGAAATCGATATCAATCCGATGCTCGCCTCGCCGGACCAGCTCATCGCTCTCGACGCCCGCGTGGTGGTCTTCGACAAAAACACTACCGAAGACCAGTTGCCGAAGCTCGCGATTTCGCCATATCCGGTCAAATACATTGGCGGATGGCGGCTCAAGAACGGGGAGCCCGTAACGATCCGCCCGATCCGTCCGGAAGACGAACCGATGATGGTGCGTTTCCACGAAACCTTGTCAGACCGAACCGTCTATCTGCGCTACCTCCAACTCCTCAAACTCAGCCAGCGTGTAGCGCATGAGCGCCTCACCCGTATCTGCTTTATCGACTATGACCGCGAGATGGCGTTGGTAGCGGAAAGGAAAAACCCATCTACGGGAGAAGCGGAGATCATCGGCGTCGGCAGGTTGCAGCGCATCCACGGAACCGCCGACGCTGAGTTCGCCATCGTCGTCAGTGATCAGTTCCAGGGACAGGGGCTAGGGCGCGAACTGCTCAACCGCCTGTTGCAGGTGGCGCGCGACAGCGGCGTCAAGAAGGTCCGCGCGGACATCCTGGCGGACAACATCCCGATGCAACGTTTGTGCGAGCGTCTCGGCTTCCATGTACAGCAAAACGTGAATGAGCCCACGCTGGAAGCGGAGCTCAATCTGCAATAATGTTCGGGCGGGCCGTTACGCCCGCCCGAACCTATGAAACTGCACGACTGGTCGAAAATTGAACGTGAGCAACTGAATCCTTCTGTGGCGCGGCAGGTTATTCACGCCACAAACGTTACGGTAGCAAGGATTTACTTAGCTAAAGGCGCGGTGGTCCCCGAACACAACCACCGGAACGAACAGGTCACCGTCTTGCTACAAGGGCGGCTGAAATGCACGCACGCCGGTAAGGAATTCATTCTGGAAGCCGGGCAGGCGCTGGAGATTCCGCCGGATGCGCCTCACCAGGTGACGGCTCTGGAGGACAGCGTCGCCATGGATATCTTTGCTCCGCGGCGCGAGGACTGGATACGTGGCGAGGACGCGTATCTCCGGCGCTAGAGCCGTCATTTGGTGATCCAGGGATTCGGCCGCACTAGCTTGAGGGCGGCTTCGAGACCTCCGGCTCGCTGGATTCCCGGTACGAAGAAATGGTCGATGAAATCTTGGTCGGCTCCCTGGAAGCCATCCAAGTCCGCAAACAGGCGTACGTTAACCGGACTTACGGCAGCCGCGAACAAACACCAGATTCCGGCATCGTGTATACCGATCACATCAATGCCCTTGACGCGCTTCTCACCACGAAGGAAACGTATGGCAGTGAGAATGTCTTGCACCCGCGCGGCATCGTCACTCTGATTGAACGTCAAGAAGAACTTGTGGGACCGATCCCGCGCCGCTTTGGCTGTGCCCGTTTGGAAGGCGTCGATCAGCAACACTGGCTGTCCGGATTGGATCAGCCGGGCGATCGGCGCCATCTTGCGCGCTGCGGCGGCGCCTTCCGGGTGAACCACCAAAGTGGCTCGCCCCACGCCAGAAGCGTTCAACCAAAGTCCCGGAACCCGGTCCTGGCGCCCCTCGCGACTAAGCACTAATTTTTCGCCCTGAAGGTCCGAATAAACCACTCGCGGCCATTCCGTTCCAAGGTAGGTGGAAAGCACAAAACGGGTAAAACGAGAACTCCGCGCTGGAACCGTCATCTCTTTCCAGCGGGTGAAGATGGAAGGCGGGTCTAGCGCGCCAGTCGGCAGTTCTTTTCCGCTTAACGCGCGCATAGCGGAATCGGGAGGAACCTCAAAAGGAGGCTCGCTCAGTGAAATCTCGCTTGCGTTCCTCAAAAGGTGTTTGGCGAAAAAGCGGTACATCGCCTCCCGGCTGTCTTTGTTGTAGTTGTGCCCAGCGTTCATTTGAACATACTCAACGTTCTCCGCTTTTCCATACAGCTCATAGATTTTCCGGATCGCCGGGTATTCCTCACGCGGCACATTCTTGGTCCAATCGCCCGTTGCGGCAATCAGGAGGAGCGGGCGCGGAGCCATCATGGCGGCGAACTCGACGTTGAACGTACCCACGCGCAATCCAGGCGCGTTCTCGCATTCACAGCCTCCCTGCATGATTGCCGACACCATATTGACGGGAACCGCCGCCTTTACGCGCCGGTCCACAGCCGCGAGCAGGAACGTTTGGGTGCCGCCTCCGGACGCGCCAGTTACGCCAATCCGAGACTCATCGACGTCGGGAAGCGATTGCAAGAAGTCCAACGCCCGCATGGAGTTCCATAATTGGAGCCCCAACGGACCGAACCCCCATAACTCCTCGGCTTTGCCCCCAAACTTGTGAGGCATTTGCACGGTGTCGTTGTAACCCACCATGTCGTAGGAGAAGACTACATAGCCCTGGCGCGCGAGGGTAATGCATCGCCCCGGCACGGAAACCTGTTCCGTGTTCTCCAAACGTCCGTGCTTCCAGTGTCCATGCGGCGTAAGAATCCCCGGGAAACGCCCTTTCCGGCCCAGCGGGCGGTACAGGTTCCCACCGAGATAGAAACCTGGCATGGTCTGAATCAGCACTTTTTCGATGCTGTGATCGCCGCGTTCGATCCGCCCGAAGATTTGAGGACGCAGCGGAGTTCTGGGAGGCAAGGGGAGCAACCCGGCCGCAGCCAGGATCTGCCATCGCAATTGGCTGCGGCGCGTTTCCCATTCGCGCAAAGTGCGATACTCAGGCATCTGAAAATGGGTGTCCGTATTCGGCGTACGGAGGTTCCGAATGTCATCCGCAGGCACCTGAGCAAAGACGCTGGCAACCAGAAAGATCGAAATCGCTAATCGTCTGTGCATAATGTGGTTGGATTCCGGATTGAACCCGCTGAATCTCTAAAATAGACGGGGGCGCTCCAGGTCTTGTTACACTCAGGGCATGAGCGGTAGCGTTCAACTTCCCATTCTGGGCGACCACATCGGGACCGGAACATCCGGCTACACCGGGACCGTGCCACGTATTACCTCCCTTCTCATCAAGCCGGCTTCCGCCGTGTGCAACCTCGACTGCACCTACTGTTTTTACCTAGACCGCGAACTGGACCCTTATGCCGACTTGCCCCAGCGCACCATGACGCTGGAAACGCTCGAACGGCTCGTGGACACTTACCTTTTCTATTCTTATCCCAACAGCACCTTCGCTTTCCAGGGCGGTGAACCAACGCTGGTGGGACTTCACTTTTTTGAAAAGCTCATCGAATACGAGAAACGGTACGGGCGCGACGGCCAGAACGTGAGCAACGCTTTACAAACCAACGGGATCCTGATTACCGAAGACTGGTGCAAGTTGTTTCACAAGTACAACTGGCTCATTGGCTTGTCGCTGGATGGACCGCAGGAATTCCACGACGCCTACCGCCTGAATAAAGGAGGGCAAGGCACTTGGCGGCGCGTGATGCGCACCGTGGAACTGATGCAGAAAGAAAAGGTCGAGTTCAATATCCTGTGCGTGCTGAATTCGCTGAATGTAGAAAAGCCTAAAGAGTTGTATCAGTTTTTCCGGTCGATCCACGTGGACAATATTCAATACATCCCCATCTCAGAGTTCGAACCGGACGGGACCCCCATGCCGTTTACCATCACACCGCAGCAGTATGGGCGGTTCTTGCTGGAAACCTTTGAGCTTTGGTGGCCCGACCGGCGCAAAGTAAGAATTCGGTTCTTCGACAACTTGGCCGAAGCGCTGGCCGGACAGAAACCGGGCGCCTGCACGCTCCACGAAACTTGCGACAGCTACGTAGTGGTCGAGTACAACGGCGATGTGTACCCCTGCGACTTTTTTGTAGAACGCCGCTGGAAACTGGGCAACATCACCGTGGACACATGGGGAGAAATTGCTCGCCGATCCAAACGCTTCGAGTTCGCCACGCGCAAGACGTTGCCCCATCCGGCCTGCCAAGTTTGCGAGTACCAGCACATTTGCAAAGGCGGTTGCCCAAAATTCCGCCACTCGGTCCACCAGCGTTTCGAAGATCTTGATTATTTTTGTGAAGCGTACAAGATGGTGTATGCGCGTGTGATCCCGCCGCTCCAGGATGAATTGAGGAAACTCTTCGGACGCCGGGTGGGATAACCCCGGCTCCCAACCAAAGCAGCTCGCGCCCGTATAGCGAAGGGTTTCCGCTCAGTGGTACGATGGTGCCTTCCGCGGGTCGGATCGCCACCGGCGTAAGTTGCGGCCCGCGAGAGGAGAATCCGGGCAGGAAAAGGCGATGCTGGCCCTCATCTTTCAAGCGCCTCCGGCGCGCCTACTCTCACTGAACCCAGTAGATCTGGCAATCATTGTCCTTTACTTCGCCATGGTGCTGGCGATTGGCTTCTACCTGAAGGGACAGGCAGAAACAGGAGAGGATTTCTTCCTGGCTGGGCGAGAAATGACCGCCTGGATAGCAGGCCTGAGCTTTTTATCCGCAAACCTCGGGTCTCTGGAATTGATGGGGTGGGCTGCGGCGGCCTATCAGTACGGCATTCTGGCCACGCACTGGTACTGGATCGGAGCCATCCCCGCCATGTTGTTCCTGGCCGTCGTGATGATGCCGTTCTATTACATTTCGAAGACTCACTCGGTGCCGGGCTATCTCAAGTTGCGGTTCGGCGAACCGAGTCGGGCGTTGTCGGCTATCACCTTCGGGGTGATGACCGTTTTGATGTCCGGCATCAACATGTATTCCATGGCTCTGGTCATGAAAGTGGTCCTGGGCTGGGACATTCATTTTTCGATCTGGGCCTCCTCGCTCACGGTTGCAGTGTATGTGGCCCTGGGAGGGCTGCGATCCGCGATTTTCAACGAAGTGCTCCAGTTCATGCTGATCTGGCTGGGCGCGTTGCTGATTCCCATCCTCGGGCTGATCGAAGCGGGAGGATGGACGGGGCTGCAACAGCGTATCGCCCGCAATTTCGGAGGCCAGGATTTTACGCATCTTTGGCGCACGCTGGGCCATTTTACAGACAACCCCATGGGCATTCACTGGACCGGCATCGTGCTGGGTCTCGGTTGGGTGATCTCCTTCGGTTACTGGACCACAGACTTTTTGGTGGTGCAACGCGTGCTGGCCGCCAAAGATCTGCGCTCAGCCAAGCTTGCTCCTATCATTGGCGCGGCGTTCAAAATGATGGTGCCGTTTATCGTCATCCTTCCAGGGTTACTGGGCTTGGGGCTTCTGCCTTTTCGTCTAGTGGGTGAGGATGCGGCGGCGGTGAGCGGCGGACACAGTTATAACGAAGTGCTGCCGCTCATGATGGCGCGATACTGCGGGCCGGGATTGCTCGGTTTGGGGATTACGGCGTTGATCGCGGGTTTTATGAGCGGCATGGCGGGTAATGTGAGCGCTTTCGCCACGGTCTGGACGTATGACATCTACCGCGCGTTATTCAACAAAGAGGCCGAAGACAGCCACTACGTCAAAATGGGGCGCTGGTGCACCATTCTCGGCGTATTGATCAGCATTGGGACAGCATACCTGGTGATGCAGTTCAAGAGCATCATGGACTATGTTCAGGCGCTGTTCAGTTTTTTCATCGCTCCCCTGTTTGGGACCGTATTACTGGGCATGCTGTGGAAACGGGCTACTCCGGCAGGAGGTTTCTGGGGGTTGCTGGCAGGCACCCTCTCCTCCATTGGCATGTGGGCGTGGGTGAAGCTGAATCCTAGCGCCCTGGCCGTCATTGCTTTGTCCCCGCACGCGAAAGATATGGCGGAGAACATGTACCGGGCTTTATGGTCCTGGATCATCTGCGTCACGGTGACCGTTCTCGTAAGTTGCTTCACCGCGCCGCAAAATGAGAAAGAACTCACAGGCCTGGTCTACGGCTGCACCGAAGTGCCGTCGGAAGGTCATCTGCCGCTCTGGCAACGGCCGGCGTTTTGGGCAGGAGTTGTGGCGGCGGCATTCGTAGTTTTACAGATTCTTTTCTGGTAGGGAGGTTAACAGGAGCTGCTATGAACAAGCACATGACGTTCGGAGTGATCGTGGGCAACCGCGGATTCTTTCCGGATCACCTCGCCAAGAGTGGTCGGGAGGAAATGATTGCGGCGCTCGTTTCCGCAGGGTATGACGCCGTTTGCCCCACCCCAGAGGACACCAAATATGGCGCCGTCGAAACACGGGCGGAGGCGCTAAAATGCGCAGAATTGTTTCGTAGGAACAAGGATCGCATCGACGGGGTCATCGTCACGCTTCCAAACTTCGGCGATGAGAAGTCTATCGCAGAGACGCTACGCCACGCGGACCTGAAAGTCCCAGTGCTGGTGCAGGCTACGCCGGACTCGGTTTCCCGAATGACGATTGCAGACCGCCGCGACAGTTTTTGCGGAAAAATGAGCGTCTGCAACAACTTGCAGCAGTACCGCATCCCCTACTCGTTGACCACGCTGCACACCGAAGCGCCCTCTTCCGAGCCATTTAAAGCCGATTTGGAGTGGTTTGCCGCCGTGTGCCGTGTAGTCAAAGGCATGCGCAACCTCCGCATCGGAGCCATCGGCGCGCGCCCGGCGGCGTTCAACACGGTTCGCTACAGCGAGAAAATTCTGGAGTCCTATGGAATCTCGGTTGAGCCCATCGATCTTTCCGAGATTTTCGGTCGCATCGCCAAACGGGCCGATGACGACCCCAAAGTACAATCGAAGCTGCACACCTTGCGAGCATACATTCCTACGCAAGGCGTACCCGAAGCAGCGCTGTTGAAAATGGCCAAACTCGGGGCCGTCATCGACGAGTGGATGGAGGCAAACGCCTTAGCCGTCAGCGCCGTGCAATGCTGGACCTCGATGGAAGAGTACTTTGGCGTGGTGCCTTGTTCCGTGATGTCTCTGATGAGTAACAACCTCATGTCCAGTGCGTGTGAGGTGGATATTCCGGGGGTCGTGGCCATGCATGCCCTGCGCCTGGCGTCGGAGACGCCGAGCGCATTGCTGGACTGGAATAACAATTACGGAGACGATCCCAACAAAGCAGTTTGTTTCCACTGCTCCAATCTCCCCAAGCATTTCTTCCAAGACGTGAAGATGGACTTTCAGGAAATCATCGCCGGATCGGTGGGCAAGGCGAACAGTTATGGCACTTGCGTGGGACGGGTGAAGGCGGGTCCCATGAGCTTTGCGCGCTTCTCCACCTGCGACGTGACGGGCGAGATGCGCGGGTATGTCGGAGAAGGGCGCTTCACCGATGATCCCCTCGAAACGTTCGGCGGCGCGGGTGTGGTGGAGATCCCGCGGATGCAAGAGCTGCTCCGCTACATCTGCGCGAACGGCTTTGAACACCATGTGGCGGCCAGCTTTTCGCAGTGCGCGGCGGCGGTTTACGAAGCCGCGACTACGTACCTGGGTTGGGACATGTACTGGCACAAGTAGGAGCGCAAGATGGCGATCGTCGCGGGAGTCGACTTCGGCACGCTGAGCGTGCGCGTGTCCATCGTGGACAGCCGAAAGGGACGTCTCGGCTCGGGCGTGGCGGAATATCCTCTGCACCGGAAAAATGAGGATCCCGACTATGCTACTCAAAGTCACGCCGATCATATGAGCGCACTTGCCGCCGCCATGCGGAAAGCCTTGGCGGAGGCCAAAGTGGACGGCGAACTCATCGAGGCGATCGCCCTCGACACCACGGGCTCCTCCGTCGTGCCGGTTACCGATACGCTGGAACCGCTCGACGACTACTACCTCTGGTGTGACCACCGGGCTTGGCGCGAAGCAGCAGAAATTACGCGCAAGGCCCACGAAATGAAACTTCCCCATATCAACTGGTGCGGCGGCGCATATTCTTCCGAGTGGGGCTTTTCCAAACTGCTGCACTGGCTGCGTCACAACCCCGATAAGCGGGACCGGATGCGCACCGCGCTGGAGCACTGCGACATGGTGGCGGCTATCCTGTGCGGAATCCGGGATCCTTCTCAGGTTCCACGCTCCATTTGCGCCATGGGGCACAAGTGGATGTGGAACGAATCTTTAGGCGGCTTGCCGCCTGAGGAATTCCTGGTCGCAGTGGATCCGCTTTTCACAGGGATCCGGGACAAGCTGGATGGCCGTTACGCCACAAGCGATCAACTTGCAGGACGCCTCTGCCCGGAATGGGCTGCGAAGCTGGGCGTGCGCGCAGGGATCCCTATTCCAGTTGGCGCTTTTGACGCCCACTGGGACGCGATCGGCGCGGGTTGCCGGGAAGGCGACGTGGTGAATGTGATTGGCACCTCCACTTGCATCATGGCCATCGGCCGGGACGTCAAACTGATTCCGGGCGTATGCGGCGTGGTGCCCGGATCCATTCATCCTAAGATGACGGGTGTGGAAGCTGGTCTTTCCGCCAGCGGTGACATCTTCGACGCGATCGCGCGGCGGGCGGGCGCTTCCGTGGCGGTTTTGTCTGCGGGCCTGGAAAAGTACAGGGCTGGACAGACTGGTCTGCTCCGGCTTCCATGGGACAACGGAGACCGCACTGTCCTCGTGAACCCCGAACTGGGGGGCGTCACGCTGGGCTGGAAACTCACGCATACAGCCCAGGACGAGCTGTTCGCAGCCATCGAAGGCACGGCATTTCACACGCGCGTGATTTTGGAGCGCATGGAAGAGCATGGGGTTCCGATCCGCCGTGTCATTAACGGCGGAGGCATCCCGCAGAAGAACGAGACTCTGAACCGCGTGTACGCCAGTGTATTTCACAAACCGGTGCTGGTTCCGGCAAGCGAGGTGACCAGCTTAGGCTCAGCCATCTTCGCGTTTCTGGCGGCGGGGGTGTTTCGCTCTGTCGAAGAGGCGCAAGACGCCCTCTGCCCGCAATATCGAACCGTGGAGCCGGATCCCGCCGCAGCCGCTACCTATGCACGCATCTATCCGCTGTTCAAAAAACTGTATTTCGGACTGGGAAGGAACGACGGCGCGGCAGTAACAGTGGGAGATGTGCTCCCCGCTTTACGGCTCATAGCTAGAGAAGGGAAATAGGTTTATGCTGGAAGCGCTCCGGGATGAAGTTCTCGAAGCCAATCTGGAGTTGGTGCGCCGCGGCCTTGTCTTATACACCTTCGGCAATGCCAGCGGCATCGAACGCAGCTTGGGCTTGGTGGTGATTAAGCCCAGCGGCGTACCTTACGACGCCATGAAACCGCGGGATCTTGTAGTCGTGGATCTAAACGGCAACTTGGTGGAAGGGAACCTGCGTCCCTCGTCTGATCTTCCCACCCACCTGGCGCTATATAAGGCGTTCCCTGCAATCGGCGGCGTCGTTCACACTCACTCCCGCTCCGCTACCGCATGGGCGCAGGCGCGGCGAGAACTTCCCTGTTTCGGCACTACGCATGCCGATTACTTCCACGGAACGGTTCCCATAACAGAGCCATTGACCCGGGAGGAAACACAATCGGATTACGAATGGAACACCGGCTGCTCCATCGTCCGCCGCTTCGCCAACCTGGATCCGCTGAGCATGCCTGCGGTTCTGGTGGCGGGCCACGGTCCATTTGCTTGGGGGAAATCCGCCAGGGAAGCAGCCTATCACGCCGCCATCCTGGAGGAAGTAGCGCGCTTGGCGATCGAAACCTTAGCCGTCAACCCGGAAGCGGCTCCCTTACCTGACGTTCTGCGTGATACGCACTTTTTCCGCAAGCACGGTCCTGGCGCCACTTATGGCCAGAAGTAGCCGTTTATTTTTCGTTCTCGAGCAACCACCTCGCTTCAGCTAGCTTTTGCCGCTGTTCTTCACTCACTTTCGGATACTCTAGCTTCAAGGACGAGAGCTTACTACACACCAGCGTGCCTACGGCAAGCCGGGCCAGCGGTTTGTTGTCCGCGGGAATGACGTACCAAGGCGCCCATTTGGTGCTGGTGTGCCGGAGGCAATCCTCGTAGGCATCCATATAATCATCGAAGAAAGCTCGCTCCTTGACGTCATTGTTCGAAAACTTCCAGTGTTTTTCAGGATTATCGATCCGTTCCAGAAACCGGCGCCGCTGTTCTTCTTTGGAGATGTGAAGGAAGAACTTCAAAACGTGGATGCCATTATCATGCAGGTACCGCTCGAAGTGGTTGATCTCCTCAAAGCGCCGCTTCCAAATGCCATCGCCACGGGCCTCCGGGGGAAGCCGCTGCTTGGCGAGAAACTCTGGGTGGACCCGCACCACCAACACTTCTTCGTAGTATGAGCGGTTGAAGATGCCGATATATCCCCGTGGCGGCAGCGCCCGTATGCAACGCCAGAGGTAATCGTGATCCAGCTCTGTCTCGGATGGGCTTTTGAAACTCGTCACGCGGCAACCTTGCGGATTCAGCCCGCTCATGACGTGCTTAATGATGCCATCCTTGCCCGCGGCATCAAGTGCTTGAAGAACAATCAGCAAAGCATAAATGTCTTGCGCGTATAGCTTGCTCTGAAACTCCGCCAGTCGCTGGACGCTCTGCGTGAGCAACGCTTGCGCGCGGTTCTTTTCGTACCATTTCGGAGCCCACGCGGGATCGAAATCCTTGGACAGCGAAATCTTCTTTCCGGGTTGCACCAGCGTCCGCCGGACAATATCTTTGTCTAGGTCTTTGGGTTTCATATGCTCCGAACCACTTCAGGCATGGTACGCCTATCCGAACTAAAAACTCAATCGAGCCTTTGGTCCACGCTTGAAACGCTCGCGCAACTGCGGAATACTTGACCCTGTGGGCAACCGGGTTCCGGAACGCGGTTGCAACTCAAAAAACAGGAGGACTTACGATGGCAGACGACAGGGTGAGCCTCACTCGCAGACGGTTCTTGTTGAGCAGCGGAAGCACTGTGGCGGTTGCAGCAGCGGCGGAACCCCCGGCGAAGGACGCCGGCGCGCCGTGGAACGGACCTGCTGTGGTGCAAAAGGTTTACCTCACGGCAGGCCGGGCGGGCTGGCCGCGTCCCGATATGAACCTTCAGGAAGAGATCCGGGAGATCGAAAGCCATTTAGCCGGCCTCGAGAAGCGGTATCCGAAGCACATCCGCTTGGCAGGCGGCGAAGTGCTATCCAACGCCGCTGAAGCCAGCGCGTGGGTGAAGCAACTTGGAGAAGATGTGGATGCCATCCTCGCCTTCAACATGACCACGGGAGTATATAGAACGCTCGAGGCGGTGGTGGGAGGGGGCAAGCCGGTGCTGTTATTCGCACGCCCTTACGCGGGCCACGACTGGTGCCACTGCTCGGCATTCAACCAGTTGGGTAAAAAAGCGGATGTGATCGCGTCGAGTGATTTCAGAGAACTCGATCCATATGTGGATGTGTTTCGGGCGATCCATCACTTGCGCCATAGCAAAGTGCTAATCGTTGCGCCTCCAACGCGGGCGCCGAAAGGGGACGGCTATCAACAACAGTTTGGAACTTCTTTCGCGTACCCGACCTATCAAGATTTGAAGTCCGCCTACGACGCCGCCTCTGAAAAGCAGGCCCGAGAAATGGCCGCTGCTTTTATACAGCATGCAGCCGGCATCGTCGAGCCCACGGAAGAGGAGGTGGTCAGCTCGATGCGCCTCTATCTGGGAATCCTCGATCTGATGCGGGCCGAAAAGGCCAATGCCATCACGATCGACTGCCTGGGCGGATTCGGGCGTAAAGATTTGGTCGCTTATCCCTGCATCGCTTTCTCAAAGCTCAACGACTCCGGCGCCTATGGAGTCTGCGAGTGCGATCTGGAATCGACCATGACGCAGATCCTGGTGACCTCCTTCTCCGGAAACCCAGGCTTCGTTTCTGACCCCGTGTTCGACACAAGCCGGGGAGAAGTGATCCACGCGCATTGCGTATCCGCCACCGCTATGCAGGGGATCGGCCAGCCTCCATCGCCGTATATCATTCGCAGCCATTTGGAGGATCATAAAGGGGTATCGATTCAAGTGCTCGTGAGCGCTAAAGGCCCTGTCACTGTCGCCCGTTTTTCGGGGCCTTCCAAGCTCTTGCTGTCCACGGCCGAAGCCGCAGGGAATGTGGACGATGAACGGGGCTGCCGCACCAAGCTTCGCACGCGCGTTTCCGACGCGCGCAAATTCCTGCGCAACTACGCCATGGTGAACATCTCCGGGGTGTCGACCTCCAACACCCGCGACCTACTGCACCGCGTCGTCTTTTATGGCGACCACACGGAAATGATCGAGCGCATTGGAAGGCTGTCCGGATTTCAGGTGATCCGAGAGGTCTAGGCAGTGCAGGCGTGACTGCGTCGCCTGGCGGCTTCCCGCAGCGAAAAAGCCAGGTGCGGTATACTAACCTTCAACCTTTCCCCAAGGAGATTTTTCTCATGAATGTGCCATTTTACGGACACGTCAGACAATACCATTCCATCCAAAGCGAGATCGACGCCAATATCAAAGAGGTGCTGGAGAGTGGCCAGTACGTCATGGGGCCGATGCTTAAGCGCTTCGAGCGAGAGTTCGCTGAATACAACGGCACGAAATATGCAGTCGGGGTGGGCAACGGGACCGACGCCATCTGGCTCACGTTGCTGGCCCTCGGCATCGGTCCAGGAGATGAATGCATCACTACCACCAACACCTTCTTCGCGACGGCGGAAGCGATCTGGATCACGAACGCTACTGCCGTGTTTGTGGATTCAGATCCTTTGACTAACTGCATTGACCCGTCCAAAATCGAAGCCGCCATCACGGAGAAAACGAAGGCCATTATCCCCGTTCATTTGTACGGGCAATGCGCCGACATGAAGGCTATCCGTAAAATCGCGGATAAGTACAAGCTCTTTGTTGTCGAGGACAATGCGCAAGCCATCGGCGCCCACGGGGACGGCTTCAGGATTGGAGAGCTGAGCGACGCAGCCACTACTAGTTTCATCATTCAGAAGAATCTCGGCACCTTCGGAGACGGCGGCGCAGTGGTGACGAACAACGAAGCCATCGACCGGGCCATCCGGAGGCTGCGCAATCACGGCTCCGAAAAGAGGTCTTGCCACAGCATGGGTTATAACAGCCGCCTGGACGATCTGCACGCCGGCGTACTAAGCGCCAAATTGAAGCACATCGACAAGTGGAACGACATGCGGCGTCAGATAGCCGCGCGGTACACCGCCGGGCTGAAGGAAGCCAAAAACATTACCCTGCCCTACGAGAGACCCGGCTACCGGCACGTCTACCACTTGTATGTCATCGAGACCAAGCGCGCCGCAGACCGTGATGTGCTTCTCGATTTCTTGAACCAGAACGGCATTGACGCAAAGTGTCATTACCCCATCGCCATTCACCAGCAGGAAGGCTATCCGTGGGGCAAACAGGCGCGCATCGCGGGCCCGATCCCCAATTCCGAACGCAATGCCGCATGCTGTATCTCTTTGCCGATGTTTCCCGAATTGACCGATGACGAAGTCGATTACGTGATTGAGAAAACCCTCGAGTGGGACCGGACTGCGGGGTGAGCCGTGAAGGACCAATACCGTGTCGTTGTGGTGGGCATGGGCAAGCGAGGCATGCACCATGCCCTGACGTTCCAAGCCAACCCGCGCTTCGACGTCGCGGGAATCTGTGACATCGATTCGTCCCGCCTGGAAGCTGCCGCCGCGAAGCTGAGCGTCCCCGTGAAAGGCACGGACGCTCGGAGCGTGGCCTCGGCGGTGCAGCCCGATGTATTCTGCTTCTGCACCCTGCCCTCCGTGCGCATGGAGATGATCCAGGTGGGTCTGGATTGCGGCGCAAAGCTCATCGCCATGGAAAAACCGGTCGCCCTGACGAGCGCCGAAGGAATGGCGATTCGAAATGCGTTACGCGCGAGCGGCGTCAAGGCTGTGGTCAGCCACCAGCACCGCTACGGCGCACACTATCAGAAAGTGAAAGAGATTGTGGAGAGCGGCGCCCTGGGAAGAGTCCACACCGTGTATGGTACGGCGACGGGGTGGATGATGCATATGCTTTCGCACCTGGTGGACTACATGCGCTGGTTCAATGGGGACCAGCCCGCCGAGTGGGTGATGGCGCAGGCTTCCGGACGCGGCAAGCTCTCCGATGCCCATCCCTCGCCCGATTACATTGCGGGATTCATCCACTTCGCAAACGGCGTCCGCGGCGTCGTAGAATGCGGAGCCGGCGCGCCGGACGTCCCTGAAGTCGACTACTGGTGGCGCAAGTGCCGCATCGGCGCTCAAGGCGCGACCGGCTTCGCCGAAGTCCTCACGGGCGGCGGGTGGCGCGCCGTCACACCCCAAGGGATCTCTTCCGGAAAAGGCTGCATGAACTACGACCTGGACATGCCGCCCTACATCCAACAGATAGCGGACTGGTTGGATGACGATACGCGTGTTCACCCATGCAATTTCGAAAGCGCCTACCAGGGTTTCGAAATCATGATGGCGATGTGCCGCTCCGTGGCGGAGCGCGGCCAGATCCCTCTCCCTCTGAGCACGCCCGCAGACGAGTTGCAGATGCTGAAATCCGTGCTGCCCGAGCGTGCGGCGCTGTTCTCTATGCCCGCCAACGCGAAAGAGTATCGCTAACGCTCCGGCGGGCGCTGCAACCTGCTTAGCTTTCCAGCTCCGAGAGACCAGCGCCCGCCGCCAGGCGGACACACATCTCCGCGGCTTCTTCCACAGCCGCCGCCACTTCGGGGGTCATGGCTCCGCCCACGGTGGTCACGTCTGCTGCCTCGATGGTGATCACCGTGGTCTCTTGCGGGATCTCGAGACCCAACCTGGCTGCGAGCTGGAGCGCCTCCGCTAAGCCGAACGCATGTTGCGTACACGGGGGCATGACCGCTAAACTGCCTGGGCGCAATATCCGTATGGTCCCCGGCGGAGCAGAGCCGCTGAGGGCCGCGTCCACCACCAGCAAGCGATCCACGCCGGTGACCTCATCCAGCAGCCGCAAGCCGCCCACTTGCGAGATCACTAAATCGCACTCCTCAGGAATACGACCTTGGAGCGCGGCGGCCACCGCCGGACCGGCGCCGTCGTCCGCCAGCAGCTCGTTGCCCAGGCACAGAATTCGCGTGGGGCGGCGGTTCACGAGTGGGTTGATTGCGCAGTTTCAAACAGGTCTGCGATTTGCAACTGCGTAGCCTGAATCCGCTCCGCCGCAACGCCCAGCAACGAGCGGCAGAACCGAAACCCCAACTCGAAATCGCGCTCGAACAAGTCGCGCAAAACCGCTCCATCAAACGCCAGCGCCCGGACACGCTTCAGCGCCCGCGCCTGGAAGTATTTCCGGCTCGCCGGCAACGCCGACGACCAACCCAGCTCTTCCCCGTCCTTTAGCGTCTGGACCCTCAGAGTGCGGCCCGGCCCGTGAATTTCGATGGCTACCGCTCCAGAGACGATCAGATAGAAAGTATCTTTGCCGTCACCTTCGCGGAAGATGACTTCACCAGCATCAAATTGCACTTCGCGCGCGATTTCAGCCAATTGCGCTAGGATTCGCTCCGGAAAGCCGGAAACGAACGGATGTGCGCGTAAGGTTTCCATCACCCCCACACTCGCCGTCATACATTTACCTCCTCTGCCGTTTTCAAAAAGCGCCGTTCCACGGTTCCGTCCCCGCAACGGCGCGTGATGCCCGTTAGTTTCTGCTGGGCGCCATAAAAGCGCACTTCTATGGGATACGCTCCGCGAAGGGCGTGGGAGGCGCACCCATAACACGGATCGTAAGCGCGGAAAGCCATCTCCACCATGTTCAGCATCTCTTCAGAAGCTTCCGGACCGCGCACCATCGCCTTCGCCGCTCGGTCGACGCTCAGTGCGATGCGCGCGCTGTTGTTCTGGGTGGCGACGATCAGATTCGCCTTCCGGATCAGTCCTTTCTCGTCAGCCTCATAGTGATGAATCAGAGTGCCGCGCGGAGCTTCCACCACGGCTATGCCTACGCCAGCGACCTTTTCGGGAAGATTTCGAATGTCGCGGCTGGTCAACTCCGGATCCGCCGCCAGTTCCTTCAGTCGCTCGGCGGCGTAAAGCATTTCAATCAGGCGCGCCCAATGGTTAGCCAGCGTATGATGGACCGGCTTGCCACCCAGGGTAGCGAAATACTCTTCATAAGCGCGCTTCGCCAGCGGCGTGGGAACGTGCCCGCAAGCATTCAAACGCGCCAGCGGGGCGACGCAATATACCCCACTCTCCGCGCCGTCGACAAATCCTTTCCAGCCTAAGGGCTTCAGGTAGCAGAACTTGACGTAACTCCACGGTTCGACATGTTCCGCTATATAGTCCAAGTATTGATCCGGAGCGAAGGTGACGTATTCGGACCCATCAGGCCGCACAACGCGCACGCGCCCGTCGTAAAAATTCAGCCCGCCATCCAGATCCACCAGCCCCATGTAATACGTTTGATGCGTATACTCCTGCGAGCAGATCAGATGCAAATACTCGGCGTTCTGAAGAACCATCTCATGGAAGGCTTGGAGACTGAACTGTGAGAATGCAACCGCCTCCGCTGCAATTTCGACAAAGCGCTCTTGTTCCTCGGGGTGAATGCGGCGCGCCACGCCTCCGGGCAAGCCGAGAACGGGATGAATCGCCTTGCCTCCGGCAATGCCGATAATCTCGCGGAGCCTACGCCGCAGCGCAATCACCTTGAGCGCCGTCTCGGCGCCCACTTTTTCGATGACGCCTAATATGTTCCGAGCGGCTTTCGGAGCTTTCGGGCCCACAATGAAATCCGGCCCGCCCAAATAATAAAAGTGCAGCGCGTGGTCCTCTATGAAAAAGGCGCTGTAGACGAGTTCACGGATTTTCCGGGCTGCCGGCGGCGGTTCAACGCCAAACAAACGGTCGAGCGCCTTCACCGCCGCCATGTGATGCGCCGTAGGACATACGCCGCAGATCCGCGAAGTGATCTGCGGCATGTCTTCGGCTGGTCGCCCCTCCACGAACTTCTCGAACCCGCGCAGCTCGGGCACTTGGAAAAACGCCCGGTCCACGGCGCCATCCGGCTTCAGAAAGACCTCGATCCTGCCGTGCCCTTCTAACCGCGTGACTGGATCAATCGTGATTCGCTGTTGAATGGTCGCCCCCATCTGAGCCTCCCCATCAGTCCCGTCTCGAAACTCCGCGCCGTCCGGCGAGAAGCGATGCCGGCAAGCTATAGCGATAGAACGTTCCGGCGGGATCTGGGATACCTTCTAGCGCTTGATCGATCGCGCTCTCCTCATTGCCTTCCGCCATAGCCGCCACCCCGGACAGCGCCTTAGCCCCAGCGTCCCGCACCCGGCTAGTTGGCCCAAAACAACCCGAGCATGGCATATTGCCTCGTATGCAAAGAGCTTCGCAACCTGCGCGCGTCGCGGGCCCCATACAAACCAAACCCTGCGCGAGAAGACACCGATCCTCCGCAGCAGCTATCTGGTGAGGACGGGAAAACTTAGGCGCCAGCAACTTTTCCGGCCGTGAATCTTTCCGCGGACACTCTTCGCATAGCGCGTGGTCGGGCGCAAGAACGCTTCCTTTCGGCGGCGTCTCTCCTTTCAAGAGCGCAGTCACGGCGTTCAGAATGATTTTTGGGGGCGGCGCGCACCCCGGCACATAGTAATCTACATCCACCACGCGGTCGAGCGGCAGAACGCGCTCGAACAGCTCCGGCAAGCCAAGCCGGCGGCCGTTATCCTGAAACGTGGGTTGCGGCAGTACGCCGTCCTGGTTGACCGTGCTCGGAGACTCCCGGTATGCGCACGACAGAATCGCCTCGCGTGAAAATAAGTTCGCCAGACCCGGGATTCCGCCCAGATGAGCGCACGCACCGAAAGCCACCAAAACAGAAGCTTTTTTCCGGAGCAGATGCGCCATCTCCTCCTGCTCGGTGGAACGGATAGCGCCATTAACGAATGCCGCCGCCAGCGAACCATCCGGCAAAGCTTCTACATCCTGCTTCTTGAAATCGAGCGCAACGGGCCAGAATACGATCTCAGCGGCCTCCACCACGCTTAGGATGTCTTCCGCCAGGTCCACCACCGCTTCTTCGCAGCCGCCGCAGGAAGCGCACCAGTAGAACGCGATTTTCGGTTTGCCGCTCATGCTTTCACCGCCTCTGCGGGCTCCGCCGGCGAATCCGCTGCGCCGCTAGCGAAAGACAACGGCCCGAGAGCCCGCACTTGTTCAACCATTTCGTTGACTACCGTTTTCAGCCGGTCCGCTTCCGAAGCCGATATCCACTCCAAACGGAAGCGCTCCGGTTCAATCCCCATCTGCTCCAGTAGGCGCTTTAGCAGCCTCACCCGGCGCAATGTCTTGTAGTTGCCCTCCTGGTAGTGACAGTCTCCGGGATGGCATCCGCCGATCAGCACGCCGTCGGCTCCGTGCGCAAACGCGTCCAGAACAAACTGGGGGTCCACACGCCCGGAGCACATGGTCCGCACCACGCGCACATTGGGCGCATATTTGATTCGTGACGTGCCCGCGAGATCTGCGGCCAGGTATGTACACCAATTGCAAAAGAACGCTACGATCTTCGGCTCGAAGCTTTCAGGCATGGGCCAACACCCCCTCGATTTCCTCGAATATCTCTCCGTCTTCGAACAAATGCTGCTGGATGGAGCCTGATGGGCAACTCGCCACACACACGCCGCAGCCCTTGCAGAGAACCTCATTGATGCTCGCCTTCTTCACGTCTTCACGGAAGCTAATCGCTCCGTACGGACAAAGCGGCATGCAGGTTTTGCATCCCGAGCAAGCTTCCTCCAGAACGTACGCCGTATCCGGCTCCATCTCAATCGTTCGCGTATCAATCAGCGCCAGCGCCTCCGCCGCCGCAGCGCCCGCTTGCGCCACCGTGTCGGGGATATCCTTGGGACCCTGGCAGCATCCCGCCAGAAATATGCCGTCGGTAAAAGTGCTCACCGGAGCAAGCTTCGGGTGACGCTCCAGGAAGAAACCTTCTTTAGCGCACGTAATGTTGAACAGCCGCCGGACTTCCGTGGCGTCCTCCTGCGCCTCCAGGCCCACAGCCAACACCACCATATCCACGGGAATCTTGCGGACCATGCCGAGCAGCGTATCCTCAGCTTGCAGGATCAGACGCCCGCTGCCATCCTCAGCGGGATACACGTCAGCCACCTTGCCCCGGATGAACAGCGTGCCTTCTTCCGCCACGCGGTTGTAGAACTCCTCGAACCCTTTGCCGGGCGCACGGATGTCGATGTAGGATTCGTAAACCTCGGCCCCGGTTTTCTCTTTGATTAAGTGCGCCAGCTTGAGCGAGTACATGCAACAGACTCGCGAGCAGTAACGGTTAGTGTTCGCATCCCGGCTGCCGATACAGTGAATGATGCCGACAGTTTTAGGTTTGCGGCCGTCCCGCAAAACCACCTCCCCGCCGGTCGGACCCGAGGCGTTTACCATGCGCTCCACCTCGAGAGCGGTGTAAACGTTCGGAAAAAGGCCGTAGCCGTAATACGGAATGCGGCGCGCGTCAAAAGTTTTGTATCCCGTCGCTAGGATCACCGTTCCCACTTCGATGGTCTCGAAGCGCTCCTTCTGCTGGAAGTCAATGGCGCCCCTTTCACCACAGGCTTCGAGGCAAGTCTTCTTGCACTTGCCCGTTTTGAACTCGATGCACGTTTCCGGGTCGATCACCACCACCTGCGGCACCGCCTGAGGGAACGGGAGGTAGATCGGTTTGCGCTTGCTCAAACCGAGATTGAACTCGTCATCCACTTTGGCTTGTTTGAACACGCAAGCTTCGATGCACTCCTGGCAGCCGATGCAGAGGTCCTCGATCACGTACCGCGGCTTGCGTCTCACCGTAATGCGGAAATTCCCCACGTAGCCGTCCACTTTCACCACTTCGGACAAGGTCCACAACGTGATGTTGGGATGCGCTTTAACCGCTGTCATCTTCGGCGTCAGAATGCACGCCGCGCAATCCAACGTGGGAAACGTTTTGTCGAACATAGCCATATGGCCGCCGATAGTAGGCTCTCGCTCGACCAGAAAAACGTGTTTGCCGGCATTGGCCAGCGTAAGCGCAGCATGAATTCCGGCAATCCCCCCACCCACCACCAAAACGTCGGGGTGGATGGGAACTTCGCGTCGCTCCAAAGGCTTATGCAACGCCACCCTTCGGACCGCCGCCCGCAGTTGATCCCGAGCGCGCGCGAGCGCCGCCTCGCGTTCCTCGTGCACCCAACTGCCGTGTTCCCGTACATTTACCATCTGCACAAAATAAGGATTGATGCCAGCCGAGGCAGCCACGAGCCGGAACGTCTTCTCGTGTAAGTGAGGCGAGCACGCCGCCACCACAATGCGGTTAAGCCCAAACTCCGAGATATCCTTGCGGATCAAGTCCTGCCCCGGGTCCGAACACATGTATTTGTAGTCCCGCGCCACTGCCACGCGGGGTAAACTCGCAGCGTATCCGGCCAGAGCGGATACGTCGATCACTCCGGCGATGTTAGTCCCGCAGTGGCAGACATAGACGCCAATGCGAACCCCGCCTCCATTTTTGCTGTTTTGATGGCTCATGGTGGTTTGCTCCTATGCCTCCGCCAAACAAGCCTCGGCCACTAGCTCCGCCAGTTCCCGGACTTGCAACCTTCCTTCCAATCCCGTAGTTTTGATCGCATCTTGAAACATCACCAGATCCTTGGGGCAACTTACAGCAAGGCAATCGACTCCCAAGGAAGCCGCCTCCCGCACTCGCGCCTCAGCCGGACGCTCTCGCACCTTAACCGTGTCTTCCATCCAGATGCGGCCTCCCCCGGCGCCGCAACAGTACGACTGCTCACGCCGCCGCGGCATTTCCTCCACTCTTGCGCCTATGGCCGTCAAAACCCGCCGCGGCGCATCATACACCCCGTTGTAGCGGCCTAGGTAGCAGGGGTCATGATAGGTCAAGGCGCCTCGGAGGGGTCGCCTTACTGAAAGCCGTCCCTCGCCCATCAGCCGTTCCAACAGTTCCGAATGGTGAAGCACTGGGCTATGCCCGTTCGTCCAGTGGTATTCATTCTTCAGCGCGTGATAGGAATGAGGATCGCTCGTGATGATCCATCGGTGCCGGGTTTTCGCAATGGCGGCTGCATTCTTTTCCATCAGAACTTCAAACAGTCCCTCTTCACCGGCCCGCCGGGCATCATTGCCTGAGTTCTGTTCCGCCTCCGCCAGCGTCCCGAAGTCCACCTTCGCCGCGTTCAACAATTTTGCCAAAGCTCGCGTCGAGGGCTGCACCCGCGGATCGAACGATGCGTAGTCCCCTACAAACCAGAGGTACTCTACGGCTTCCTTCCGCGCGTCCCGCACGGGCACGGACAGACCCTGCGTCCACTTGGTGCGCGCTCTCGCCGGGGAGCCAAACGAGTTTCCGTAGCGGTTCAACTTCGTCAAAGCGTCCTGCAAGGCTCCGTCCACCTGCCCTTCAACCACCAGCCGCCGGCGCATCTCGATGATCAGAGGGAGGTGTTCATTAAAGCACATGCAACGCTCCATGCAAGCCATGCATGTCATGCAGGACCAAAGCGCCTCCGGCGGCAACAGGGCGCCTCCATTTTCTCCGCGCACCGCTCGCTTTGTGTGTTCCATGAGGTCCTTGGGCGAAAGCGGGTATCCGGATTGGAACGCCGGACAGGAGCGGTCGCAACGCCCGCACTCGGCGCAAGCCAAACCGCTAAACAATTGCCTCCATGTAAATTCTTCTCGCCGCGCCGCCCCGTCGGACGGCGCCGGCATTCCCGTCCGTTGTAGCGCAGTGAAGAAAACGCTGAAGGGAGCTGCAAGCAAGTGCAAGTGCTTCGAATATGGCAGATAAGCCAAAAAGCCGAGCACGGTGAACATGTGGACCCACCAGGCGATTCGCTTTGCGTCCGCCGATGTGGCAAGCGCACCCGCCAAATAGGATGAGAGCACCACCGCAATCAGCACTAGGATCAACGAAGCGTCCGCTGACCGCACCAAACGCTCCGGCGTGAAGACATACCGCCGCACCGCAGCGACAGCCAGCGCCGCCAGACCCAGTACGGCGAAGATCTCGAGCCATTTTCCTATCGCAGGAATCTGCTCGGCGTAGGGCAGGGGGAGCGCAGGGAACAAACCGCGAATCAGGTTCCACCAAAACGTGGTGGCGTAACAAACGAACGACCAGAACAAAACCAAGTGCGCGAGTCCAATCCATGGCTCCCGAACGAATTTCTTTTGAAGTAGAACATGTTCGATGAAAAGGCGCAGGCGTGCGCCAGGATGGTCCCAGCGAACCTCAGGCCGGGCCGTTTTCAAAACCTTCACATACCGCCAGATGCGGGACCCAAACAACCCCAAGGAAAGCAGCGTCGCCACCCAAAGCGCAAGAAACGCCGGGACGCCGGCGATGGTTCCTGCTACCGGATCATGCATGCGTCTCCTGCCTCCGTTTCCGTACTGCCTCCGTAAGTGCAGGCAACACGTCTAGCGCGTCGCCGACGATGCCATAATGGGCTACGCGGAAAATAGGCGCTTGCGGATCGGTATTCACCGCCACTATTAGAGGGGCGTTTCGCATGCCTTCAAGGTGCTCTGGAGCGCCGCTGATGCCTACCGCCAAATACATCTTCGGCTTCACCGTGGCGCCCGACTTGCCGACCTGCCGGGAAAGCGGCAGCCAGCCTTGATCAATCACAGGCCGCGAACCACACACCGCACCGCCTAACGCCGCCGCGAGCTCTTCCGCCAGGGCGATGTTTTCCTCGCTCTGAATGCCTCGCCCGACCGCTACCAAAACCGGCTGCTCCCGGATATCGACGTCGCCGGCTTCCGGTTCTATGTAGCGTTTCAACCGGATCTGGGGCTTCTCCGGCAACTGAGGCCGGAAGTCTTCAATAAGCGAGGGAGGCGTCGTGGACTTCCCTTCTTCGGGGTTACGCGACCCCGGCCATAAGCCCGCCACCAGCGGTTCACCGCGTGGAACAACGGTCGCCTCCAGCTTGCCGCCGTAAAGCACGGCTTTGACCCGGATTTCTCCGTCCTGAATATCCATCGCCGTGCAGAAATTCACTCCAGGGGCGCGCAGCCGGGCTGCCAGGAGAGTGCCAACCCCCATGGTCAGGTTGCTTAACGGGACGAGCACAGCGCGGGGCGTGCAGATCCGGACGAGCTGGCTTAGCGCCTCGGCGTACAGATCCGGCGTCACGTCCCCCAGCGCCGGATGCTCCACGTAATGGACCTTGGCGGCGACTCCGAGTTGCTGAGCCAAATCCCGGCAACCGCTGCCGAGCAAAGCAGCTTCAAGGGATCTACCCAGCTTCCCCGCCAGTTCACGGCCCGTCGCCAACGCCTCAAACGTCGCTTCCGTCAGCGCTCCACGAAAATGCTCGGCGAATACCAAGATGTTTCCCGACATGTTGATCTCCTCCTACAGCACCCCGCGCTCCGCTAAAACGCCGCAAAGTTTTCCTGCCGCTTCCTCAGGCGCACCGCTGAGGATTTCTGCCCCTCCTGCTTCTTCAGGTTTGTTCAGCGCAAGGACCTCCGTGAGCGCGAGCCCGCCGTCCGCCATTACGGGTGCGGCGGCAGTCTCGATCCGACCCGTCTTCATCACCGCCCGGATTTTCGCTACCGGCACATAGCGCGGCGGCCTCTCGGCAGACTGCACACCCAAAACGGCGGGAAGCGGAACTTCGAACTCTCCCCGCACCCCCCCAGAGTATTCTTTGACTACCGTGGCGAATTTCGCCGCCTCATCCGCGGCGACGCCCGTAATTACCCCGAGGTAGGGCAGCCGGAGATGATGCGCCACGAGCGGCGCCATCAGCCCGTCCAGGTCATCGATCGCCTGGGCGCCGGTCAATATCAGATCCGCAGGTAGAAGATCCGGTTGGGTGCGTAATACCTCACAAACGGCTGCGGCGGCAAGGCTCGTGGTTAACGGCTGATCCAGCCCTTCGATTTTCACCACACGGTCTGCGCCTTTGGCTAGCGCGGTATACAACGCCTCATCCACGTCCGGAGCGTCGAGCGCCACCACGGTCACCTTGCCGCCCAATCGTTCCTTGAGCAAGAGAGCCTCTTCGAGCGCGTGGTCATCCGATTCGCTGAGCATCATCCGGGCGGCCTCGACGTCGAGGGCGGCTCCATTTTCCGCCACCTCCAGTTCTTCCACCACGTCCGGAACCATTTTTAAAATGACGAGTACGTTCATAACTCAATCCCCCAAGGATTCCACGAGTAGTTCAGTGACATCCCGAACGATCATCCGTTTATCGGCGCCCAGAACTTTCAGAGCGTCTTCAAAGCGGGAAACTTCATACGGGCAGGAAATGGCGAGCACATCGGCGCCCGTGGCCAAGGCTTCCTTCACACGGCGCTCCGAGAGCCGCTCATAACCCTTTGACTTATAGTAAGTATCCAGCCACATCCCGCCGCCCCCACCGCCGCAACAGATCGAGTTGCCACGGTTGTGCGTCATCTCCACCCGCCTGATGCCCGGAATGGCGTCAAGCAGTGCGCGCGGTTGGTCGAAGAATTCGTTTTGACGTCCCAGACAGCAGGAATCATGATAGGTGACGCGGTAGTTGAGCTTGCGGGTCAACAGGCGTTTCAACGAGTCGAGGTGCAAGGCAAGAAATGGGGCTACGTGGTGCAGTTCCCATCGAAAGCCTAGGCTCCTGTACCGGTTCAGGAACGCGTTGTGGGCGTGCGGGCAAGAGGTCACCACGCGGCGGAACTGATACTTCCCAAAAACCGCCATGTTGTAGTCCATCAAGGTCTCGTAGAGTCCAGGCTCCCATGTGAGACGTCCACACTCGCCGGCGCACTTTTCTTCGTTGCCCAGGATGGCGAAATCAATGCCAAGAGCGTGAAAGAGCCGGGCGGTCGCGCGCGAGCAGTCTTGCCCACGCGGGTAATATGAGGTGTAACACTCCACAAACCACAGCACGTCGGCAGGACGCGGGTCTTCTGCAAAAATACGGACGGGGACAGGACAGGTCTTGACCCAAGCAGCGCGCTTGCGTGAGGATTCCCCCATCGGGTTACCGTAACGCAAGGTGTTTTGTAAGGCGCGCTGCAACTCCGCCGGCAAATCCGGCTGGTGCACGAGCACCTGTTCCTTGGCTAGGGGCAAGATTGTGTCGGTTAGCCTTATGTCCCGGGGGCACTTGTACATGCACGTGTAGCAGGCCACGCATGCCAGTAGGCTATCGCTCAAAAACACCTTCTCCACCATGCCGGCGCGGAGCATGGCGATAATGCGCCGGGGCGGATAATCCATTACGTCGCCGTACGGACAGGCCCCTACGCAAACTCCGCATTGCAGACAGCTCATCACCCGCCGTCCCTCCTCCGTTTGCATGAGGCTGCTGATGCTAAGATCGGTCATGCCGGGAAGCAGGCACGTGGCCATGAAATCCCCCTTGGATTGGAATCGTCGCCCGAGCTAGCAGCGGCCTGCTAAAACCGGGCGGGTTAGTGCGAACGGCGCGCCAAGCTCTGAGTATGAAGACAGTTCCGCCGGCCTAAGCCGCGGATAATACAACGCTCACGGAAATAAGCGCCGCACTCGAGGCATACTTCCCCCACGGCGCTGATGCGGTGGTTCAGCGCAAGAGCGAGACGGTCCAGCAGTTCCGTGGCGCGCCGCAGTTCATTCGGCGTAAACTCGCGCACCACATCCTTGATGGACGCCTCTTGAGCGGACCGGTATTGATCGAAAAGCCGCCTGCCTGACTGGGTCAGCCATAAGGTCGCACTGCGGCGGTCACGCAGTTTCGGGCGGCGGACAACCAGCTTCCGCTGCACCAAACGCTCTACGGCTTGACCCGCTGCGGAAACGCTCACTCGCAATAACGCCGCCAGTTCATGGATGGTCAGACCCGGACTGGCGTTCACGTATTGCAAGATGCGAGCTTGAGAAACCGTAAGGTCTCGCTTCGGAACCGCTTGGAGCGGCTGCTCCTCACAAACGGTGAACAGAAATGATGAGAACATACGGGCGCTGCCTAGCAGGTCACGAGCAAGCTCGACCGATGGAACGCCCGCCATATCCCTTTATTCGCTCGTCTGAAAATGGTAAATCACCTATACTTTAAACCTGCTTCAGCATCGGGTCAAGGAAAATCTGAGAGTTTCAGAGCTGGTTGTCTCTAAGGAATCAGGATCTTAAGGTGCATATATCGTTAATGGACAGAAGCCCATCGACGCGCGCCCCAAAACGTCTGGCGGCTTTTCCTAAGTAGCGCACCTACCCCGGCTCGGGTGGTTTACACTAAAGGCAGAAAGGAGCCTGAGGCGCCGCTTCGGGGACTCAGCGCTTATAGGGTGTCACATGAGACAACTGAATTTTCTGAGGATGCAAGTTGCGCTTGCTTTCTTTACGCTGGCAGCTATCCCGCTTGCCGCTCAAGAGGTAACCGGCACCATTACGGGGGTCGTAACCGACCCTTCTGGCGCCTCCATAGCCAATGCCAAAGTGACCATCACTTCAACCACTCGTGCACAAGTGGTGCGGTCGCTAGTTACGAACTCGGAAGGCTTGTACTCCGCGACGCTACTGCCGGTGGGCACGTACCAAGTCTCTGTTGAGGCCGGCGGCTTCAAAAAAGCTACACGTTCCGGCATCGAGCTGAGCGCTAACCAGAAATACACCGCCGATTTCCAGCTCGAAGTCGGAGAACTAACCCAAGAAGTATCGGTGGAAGCCTCAGCAGCGCAAGTGGAACTCCAAACTGCTCAGCAGTCCGGCTTGATTTCTGGCACACAGGTCCGCGAGCTCGCCCTAAATAACCGCCACTTCGCTCAACTGGTAGCCTTACAGCCCGGGGTCTCCTCGAACCTCTCCGATCAAATTTATGTAGGCTCCACCAATCCCACGGGTGGTTCCAACATCGTTGCTGTCTCCGTGAACGGAACCCGACAAAGCCAGAATAACTGGACTGTGGATGGCGCCGACAACGTAGACCGGGGGTCCAACATTACCATCCAGCAGTACCCGAGCATCGACGCTATTGAGGAAATCAAGATCGTGCGTACGCCGTATTCGGCCGAATTCGGCCGCGCCGCTGGAGCTCAGGTGAGCGTCATCACCAAGAGCGGCACGAACGATTTTCACGGCACAGCCTATGAGTTTTTGCGCAACGACAAGCTGAACGCAAACAATTACTTCAACAACGCCAACCAAGTGAGACGCCCTCCCCTGCGCTATAACGATTTCGGTTACACGATTGGGGGGCCGGTCTTGATTCCCAAACTTTACAACGGTCGTAGCCGGACGTTCTTCTTTTTCTCTGAAGAATTTCGGAGAGTGATCAACTACAACGCGCAAAACGTCCAAGTTCCCACAGCCGCCGAAAAGCAAGGCGTTTTTGCCAATCCAGTCTGCGTAGGCTTTTCGGCCGACGGAGCCACTTGCACCGAAACAAGCACCCGAATTTCCAACATCAACCCGGTGGCTCAAGCCTACATCCGGGATATTTACTCCAAGATCCCGGACCCGACTACCGGCAACAACCTTTTTGTGCCGCTGAGAGGCATCTTCAACGCGCGCCAGGAGATCCTGCGCGTAGATCACACCTTCGGCCAGAAGCTTGCGTTAAGCGGGCGGTTCCTCCATGACTCCATCCCCACCACGGAGCCCGGCGGCTTGTTCACAAACAATTTCCTGCCGGGGGTAGCCACCACAAATACCAACTCTCCGGGACGCAGCTTGGTTCTCCGCGGCGCCAGCACGCTGTCTTCTACGTTTTTTAATGAAGCCGGCTGGGCGTGGAGCCGGGGAGGGATCTTCTCGCATCCGGTTGGCCTCATGGCGCGCGCCAACTCACCCAATGTCAACCCGCCGCTCGTTTATCCGGGGAATCCCGAGCGTATCCCAACCATCGTGTTCACGGGAGGCTTGGCTAGCCTTTCGAGTTTCGGGCCTTACGATAATTTCAGTTACAATCACGCGCTCTTTGATAACGCGACGAAAGTCATTGGCCGCCATACGATGAAATTTGGCGCGCAAGTCAATCTTTACCGGAAACACGAGAATCAACTAGCAGACAACTCTGGCGCCTTCAACTTCGCCAACACGCCCCGCCCGGCCGCAAACGTCACGCTACAACAGGCGTGGGCGAACTTCCTGCTCGGCAGGGCAGCGAGTTTTAGCCAGACGTCACAAGACCTAACCGCGGATTTGCGCACGAGAAGCTTCGAGGGGTACATTAATGATGATTTTAGGCTCAAACCAAACCTAACCATAAATATTGGCCTGCGGTACTCGAATTTTCGACAAGCCAAGGACGCCAACAAGCTGCTCACCAATTTTGATCCCTTGTTGTTCGATTTGAGTAAGGCGTTCCAGATCGACCCGGCCACCGGGAACCGCATCGCGGGCACAGGCGATCCATTTAATGGGATCATCCAAGGCGGTATCCGTTCACCTTATGGCGACAAGGTCGCACGCGAAAACAACCACGACTTTGCTCCGCGGTTCGGCTTTGCCTGGGATCCTTTCCGCACAGGCAAAATGTCTGTGAGAGGCGGTTACGGTTTATTCCACGACATCCCGCTGGTGGGCTCCCTGGAACAGAATATCGGCGCGAACCCAACCACCTCGTTCTCCAGCATCTCTATAGCAAACACCCGGCTTGATAATCCTTCTGCCGGCTCGCCGGTGGTAAGCCTTGCCCCGGTGTCCCCGCGCGGATGGGACCCCCAGTACGCTACGCCGTACGTGCAGCAGTGGAGCCTCGAAATCCAGCGGCAGCTCCTCAAGGATGCCTTGTTCTCAATCGGTTATGTTGGGACGAAGGGCACTCATCTAATCGGGATTGTCGACATCAACCAGGTCCGGCCCGGCCTTGCCGCAGCCGCAGGGCTCAATCCCCCTAACGGTTATATCACCGCCGCCATCCGTCCGCGCTTGAACATCTTGCGCCCCTATCGAGGGTACAACGCGGTGAATATGATCCTTTCTCAGTTCAACTCCAATTACCACGGCTTGCAGATGGCCATGAACAAACGCTTCGGCAAAGCAGGCGTGGCGAATGTTGCCTACACTTGGTCGAAGAACTTGACCGACAACGGCAGTGATCGATCTAACGCTCCACAAAACTCCTACGATTGGAAAGCGGACTACGGCTTAGCGCCGCTAGACCGCCGGCATATTTTTACGGCGTCCTACGTCTACCCGCTTCCATTCTTCGGGAATGCCCGCGGAGCGCTCAAATACGCCCTGTCAGGTTGGGAGCTGTCTGGAATCGTGACTGCCAACACTGGCCTTCCAGCCACCGTGACCTCCTCATTAGGCAATGATCCGGGAGGTCTCGGAAGTGTAAACAATGCAGCATCCGCCGCCGGAGGACGGCCGGACGCCATTGGCGACCCGAATTCCGGCGAGGGTATTCGAACGCTGAATAAGTGGTTCAACACAGCGGCATTCGCCGAAGTGCCTATCGGTCAATACCGCCCAGGCAATGCAGGACGCGGTATTATTCGCACGCCGAACCTCGCCCGGTGGGATTTCTCGCTGTTCAAGCAGATGCCGTTGCATGAACGCTTTAAGCTTCAGTTGCGCGGCGAAGCCTTCAACGTGTTGAACCACACGAACCTCAATGCTCCGAACACGGCGTTTGGGAACGTGAATTTCGGCCGCATTTTAAGCGCCAGAGATCCGCGGCAGATCCAGATTGCAGCGAAGCTGGTCTTTTAGCCGGCGGCTTCCGGAGGAAGAACCGTAGCGATGCGGGGGAGGTTGCGCCTCTGTTTTTCAATGGGATAGAGTGGGTTTGACACTCCCCGGCGCGGGTCTTTATACTAGGGAGTTGGGGAGTTCCCTGAGTCTGTGCACGGGTTGCGCTTGGGAGCGGGTCCTCTGCCCGGCGCTTCTGAACTACCGAGAATATGCCAAAAAGAACCTATCAACCGAACAATCGTAGACGGGCGAAGACCCACGGGTTCCGAGCACGCATGAAGAGTAAGGATGGGCGGGCCGTTCTTGCTCGCCGGAGAGCCAAGGGCCGCCACAAGCTCACGGTCAGTGACGAAAGAGCCGTTCGTTACGCCAAGCTCTAGCAGCTCTAACGGTTTTCGCTTCCCGAAGAGCGCCCGGATTCTCCGATCCGCCGATTTTAAAAATGTGTATGAACATGGTTTCCGGGTGCCGGGTCGTTACTTGGTGGCGTTCTGCCTCGCCCGGGAGGAACGAGACGGTCCGAAAATCGGGTTCACCGCCCCCCGTTCGCTGGGAAAATCCGTGGTGCGAAATCGAATCAAACGCCGTGTGCGCGAGTGTGTGCGGCTCCAACTCCCAAAGCTGGGAGCCCAATGGGCGGTGGTGTTTAATCCCCGGCGCGCTGCATATGCGGCGCCGTTTCAGGAACTTTTCGAGGATGTGGCCAAAGTCTTCCGCCGATGCAGCGAGCTCTCTTAATCATTTTGAGCTTTTACAAGCGATGGATCTCGCCGCTGCTGCCTTCCGCCTGTCGGTTTCAACCGACCTGCTCCGAATATATGATGGAGGCGGTACGGCGTTACGGCGCATGGCGCGGGGCGTGGATGGGAGTCAAACGCTTAGCTCGCTGCCACCCGTTTCACCCGGGGGGATACGACCCGGTGCGATGAGTAGAATGACATTCTGGTTGGAAAATCATGGGTGATTCGCCGAACAATCCGCCGGTTCAGCCTCCCGGCGGCGCTAAAGAGCTCTCCATGGAGATGCGCCTGCTCATCGCTTTCCTACTGATGGGCTTGGTGCTCTTTCTCACGCCGTACATCTACAAGCCTGCGGCCCCTCCGCCGAAAGCTTCAGCGGCGGCGGACAAGAAGAGCGATCAAAAACCTGCTACGTCCCAGCCGGCGCAGCCTGCTGCGACGAAGCCCGCGGCAGTGCAACCCGCAGGCCCCCCGCCGGGTCAAATCGCCGCAGAGAAGGAAGAAGCGGTTACGATCGAAACCGCCCTCTATCGCATTGTGTTCTCCAACCGCGGCGCCGTGGTGAAAAGCTGGACATTCAAAGAAAAGCGGTATGTAGACAACAAGGGCCAACCCTTACAGGTCGTTAACCAAGCGGCTTTAGCAAAAGTTCCGGCGCCTTTCTCCCTCGATTTCCGAGGCGAGAAACCAGCCACGGACGTCAACCAGGCTCTTTACGTGGTTAGGAAGGCATCCGATGGCATGGGGGTGGAGTTCGAGTTTTCGGATGGAAGAACTTTGGTCCGGAAATCCTTCCAGTTCTCCGAGAAGAGCTACCTATCCAAGGTGACTTCCGAAGTGCTTCAGGGTGGGGTACGCCTTCCCCATTTACTGGTGTGGCGCGGCGGTTTTGGAGATCCGACTGTCGAGAATCCGGCCGCTGCTCAACATTCCGTGCATTTCGATCTTTCGGCTAACAAGCTGGTCGTGAATGAAGCCAAGGTCGCCAAAGAAGGTCCTGCCCCCGCCACAGGCAACTTCTCCTTCGCAGGGCTGGAAGATCATTATTTCGCCGCGGTCTTTCTTCCGGTCTCGAACGTCACCGCCGTCGAAACCGTGACCTACAGCGATCCAGTGCCCGTTCCAGCCACAGGCAAAGAAGAGCCCCATGTGGGCGCCGGCGTGGGCATGGGCGGGCAAAACGTTTTCTCCCTCTTCGTGGGTCCCAAGGATATCGGTTTACTGGAGAAGATCGACCCGAAGCTCACCGGGCTCATCGACTGGGGGTGGTTCTGGTTCCTCGCCAAACCGCTGTTTGCGTCGTTGCGTTGGGTTTATGACCATGTGGTTCACAACTATGGGTGGGCCATCATCATCGTGACAGTGGTGATCAACATGCTCACCTTGCCCCTGCGGCTGTCGAGCATGAAGTCGATGAAAAAGATGGCCGCCATCCAGCCTCAGATTGCCGCCATCAATGAGAAATATAAGGGCATTGGCATGCGGGATCCGCGCCGCCAGCAACAAAACCAGGAGATCATGGACCTGTACAAGAAGCACGGCGTCAACCCGGCGGGCGGATGCGTGCCTATGCTCCTTCAGATCCCCTTCTTCTTCGCATTCTATAAGGTGCTGACGGTGGCTATTGAACTCCGGGGAGCATCCTGGCTTTGGGTGACGGATCTCTCGCTGCCGGAACATCTGCCTATCCGGGTTTTGCCTGTGACCATGATTGTGACCCAGTTCATCTTGCAGAAAATGACGCCGAGCACTTCAGCCGACCCCGCACAACAACGGATGATGCTTTTCATGCCGCTCATGCTGGGCTTCTTTTTCTACGGAGTTTCGAGCGGCTTGGTTCTTTACTGGTTGACTGGGAACGTCATTGGCATCATCCAGCAACTCGTGTTCAACCGCATGAACTTCGGCGCCGCGGCGCCTGTGGCGCCCACGCCGGCCGCAGCGGGGTCGTCCCGCAAGAGAGGATCGAGGAAATAGCCCGTGAGCGCGAAAAAATACACCGTCGCCACACATGGCGAAAAACTTTCCCGGTTCCTGGATGCCGTCCGGAATTATGGAGGATTCCGGTTTCAATACGAAATTACGGATGAGGCTGCGCCGCATGCGGATTTCGAAAATCCGGATCTCATGGTTCGTTTCACGGGTCCGGATGTGGATCTCTTGCTTGCGAACAAAGCCGAGCTTCTACTGGCGCTCGAGCAGCTCGCAACCGAGATCTTGCGCATGGGCGCCGACGAACATGCCCTGCTTTGCTTCGACGCTCATGATTACAGGGTGATGCGTGTCGAGGAACTCCGCCTCAGCGCGTTAACCGCCGCCGAAAGGGTGAAGAAGACCAAGCTGCCCTTTCAGTTTAGTCCTATGAACAGCCGCGAACGCCGCATCATTCACCTTGCCCTCCGCAATGAGCCCGCAGTGCGGAGCGAGAGCGCAGGGCTGGCGCCCAATCGGTGTGTAGTCATTTATCCTGCGGATATGCCCGCGGGATCCGCGAACCAGAAGCCGCAACCGTTTCTGCGGCGGCGCCGTTAAAGCGTGTGAGCCGTGCGCCTGCGCGATACTATCGTCGCCATTTCCACGCCGCCGGGACGAAGCGGGTTGGGAATAGTGCGGCTTTCAGGGCCGCAAGCGCGTTCCGTCGCCGAAGCCATCTTGCGCTTCCCGAAGCCTCCAACCTGGAAGCCGTGGCATGCGGGCATGGCCGAGCTGGTTGACGAAGCCGGGAATACAGTCGACCAGGTGGTGGTTACCTTCTTCGCCGCTCCGCGCTCCTACACCGCCGAGGATGTTGTGGAGATTTCCTGCCACGGCGCTCCTGTGGTCTTGCGGCACTGCGTAGCGCGAGCCTGCCAGACGGGCGCGCGCCCCGCCGAGCCTGGCGAGTTCACGCTCCGCGCCTACCTGAACGGGCGCATCGACCTCCCACAAGCAGAGGCGATTCGGGATTTGATTGAGGCTACCACGCTCTATCAGGCGCGCATCGCCGCTCAGCAAGCGGGCGGGTCGGTTTCCCGCCGCATCGCTCCTCTCAAGGACCGCTTGGTGGAGTTGATCTCGCTGCTGGAAGCAGGCATCGATTTCGCCGAAGACGACGTCGAAGTGCTTCCAGAGCAAGAGATTTTGAGGCGTATTGACGAGATTCTGCCCGGCGTTGAGCGTCTGATCGCGAGTTTCGCCTACGGAAAGCTGGTCCATGATGGTCTTTCGCTCGCTATTGTGGGACGGCCCAACGTGGGCAAGAGCAGCCTCTTCAACCGCCTGTTGGAGCGGGACCGCGCCATCGTCACAGACATTCCCGGCACGACACGCGACCTAATCTCTGAAACCGCCGTTATGGAAGGGATCCCGGTGCGGTTTCTAGATACAGCCGGGATTCGAGTGAGCCGGGATTTGGTGGAGACGCTCGGCGTCGAGCGCAGCTATCAAGCTATGGCCGAAGCCGACCTCACATTGGTTGTTATCGACCTTTCTCAACCGCTAACCGAGGATGACACGGCGTTGATCCGCCGGGCCAAAGAGACCGGCCTTGTAATCGTAGTCGGCAACAAGTGCGACCTTCCTCGCCAGGCTGAAACAGACGAGGCGCTGCCCGTTTCCGCCCTTACTGGCCAGGGGGTGGACACGCTGCGGTCGCGCATCTTGGAAGCCGTTTGCGGGAGTCGGCAACTGACTCCAGAAGAAGGATTCATCACGAGCCTACGGCACGAGCAATTGCTCCAAGAGAGCCGGGAAGCGCTCGAGAAGGCCCGGTCCGCCGCAAGCGCCGGCATCCCACACGAAATGTTGTTGCTCGACCTGTACGCCGCTTTGCAGCCGCTGGATGCGATCACCGGCGCAACCACCGCCGATGACATTCTGAACCGTATTTTTTCAACGTTTTGCATTGGCAAGTAGCCCGCAACGGCCGCCTTCAAGCCGCGCACCATGCAGACGGAGCGGCAAGGCTCGCGCCGGCGCCGCACAGAGCGGCTCGAAGCCGCACGACTTCCCCTACCACAAAGACCGCCGGAGCCGTCACTTTGACAGCTCCGGCTGCTACTTCTTGCAAGGTAGCCGTTACGACCCGCTCCAATGTAGTGGTGGCGTTTTCGATGAACGCCACCGGCTGTGAAGGTTCGCGCCCGGCTTCAATCAGAGACGCCGCGATGGAAACGCGGTGCTTCACGCCCATGAGAATCACCAACGTATCCACAGCAGCGTATCTTTCCCAGTTTTGGCGGCGCCCATTCCCACAGTGACCGGCTACGACCGCAAAACTTGCCGCGACCCCGCGGTACGTCAACGGAATGCCGGCCAGTTCCGGCGCCGCAATCGCGGAGCTGACGCCGGGGACCACTTCGACTTCGATTCCATTCGCCCGCAAGAACCCCCACTCTTCCCCCCCGCGGCCGAATACGAATGGGTCGCCTCCCTTAAGGCGGACCACTCGTTTGCCGAGATGCGCGTAATGAAGCAGTAACCGCAAAATCCGCTCCTGCGCGCACTGTTGTTGCCCTTCGTGCTTGCCCACGTAAATTTTGCGCGCGGACCGGGGTATCAATTCCAGAACCGCCTCTCCGCACAGCCGATCGTACAGAACGACCTCCGCGGTTCTGAGCACACGTATGGCTTTACGCGTCAACAATTCCGGATCCCCGGGCCCTGATCCCACCATGAAAACTTTGCTCATAAAGCATCCTCCTGGAGAACCGACGCCACCAGCGAGGATCGACGAAACGGACAGAACGCCGGGCGGGTCATAGCTTCTCGCTCACCGTATGAATGCCGCATTCCAATTTCCGCCCTCCCCAGCGCCCCGAGCGCGGGTTCCCCGCGTCAGTGGGAACGCCAGTACAGGGCGCACAGCCAATGCTCGTATAGCCCTGCGCATAGAGCGGGAGTGCGGCAATCTCGTGAACAGCTAGATAGCTCCATACCTCGTTCCATTTCCACGCCGCCAGGGGATTCAGCTTCCAGACTGTCTTGCCGGAAGGCAATACGTGTCTTTCGACGGGCTGCAACTGGGCCCGCGTTGGGGACTGTTCACGCCTGAGACCTGTAATCCAGATATCGTACGACTCTAGAGCTTTCATCAGCGGCTCCACCTTACGCAGGGCGCAGCAGCGCCCGGGATCGGTCTCGTGCAGGCGTCCGAACGCAGCCTCTTGTTCAGGGACACTAGCAGAAGGCCTGATATTCACCAGATTCAGGTTCCAACTTTTGGCCAAGCGGTCACGGTAGGTCAAAGTCTCGGGAAAGTGATAGCCTGTGTCCAAAAACAGAACGGGAATGGACGGTCTGTAGCGGAGCGCCATATGCACAACCGCTACGTCTTCCGCTTGAAAACTACATGTGACGCATGCAGGACGGTCGGTCAGTTCCAGCACGCGGCGCAACAGCAGGTCGCCGTCTAAGGTTTGGAAAGGTTCCATCACATCGTCTAAGCGCATATCGCTCTCTTCCTCGCTAACCAGCGCAAGCATGCGTTTTCGAGCGCGCGCAGGCTGCCCGGCGCGAATCCAATCTAGAACATCTGAATCCACAAGCTTGTACCACAGCCGCTTCCGGCGACTGCAAGCAGGAATACGGTGGATGATTTGACGTCGCAATTCGCCGAGTAACGCCGTGAGTTGGCCAAACTCTGGCCCGATCTCTCGCTCCAGTCTTTGTTTCAAGCGAACTCCCAACGCCGGGCAGCGCCCATTCGTGGAAATCGCGATTTGAAGGTCGCCACGTCGAACCACGGCGCCGAAGGTAAACCCGCAATGCGCAGGGTCGTCCACAGCGTTGAATAAAACGTTTGCACGCTGCGCTTCTTCCCACATCGCTTGGTTACGGAAACGCTCTTGATAAGTACTTATGGCCAAGAAATACCCAGCCAGATCGCCGGGTTGGTAGTCCCGCCGGACCCAGTGAATGCGCCCAGCGACCGCCATTTCCCGCAGTTCCGCCGTGGCTCCAGACGCGAGCAGGGTGACCTCCGCGCCAGCCTCCACCAGTCCCTGCACCCGCGCAACAGCGCTCCAGCCCGCCCCAGCTACAAGGCATTTCCGCCGGCGGACATCCAGGAATACGGGGTATCTCCAGCTCATGAGGCGTCCTCATTTAGGCGATGGAGCGCTTCCCGCACGGGTATAGGCGTGGCGGCGCGCAAGCTCAAGCCAAAACGTTCTCGTGGGTCGTCCGACAAAAGCTTGGCTGTGATCTCCACACCCAGCCGCTCACGGAAAAAACCTTTCGCCACCGGTCCGACCACTTCGAGCGTGGCCGCCGTATTGGGAGCTAGCAGGCGGTCGTTGATGATTAGGTCGATGGCTCCGGCGTCGAATGCCAGTTTGCCGACAAACTCGGGTTCGGCTTCGAACCGCGCGGCCGCCCGCAAGGCGGACGCATAAGCTTGGCGGAGTTGCTTCGGAAGATCCACGCCTAGGGGAGCTTTCCGGCTATACTGCAACCCTAGTCTGCCATTTGAGACATCAAGGCTGTAGTCGGCCTCGTGCCCGACCAGAATCACACCCGGTCCGTCCACAACATGCAAGTAATCGACCACATCGATCAGCAATTCAGGGCGCACGTCTTCCTGAATCCAGCGGTGGAAAAGCGCCACAGCGGCAGACAAATCTACCTCTCCGTGCTGCATGGTCAGGATTTTGAGGGTGCAGTGCTCGATCCGGCTGTCGTTCATATTTGTCCACCTATGCCGAAGCGGCGGCTTGCATTCTCGCATGGCAGCTATGGCAAGCCTCCAGAAAAAGTTGCGCTTCCTCGATAAGCCGCCGCACGCGGTCCGCGCTTTTCGGTTCATCTACTTCGGCGTGCGCTTGAAACAAATACTGGCCGAATTTTCCCTGGGCAAACGGATCCCAAAATAACTTTGTGTCATAAAACCGGGAGCGGAACGCTTCTGCCAGGGCCGCCGCGTTTTCGCGTTCCACAGTTACGCCGATCTGCTCCAGTAAAGCGGCAGCGCCGCCCAGCATAGCTAGGTACGCCGTCCGCGCCGCCGCATCCACCTCACCCCGCTCCAACTGAAGCTGCGCTTCAAAGGCCTCTCGGTCGCAAGCCGCCATACGGAACTCAAAGCGGGAAACCAGCAACCCCGCTCCTTCTCCGGTGCTCCGGTCCCCTAGCGTGAACTCGCGCGGGTCTCCCCAATCGGAAAAGAGAGAGGGCTCCACCGCATAGTCCGGAATGTCGGTCAAATCTTCGATCATGCGCTTACACTCAGCCTTGCCGATACGCGTGATGAAAGACTCAAAGGTTTCCCCCTCGTTACGCTCGCGCGCGTACCTGGCAACAAATCTCTCGACTACCCTGGGAATACGCTTGGCGGGCACGGCTCCTATCGCCAGCCCATAAGCGCCCCCATTGCCCCGCCATCGCCCGCCGATGAGAACTTGAAAATGGGGCGCCGCGTAAGAGCCCTTGCTGCGGCTCACTCCATAGAAGCCCAGATCGGCTAAATGATGGTGGCCACACGAGTTAAAGCAACCGCTGACTTTGATATGGAGGTTGCGCACCGCCTGGTCCGCGCAGTAGTTGTACGCAGCGATCTGTCGCCGGAGTTCAGCCGCCAGTCCGCGTGAGGAGGAAATGCCAAGCTTGCAGGTGTCCGTACCCGGACAAGCAACAATATCGGTGATCGTACCTGCGCCCGCCTCGCCTAGGCCCACGGCCTTCAGCTCGTCATACACCGCTTCCAGATCCGCCTCCTTCACCCAGCGCATTACGAGGTTTTGTTCCATGGTAGTGCGCAGAGTCTCCCGGCTGTACCGGCGCGCCATGTCCGCTAGTTTGCGGAGTTGCGCTGCCGTGATATCGCCCAGAGGCAACGCCACCGTGACGGCAGCGTAACCTTTCTGGCGCTGCGCGTAAACGTTGGTTCGACTCCACGCTTCGAAACCTTCGGAAAACCGGCGCCTGACCTCGGTAAGCGGGCATGTTTCTGGCGGGTTGTCGCCCTCTCTAGGGATCTCTCCTAGGAAGGCTGTCCACCGCGGATCTGGCGTCAAAATGGCGCGCTCCTCAGCCACTAGCCGGCCGAATGCGTCTATCCCCAACTTGGTGACGAGAAATTTCAATCGAGCCGTATTCCGGTTTTTCTTTTCGCCGTGTCGCGCGAAAACGCGACAGATCGCCTGCGCCACAGGGAGCAGTTCCTCCTCAGGGATGAACTCGGAAAAACACTTCGCTTGCTGCGGGACAGTCCCCAGCCCTCCGCCTACCAGCACCTCAAAACCACGCTTCGTCCTGCCAGCCTCTTGGCGCACCACGGCTATGAAACCGATGTCATGCATGTGAGCCAGGGCGCAGGCGGCATCGCGGCAACCCGAAAACGAAATTTTGAACTTCCGGCCGAACTCTTGCGTGTCCGGATGGCCAAGTAGAAAATAAGCCAGCGCTTTTGCGTAAGGCGTGACGTCAAAGGCTTCCGTCCGACATACCCCAGCCAGGGGACAACCCGTCACATTGCGCACCGTATTCCCACAGGCTTCCCGCGTGGTGATGCCCACCGCCGCCAGTCTCCGCATCAGCGCGGGCGTGTTTTCCAGGTGAACGAAGTGTAGCTGAAAATCCTGCCGTGTCGTGACGTGGGCTACGCCGGTAGAGTACTCTTCAGCTAGTTCCGCAATCACTTCGAGCTGTTCAGGCGTGATGCCGCCGAAGGGAATCTTGATGCGCTGCATGCCCGGCGCATCCCAAATCGTATGCGGTCCTTTAGTCAATGCACCATTCGGATAGGCTAGCTGACGGATCCGCTTGCCATCGTGTCGCTGTCCGTTGTCATAGCGTTGGCCGTACACTCCGCGGCGCAGACGAGTCTCCCCAAATACACGCTCATCAATCTTTCCTTGCTTCCGCAAGACGATTTCGGTCTCGAAAACATCGATTTCACGAGCAAGATGCGGCGGCATCCGCCCGCTAAGCACATCTTTCCAGAGCGCATTACTGGCTTTCATGTTGGTTATATCCCCTCCCCTAAATCGAAACGCTCCCGGCGTAAAACCCCAAGCTGTTCTAGCCTCTGCATGACGAGGCGCGCGGCCGCCCCGTCGTCCTCCGGCAGTTCCGTGGCGGCAGGCGCTAGAAATCGGTCCGCCCCTGCGTAGGCCAGCGCTCGCTCTCTTTCCCGCTCGGAGGACGGATCCGCACAGCAGATCACGATCAAGCCGGCGGCGTGCAATACCTCCGCCAGCTCCGGAAGTATGCCGCTTTCTTCGCGGTCGGCCAGTACTTGTACGGCGCAACCACGGTGAAACAAAAGCCGCTCTAAACGATAGGCCAGCTCCCGCCGCCCTGAGAGCCAAACAGTGGCGGGGAAATGCCCGTAGCGGGAAAAACGCTCCGCGGGCGTCACCCGGCTCTCTTCAAACTCGATTTCCAGCAGCGCGCGCCGTGCTTGTTCGGCTACCTCAGGTTGATATTCCGGAGCGACAATCATTCCCGCCCCCACGGTTTCATTGGTCATGGGATGGATCAGAATGAATGCGCCAGTGCCGCGGTTCTCTGCGTATGCATCGAAAAAAACCGGCCTGTGGGTTTCCATTTGAACCCGGCCCACGTCGTTGAGTTCCAAGCGGACACACGGTTCTCGGCGAAGGCTTCCCATCTCCACACGGTGATCAATGGCGCAGACCGTAACACGGACAGTCTGCGTCGTGTGCTTGAGAAGGTACTCCTGAGCAGGGTGCAGCGGCAGGTCCGCCATCCAAACCACATCCGCCACAAAACGGCGCTGCACGTGCGGAACGCGATGCGGATCGACGATCATGTCACCCCGGCTGATGTCGAGCTCATCCTCGAGCCGCAGCGTTACACTGAGCGGGTGAAACGCGCATTCTCTTTCGCCCTCAAACGTAACGATCGATTTCACACGCGTGACTCGTCCTGCCGGCAACACCAGGACCGCATCCCCCCGGCGGACCACGCCCGACGCCACCTGACCGGCATAGCCTCGAAAACCCAAGTGCGGGCGGTTTACATACTGTACCGGAAACCGGAAAGGGAGCTCCCAGGCGCGCTCTCTCGGCGGAACTTGTTCCAAGTACTCAAGCAGAACCGGCCCCCTATACCAGGGCGTAGCCAGGCTGCGCCGCGCCACATTGTCGCCCTCCAAGGCGCTCACTGGGATAAACACGGCGCCCGTTATCCCAAGGCGCTCCAGAAGCGCCGAATATTCCGTACGCACCGCTTCAAAAGCCGCTTCGCTGTACCCAACCAGGTCCATCTTGTTAACCGCGACCGCGATGTGTCGGATCCCCAGCAGCGCCGCGATGCTGGCATGCCGGAGAGACTGCGGAAGGACGCCGTTTCGCACGTCAATTAAGATCACGGCGGCATCTGCCGTGGAAGCGCCAGTAGCCATGTTTCGCGTGTATTGCTGGTGCCCTGGAGTATCCGCAATCAAGAACTTGCGCCTGGGCGTGGCAAAGTGCCGGTAAGCCACATCGATCGTGATGCCTTGCTCTCGCTCCGCGCGTAAGCCGTCGGTGAGGAGGGAGAAATCCAGTGGGCCTGTAGAGCGGTTGAGCCGGTTGCTCCGCAGCGCTTCCAACTGATCCTCATAAAGCGCGCTGGCGTCGTAGAGTAGGCGCCCGATCAGCGTGGACTTTCCGTCGTCCACACTCCCTGCGGTCACCAGTCGCAATATGTCCTGCCGCTCGCTCCGCGCCAGAAACTCTTCGATCGTGAGCTTAGCTGTTCCTTCAGCGCTGGCAAGCATCAGAAGTACCCCTCGCGCTTTTTCAGTTCCATGGAGCCATCCTGGTCGTGATCAATGATCCTGTTCTCCCGCTCCGAGCGCCGCGTCGCAAGCAGTTCCTCGATGATTTTAGGCACCGTGTCGGCTTCGGAGCGGATCGCCCCCGTACACGGGATGCATCCCAGAGAACGCATCCGGCAAACTAGCTTTTGTGGCTTTTCACCCGGCAGCAGAGCCGCACGCGCATATCCCGCAGGGATGAGAACGTCACCCCGCACAACCACTTCGCGCTCTTGGGCGAAATACAGCGGCGCGACGGGAATCCGTTCTAGATGTATGTAGTGCCACACATCGAGTTCCGTCCAGTTGGAAAGAGGAAACACGCGCATGCTTTCTCCCTTTTCAATGCGAGTGTTATAGAGATTCCAAAGCTCCGGGCGCTGATTCTTAGGATCCCACTGCCCCTTGCTGTCCCGTAGCGAAAATACTCGTTCTTTAGCGCGCGAACGCTCCTCATCCCGGCGCGCCCCGCCCAATGCCGCGTCATAGCCCCCTTCAGCAAGCGCATGCACCAGCGCACGGGTCCGCAGCAATCCGCAACATTTCGCCGTCCCAAGACTGAGGGGATTCGCTCCGGCCGCCACCGCCTCCTGGTTGCTATAAACCACTAGGTCGGCTCCGATTTCCTTGACCCACCAATCCCGAAACTCAATCACCTCAGGAAATTCGAAAGTCGTGTCTATGTGCAACAGTGGAAACGGCGGCTTTCCTGGGTAAAAGGCTTTCCGGCAAAGATGGAGCATGACGGTGGAATCTTTGCCGATGGAATACAGCATGACTGGGCGTCTAAACTCGGCTACCACTTCCCGGATGATGTGTATGCTCTCGGCCTCCAACTCCTGGAGACGGGTGATCCTCATTGGGTTCATGTGGATATTCAAAGGATACCACGAAATCACCCAATTGTCCATCTAGAATATCCATAATCTCGAATAGCGATCGGCTACGCCGTAGGTTCAGCGGCTATCGCCTTGGAAACAGGCAGAGATAAGGTAGCCGGCGACTCGGAGCTGGCGGTTTAGGCTGCCGCGATGCTGCTGCCGTTACTAGTCAAGGTGGGTTCCTGGCGTGAAGCCCATTCCGCTCCGCCCAGTACGATCATGGCTCCAAAGAAGCTCCACAACAAAATGGTGACGCTGTTGATGAAGGGACCGTATTCATGACTCAGCTTAACCCGCAGCCAGGGCCAGAGAAGCCACATCATATACTTCAGGCCCTCCAACGCCAGACCCACGAGCACGGCGGCGGGCAGAATGCGGTTGACGTCGACCCGGCCATTTGGGAGCAGCCAGTAAATCAGAAACAGCATCAGGATGGTAAGAGGAATGGCTGCCATCTTGAAAAAGAGCGAAGTGAGAGTGGCTGTGGCGGGTTGGGAACCGGTCAACGATTGAATGTGGTCGCGATTGACCGCTGTCAGCGTCGCCGAACCGAGTACGAGGGCGCCGCACAGGAAAATCAAACCCAGACTGACCAGTTGATTTTTAGCGTAACTGCGGTTCGCCGGGCAGCGGAACACCCGGTTGAGCGCGACTTCGAGCGGTTCGAAGATGCCGTTGGCGGTAAACAGGAGTAGGACCACCGAGATCGTCTGGAATGGGCCGCGAGAGACGACCGTAGCTTGGAGGTTCCGTATCAAGAACTTGCCGACTTCGTCGGGAAAGGTTTGCGCAAGAGCCAGATAGATGGCCTGTTCGGCCGCAGGCCAGTGGAAGACGTAACGGCATAGGGATACCATCACGATCAGAAATGGGAAGAACGACAGCAGAACGCTAGCCGCCACCGACAGCCCGTAGACGTGGACTTCGGTTTCCATCCAGTAGGCAAGAGTAGGTTTGAGGTGGTGGAGTGCGCGCACGGAATTTTCTCTTTTTTCATTTTGGTATGAGGGTAGCGAGATTGTCTCGCCCACCACTATTCCCCGCTGGTATAGATTAGCGTAGAAAAAGGGAATAGATCAATATTTTCTTAAAGTTTCAGATCGTTCCTCCGATGGATGCATGGGGCCGCAATCCGGCTCCCATCGACGTTGCATCCATGAAAGTTCATCCAGCCATTTCCAGTGAAGATTCCGCTTGGCGATCGCTGCTGGTGGGAGAAAGCTCTGCTTTGGAGGCGGTCGTTGAAATCATACGGCTCGTGGGTCCCCGCCGCTCCACCGTATTGATAACCGGAGAGACCGGTACGGGGAAGGAACTCGTGGCCAAAGCCATTCACCTTGCCAGCCCGCGCGCCTCCCGGCCGATGGTAGCTTTGAATTGCAGCGCGGTGCCTGACACGTTGCTGGAAGCTGAGCTGTTTGGCCATGTCAAAGGCGCTTTTACCGGAGCTGTCGCTCCCCGCACGGGCAGGTTTGAACTGGCGCACAATAGCACGCTCTTCTTGGACGAAGTGGGGGATTTACCTCTCGACTTGCAGGCCAAACTTCTGCGGGTCTTGCAGGAAAGAGAGTTCCAGCGGCTCGGAAGCTCGGAAACCGTGCGCGTGGACGTGCGCGTGGTAGCGGCCACCAATGTGGATTTAGCCGATCGCGTCAAGCGCAAGATGTTTCGCGAGGACCTGTATTACCGCCTCAATGTGGTCCCACTGTGGATCCCTCCGCTACGGGAGCGCGTGTCAGACATTCCTTTGCTCGTAGATCACTTTTTGAAGAAGATCTGCCGTGCCGAGGGGCTTGCGCCCAAGCGCGTGACCGAGGAAGCGATCTGGCGGCTCCAGCGCTATCACTGGCCCGGTAACATACGGCAGCTCGAAAACCTCGTGGAGATGGCCGTGGCGCTCAGCGGGGAGCGAGATCTACTGCACCCGGAAGACTTTCCCCTTCCGCAAGAACCTTGGCCGAACGCTGCCGCCGCCCCGCCTCTCGCGGAACCTTTTTGTCTGCCTCCGGAAGGGCTGGATTTCGAGGCCACCGTCAACAGCATCGAGCGCCGCATCCTCGAGCAGGCTCTCGAACGCGCCGGCGGCAACAAGAAACGCGCGGCGGCCCTGCTGCGCCTCAAACGCACCACGTTCACGGCCAAACTGAAGAGTTTGTCCCTAGCGGCGGATTACTGTTGACCACGGCGACTATCAGTAAAACAGGTACTTTCTCCATTGCTCGTCGCTTCTGGCGAGCATCCGCATTAAATGGCGGCTCGTATGCAACGTAAAAGGCCGCGGGATACGAATGAGCTTCATGCCCGCCTCCTCCGGGGTACGGTTCCCTTTTCGGTTGTTGCACCGGTAGCAACAGGCGACCAGATTCTCCCAGCTCGATTCCCCACCCCGAGAGCGAGGAATCACATGATCCAAAGTCAGTTCTGAGGCCGGGAAGGTCTGAGCGCAGTACTGGCACGTAAACCGGTCGCGGAGCAGGATGTTTTTCCGCGATAAGGCCCTCGCCTGATGTGGGATCCGCCGGTACTCAAGCAGGCGTATCACGCTCGGCAACGGCACGGCATGGCGCGCCGAACGCACATATGACGGGGCGTGTTCCTCCGCCGAAGCCACGCCTTTCAGCACTAGCACTAAAGCGCGGCGCGCCGCACAAACATTAATCGGCTCGTAACTCGCGTTGAGCACAAGCACCGGTTGGTGCATACGATCCTGGGACACCATGATCAACGCCCCCGTAAAAAACGTCGGGATCTCTTTCCGCGGCGGGTGCGCCGCCAGACAACCAGCGCCGGTCAGCCCGCGCGAGCGTGAGGAGCGTCACGCGGGAAGCCCCCGCCTGCTTCAACACGCGCGCGCAAGCTGCGGCAGTGGAACCCGTAGTGATTACATCGTCCACAAGCAAAATGCGCCGCCCCGCCACCGCTTTAGGATCTGAAACGGCAAAGACGCCTCGAACGTTCCTCCGCCGCTCGTGGTTGCTCAGTCCAGCCTGCGGCGCCCTCAGCTGGGTCCGCCGCACTGCCCGCACCACTGGAATTCCGTATCTCTTCGACACCTCGCGAGCCAGTAACTCAGCTTGGTTAAACCCCCGGCGCCACTTCCGCCACCAGTGCATAGGCATCGGCACGATCAGGTCGAAAGTGGCCCCGGCAGGCAACGCCAGCGTTAGGTAGCTGCCGAACAGTTTAGCCAAGGGAGTCACACGGTGATACTTGAACAGGTGTATGAGCTCGCGCAACACCCCGCTGTATAGCCCGTAACAATAAGCGGCATCGAATCCCTGCGTCCCCAACCGGCACAGTGGACATTTGCCGTTTTCGTCTAGCGGGGCAGGATTCGAGAAGGGCCTGGAGCATGAAACACAAAAATAATCGGCTTCCCATGCGCGTACGCCTTGGCGGCACACGCGACACACCGGAACTCTAGACACCTCCCGTAAGGGCCGGCGGCAAATGCGGCAGTCATCAGGAAACAGGAGGGAAAAGCAGTCAACTAGGAGCCGGTCCACTGCGGGCCGGAGCTTCGCCGCCAGCGCCGATGTTAACCATCGACTGGGGAAGATCCACCTCCTGGAGCTTTTATTTTACCCTAAAGCGAAGGGACCTAGCGCCACAACCGCCTTTACAATCTTGTGGCGGCGCCCAAATTTCTTAAAGCTCCGCCGGAGGAACCCGATAAGCATCCATGCGGGGGGATTCAATCCCCGAGAGGAGTGGTTATGGAAATCAGCTCGATTCAGACGGCGGCCCATTATGCCACCGCGCCGGTTCAAACGCCGGAGCGGCCTGCTGAGCATCGGGAACTCATCCGAGCAGTTCACGCTTTGAACAAGACCGACTTATTCGGCGAAAACCGCGAACTCTCATTCGCTGTGGATCGCGACACCAAGCGGCCTGTGATCCGAATCGTGGACCGTAAAACACGGGAAGTCATCCAACAGATTCCGCCCGAGTATGCTCTTAGAATGGCCGAAGAAATTCGGGGATAGTCGCCCGTGGCGCCGCATTCCGGTTATTTTCTCGCAGCCGGTTGCCGATACGGAAAACAGGATCGTATGCAAACTGGAGAGTTTTATCGTCACAGCCTCGAAGCTGAGGTTTATTCGGCCGCTCCGGTGGAACTCACCCGGATGCTGTATAACGCCGCCATCGAATCCATCGAGCGCGCCCGGATGTGCCTCAGCGGGGGCGACATCGAAGGCCGTGGCAGGGCTATCAGCCGGGCTTCCGCCATCTTGGTTGAACTGACCACTGCTTTGGACTCCAACGTGAACCCAGAGCTCGCCAAGTCCCTGGCCGAGCTCTATGACTACATTCATCGGCGGATCCTCGAAGCTCACGTGCACCCGAGTGACGATCTGCTCGCCGAAGCCTCCCGCCTCCTCCGCACATTGCTAGAAGGCTGGGAAGCGTGCGTGTCCGAAAACACCAATGGATTAGCCGCCGAGCCGAGTGGGCCGTCGGGCAGCGTGTGTCCTGAACCCCTTGCGGCTCTGGAAACAGCGTATTCCGGGTATGGATCCCCGCGGTACTGACCTTTGACCTCGGGGCCTTGCAACCCCCGTATCAACAAGGCCGCCAACCCGAGCCCCCCTTGCGAGGCCATCACTTCCGCCAAACGCTCTTCCGCCATCTCTAGAGCGGTTTGCGTCGCTCCATCTTGAGCGTCAGACCCCAAGCCAAGCGCCGCTTCCCGCGCTTGCCGGAGCATCGTTCCAATCAGCAAAGCTTCGAATTGCTGTGCGGCGTTGCGGAGTTCCGGCGCAGAATCGGGTCCTTTCTGCGGCAACCGGTCTCCCTCACCGCCTACCCTGCGTAACGACATGCTCCAGCTCATATCACCTCCAAATCAGCCTCCAGCGCTCCCGCAGCGCGTAAGCTCTGGAGAATCGCAATGACGTCTCTCGGCGTTGACCCGATGCTCAATAGAGCGCGCACCAGATCCTCCACCGTAGCGCCCGGCTTTAAGGAGATACTCTTGGCCTTCTCTTCCTTTGCAGCAACCTCCGTCTTGGGAACGACTTGCGTCTCGCCACGGGACAGCGCCCGCGGCTGAGACACCGCATATTCGGTTTGGATTTCCACGCTTAAAGCCCCGTGAAGGATGGCCACCGGAAGAATCCGCACATCCTTGCCCACCACAATGCTTCCGGTGCGTTCGTTCACCACAATGCGCTCCCGGCGGTCAGCCTCTACCGTAAGGCCTTCGATCGCCGCCAGAAACTCCACCGGGCGAGAAGCAAAAAGCGGCGGGATTTCGACCGACACCAGCGCGCCGTTCTCAGCTTTTGCAATCCGAGCGCCGTCGCCCAGACGTTGATTGATGCACTGGGCTATGCGCGCAGCGGTAGTGAAGTCCGCTCGCTGAAGCTGCAAATGCAATCTTTCATTGCCCAACACCGACGGCGGGCGCTTTTCCACAATGGCGCCGCCGGGAATTCGCCCGGCGGTGGGGTGATTCACAGTCTGCGAACTTCCGCCGCGACCCGCCACGAAACCGCCTGTCACAACGGAGCCTTGGGCCACGGCGTAAACCTCATTGTCTCCGCCCTTTAGCGGGCAAATGAGCAATACTCCGCCTTGTAGATTGGTGGCATCTCCCATAGCCGCCACCGTAACGTCGATGCGGGTCCCGGGCTGCGCGAACGGGGGCAGGTTGGCCGTAACCATGACGGCAGCCGTATTGCGTACGAGCAACGCCGAGGGCGACACAGACACGCCCATGCGCTCCAGCATGTTCGCCAGACTTTGCGCTGAAAACACGGTCTGGCGCTTGTCCCCAGTGCCGTTCAGGCCCACCACCAAACCGTACCCCACCAGTTGGTTCTCCCGCACGCCCTCCACGGTGATGAGCTCCTTGAGGCGCACCGGCTGCGCCTCTACGGCGGCCAGTAAGGCGTCGAGGACTCCGCACAGCAGTGCCAGACGAATGACTCTCATGACGCGTTATAACGGCAGAATGCCCAGCAGCAAACGATATAAAAAGAAAGGCCTCCGGACGGCGTCTCCCACTACGCCTTTGCCATTGACTTGCACCTCCAAGTGCGCCAGACGGTCCGAACGAACGATGTTGCCAGGCTGCACGTCAGATGGGCGCACGATGCCGCGCAGGGTGATCCACTGTTGTTCGGAGTTCACCCGAATCAGCTTGGTTCCTTCAATCACTAGGTTTCCATTGGGAAGCACCTGCACCACACGCGCGGAAAGGGTGGTGGTCAGCACCGTTTCTCGACTGGTCTGACCCTGCCCCTGTATCTGTGATTCTCCCGAGCCTTTCGCCAGATTGGCCAGAGCGCCGGCCGGACTGGGCCGGCCAAGAAACGCCCCCACGCCCGAGCTTACGTCAGATTTCCGAGACGAGTTGGTTACGCCTTTAGCAATCGCAGAAGCGCGGTCAGACACCATGATGGTCACAAGGTCATCCACCTGACTCGCCCGCAGATCCCGGACCAAGTCCGCCAAAGCCAGGGACGAGGCGTACGTAGATCCCAAGGCCCGTTCACCGCCCATTTGGGGCCCTCGCCGGCTTACCTCGGACAAATACTGCTCCAAGGTCGTCGCAGATCCCTGCTTTTCCGAGGTCTCGGCCGCCACTAACAGCCATCCGCCCGCCAGCAACAGCATCCAAACGCTATGTCGCATCGCTTCCTCCTACGGCTTGAATCGCCGCCTTTCGGCGTCCGCTCACGGTAGCCTGGAACCGGCGGCCATTTTGTGGATTCCTTAGCAAAACACGCCCGCCCAGATAACCGGTTGTCTCGGCTTGCGCTTGAAAACGTAGGCGCGCCGCGCCGCTGTCCACACTCACCTCCACCGTGTCGCCGCGCTTCACGGCCGGCGCGGGGGCTAGTAACGCCAAGGGGATGAGATCTCCTTGGCGAATCCTGCGCCGGGGCGCCTTACCCTCCACTTCGGCTAGGTCACGGGCGTAACGCTTCTGATCCACGCCTGTTTTCCACTCGCCATGAAGTTGAGACGCCTCCACCGGCCTGCCCGCTGGAAGGTCTTCGGACGCAACTAGATACTGCTCGCGGCGCGTGAGACGGACTTTCGCCCATACAGGGAGCGACTTCCCGTCGGCATAAAGCCACCTTCCGCGCCACATAGTGGGTTGATCCGCACCGGAAGGTCCCGGAGCCATGATCTGGGACCGCAACGAATCGAGTCGCCCCGAAGGCACAAGGCAGGGGCAGACCTCCAATATTTCGGCTTCGATTCCGGCCGACCGGAGCGCCCTTTCTACGTCCTCCCTCTTGAGAGGGCGTCGCTGCCGCTCCACACACACTTCGCTTTCTGGATTCACGAGGATTCCGAACCGCCGCGCGAACGCTCGAAGCGCAGCCGGTGAAAAGGTGCGGCGCATCCCCGGCAGGGGCGCATAGCCAACACGGGCCTCGCCATCGATGCGACGCAACTCCGGGATCGCTACCGCCAAGTCTCGGGCGCGCACCTCGTCGCCTTCGATCGACAGGCAGGGGCCAGAGGCAAGCAGCGCCGCCGGCCCCAGAACGACAGCAAGGAGAGAGAGGAGGCTCATCGCGTAATATTGTTCACTTGCTGATACATCTCGTCGGCGGCGCGGACCACTTTGGAATTGGCTTCGTATGCGCGCTGGCTCACGATCATGTTGATGAATTCTTCCACCACGCTTACGTTGGACTGCTCAATGTAACCTTGCAAGAGCGTGCCGAGACCTTCCTGCCCGCCAGGGTTGCCTACGGTCGGCTCGCCTGAGGCATCTGTGGGCGTATACAGGTTCCTCCCAATGGAGTTGAGGCCTGCCGGGTTGGCGAAGTTGGCCAGTTGAATCTGCCCGGCCAGTTGGGTGCCCGTCTGGCCCGGCAGCGAGTAGCTCACCGTGCCATCCGTCGCGATAGTGATGGACTGCGCTTCCGGAGGAAGCGTGATCTGCGGCTCGAGCAAATCGCCATCGGCGGTGACCATGTTTCCATCCCGGTCCAAATGAAAGGATCCAGCGCGTGTGTACGCAAGCTCCCCCGAAGCGCGCCGGATCTGGAAAAAACCTTTGCCTTGGATCACCAGGTCCAGCGGATTTCCGGTGGCCGAAAAGTCGCCTTGCCGGAAGATCACTTCATTTGCGACAGGGCGGGCTCCGAGTCCAAGCTGTAGCCCGCTGGGAACCACGGTCTGCGAGCCCGCCGCCGATCCCGGCTGGACTAAACTCTGGTAAAGCAAATCTTGAAACTGCGTCCGCCGGGCTTTAAAACCGATGGTGCCCGCATTCGCCAGATTGTGGGCAATGTTGTCGACGTTGATCTGCTGCGCCGTCATGCCGCTCGCGGCGCTATATAGTGCACGAATCATAATCTTCTTCTCCTCTCACGCCGTCGCCTTGGCCACCTCTTCCAACGCTCGGCGGTGCATTTCTCCGCCCAGCGCCATAGCCTTTTGCAACATCTCGAATTGCCGCATCACGCTCACCAGGCGGACGGCGGTTTCCGCCGCTCCTACATTGGAAGCCTCGATATAACCCTGTTGGATTTCTCCGCTCGCCGCCACGGGAGTCTCGGCCCGGTCCAGAAGTTGAAAGTAACCCGCCTCGCGCTTGCCCAGCGCCGCAGGCGTGCGGAAGTCCACCACTTGGAGCTGGGCGATTTCGGTTCCATTTTGGTGCACCGTCCCATCCGCCGTGATCTGGAAAGAAACCGATGGATCGAGTTGGATCGGCTTACCGTTGCGGTCCAAAACCGCCTTGCCGTCTTGCGTTACGAGCGTTCCTCCCGCCGTGAGACGGAAGCTGCCGTTGCGCGTGTACAGGCGTTCGCCTGCCCCGTCAACGGTGAAAAACCCTTTTCCCGTGATGGCCAAATCCAGTGGATTTCCGGTGGACGTGAGCACCCCTTGACTGTGATCCGTCCAGGCTCGTTCCACCAACGGCATGCGCGCTGTCGAGGGCGGTTCGGCGGCTGCGGCGCTGGCCGAAAGATACAGGGCGTAAAACTCACGATCCGCTTTATAGCCGGCAGTCCCAGTGTTCGCGAGGTTGTTCGCAATCATATCGAGAGTCTCCATCCGGGCCCGCATTCCACTGGCCGCCATGGCTGTCAACAGATCCATGTCGCCTCCTGGACGCCGACAGTGCAATTTGCGTGCCGCACATGCGGAGACGTCCGCTGCGCTGCTGGGCGATGGAGTTCCGTAAGGCCATGCCTCGCAAAGCAGCGACAAAAAGTTGCCAAGCCGCGTGTGAGTGGCAAATTTGCGCCGTGACGGCGCATGGAAAAGGATCCGTTGCGCGCAGCTTGGGGTTTTGGTCACGCACCTGCATGAGAGCCTTGCGTGGCGAGCGCAATCTTCACGGCTTTTGCAAACACGGGCGATCGTCAGCGTCCACTGGCGGATGCGACTTTTCTACCGTCGAATCCCATCGAGATGAGCCTGCTTTTCCTTGCCGAGCTTGGGGAGGTGGTGGAGGGCATCTCAGGGGCTGCCGCCACCGGAGCCTTGATTCCTTACGGAAAAGCCGCCCCCACTTTTCAAGTCCCACCCGGCGAGCCTCAAGCGCCAGAGACCGTGAAGGTTTCGGGGCCGGACTCAGCTCCCTCGGAAAGCTCGGCCCTCCGTCCCATATTTGCCTTCGCGCAGGAGCACACGATCTCGGAGAGCGCTGGAGCGGAGCGTAGTGGATATACGAAGCGCCTCAAACAGCAGGATGAAGATTCCGAGCAGGCCATTGCGACGCCCGTTCCAGTATGGAGCACCGCTTTGAAACCGCTGGTCCCCATGAACTGGCTGCTTCCTGAACCCCCAGCCGCCGCTGCGCAAACGTTGCCGGCCGCTAACGCCAGCAGCTGCCCGGAAGAATGCGCCAGCGCCAGGCCGGACAAAGCGACGGATGCGCTTACGGGGAGAGAACAATTCCCGATGAGCGATATTGCCGTTCGGCTCGTCCTGGAAACGGCGCCCAACCCACCAACCGGCGAGGAGCTTGAGGTAAGGGGCGCCGCGGAGGTCGCGCCTCCGCTCACCCCGGCCGGGGCGCCGCCAGCTCGTCCCATGGCCTTGGGCGGCGAGCCAGAGAGAGCGCAGCCATGCAGCGTCACGCCGCCAGGCGGAAAGGCGACAAGCGTGCACGAAAGCAACGCGGCGCCAAAGAGCGCCTATGACGCGCGTGTGCCGGCGGGCGCCGGGCCCTTCGAGATGGCCATGCAGCCGGCCACCCGTGGTCAGGCCCTCCCGAGCGAACGCACGGTTGCAGGGAGAGCGCCTTCCTTAAAGCCAGAAAACGCATACGCAGGCGACATGCGCTCAGAAAACCGATCCGACGGCGATACGCCGCCGGCCAGCCGTTTCCAAAGCGCGCTCGCAGAACCTCGCGATACAAAACGCGCGCCTGTGGAATGGCGGCCACGAGAGCGAGAAACTACACATGAGCTCGCTTTGCAGTCGTCGCGGCACGCCGAGGCGGGTACACCTCTTATCCCAGGCGTCCCAGGATTGGAAAAGTCTGTTCGTAGCGGTGCGCCAACTCCGGCGCAGACGCCTATCCCCAAGCAGGACGTAGTCGCCGCCAGGCGCCTTGAGAACCGGCTTGCAGAAGCTACGGCCGAACAACGAGAACCCGCTCTGCATTCTCGGGGGACGGTCCGGGAGCTGAGTTTACGCTTGGTGCAAACTGAATCCCGTCCGGTGGACGTGGCTCTGACTGAAAAAGCGGGAAAAATCGAGCTTACCGTCCAAAGCGGCGATCCCACCCTGAATCGGGCTCTACGGGAGGATCTTGGCGAACTGGTCCACCAACTCCATCGAGAGGGCTTTGAAGTCCGCACGTGGAATCACCTCGGAACAGACGCCCCACTGGATGCAGGAGCGTCTCACCACCAGGATGACGACTCGCAGAATGCAAGGCGGCATCCGTTTGAGCCTGATCGAGACTCCGAAGGCCAACCGCACCGGCGGCGCAACTCTCCCAAGTGGGACGAACTGATGCAGAGACATATGAAAAACGAAGGAGGGCATGCATGACCACCGACTCGCTGAGCGGCGCTGCGGTCTGGCCGGACCGCACCGGACACACCATGAGCGCCGCGCCCAAGGATTCGGCCAGCGTGAGCAAAGACGATTTTCTCAAACTGCTGGTCGCCCAGATCAAGAACCAGAATCCGCTGAACCCAGCCGACGGAGTGGAGTTTTTGACCCAACTGGCGCAATTCAGCCAGTTGGAGCAGATGATCTCCATTCGAGAAGATGTCGAAGCCCTGCGGAACAGCATGGACAGCTCCGCCGGAAAGAACACCGGCGGCGCGAAGGCAGCCCCATAACAGCTAAGTAACGAGGAGGAACGATGTTTACATCATTCTCAACCGCTCTCTCGGCGCTCGGCGCCCATTCCACCGCCGTGGATGTGGTGGGCAACAATCTGGCGAACCTGAACACCCCAGGTTTTAAAGCCAGCACGGTGTCTTTTTATGATCTGGTAACCCAGTCGCTCGGTGCAGGGCTGGGAGAGACCCAAGTGGGCTTCGGCGTGGGACGGCCGATCACGCTCCGCCAGTTTTCGCAAGGCGCTATCCAATCGAGCACCGGCACGCTGGATGCGGCTATTCAAGGCGACGGCTTCCTGGTGATTCGAGATCGCACAGGAGCGACGCTGTACACCCGTGGCGGGAACCTCCAAGTGGATAAGTCCGGCAACCTGCTAACGGCGACCGGCGAGCGGGTGCAAGGCTGGACCGTCGCCGCCGACGGCACCATGAACACCTCAGGCGCCGTCAGTGACATTGTCATCCCGGTGGGGGAACTAAAACAGCCACGTGCGAGCACGACGTTCTCCTTCGACTTAAATCTGAACGCGGCCGCTCCGGACGGCGAAACGTTCCTGGCGTCGATCGAGGTATTCGATACGCTCGGCACTTCCCACGAGGTTACGATCGTCTTTACAAAAAATGGCGCCAACAAGTGGGATTACTCGATCTCGATTCCCGACAGCGATCTCTCCTCGGGCACGGTAACGCCGGTCACAGGCACGTTGACGTTCGACTCGAAAGGCCAGCTAGACGCCAACACTCCGGCTCCGGGCGTACTCACGGTAGACAACTTGAAAAGCGGAGCCGACCAACTGAAACTGACGTGGGAGCTCATGAACGGAGCCAAGCCGCGACTGACGCAGTACGCCCAGCCGTCGGCCATTTCAGCAAACGCCCAAGACGGCTATCCCGCCGCTCAGCTGGTGCGAGTGGGGCTGGCTGACGGGGGGAAAGTTTTAGCGCAGTATTCCAATGGCCAGCAAGCGGTAGTGGGACAGCTAGCCATGGCCTCTATACGCAATCCCGAATCCCTGATTGCGGTCGGCAACAACAACTTTCAGTTGAGCGCACGCTCGGCGCTTCCGGCTATAGGATTGCCGGGCACTGGAGGAAGAGGCGTCATCCTTGGCGGCGCCATCGAATACTCCAACGTAGATATCGCGCGCGAGTTCACCAACTTGATCGTTTTGCAGCGGGGCTATCAAGCCAATTCCCGGGTGGTCACCGCAGTAGACGAAATCAGCCAGGAGACCATCAATCTGAAGCGTTAGCGCCGTGGCAGAGATGGCTCCCCTCACACACCTTGCTGATCTTCCGCTGGACGTCGTGGTGGAACTGGACCGGAAAACCATGACCGTTCGCGAACTGTTGGAACTGGATGTGGGAGCGGTAGTGAAGATGAACCGTTCCGCTGGAGAAAACATTGACATTCTGGTTGGCGGCACGCTGTTGGGTTTCGGAGAAATCGTGATTATCGAGGACCTGATGGGAGTGCGCATTACAGACTTCCATGGAGAAGAGTGATGGAGATCTGGGTTCGTCTGTTCCTGGCTGCACTGGTGGTCGCGCTCCTGGCAGGCCTAGTGGGGCTCTTACGCCGCACAGGGCTGGCCGCAGGGCTGACCTGCGCGGGAAAAAACAGGGAAGTGCGCTGGCTCACACCCTTGGGCCGCCTGGCTCTTACGCCGCATCATAGCGTACACGCACTCCGAGCGGGCGAAAGGATCTTGATCGTGGCCACTTATCCCGGCGGCTGCGCACTTCTTGAGAGTCAACCCGCGATCGAGGCCAATCGGCGCGCTGGGGAGGCTTCATCATGCGCGGCCTGACGCCGGTGCTGCTGGTTCCGAGTCTTTCTCCGGCTGCCATAGCCGCCCAGACGCCGCGCTCATTGTTTGGCATCCCGCTAGATGGCCAAGCGGGACCCTATGGGTTGGGGGCGCCTCTCCAAATCCTCATTTTGCTTACGGCGCTGACCCTGTTGCCTGCGATTGTCGTTTCCGTCACGCCGTTCTTGCGGATTACCATCGTGTTGCACTTTTTAAGACAGGCGTTAGGGACCCAGTCCACGCCTTCCAACCAGGTGCTGATCGGATTGGCGCTGTTCCTAACTCTACTCATCATGCAACCCGTAACCACTCAGATTTACACGTCGGCGTGGCAGCCTCTGGAACGCAATGAGATCACCGCCGCGGATGCGTGGGAGCGCGCCGTAGCTCCCCTCAAAACTTTTCTACTGCGTTTTGCGCGCGAGAAGGACATACGGCTGATCCTCGAAATCTCGCGCGTTCCCCCGCCACGCACGCCGGCGGATCTCGACCTTCGCGTACTGGCGCCCGCCTACATCCTTTCCGAGCTCCGCACCGGCTTTCAAATTGGGGCAGTGCTTTTTCTACCCTTTTTAATCATCGATCTCATCGCCGCTTCGGTAACTCTCTCGGTGGGAATGGTGCAACTGCCTCCGGTCATGATTTCGGCGCCGTTTAAGATCTTGCTGTTTGTTCTGGTGGATGGGTGGAACCTGGTGGTGGGATCGCTTGTCAAGAGCTTTTACGGAGGTTAGTACTGTGAGTTCCCAAGTCGCTGTGGATTTGCTCCGGCAAACTCTGGTCACGGCCTTTTGGATTGGATTGCCGCTGCTGGCGGCAGGCTTTGCAGCCGGCGTGCTGTTGAGTTTGGTGCAAATCGTCACCTCCATGCAAGATTCGGCCTTTTCGACCGCGCCGCGGCTGGCTGCCTTCCTGCTGGGGTTCCTATTGCTCGCCCCCTGGATGCTCGGCAAGCTAGTCGCCTATACCACCACGCTTTTCGGAGATTTCAGCCGCTATGCACATTGACGCCGTCCTGGGGAGCTTCGTAGTGACTTTGAGCCGGGTGGCAGGAACGGTTTCGTGGATTCCTATTCCAGGAATGCGCAGCGCGCTGGATCCCTCCCGAATCCTACTGGCGGTCTCTCTTACGCTGGTCCTCAGTCCGGCTTGGCCGGGAGCTCCGGCGGGGGGGTGGACGGCGGGAACCATTTTGGCCGCAGTGACGGCCGACGCTCTTTATGGGATCGCCTCTGGCTTAGTGGTGGCGTTTCTTTTGGAAGGGTTTTTGGTCGCGGCTCAGGCCGTTGGACTTCAGGCAGGTTTATCGTTTGCATCGACGATCGACCCGACCAGCCAGGCGGATTCTCCGGCGCTGCTTGTTTTGATGCAATGGACGGCAGGACTACTGTTTCTAGCGGCAGGGCTACATCATGAGGTCATTCGCGCCATTGCCCTCAGTCTGCGCACAGCGCCTCCGGGCGCCGTGATTTCGTGGCTCCGCGAACCGGAGTTTGTGTGGGCGCTGGGGAGTTCGATGTTGACGCTAGGCGTGCGCCTGTCGCTGCCCGTAGTGGCGTTGCTGCTGTTTGCGGATTTGGCGCTGGCTTTGATGAGTAGGATTCAACCCCAGTTGCAGTTGCTTTCCCTCGCTTTCCCCGTGAAAACGCTGGCGGCCTTACTTCTGCTGGCGGCTTCCGCCAGCGTGGCCCCGGCGCTATTCGAACGGGCGGCCGGGCCCTCTGTGGCTGCGCTCTACCGCTTGGCGCATGGAAACTAATGGCAGGCAACGCCGACAGAACTGAGCAGCCCACGCCGAGACGGCGCGAAAAAGCGCGCCAAGAAGGGCGCTTTGTGGTCAGCCGGGATTTCGTCTCCGCCGTGCACTTCTTAGCGTTCGTGGCCCTCGTCAGCGCCTATGGAGAATACTGGCTAGCATCCAGTTGCGAGTGGATGAAAACAGCGGTTCGTTCCGCGTTCCGGCCGGAGCTGGGGGTTACGGAAGCCGTCGCGCTGATAGCAGATCCGGTCCGGCGCGGAGCGACCTGGCTAGGCGCCATTTTGGTCCTTTCGGTCCTGGCGTTGTGCGCCCACCTGATGGTGACGCAGGTAGGGATTTCCTTCCAGCTATTGGCGCCGAACTTCGAACGGCTCAATCCCGGACCGCGCCTGCGCAATGCATTCAGCCAGGGCGTACATGCCGCATGGGTGTCGGCGGTTCTGTTGCCGCTCTTCGGCATAGCGCTGTGGGCCGCGGTAGCCGATCATTGGGACGCTTTCCTACGGCTCCCCCTCGGAGGCTTGCAGGCGGCCTTACAACAAGTGGGCGGCGCCCTAAAAAACCTACTGTGGAAAGGGGCTGCCGTATTCCTGGTGGTAGGAAGCCTAGACTGGCTCCGACAAGCGCGCCGACACGCGAACGCGCTCAAAATGACGAAACAGGAAGTCCGAGATGAGCTCAAGGAAGCCGAAGGGAACCCGCAAATGAAAGCGCGGATACGGCGCATCCAGCGTGAACTCCTGCGGCGGCGAATGATGGCTCAGGTGGCGACAGCGACAGCGGTAGTCGTAAATCCGACGCACTATGCCGTAGCGCTTCGTTATGAGATGGAGTCGGCGGGCGCTCCGCTCGTAGTGGCGAAGGGCAAGAATTACCTGGCGCTCCGCATCAAACAGAAAGCCCAAGAGCATCAAGTGCCCATTGTCGAAAACCCGCCGCTCGCGCAGGCGCTGTACCAATCGGTCGCGGTAGGTCAGGAAATCCCGCCACACCTATACCGGGCGGTGGCGGAAGTCCTTGCCTACATCTATCGCGTCATGCAGGGCCAATTCCGAGGAAGAAGGTGACACACGGTGGCTACCGCGAGCACGCAGATCTCTGGAAGCAGCGCGCCGGCTTTGAATCTCAGCCCGGCGAAGGGGGCGCCCGGAAAGTCCCCAGGCGTTCGGCGGCAGCCGGGACAGAGCGGCGCCGCCGGAGGATTGCAAAACCTCCCCTGGCGCGAAATGTCGGTGCCGCTGGCGGTGCTGGCCATCGTGCTCGCCATGGTGGCGCCAGTGCCGGGATTTCTATTGGATGTCTTGATCAGCGCCAACATCACCCTTTCGGTGGTCGTGCTGCTGGTATCGATGTACATCTCCCGCCCTGTCGATTTCAGCGTCTTCCCTACAACCTTGCTGCTCATGACGCTTTTCCGCCTGGCGCTCAACATTTCCTCCTCGCGCTTGATCCTGCTGCATGGCAACCACGGAACCGCGGCGGCGGGAGAAGTGATCGAAGCCTTCGGCAATTTCGTTGTAGGCGGCAACTATGTGATCGGCATTGTCATTTTCCTAGTGCTGATCGCAATTCAGTATGTCGTGATCAACCACGGAGCGGTGCGCATTTCCGAGGTCACAGCGCGTTTTACCCTCGACGCCTTGCCCGGCAAGCAGATGTCGATCGATTCCGATTTGAACGCGGGGCTTATCGATGAAGCCGAAGCACGCGCGCGGCGAAAGCAACTCGCGGCGGAAGCCGAGTTTTACGGGGCGATGGACGGCGCCTCCCGCTTCACACAGCGTGATGCGCTGGCGAGCATCATCATCACGGGCATCAATATCATCGCTGGATTCCTGATCGGAGTGTTGCAGCATGGAATGGAGTTCCGGAGAGCGCTCGAAACTTACACGGTGCTGACCATTGGCGACGGTCTGGTGACGGTCATCCCGGCGTTGATGATTTCGATTTCAGGCGGTCTGATTGTGACCCGTGCGGGAAGCGACACTCAGATCGGAATCGAAGTCCGGCGGCAGTTTTTTGGAAATCCCCAACCGATGCTGCTGGCGTGCGGCGTCCTGCTGGCCATGGCCATGTTTCCAGGTCTGCCGAAAATCCCTTTCCTGGCGCTAGGGGCTACGGCCGGCGCGGTGGGATGGCGGCTCCGTCAAAAAGCTGTCGCTGTCAGAGATTCGGCGCCGGCGCCGGCCGCCCCTCCGGCGCGCGAAAACGTCGAAGCGCTGTTACGCGTAGAGCCGCTAGCGGTGGAAGTGGGCCTGGGATTGGTGCGGTTGGTGGAAGGCGGGCAACAATCGCCCCTGCTACGCCGCATTGCGGGCATTCGCCGTCAACTGGCTCTCGATCTTGGGTTTTTGCTTCCGCCCATCCGTGTAGCCGACAACTTGTCGCTACGCAGCCGCGAGTATGCGATTTCCTTGAAAGGCGCCGTCATCGCCAGGTACGAGCTTCCGCAAGGCTGCGACCTGGCGATTCCTCCCGCCGGGGGCGGCGCCGCATCCTTGGAAGGCGCGCCCACCCGGGAACCCGCCTTTGGCATGGCGGCGTTGTGGATACCTTCCGAGCAGGCGGAGAGCGCCAAAGCGGCGGGATACACGGTGGTGGACGGCATGAGCGTGCTGGGAACGCACTTAGCGGAGGTAATCCGTACGCACGCCCATGAGTTGCTCTCGCGACAGGACGCCAAAAAGTTATTGGACCGCGTAGCGGAAGAGCATCCCAAAGTGGTCGAAGATCTGGTCCCGAAATTGCTGTCCCTAGCCGTGGTGCAGCGAGTTTTACAAAATCTGCTTCGAGAACGCGTTTCGATTCGGGATGCCGTTTCCATTTTGGAAGCCATGGGGGAGGCGGCTCTGATCACCCGGAATCCCGTTCTGTTAACCGAGTATGTACGGCAAGCTATCCGGCGTATGGTTGTGCGTCCGTATCTCAATGCGGCCGGCGATCTCGCAGCGTACCTTTTGGATCCGAGCATCGAGCAGACCGTGGAACGCGCGGTAGAACACGGCGAACAAAGCAGCCATCTGAGCTTGCCGCCTTCGCAAATCCGGCAGATTCTCGAACGCGTGTCGAAGTCGCTCGCGCAGCCCGAGTCGCCGGCGGTGGTGCTGACCAGCTCAGGCGCGCGGTTTTTCTTCCGACAGATCGTTGAAAACGCGCTGCCGAATTTGGCGGTGCTCGCTCACAGTGAAATTCCGGCCGGAGTGAAGGTCGTATCCCTGGGAGTATTGCAGTGAGCAGTGCGCTCGGAATGAGGAGTAGAACGTGAGACTGAAGTCTTATTACGCGGGAACGATTGAAGCGGCCATCGCGCTCGCAGGCAAGGAACTTGGGCCAGACGCTTTGTTGGTAAGCTCCAGGCCAGCGCCGGCGGAAGCAGCGAGGCCCGGCGAATACGAGGTAGTGTTTGCGGTAGAAGACGCTCCCGCCGCGGCGGCGCCGCGGTCGGAGGGAGAGTGCAGCAGCCATCAGGCCTGGGAAGCCCTCGCACGCGAGATTGCAGAGCTGCGCAAACAGATCCGGAAACAGTCCGAAAGCCGCGGCCCCGCGTGGCGAAGCTTCCCACTCTGGGACCGGAGCGTGGGAACGGACTCGCTGCTGGAAAAGCTCGTGGCGGCAGGTTTCAGTGAGGACGCGGCGCGTGCGACGGCGCCGCTCATCCGTGAGCGTATGGAGGCGGACGCGGGCTCCTGCGATCCATGGCGGAAGGCTGCGGCGGCGCTGGAGAGCCTGATTCCCGTGGCGGCGGGTTTGGAAACGGCCGAGTCTTCAACGCGGGTTGTGGCGCTCGTCGGACCGCCGGGGGCCGGGAAGACGACCACGCTGGTCAAGCTCGCCGCCATATACGGCTTGCAAGCGCACAGACCCGTTCATATCCTCACCATGGATGCCTACCGCATCGCCGCCGCGGAACAGTTGCGATGCTATGCAGCCATTTTGGGTGTGGGCTTTCAAGCTCTGGATACGCCCCGGGCCGTACTTCAAGCCATTGCCGAGCACCCAAACAAGGAGCTCATCTTTTTGGATACTCCGGGAATTGGGCCTGCCGACGAAGAGCTCGAAGGGGATCTCCGCGCCGTGCTCTTCGCCGGTCCGAACATAGACGCGCACCTGGTGATTCCGGCCACCCTGCGCCCCGCGGAGCTGGCGCGCATAACCGATCGCTTTCGTTCGCTGGGAGCGCGCAAGTTGATCTTCACGCATGCGGATGAAACGGACGCCATGGGCGCGGCTGTGTCGGAAGCCATGCGAAGCGGCCTACCGCTCTCGTATTTCACAAACGGACAGCAGATTCCTGAAGACTTGTACGCTGCCGACAGTGCAGAGCTGGCGAGCAAGATCTTGGGTTTGTGCGCGGCCGAGGCCGTGGCCGCAGCGTAACATCTGCGCATCACACAGGGAGCTCTGATGATGACCTATCCATGCCCTTCTCCGAGTGACGCCAAAGAAGCGGAGCGCGAGCAGCTCATTCTTGAGCATCTCCCGCAGGTGCGTCTGATAGCGCGCCGGATTCACGAACGGCTGCCGGAGAGCGTCAGTTTGGACGACTTGATTTCCACGGGAGTGATTGGACTGATCTCGGCGATCGACAATTTCGATCCTCGCCATAACGTAAAACTCAAGACCTATGCGGAGTACAAAATTCGCGGAGCGATTTTGGACAGCCTGCGGGGTTTGGACTGGGCGCCCCGGCAGCAAAGAAAACGGGCGAAGATCATTGAGACGGCGATCGCCGCTGCGGAACAACGCCTCAAGAGGTCGCCCAGCGAAGCGGAAATCGCAGCGGAGTTGGGCGTCAGTTTGGAGGAGTACCACTCCTGGCTTGTGGAAGTCCGGGGCCTAAACCTCGGGAGCTTGGAAGCATCTTCCGGCGGACAGGAGGGGATGAATCTGTTAAAGTACGTCTCCGACAGCGAAGACAAGTGGCCTTCGCGCCTGCTCGAGCGTTCGGAGCTCGAAAAGCTTCTAGCAGAAGCCATTGAAAAAATGCCGCCGGTGGAGAGAACGGTGTTGAGTCTCTACTACCAAGAAGAGATGACCCTGCGCGAGATCGCCAAGATCGTCCAACTTCACGAATCCAGGGTTTCTCAACTCAAGTCCCAGGCAATCCTCCGGCTACGCGCTTATATCGAGAAGCGGTGGCCGCGTACGCGAGGGCAATAAGATCACTCATGGCGACCGGATCCAACCCACCGCAAGCATGGCTCGCTGAAGAATGGAGGCGCCGGTTGGCTGCGTCTTTGGAGGCGATGACCGGCGGCGCCGTCAGCATAGAACGGCAAGAGGGGCGCACTGGTCGGGAAGAAACCAGCGCCGGAACGGCGTTTGCCTTCGCTGACGATCCGTCGTACATCCTGTGGGCCGGCTCGGTCGGTTCGGGGTGGGAGGCGCTCGGCCGCCGTGCGCTTGAGGCTGCCGGCATACCGGAAGCGGCCCCGGATGACATTCGTAGCACTTACAAAGAAATCCTCACACAGGCATGCTCGGGCGTGGCGCAAGCGGTGGCGGAGCGTCTGGGCCGCGAAGTTACGCTAACACCAGCCGAGGATGCCGACAAGCCGCCCGCCGGAGCCGCCATTACCCGTTTCGCAGTACGATTCCCGGCCTCGCAGCCCATAGTGGTGCTCTTCGCCTCCAGCCCGGCGCTCCATGCAGGGCTGGCGTCGGCGACAACCTCCGAAGCATCGCCACAAACGCCGGAAACCACGCCCCCTGTCGCTTCGAAGACCCTCGATTTGCTGCTGGAAGTCGAACTACCCGTCAGCGTTTCCTTCGGCCGCACTCAAATCCCTTTGAAAGATGTGCTCAAACTCAGCACCGGCTCCATTCTAGAGCTGAACCGGGCGGTGTCGGAACCCGTGGAGGTCATCGTAAACAACTGCGTGATCGCGCGCGGTGAAGTCGTGGTGATTGAAGGCAATTACGGAGTGCGAATCACGCAAGTGATCAGCCGTAAGGAAAGGCTGCGCACCCTACACTAGAGCGAAAACGATGCGGGAATGGATTTTGCCATTTTTATCCTTTTTCTCTCTAGCCTTCTGTTTGGGGCTGGGCGTTTTGGTGTGGTGGATTTGCAGAACTTCCGCCCGGCGCCTTCAGCAGGCGCTTGCCCAGGAGCAGCTGCAAACCGAGCACCTTCTCCGCACCGCCGCCGAGGAAATAGAACGACTCGAACATGCGCAGAAGCGTTTAGCGCAGGAACTTGAAACGGTGCGCCTTGCCAGCACGCCGCATCCGGGAATGAATTTAACGCGGCGCGCGGCGGCCTTACGGATGTCCCGCCGGGGCGAGCAACCGGAACAAATCGCCGCCGCGCTCAAGATTCCACGCCGCGAGGTTGAGCTTCTTTTGAAGCTACACCGTATCACTCTCGGTGAGAAGGCTGGCTCACATCTGAATGCCGCCGGTCTTGACCGGACGAGCACGCCGGGGTGATGGAGGCGCCGGCGGCCCAGGGGATTTCACGTCCTCAATGGTCACCGCAACGTTCATCTCCCGTTTCTCGCGCACTATCGTGAGCGGCACTTGTCCTCCGCTCCGTTTCCGGCGCAAAGCGTTCGAGATGTCTCTCGGCGTGGCGACCTTCTCGCCCTCCACTTTCACGATCACGTCCCCAGCTTTGATCCCCGCTTTCTCCGCCGGCGATCCCTTCACTACAGAACGCACCAGAACACCCTCCTTAACGCCGAAAAACTCGGCAAGCTGCGAGTCCAGGGCTTCACCCTCCACACCAATCACTCCGCTTCGCCAGCCCATATAAGGACGCGGCATGTCCGGGAGGCGGAATTCAGGCATCTCAAAAGGAACATTGAAATCCCTTGGACGGCCAGTGTGTTTCCGGGCCTCGGTGGTGGCGGTGAAAGTGTGCATCGTTCCGTTCCGGAACACCTGAAGCTTCACCGTGCGACCCACTGGCGTCTCCCGCACCAGCCGGATAAATTGCTCTGTGCCTTCCACCCGCTGCCCGTTGTATTCGAGCACCACATCCCCTTTTTGCAGCCCGGCTTTGGAGGCAGGGCTGTTTTCCTCCACACGTGTGATCTCCACCCCACGCTCTTCTTTCAGTCCGAGCGCCTTCGCTCGTTCCGCGTCGATTTCCTGCACGCCAACACCCAGAAAACTTCCGCCGGAACCCTGCAATATGATCGTCCGGCGGATTTCCCTTTCCGCTTCTGGATCCAGCCAAGCCCTCAAACTGGACCCTAAGGCCCCTTCCCCGTCGATCTGCCGCGCAGGGGAGAGCTCCCAAAACTTACTTGGACCTCGTTCGCCGCCCCGTCTTTCCGCATTTAAAGGCATGGACGCCATCATCGCCAGCAGCCCTAGCGCTAGAGCCGCATGCCGTCGCCCCACGTGTCTTACGGTTTTCATATCTTCCTTACTCCTGTCGTTTTTGACGGCGGAGGTAAATGACCCCGTTCACGGTCGAAATCGTAAGCACAGGCCCGCCCCCACAGATGGCTCCTTCCGCCACTGCAAACTGCGTGGAAGCGGGTCTCACCTTCACCTCAGGAAAATCAGAGACAATCCTCGCCGGCCGTGCGCCGGATTCATTCTGAGCTCTCACCGTCACCGCAAGGTTAGACGGTATCCAAACCGTAACGTCACCTCCGCCCGTGGAAAGAATGGAATCCGCCAGTCGCCCGCCGGTGATCTCCGCAATGATATTCCCTACACCGGTGCTGGCGCGGAGCGCCCCTGTGACGCCGCGGAGATGAATAGCCCCGGCTAGGGACTCGCAGCGGACCCCACGCGCAGAACCGACCCGGATGCTTCCTCCGGAAGTCTCCGCCGTCACAGGCCCCAAAGCCCGTTCCACCGCGATCGAGCCTCCGGCTGTTTCTGCCGTCACGGACCCGGCCACATAACCCGCAGTAATGTTCCCCCCTCCTGTGGAGGCGTGCAGCGGACCGCCGGCCTCGCGCACCGCCACCTCACCGCCGTTGGTCTCGATACGGATCTCGCCGCCACTTTTTCCGATTCGCACGGATCCGCCGCCCGACTGTATGTGGATCGTTCCGCCAACCCAGCCCATCTCGATGTTTCCACCCCCGCTGCGCGCTAGAAGACTGCCGCCGATTCGGTCTGCCCGGATGGCGCCGGCAGCCGTTTCCGCCTCCACCGCCCCATCTACTCCTGTGATGTCCAGATCCCCCCATTCGGTACGCAGGCGCGCTCGCGAAAGGCCGGCCGGAACGCTAATTTCCAGCTCCACCCGAGGCGAACGGCCAGAACCGGATCGCACTCGAATATACGCTGCATTGCCGTGCGTCCAGGTTTGCAGAAGCACCTGCTCGAATTCTTGCTGGGCTCCGGCCGCCGTCGCAGCCCGGCTACTCTTCCTGAGGATGTACGACGCGGTTTGGCCCGCCTCTCCCCGCACGACCACCCGTCCCACAGTGTCGACGTTCAACACGCCCTTCCCGCCAATCTTCACGGCGCCCCTGACGGTCTGAACCCAGCTATCCCCGTCGCGGCGAACAGGCGCTGCACCCAGCGCCTCGAAAACAACTCCAACCGCCAGAACTAGCACACACCGCTTCATCAGAACGTCTCCAAGGAGGCTCTCATGTCCCTCAAGGCTTTTTCCGTGACGAAGCGAACGTAGTTGTTGTCTTCCCGCCTGAGGACTTCTTGTAGCACGCCCGCCACCTCCGGCGATTTTTTCTGAACCATCAAATCAATAGCCTGCGTGCGCACGCCAGGATTATCGTCAAACAACAGAACGTGAGACAAAGCCCTACGCGTAGCAGGGTCCGAAACATAAGGTCGCAATCCCTCCAGCGCTTTCAGGCGCACGCCGGGATTGCTGTCGTACTGTAGCGCCGCCAGCAACACCTCACGCACCTCAGGCAACGCCCCACGCGAATTCAGAAGCCCTATCGACTCTGCGCGCAGCCCGGGGTCGGTCGGATCTTTTGCGGCGGCGATCAACAGCCGGCGGATGACCTCGTCGTCCAAGTAGCCCCGCAAAACCCGCTGACGAGTCTCTTCAACCATCAATTGCACCTGACCTGCGCGACCCGTTTCAATGGACCGCACCCGAGCCGCCGCGGGTTCAAGCTGGACTTCCGCCAATCGGCCGGCCGACTCCGGCCCCATTAGCCGGGCAGCCAAAAACCCCAGCGCTATCAGGGCCATGGCGCCCACCGGCTTAAGCCACCCATCGAGAAGAACTATCGAGAACCAGCTACGCCATAGCCGGCGTCCTCGGCGTGTCGAATCTTGAGCGGCTTCCGCTTGGATTCTCCGTTTCAGTTCCTGGCGATTCTCCGCCAGCATTCCCACAGGCAACGGAAATTCAACCTCGTCCACCGCCTCCAACATAGCCTGCCATCGCTTCAGCTCCATGCGGCAGCTCTCGCACTGCGCCAAATGCTGCTCCACCGCTTCCTCTTCTTCAAAGCTAAGTTCGCCATAGGCGAACAGAACCAGTTGCCGGCATACCTTCTCACAGCTCATACGAAATCTCCCAGCGCCGCCCTCATCTTCTGGGTGGCTCGAAACAAACAATTCTTTGCGGCTTCTTCCGAAGCGCCCAGCACTTCGCCGATGGCTCGCAGTTTTAATCCTTCAAAATGCCGCAGTTCGAAAACCAATCGCTCCCGGGGGGTTAGGCTGGCCAGGACCTTTTCCACCCTCTCCCTGAGCTGCTGGCTCATCACCCGCCGTTGCGGGTCCCCGTCTGCCCGGCGTTCGGCCCACCGCTCCGACAGGTCACGGTCACCGTTCGGCGTCTCCACAACCACCGGCTCTTCGCGTCTCGATCTGCGCTTGCGGAGGTAATCCAGACACAGGTTGGTCACAATGCGATAGAGCCAGGTATGGAAAGTGCAGTCGAAGCGGAACTGGGGCAAATTCCGGTACACCCGTAAAAAGGCTTCTTGATAAACCTCCGCCGCATCCTCCTGGGACCGCAGTAGGTTGTACGCGAGTCGCAGAACGGCGTGGTCATAGGTCTTGACCAGACGCTCAAAGGCGTATGCATCACCCTTTTGCGCGGCTCGGATCAAGGCCGCTTCATCCATCGCTAGACCTGATTGTACGTTCGCCGTCAGAGCCGCGTCCTTACCATCCACATCTGTAGAATTAGACGTAGGCGAAGCACAAACGTCCCGCGCTGCGGCAGGAATCCCGTAAGCCTATTGTTTGGAATTAGTTAACCAATTCGAGCTGGATTTTTTTCTGAGCGGGATCGAGAGCTGTGATGCGAAAACTCCGGACTTGGCCCTCACGGAGCTCCAGTGGGGAGGCGCCCGCTTCTCCCCCCTTCCAACGCGCCGCCAGTTTCGCTGTCAGTGCGGTCAGGTCCACGCGGGTTCCGGGATCTTCTTTCTCCCGATTTTCCGGCTTGGGAATCGGACACCACGCGAACACCCCGTCACCCAACTCCACCTTCATGCGATTGCCTGAGAGCTCGACCGTGCGCCCGCTCACCACTTCGCCTGGCTTGTGCTCAGCTAAGTACTCATCCAGGCTCGTCGGCTCGAGCTGTTTCATGCCAAGCCGGATACGCCGCCGTTCCGCGTCGATTTCCAGCACCTGAGCCTTCACGACCTGACCCACAGTCAGCGCCTCGTTGGCGTGGTTGAGGCGCTTCGCGCGCGTGATGTCGGCAATGTGAATCATCCCTTCGATTCCATTCCCCAGATCCACAAATGCGCCAAACTTCTGAAGGCTGGCCACCGGAGCCTCCACTACCGCGCCCGGCGCGTATTTCTTCTGCGCCTCCTCCCACGGATCGCCAAGAGCTTGCTTCAGACCGAGCGCAATTCGCTTCTCCGCCGCTTCCACCTTCAGGACGACGGCTTCCACCATCTCTCCTACCTTCACCACGTCGGACGCCTTGATCTGCTTCCGGCTCCATGACATCTCGGAGACATGGATTAAACCATCCACTCCCGGCTCCAGTTCGACAAAAGCGCCAAAGTCCGCCACCCGGACAACTTTCCCCCGAACCCGGTCTCCAGGCTTATACTTTTCTGCCGCCAAGCTCCACGGCTCCGGGGTAAGCTGCTTCATGCCTAAGGAGATTTTGCGGGACTCCCGGTTTACACGCAAAACCAGGACCTCGATCTCGTCGCCCGTTTTCAACACGTCGGCAGGCTTGGCAATCCGGCGCCAGGAAATGTCGGCGACATGCAAGAGACCATCCACGCCGCCTAAGTCCACAAACGCCCCGAAATCGGTGACGCTGCGAACCACGCCTTTCATCCGCGCGCCTTCTTGAATCGCTTCGAACGCTCTTTCCCGAGCGGCTTGCTCTTCCTCCTCCAATACCACGCGGCGGTCCACCACCACATCTTCGCTGGCGGTATCCAGCTTGATGATCCGGCATTGAATCTCCTGCCCGACCATCTGTTCCATCGCCGCCTGATCCTTTATTCCGCTGCGAGACGCCGGCAGAAAAGCGGGCACGCCGACATCCACCCGCAGCCCACCTTTCACGACTTCCGTGACTCGCCCGGCGATCGTGCGCTTACCTGCAAAAGCCGCTTCAAGAGAGGACCAATCCTTCGGGCGTTCCACTTTGATGGTGGAGAGCGTATACAAGCCTTCTTCGTTGCTGCCCGTGATTGCGACCACGACACGGTCGCCGGGGCGGATCGTACGTTCTCCGTTCGCATCCCGGAAGTCCGCCGCCGGGAGTACGCCTTCGATTTTCCGGCCTACGTCCACATACACCCAGTCGTCCGATACCTGGATCACCACCCCAGGAACCGCTTGTCCCCGGGGCGAGTCGTGCGCCTGTTCGAACTCGGACAGAATCTCCGCAAACGAGGGCTCTGCGGAAGCAGCCGTTTCCTTTGGCTCCGGTACGGTTGGGTTGGGATGATTCATGACGCCTGAAGGTTAATTCACCATTGTGGCATAAACCCTCGCTATGATGGGGCTCGTGGAGCCTGAGCATCAAACCCGGTGGTGGCCTGGCTGGATCGCACCCGAAGATCCTGTCTGGTTTCTCTTGTTTGCCGCGATGATCGTGTTCAGTCCCGAGCCCAGCCCTGCGGAGTACGTATTCCTTCCTTTGCTGGCCGCCATACAGATCCTCGAGCCGAAATTCCCCGCCTTGTCGCGGGGACGGGGCATCCTGGCATCCATCTTCTTGAAGCTCCTGTTCGGTTATCTGCTGGTCGGTTTCACGGGGGGGCTCAATAGCGCCTACTATTTGGTGTTCCTGCTGCCGGTGGTTACGGGCGCCACCGCTTTCGGACGTTGGGGGGCCGTGGGCAACACCTTGCTCTCCTGCGGCGCATATCTTTCCTTCGCTCTGTTCGTCAACTGGGAACGATACACCATCGAGCCGGCCGACTTACGGCGGCTTTGCCTGCGCGTCACCTTCATGATCCTGGTGGGTTACCTGACTCACGGATTGGCGGAAGCCAGCCGCCGCGAACAACGGCGCTATCAGCAAGCGGCGAGTCAACTGCGCGAAGCGGAAGCCACCGTTAGGCGGACAGAACGGCTGGCGGCTCTCGGCCAGCTCACTGCCGGACTCGCCCACGAGCTGCGGAATCCGATCGGAACCATCAAGGCCTCCGCGGAAATGCTGGCGAGAAGCCTTTCAGAAGAAAACGCCATCGCACGGGAAATGGCGGGGTTCATTTCTTCCGAGGTGGACCGGACGAACGCTTTGATCACCCGGTTCCTCGAATTCGCGCGGCCCACCCCGCTGCGCATGAAAACCGCAGAACTAGCGGAGGTGATCGACCGTGCCGTCGCCCAGATTCAGCGCTTGCACGCTTCAGCGGGCGTCAACATTTACACCAATTACTCCCCCGATATCCCGCCGTTCCTCATGGATGCGGAGATTTTGGAGCGTATTGTCTATAACCTGCTTCTCAACGCGGTGCAGGCTTCTCCACCAGGCGGGACGGTGACGGTGAAAACCAAACCCCTAAACGGCATGGTGGAGATTTCCGTCATCGACCGCGGCGCCGGCATACCTCCTGAACAGGTAGAGAACATTTTTAATCCGTTCTTCACGACCAAACCTGACGGCGTCGGTCTGGGTTTGGCCATCGTCTCCAAACTCGTCGACGAGCATGGCGGCGCCATTGCGGTCGAAAGCGAACCTGGGCGCGGCAGCGTCTTCGTGGTGCGGTTGCCGGTCCGGAGGTCCGAAACGTCCTAGATTCGTCTGCCGCCAGGAGGCGGCGGAAACTTCACCGGCGTTGAGCCGCCAGGGAATGGCGAATAATGAAAACAGGCGCATGAAGCGGCGGATACTCGTAGTCGAAGACGAAGACAAGTTGCGGCGGGTCATCGAGCTCCATCTGCAAGCCGGCGGCTTTGAAGTGGAACAAGCGCGCACAGCCGAGGAAGCGGTCTTGCGTGCTGAGCAGGCGGACCTCGTACTGACCGATTTGCGCCTCCCGGGCATGGACGGCCTCGAACTTTTGGCTCACCTTCGCCGCCAAAACGCCCACGTGCCCGTGATCGTCATGACAGCTTTCGGAACGGTCGAAAACGCAGTAGAGGCGATGAAAGCCGGCGCAGCCGACTTCCTCCTAAAGCCTTTCTCGCTCGATCACCTCACCACCGTTGTCCATAAAGCTCTTGAAGTGCGCGCTCTGCGAGACGAAAACCGGCAGCTCAAAGAAGAACTAGGCCGCCGCTACGATTTCCGCAATATCGTGGGGCGCAGTCCGAAAATGCAAGAGATCTTCGCCACCATCGCGCGGGTGGCGCCCACCCGGGCGACGGTGCTGCTGTGCGGAGAGAGCGGCGTAGGCAAAGACCTGATTGCTCGCGCCATCCACTTCCACTCCCCCAGGCGTGACCGTCCCTTCGTCAAAATCAACTGCACGGCCATTCCTGAAAACTTGATGGAAAGCGAACTATTCGGCTACGAGAAGGGCGCCTTCACGGGTGCGGTGGCTTCAAAACCCGGTAAGTTCGAGCAAGCCGACACAGGAACCGTTTTCCTCGACGAAATCGGCGATGTGCCCCCCTCCATCCAGGTCAAACTCCTTCGCATCCTTCAAGAGCGGGAGTTCGAGCGCCTTGGGAGCAACAAGACGCGCCAGATTGACGTTCGCGTGCTGGCGGCCACAAACACCGACCTTCGCGCCGCTCTCGAGCAGGGCACGTTTCGCGAGGATCTCTACTACCGTCTAAACGTCGTCCCCATCAATATCCCCCCGCTGCGAGAACGCAAGGAAGATATTCCGTATCTGGCCGAACATTTTGCACGCAGATTCGGCATGGAAATTCGCGGCGAGGAGTGCCGCATCCATCCGGAGGCCATGGATAAGCTCCTTGCCTACCGCTGGCCGGGCAACGTGCGCGAGCTGGAGAATGTCATCGAGCGCAGCGTGGTGCTGGCTTCGGCGCCTGAGCTGCGCGCTCAAGACATCAAGTTCGATTCCCCTGCCCAGAGCCGTACTAACGATGGCGATGTGCGGTTTCTGCCCGAGGGCCTCACCCTAGATCAGTTCGAACAGCAGATCATCCAAGAAGCATTGCGCCGGGCGGGGGGAAACAAGAGTCAGGCGGCGCGCCTGCTCGGTCTTAGCCGCAATGCTTTGCGATACCGCCTGGCGCAGATGGGCCTCGAAAACGCTCCGAACGATTAACCTGGCCTTTTACGGGGAAAGAAGCCCCGCGCTGGGCCGCGGGGCCTCACTCAGAGGGGCTGGCGACGAGCTGGGCCTCGTCGCCGGGGATGCTATAAGTCGGTGACGACTTATGTTGTGTAGTTGCCAAGAACGGTGCATACGCAGTTCCAAATTAGGAGTATCCGTAATTGATTGAAATTGCGTATCATGCACGCTTTGGTCGTGTATGCAAGAGTGGGTGAAATCGCGAACCTGAGTAATTTCACCCATTCAGGTCTGAAACTAGTTTGGCCTCCGTGGCGCTCTTCCTCGCCTGTTTCCTGCTGGTTTACACTGCGGAAATGACACCGTACAAAAACGAAGCGGACGCAATCGGAATCCTGGGAACGGGCAGGGTGGCGAAAGCTCTCGGAAGGCTTCTTCGCCAAGCGGGCATGGACGTAGCCTGCGTATACGGCAGAGATCCCGCACGCACTCAAGCCGCGGCCGCATTTATCGGCGGAGCACAGCCGGCGTCGCTTCAGAATTTGGTCCGGAGAACGTCGCGCTACCTCATTGCCGTATCCGACTCCGCCATTCCCGAGCTGGCCGCTCAGATCGCGGCTTGTGGGCCGGGCCCAGGCATAGCGCTCCATACTTCCGGTGGCTGGGACGTGCAGCCGCTGCGCGCTTTACACGAAGCGGGCGTATCCTGTGGAACGCTGCATCCTTTTCAGACGGTCTCGACGCCGGAGCAGGGCGTTCATGCCCTACGCGGTTGCGCCTACGCAATATCCGGCGAGCCGGCCGCGCTGGCATGGGCGAAAACCATTGTCCGGAACCTCAACGGCATGCCTCTCCCAGTGCTTCCTGCCGCCCGACCGCTTTACCACGTCGCAGGCGTACTGGCAAGCAACTACATTGTGGCTCTGCTCCATGCTGCGCAAGCACTGCTGGAGCAAGCCGCGGGCCTGAGCGCGGAAGAGGCGCTCCGGGCCCTGGCGCCTCTGGTGCGGAATACCGTCGCCAACGTCTTGAAATACGGCCCCGAAACCGCTCTGACGGGGCCCATCGAACGCGGTGATGCGGAAACCGTTCGCGCCCATCTGGAGGCTCTAAACCGCGCCGCCTCGAGCCTCACGGACCTTTACCGCGCTGCCGGGCTCCACACCCTCGAAATCACGCGGCGGAAACGCCACTCCACCCCCAACCTTGCGAGAATGGAAGAGGTTCTCCATAGAACCGGCCTGCCATGAGCGCAACTGTCAAACCGATCCGAATTCCTGATTTTGTTAAGAAAAAGGCCGCCGGCGAGAAGATCGCCATGCTGACCGCCTACGACGCCACCGTGGCGAGGCTTTTGGATCGCGCCGGCATTGACGCGATTCTGGTGGGAGACTCACTGGGGATGGTGGTTCTCGGGTATTCCACCACGATCCCGGTTACCTTGCAAGCGATGATCCACCACACGCGTGCCGTATGCAATGGCGTCAAGCGCGCCTTGATCGTCGCTGACATGCCGTTTTTAACGTATCAGACCGGCGTCGCCGACGCGGTCCGTAACGCAGGACGGTTGATTCAGGAGGGGGGCGCAGCGGCCGTAAAACTGGAGGGAGGACGCGCCATTGCGGAGGTTGTTGCGCGCCTCAGCGAGGTCGGCATACCCGTGATGGGCCACGTGGGCTTAACGCCCCAATCCGTTCACAAATTCGGCGGTTTTCGGCGTGTCGGCAAGACCACGGAGGAGGCGGATGAAATTCTTCAAGACGCTCTGGCGCTCGAGAAAGCTGGCGCCTTTGCGGTAGTGCTCGAGTCCATTCCCCCTCAGGTCGCCGCCTCCATCACCGCTCAGCTCCAAATCCCCACGATCGGCATCGGCGCCGGCCCGGATTGTGACGGGCAGATTCTGGTCAGCTACGATGCGCTCGGTCTCTTCGATCAGTTTGTCCCTTCCTTCGTGAAATGTTATGCCAACGTAGGCGAAGTCATCCTCGAAGCGGCAGCCGCCTATATTTCCGACGTACGCGCAGGACGTTTTCCAGAATCCGGAAAAGCCGCTCCTGTGGTGATCCGGTCGATTGCCGAAATCCGGCGGGCGGTGAGGGAGGCGCGCAGGCGAGGTTGCACCATCGGTTTTGTTCCCACGATGGGCGCGTTGCACGAGGGGCACGGCGCGCTCATCCGGCGCGCTCGCGAGGAGTGCGGGTATGTGGTGGTAAGCGTCTTCGTAAATCCGATTCAGTTTGACCGCGCGGATGATTTCGCACGTTATCCTCGGAACTTGGAGGCGGACGTAGACTTTGCCGGGAAGCTGCGGGTGGATGCCGTGTTTGCGCCCAGCGTAGAAGAAATGTACCCGGACCAGCGGCTGACTTCGGTGCGCGTCGCTTCCGTCTCCGAGGGTCTGTGCGGCGCTTATCGTCCCGGTCACTTCGAAGGCGTCGCAACCGTCGTAACCAAGCTGTTCCATATTGTCGAGCCGGACCGCGCTTATTTTGGCGAAAAAGACGCCCAGCAACTGGCGGTGATTCAAAAGATGGTGGCTGATCTCAACATCCCGCTTACCATCGTTCCGGTTCCGACGCTACGGGAACCCGACGGATTGGCGCTGAGTTCGCGCAACCAGCGTTTGAGCCCCGAAGATCGAGCCGCCGCGCCCGTCGTTTACCGTGCATTGAAGGCTGCCGCCGCAGCGGTGGCGGCTGGCGCCGCCGATCCGCTACAGGTAAAACAAGTCGCCCTCGAGGAACTCGCCCAGGAACCGCGAGCTCGCCTGGAGTATCTGGAAATCGTAGAGCCTGAATCCATGCAACCGGTTTCTCGAATCGAAGGTCCGGTTCGCATCGCGGCCGCAGTTTGGTTTGGCGACGTGCGCCTGATTGACAACCTCCTGTGTGCGCCGGGCTCTCTGCCGTCCAGTTCTGGTACAACTAGAGCGTGACGTCCCGTGCGCTCATTGAGGAGTTTCTGGCGCTCCCCCGGTTCGCTATGATTGGCGTGTCCCGGAGACCCGGCCACTTCAGCCGGAAACTGTTCCGTAGCTTTCTGGCGAAGGGCTACGAGGTAGTTCCTGTAAATCCAGCGGTCGCCGAGATCGAAGGCAAGCCGTGTTTTGCTTCCGCGCGTGATATCGGCGGCGTGGACGGGGCGCTGATCATGACCTCCCCGAAGCAGACCGAGGCGGTGGTGGGGGATTGCGCCGAAGCCGGCGTCAAAATTCTCTGGATGTACAGCGCCATCGGCGCCGGCGCGGTGAGCGAACCTGCGGTTCGCTTCGCCGAAGAGCGTGGTGTGAGAGTGATCCCCGGAGGCTGCCCGTATTTATTTCTCGAAGCAAACCGCTTCCCTCATAATGCCCATGCTGCCCTCCTCAAATTGTTCGGCTCTTATCCTCGATGAATAGCGGGCCAGAGTGTTTTACCCCGGATTTCCGTTTTAAACATTTGGGTGCAACTTTGTAAGATTCTCCAACTTCTTTATTCATGCGGGTTCCAGCATGATCAACCCCTTCTGGAGGGCCAAACCCAAGGGGTGAGAAACAGAATCCGCCGTTTCAGCTTTCCTTCCACGCCGCTTCGAAGATCGATTCCCAAGGATCGCCGCTCGCCTCCGACGGTGGCCTGATTCTGGTGCGGGAGTTGGACGAACGGCTCGGCTTGGGACAGCTCATCGAACAGCATTTGCGCGACCCGCGCCGCGGCCAGAACACCCAGTTTCCGCTGGCCGATCTGTTGCGCCAGTCGGTCTACAGTCGCTTGGCCGGCTACGAGGACGTCCATGACGCCGAGCGCCTGAGCCAAGATCCCACCTTCCGGCGGATCGGCTCGGAGAAGATCTCACGAGCGCGGCGCGGCGCTGACTTCCCGGTTGCAGTCCTTCGAGACCGAGATGCTGGCCGAAGACGAGAACTTCGCCGGCTTGGCGCGGATCAACCGGGAACGGATCGGCAGGGTAGAGGCCATCGATTCACCCGAGCCAGTGGTGCTGGACATGGATTCCACCGAGATTCCTGTTTACGGGGAGCAAGAGCAGAGCGCTTACAACGGACATTTCGAATCCAACTTTCGACGCTCGAGCTGCCCGGAGGCGTCAGGATCGCCCCATTCGGGGCCACGCCGAAGCGGGGGCACGGAGAAAATGATTTGGGCCTTGACACGTCCGCTGGGTGGGTGTACATTTGAGCAGTTTTGGATTCCAAAATGGAAATCCCGGATAATGTGGCCTGCGTGATGGAGCTCTCACATGAAACTGCACCGGCTAAGCCTGATGGCGCTTGCGCTGGCGGCTGTTCCAGCTGACGGCGCTGTCCAACTCCTCAGATCCTTCATGACCACGGCGGTGCCGTCGGACGCGTGTTCACCCACGCCCACGCCGACAACGTCCTTCTCCACCAACGATGCCGCTGCCTGGCTGTGGTTTGAGATCAGCCAGGGCGCCAAGGGGGATGTGGCCAGGAGCGAGTGGTTCGATCCGAACGGCCGACTCCTGAGCCGACCGGGCGGTCCCTGGGAGGCGCTGGAATCCCCCGGGCCCTATTGCTTCAGCGAGAAGCTCACCGTCTCGGGCAACTCCGCCGCGATCCAAGGAACCTGGACCGTAAAGGTGTTCTGGAACAACGCGCCGCTGTTCACGCTCACGTTCACCATCACGTCAGCCGGCGGACCTGCCATCGCTTCGGGCGGCATCGTCAATGCCGCCAGTTACTCGCCCGCTATCTCGGCTGGAGCTATGGTGGCGCTCTACGGTCAGAGGCTGGCATCGCGGACGGTGGCGGCATCTGCCGTGCCGCTGCCCGAAGAGCTGGAGGGAGTTCGAGTGGAGGTACGAGAGGCGGGCAAGAACCCGGTGCGTGCGCCGTTGTATTTCGTTTCCGAGGGGCAGATCAATTTCCAGATGCCTTTTGGCCTCACTGCTTCCAGCGTCGAGGTGCGTGTAGTGAACACGGCCGGGGAAAGCCCATGGCAGGCCGTCGCCTTGCAGGCCACCTCGCCCGCCATGTTCACGCTCACTATGGATGGCAAAGGCGCCCCGACGATGGTGCACGCCACAGATTGGAGGTGGGTGGAGCCTTCCTATCCGGCGCGTCCCGGGGAGTACCTGCTGCTGATGGTCACCGGACTCGGCCCGGTCAAGCCCGCCATTGCGGCCGGCCGCCCGGGCGGGGACAACGGCGCGAACGGTCCGCTGAACTACTGCACCAACGAGGTCACGGTTACGATTGGGGGCAAGAACGCCCTCGTGCTGTTTGCGGGCTTGATGCCAGGGTTTCCGGGCATATACCAGGTCAACGTGCAGGCGCCGCGTGACCTGCCGGCGGGAACGCACTCCATCGTGGTGCGCTCCGAGAATCGCACATCGCAGCAGGGTGTGACGGCGGCCTTCGCCGCCGGCGGCATCGAGGTCACGGCGGCGGTGGGACCTTCAGGCGGCGTCGCGGCTACGGAAGGCATCCGCGTTGAAGTCCCGGCAGGAGCCTTCACTGGAACCGCCACACTGGGCATTGGCCGGGGGACCGGCCCGCAGGAGGCCATCACGCCGGCGTTCACCCTATCCGGGCTCCCCGAAGACATCAAGGCGCCCATCACCGTCCGGGTCAAGCTCAGTGCCCAGCCGGGCAGCGAGCCTCCGCTCGCCTTCGTGGACAAGATCATCCTGGAGGCCGGCGTGGAGGGCGATTCCGCAGTCCTTACTCTGCCTGTCACCGTCGATCCTCCAGCCAGCCTCTTCCCCGTCGCCGCGGCTGCCTCCCCACCGCGGGCGGCGGAATCGGAACCTCCGCAGGACTCGCTCACCACGGGGGATGTCGGCTTCTACATCACGACTTTCTACGCGCACACCGACAGCGCCGGCCGGCATTTCCGCATCTTCTATCCGAAGAACCAAGGACTGGACCGGTACGCCCAGGACGTAGGCGCGGGGCTGGAGAGCGCCTATGGCAAACTGGCTCAGTTGGGTTTCGACTGGACGCGCCGCACGCGCTGGCCGATCAACGTGGTCTTTCATCCGTTTACCGGAGAGGACGTTGACAAGTTCGGTTACTCTAGGACGTCGCTGTGGGGAACCGATTACTCGACCTTGCACTTCAACTCCAAGAAGTTCCCTACGGGCATGTCTCGCGAACTGCAAGTCACTACGGGACACGAACTGTTCCACCTCTTGCAAGATCTCTACGATCCCCGCCGCCGTACCGCCATCGCCTGGAGCCAGCCGGCCTGGTTGTGGATGCTGGAAGCCGCCTCCACTTGGTTTGAGGGCCTGGCCGCGGATGACCCGAATTACTTGCCGCCCACCGTCAGGGAGGACAATTGGGAATTCCTGAAACGAAACGGACTGGAGAAGACGACCGGCCCGGCGGCTGAGGTCCAGGGGCATGGCTATGGTGCGTCCATGTTCTTGAACTGGCTGACGCGCAAGTGTGGCGGCGCCCTGGTTTGGAAGACTTTCGATCAGTACCGGTACCGCGCCCCGGGAGTGTTTCTCGATCCTCGCTATAGCGCCGCGGAGGCCTTGGCCGCCGCTGTGTTGGATTGCAAGACCGCGCGGGATCTCAACTCCGAGTGGCTGGAGTTCTGCGAACGCATCTGGGGAGGCCCACTTTACGGCGGCACTTTCCCGCCCCAGTCTCACCTGATGCAATTAGGACCGGAGCGCTTAGATTTCTATGACCCCGACGACCCGCTGTCGTACACGGTCACATGGGCGGCTCCCGACCTAAGCGCCCGGCCCTTTTACGTGCGGTTTCCCAGGCAGTGGCCCCCAAATACGAAGGTGACGCTGCAACTCACCGATCCGGGCGGCCAGGCCCGCATGATCATCTGGAAAGTAGGCTCCGGGGGAAGGTACACGTTCGTCATGACCACTGCTGGGCCATACGTGTTTACCAACGCAGAAACCATGGCGGCCAACGGCGAGCACCTGATCGTGCTGGTGGCCAACGGGAATGGCCGCGGAAAGTATCAGGGGAGCACCCAGCTCAGGTTAGACGTGAAAACAGAGCTGGGAGTTGATCTCTGGCAAATGCTGCGCTCTACGACAGCGCTGACGCACACAATCTGGAGCCGAAACACGGTCACCGGCGCCGAGTTTAGGGCGGGCACCTGGGCGCCTGGCAACATAAGCGGCTTGCGCTGGAGCGGCAACGGTTTCAGTGTCGATTACAAGTACACCGAACTCAATACTACCTGGCAGTTCTCCGTGAACGGCGCTCTCTCGGCAGATGGCAAAACGCTTACTCAGTTGCACTATCGAGAGTCCATGAAGAAGGATCGAAAATTTGACCAAAACCTCACCCCGATGCTAGAGTACGTGGAGCAACTGACGCAGTGGGATGTCCAGAATGTGCCAGTGGACGTTCCGACCGGCGGCTTTACCGGAACGGAAAAGATTCTGAGTTACTCCGTGTATTCCGACAGTCCGCCGGCGGTGCAAAACTACACATGCTCGAGGAAAGCCTGGAGTGGGCCGGAGGCGTTTTTCCCGGGCGCCGACAAGCTCACGCCGAGCGCCTGTCCGCTTCCCACGGGGACGCTTCGTAGTGGTGTGTCCACGCAATTCATCAAGCCCTGAACCGTGCTCGGCAGTTTGTGGCGGCGCCTGGAGCGCCCTGTTCTGGTTGGTGAGCTTGCGCCCAGCCGGCCGGTCTGCTGCTGTCGTGAAAAAAGTGTAAGGCCGTCCAAATTGATCTTCCGCGTTTCATCAGCCAGACGGCTGTAATCAATACCGTCCGAAGCATCCACCGGTAACAATAAAGTCGCCCAAGTGCCGCGGATCTCGGACGCGCGAAGCGGTCGCATACAAAAAAGCTTATCCCATCTCTTTCCAGGAAATCCCAGTTTACAGCCACGCATACATCGCAGTGATGGAGGCAATGGCCAGCGCCAGAATCACGCTGTGGCGCAACGTGAATCGGAAGAGGCGGGATTCGTCCTCAGGAAGCATCCCGGTCGCCGCAGCGGCTACTGCGATGCTTTGCAGGCTAATCATTTTGCCCATCACTCCTCCGCTGGAGTTGGCGGCAGCCATCAACACCGGGTCCAAACCCAGCCTACCGGCGGTCACCGCTTGAAGGTTCCCGAATAGGGCATTGGCAGACGTATCGCTTCCCGTAAGAAACACCCCCAGCCAGCCGAGCATAGCGCTGAAGATGGGAAACAGCCGCCCCGTGGCGGCGAATGCCAGCCCCAACGTGGCCGTGGCCCCGCTGTAGTTCATAAGGAATGCAAGCGCCAGCACGCTGGCTACGGTCAGAATCGAAAGGGCAAGCTGCCGCAATGACGTGAGCAACACTGTTCCGAACTGTCGGGGTTTCACCTTCAAGAAAGCTGCGCTTAGCAATACGGCTCCAAGGCACGCCGTGCCCGAGGCGGTCAGCCAGTTCAGCGTGAATGCCGCGGGGTAGGGCGACGGCCGCGGCGTCACCGGGGGGACCCGCTCCACTAGGTTGTCCAGAGCCGGCCACGAGATCTTCACCGTCGCCAGCTCCAAGGGTCGTTTCACCACATCCATGCCCCAGAACAGCACAAAGACCACCAGTAGAATATAGGGCATCCAGGCTCTCAGAATCCTCGCGCCCGTGTGTTTTCGGATAACGTGTGTTTTACACTCGTTGGCCAAATAAAACGCGTCCTTGGGCCTCCAGAGCAGGAACAACACTACCAACGTGCCCATCGCCGCCATCGAACTGAGGATATCCGTCAAATGTGGACCGAGAAAGTTCGAAACGACAAACTGCATCCCTGCGAACGAGACGCCGCACAGCAGTGCCGCCGGCCACACCCCCACCCAACCCCGGATGCCGCCCATGACCACAATCAAGTAGGAGGGAACGATGACCGATATCGGCGCGCAAATTCGCCCCACCTGCGCGCTCAAATCCCTCAGAGGCAATCCAGTCACGCCCGCCAGCGTCAACACGGGTGTCCCAATCGAGCCGAACGCCACTGGCGCCGTGTTCGCCAGTAAGCAGATGCCGGCCGCATAAAACGGAGAAAAGCCTAATCCTGCCAGCATGGCCGCCGCGACGGCTACCGGGGCGCCAAACCCCGCTGCTCCCTCGATGAACGCCCCGAACGCAAAAGCGATGATCAGCGCCTGTAAGCGCCGGTCTTCTGTTAGCCCTCCCACCGAGTCTTTCAGAATTTCAAAATTCCCGGTTTCGAGTGTCAGCCGGTACAGCACGATGGCCCAGTATACGATCCAGCAAATGGGGAACAAGCCAAAGGCGGCCCCCAAACCCGCTGCACTCAGCAATGTCGCCAGCGGCATCTGATACGCCCATCGCGCTACCGCGGCCGCTGCGCCTAGCGCACTCAACGCCGCCACCCATGCCGGACGTCGCAGCACCCCCAGCAGGAACAATAGAACCAACAACGGCGCCGCCGCTGCTAACGCCGACCAGCCCAAGCTGCCCGCAATCGGAGTGTAGTTTTGCTGCCACATGGTCGAGTCCTTACAGATATCGGACTGGCCACTCGCTTGTCAACCTCGCTACCCGCATCTGTAGGTGGTAAAAACGAAAAACACCTTAGGCTCAACCCCTCTGCATCACTGGCGTTACGCCGCACTGGTCCGCACCGCTCACTCTGAAAACCATCCGCAGTTTTGCCGAATAGGTTTAAGAGGTTATGCCTGCCAGAGATCGGCGCATCTTCAAACGCTTCCCATTCGGCGAAAAAGTGCGGGTGTCGTGGACCGACGCGCACGGCCGCTACCACTTCGCCGATGCGCCCTGCCTGGACGTCTCCGAGACGGGCATGCAAATTGAGCTCAACCACCCCTTGGACGAACAGTGCTATGTCAATATTCGCTCAGAGCGTTACGGGCTGAATACGAACGCACGCGTGCGCCACGTGCGGCAGCGGGGAATGAAGTACCGCATTGGGTTGCAGTTCCACGGGATGTGGCGGTGGAAAGGGCTAGCCGGAATCCTGTCTCACAGAGAGCCTCCCATCGAGGTCTGAATACACCCCAAATCAGATCAGCTCCAGTTTCTGTGCATCGAATCCGACCCGCCTTCCCCTAGCAAGCGCCTCCGCAGACATGATCACAGCGACAGCGTGGGAGAAGCCTGCTTGCACGTCTGCCCGCGGCTGCTGCCGGCTGCGGACACATTCTAGAAAATTGTGCATGTGCGAATTCGTGGGCTCCGGCTGGATGGGCGTAGGCTCGGAGATGCGGTCCTTTTGCACGCTCCCTTCTCCGGAGATCACCCACTTCACGCCGTCCAGCGTTCCCCGCGTACCGCACCACAAGTCCCGCACTCCCGCCGAGTTCGTCAGGCTCATGGAGAACATCACGAGGAATTCTTTCGGGTAGTCCAGTAATGTGTAAAAAACGTCCGAAGTTTTGCGGCCGTCCTTCCACAGAAACACACCCCCGTTAGAAACCGCGCCTGCCGGGTAAGGATCGTTCAAATACCAAGCCGCCAGGTCGATGAAGTGACACATCCACAAGCCCGGAATCCCGTTCGTCGTCTCCGGGAAAAGCTGCCACTCCCGCAGCAAGCGGGGATCAAACGGTTTGTCGATGCGCCCCATTTGAAAGGCCTTCCAGTCCACATCTGCGGGATCGATTTTTTCCGCCGGGCGCCGCCAGCGCTGCTGCTGGAAATGCATACCGAATTCGACCCGGGTCACCTTCCCCAGCACCCCGGACTGCACCAGCTTCGCCGCCGCCATATATTTGCCGTCGCTGCGCCGCTGCGTACCCACCTGCACCACTTGCCGGCTGCGCTTTACCGCCAAATAAGCGGCTTTAGCGTCTTCAAACGTCACGCCGAAGGGTTTTTCGACATACACGTCTTTACCGGCTTCAACCGCCGCTTTCAAAATGATGGGGTGCGAAAAATCCGGCGTGCAGATGACGATGGCGTCCACGTCCTTCCACCCCAGCAGTTCCTGATAGTTGGTGGTGGCCCGCGGCTTAGCTCCAAACGCTTTTTCGACCGTCGCCACAGCCCTTTCACGGTTCGGCCGCCACACATCGCAAATGGCGCTGATCGTCACGTTCAGATCTTTCACGCGGATGATTTCGCGAATGTTGTCCGTGCCGCGTCCGCCGACGCCTACCATCCCGATGCGGATACGGTCATTGGCTCCCAAGATCCTGGAGTAGGAAGAAACGGCGGCGGCCGCCGCAAAGCCGCGCCGTGAGATAGTCGCAGGCGCCATCGCATCACCTCCTGAACGGTAAATCTCAAATCGTCATGGCGGTGAAGCCGCCGTCCACTCGCAAGATGCAGCCCGTCACAAACGACGATGCCGCGGAAGAAGCCAGGTAGATAGCCGCACCAACCAGCTCATGAGGTTCGCCAAACCGGTTCATAGGGGTGTGATTCATGATCGCCTGCGTACGTTCCGGAGTGAGCAGCTTCCGGTTCTGCTCGGCCGGGAAAAACCCGGGCAGGATAGCGTTCACTCGCACCTTGTACGGCGCAAACTCCCGCGCCAAAAACTGCGTGATCTGGTTCACTCCCCCTTTCGCCACGCTATATGTGAATACCTTGGAAAGAGGCGGACCCGAAGAAGCGGAAGAAATGTTGATAATCGAACCGCCGCGCCCAGCATCGACCATTTGTTTGCCGAAAACCTGGCACGCCAGGAACACACTCTTGAGATCGACATCCAGCAACCGGTGCCATTCCTCTTCGGTGATCTCGAAAAACGGCGTTCCGGAATTGATGCCCGCAGCGTTAATCAAAATATCTATGCGCCCCAGTTTTTGGAGAATTTCCGCCAGGGCGCGCTCCAGGTCTGCCTTCTTGGTGGCGTCCACCTGAATCGCCAGGGCGCGGCGACCGGTTTTCCGGATTTCTTCAGCTCGCGCTTCGGCGCCCGCAGGGTTGAAATCCAGGACGGCCACGTCGGCGCCGGCGCCGGCCAAGCCCTTGGCCATCTCACCGGCCAGCACTCCGCCTCCGCCTACTACTGCCGCCACTTGGCCTTCCAGAGAGAATAGTTCATGAATGGTCATTGAGTTTGCTCCACATCCCGTTGTATCACGCCGGGCGGCTGCGCCTCACCTTAGCACGGAAGTACTGCTACGTTCCAGTCTCGCGGTACTGTTGAGATAGGCGCTCTTCGCCGGTCAAACTGGCAAGGAGAGAAGACCATGGACCGTGCCGATCTGGACCGCTGGAAGCCGCGTGAGGTGGCCCGCCTGCTGGCTCTCGTTGAGTCCGAGCGCCGCTACTATCAGGAAATCGTCGCCTTCTTGCCGGTGGGCTTGGCGGTGGTCTCCAATGGGCTCTGGCTGGTGTCCGCCAACCGCAGCTTCCGCCAAGCATTTTCCGTGAAAACGGACGAAATCGGCAAGAAGCGGCTGAACGAAATCTTGCGAGTCGACGACTTGAACGAGCGCATCCTCGATGTGCTCACAACCGGCGCGCCCCAGCACAACATCCTGTACAGCCCTCCGGGGGAGGCGGCGCCGCGCTTTTTTCGCATCTCCGTCCTGCCTTTGCGCAGTTGGGAAGATGAGATGGAGCTCGAAGCCTTGCTTGTCTTCGAAGACCTCACTGGGGTCGAAAGCGCGGCCGCACCCCAAGGCCCACCTGAGGTCGCCAAACCGGTATTGATGCCGCCTCAGCAAGAACCGGTGCGCACGGCGGAGTGGCTCGAGCGCCTGGAGGCCATGGTCTGGGAGTGTGACCCTAACTTGCACGTGCTCGATTTGAGCCCCTATGCAGAAACCATGCTCGGCTACCCGGTCTCACACTGGCTCTCAGGCGCCGTCTCCTGGGAAGAGCGCGTTCACCCTGACGACCGCGCTTTTGTGAGTTCCCTGTTCCGCGACGCCATGGAACAGCGCTCGCGTTTGCATTTGGAGTATCGTGCAAAAACCGCGGATGACCGCACTTTGTGGGTGCGTGAAAGCGTACGCATCGAGCGCGACCCACAGGGCAAAGCGCAGCGGCTTTGGGGCGTCACCATCGACATTACCGAAAACCGGCGCTTGGCCGAGCGCGTGGTGCTTACCCACAAAATGGACTCGTTAAGCCGGCTTACCAGTCGCGTGGCCCATCAGTACAACAACTTTCTCATGGTCATTTCCAGCTACGGTGACGATCTGATGGAGTTGCTGCCGCCGGAAAGTCCGCTGCGCGCGGACGTCGAACAAATCCTCAATGCGGCCCAAAAGGTTTCCACACTCACCAACAAGCTGTTGGCTTTCAGCCGGCGTCCCGTTGCCCGCCCCGAACGCGTTGACTTTACGGAACTGGTTACGACAGCCATCCAGCCGGTAGTAGCTGCCCTGCCGGATGGAATCGAATTGGTGCGTATGTTGCCCCCGGACGTCGGGCTCATCGAAGTGGACCCCGGTCAGGTGACCCAGGCTTTGGGCGATCTGGCGGCGGTCGCAGTGAAAGCCGCACGCTGTGGTCGCGTCACCGTCGAAATCACCCGCATCGACCCCATGCACTCCGCCGAGATGGAGACCCGGCCAGGCTCCGTTTGCCTTTCCATCACCGCCGCCAACTGGGAAACAGACACGGAAACGCGGAGGCGGTTGTTCGAACCCGATTTTCTCAACGCGGCTGAAACGCCGGCGCTTTCGGACGCTTACTGGCTGCTGCGTCAGAACCACGCGGAGATCCTGCTTTCGGGAGAATCCGGTCACGGAACCACTATCACCGTCTTATTTCCAGCCCTCGGAGGCGTTATGCGGACTGCGAGTGTTCCGCCAACGCCCGCCGGAGATCGCTCGGCTAGCCCTTCAAAGGTGATTCCGCTTCCCGTCGAGGAGCGCACCAGCACGCGCTCTGAGGCCCATCCGGCAGAAAAGCAAGCCGCCCCAGGCGCCCCCGGCCGCGCAGTTCTCGTAGTGGATGACGAGGAAGCGGTTCGGAATCTGATCAGCAAGATTTTGCTCCGCCACGGCTTTGAGGTGCTCGAAGCCTCCAGCCCGGAGGAAGCTCTCGAAACTTTTGGAGCACATTCGGCGAGAATAGGGCTTTTGGTGACCGATATGGTCATGGAAGGCCTATCGGGACGCGAGCTGGCGGAACGCTTGCGCGCCCAAGCGCCGGCGCTGAAGGTGCTGTATGTTTCAGGTTACACGGAAGACGCGGCGATTCATTCGGGCCTCCTGCCGCCCGGGACGGCGTTTCTACAAAAGCCTTTTACGCTGAGCGCATTCCTCGAAAAGGTGCACGAAATCATGGAGAAAGACGGTGGAGGGGCTTGAGAGCGGTTGATTCCCCCTACCTAGTAGCAGGATAGGCAATGGATCTCTTCAAAACCATCAAAGAGCTCCAAGAAGAAAAACGGCGCATTGACCTGCTCATTGAAATCTTGGAGCAACGACTCGCTTGCTCGGGCTCCAGTCCGGCGCCGGGGCGCCGGGGGCGGAAGTCCATGAGCGAAGCGGAGCGCAAAGAGGTTTCGCGGCGCATGCGGGCCTACTGGGCCGCGCGAAGACAACAGCGCCAGGAAACCGAGGGAGGAAGCGAAAACAATCCGGTGTAAAGGCCCTCACTTTTTGAAAAACCAGAGCCAGAAATACTGTTGCCCGGCGCCATGCCGGTACCGCGCCTCAAACCCGCACCGTTCAGCCATCGCCACCGCCTCTTCGTCGGTGAAGCTCACCCCCACCCAGGTATCGTCTGGGGAACTCTGGACGGTCGGGTCGCCCTGCACCTGAAATTTGAATAATGCCCCAGGGCGCAACAGCCGGTGTACCTCGCGCACATAGTTCTCAATGATCTCCCGGCTGGGAATATGCTGGAACACGATCGTCGAGAACGCGAAATCGAAGTCCCCTACGGGAATCACTTTCAGGTCTGCACCGCTGTTCTGGTAGATATGCGCATTCGGCTTGTCCTTAAGCGCCTCCCGGGCCCGCGCCACCATCTCCGCGCTGATGTCGACTGCGTATACCTCCCCGAATAGGTTGGCCAGCGCCCGCGTCACGCGCCCTGCGCCGCATCCGATTTCGAGCACACGCATTTCTTTGGCGGGTTTGCCCTGGCAGATGTTGATCATGTCGGTGAGGATTTCTTCCGCCACGGTCCGTTCCCCGCTTAGGAAAAACTCTTCGTCGGTCCACTCTTCTTTGCCGGTCACGACGTAATAGCGGGCATTCTCCCGCGCCCGCCTGTCCCAGTCGCGCCGCATTTTCTCAATCTGTTCCGCTTGATCCACTCGCTTTCTCTTTTTAAGCATATCGTAAGCGCTGCCATAAAGCGCCGTGCTATGATGAGGGTTAGCTAGGCGTGGGCGGCTAGCTCAGTTGGGAGAGCGCCGCGTTCGCAACGCGGAGGCCGTGGGTTCGAATCCCATGCCGTCCACCACTCATTGCTGCCGGTTCTTTGCCCTCACAGGATGAATGTTAGGATAAAAGTGTGATGCTGCTGCGGTTTGCATCCTTCCTGTGCGTTCCACTCGCGCTGGCCGCCCAACCGAACTCGGAATTATTCACAAAGGCTCCTCCCGCTGTCGAAGAGGCGCTGCGGACCCGGGTCACCGCGTTTTACGAGGCGCAGATGGCCGGTAAGTTCCGCCAAGCGGATCAGTACGTTGCCGAAGAAGCCAAAGACGCCTTCTATGGAGCGGAAAAGCCCAACTGTAAAGCGTGGAAGTTAGAGAAGATCCTGTGGGAGGAAGGCTACACAAAAGCGCGCGCTTTTTCCACCTGCGACACCACGTTGATGAACATCACAGGCCCCATGAACGTGAAAATGCCGCTCATCAGCCACTGGAAGCTTGTGGACGGACAGTGGTTTTGGTATTTACCCCCGTCTCCCCCGGTACGGATCACGCCTTTTGGGGAGATGCGCGCAGGTCCGCCCGCCAAAGACGCTACTCCCCCTCCGGTGCGCATGCCAACCCCGGAAGAGATTGTTAGCCAGCTCAAGCTCAGCAAGAATTCCGTCACGCTGTCCCTCGCTCGCGAAAGCGCGGACGAGGTGGTTTTCACCAATTCCACTCCCGGCAATGTGCACCTGAGCCTCGATTACCGCTCCTGGCCAGGATTTAGCGCCGTGCTCGATAAGGGCGAACTAAAGGCTGGAGAGTCCGCAAAGATCTTGCTCAAGTACACCCCTAGCGCCCAAAAGCCCGCAGGGAACATCAAGGTGTCGTTGCGAGTGGACCCGTTTACTCTGGCTATGCCCATCGAGGTTTCATTCCGGTAGTTCTGTCCTTGGAAGTCAAATCCTGGCCCGCAAATTGCACTGCACCTTCCCGAAGGCTGATTGAGCCGGCGTTGTGACAAGCATTGGTCATGGCGAAGACAAGTTCACGCCGCATGCTCCATCAGCCGACAGAAGGTGAACCATGTCCTACATCCGGATGAGTTCAAGCATTGAGTACGATCCAATAACGCAAATGATACGGCAGGACGGGCAGGAGCGGCCAGCAGGCTGGGCGGGCGTTTGTTACGCGTTCCGGGAGGAGGTCTTGAAGGAGCTCGGCAAACAAGCGGTGACCGTGGGAGCCGAGCCGACTGCCCAACCTGAAGGACCATCGCCGGAGGTCTCTCACGACGTGCGCGACGGTTTGGCCTCGGGAACCGGACAGGTGACCCAAAATGGTGCGCCACGAATTGTCCCGAATCCGGAACCCTTATTGAATCAATACGGTTATCGGGGACCGGCAGCGTTCAACCCCTATTTCACCACCCCGAGCACTCCCCTGACACCTGGCTACGTAAAAGGATTTGAAATGTGGTTTGACCCAACGGAGGTGGTGGACACGAATACTGGCCAGCCCTCCTACATGGTGAATCGCTCCTACTGCGCTACCGCAGAAGGGGCGGAAGAAGCGCTGCGTTTAGTGCGCCTGTTCGAACCTGGAGCGGTCTTAGGGGTCTCGGTTTTCGGAAGCGCGGCGGGACCTTTTCGCGCCAATAAACCCACATATGAGATTGTCCTGCCAAACGGCGCGAGGATCAACGCGGGCGCGATTTTGTGGAACTATTATTGGGGCGGGCAGGGGGTCACAGCATCTTCCGACCAGGCGCTCCGCGCTGCCGTCGAGCGGGCCTCTCAGGCGCCTCATGCGGCGGTCTGACCGAGCCTCGCCGTGACCCCATAAAGAAACCAACATTCCGAGCGTTAAGCAACGCCCAGTTTCCGAGCAATAGCCTGTAACAGCTCCCGGTCTTTGGCCGTAAAGCCTTCAGAAGTTATCTCTTCCCAGAGCTTCTTGTTTCGGACTACCACCGCGCCGCCAAAATCGAATGCGAGTTCTTCCTCCGGGTCCAACGCCCGTAATGGCACCGGCACCGGCGGCTCGGTGACCCCATGGCCTTGGACGTCAGGTATATTGACGCTCGCGGCCTCATCCTTCACCAGCACCAAAGGCTCCAGGCAGGGCTTTCCGTCAGGTCCGGCGATGGGTGATCCGTTCGCGCCCAGCGCGATCACGCGTTCGTACACTACGTTCCGGCGGGCGCTATCCTTGGCTGCCGGGTCGAACCAGAACTTCGGAGGACGGGCGCTCGTGTATTCCGGCGGCTCGGTCCCCGTGATTGCGCGGTACTCCTCTCGGCTTTGAAACACTTTGAACAGAAACAGCTTGTCGATACCGTATTTGGGGTAGGGCAAAGCAGGCATCTTTGGAATCTCCTGCTTTGATGGTAAGAGGGGCACTGGCCAGACTTTCGCCACAGAATCTGTATATTATTGAAAAAAAACTATTTATTGGCAGAGAATTCTGGAGAATGGCTCCCGTTCCCATCATTCGAGGGCAGCGCTCAACACCCGCCCGGAAACACCTTCCATCTTGAGCCCTAACATACGGGCCACCGTCGGCGCTATGTCCAGATTTCGCACCCCCTCCAGATGCACACCGCGCCTGACGCCCTTCCCCCAAGCGATGAAGAACGTATCCATGGCGGAATCCGAAGCCATATAGCCATGAGCGCCGGGGGTTGTTCCCGCCGGGACATCCGCCACCACCGGATCTTCGAGCCCTCCTGCGAATGCATAGCCCGGTTTTGCGGCTAGCAGCAAATCCGCCATTTGCTCATAACGCTCCGGGACCGGAAGCCCAAGTTCCGGAAAGTCTTTGGAATCATAAACCTTGGCGACTCCCTCCAACCCCTCGAACGCGCCCTTGAGCTTCGGAGTAAGCTCGTTCCGCCTCCGCGGGTTAGTCACGTAGACTAGCGCCGATCCTCCCTCAGGAATCGCCCAGGCATCGCACCGGATTGTCCCGCCCTGGGAAGCTAGCAGCCCCTGCGCTTTCAGCCACGCGTTCGCGTTGATTCGCTTTTTCACCACCCGGAAACCATGATCTGCGACCACCACGAACGTCGTGCGGTTCAGCACGTTGGCGTCTCTCACAGCTTCTAGAAGCCGTGCAACCTGCTTATCGGCATACTCCATAGCGTTGGCGGAAGCCAACGACCCGGGACCATAGCGGTGGTTCGTCGAGTCCAGGTTCAACGTATGGAACAGCGTCAGGTTGGGCTTGTATTTCTTGAGAATCTGCGCCGCTGCCTCTGTCCACACGTAGTCTCGCCATGTGATGATGCCGCGGCGGAACTCCCTCAAGTCCTCGCGGGTTAGCACTCCAGCCGCCGCCAATTCTTGTTCAATGAGACCTTCCGGATCCGGAACCTCCGGGAATCGCCAGGTGATAAAGGGCGATTGATAAATCGCCACCCAGTCCACTTCCGCGGTCGTCAGACCTGCGCGGTGGGCTAGTTCATAAACCGTTGGCGACTTCACCATTTCCGGCTGCGGGCGCCATGGCTCAATCTTGGGAGGCGAATCCGGTCCCTGGCGCACGAGCATGCCATTGAACAACACGCCATGGCGCGCCGGCGGAACCCCCGTCACCATGGTGGTGTGAGCAGGCCAAGTCACCGTAGGATACACTCCGGTCATTCGGGGTGCAAACGCCCCTTCCTTGGCCATGCGGCGAATCGTAGGCACGGGAACTTTCGGGTCTTCCAGCGCGGAGGCCGGAAAGCCGTCCAAGCTCACCAGAACCACCATCCGGTCGCTTTTCGGAACTTGCGCCAGTAGCGCCGCCGGCGAGGCGAATAAGGCGCGGCGTGTCAGGTCGATCATTTCACTGGTTACCTGTTTATGGCATTCGAGCTAGCAACTTCTGAGCCAGAGGCACAGGATCTATGTCCTGCGGAAGCTTTGCAAATCCAGCCAGAAAGCGTCCTTTGCGGAAAATGCACAGGCGTCCGAGGTACTTATCATCGGCTTGAAACGCCTCGTCGCCTAACTGGAGAGGCTTAACCCCACTCACGCGATCTTTAAACTTCGCGATCAATCCCGAAGCCGCCTCCGGCGTGGATTCCGGAACGATGATGGCCAAACCCTTTTCATACTGGGCCTGAAACCCGCGGCGGAGCATACGCATTCCGAGCACACTCTCCGGCACCATGCGGATCGAATCCTTGTTGAGGCCTTCTTCTGGAAACCAGTTCACCGCCTCCGGAAGTTTGGTGCTGCCGGGGATTTTCTTTTCCCAGTACGTTAAAAAGGCTCGTAACGTTTCGCTATGGTCGCCCGCCGGGTTCGCAGCGATCTCCACGAAATATTTATCCTTGGCGAATATGCCACGCCGAGGCTGCACTTGCCCTGCTGTCCCAATACGCTCAACGGGCCGGTTAGGGTCGCGGTTGGACACGAAAATACCCCAAGCAAAATCCGGGGACTCCATTTCGGAAATGTCGAACACCAATTCGACTTCCCCTTTTGTGCAAGTTACCCCGTTCATTTTCTTGAAGTTATAGACCAAATATCCTTCCGAGTTCCCGTTCATATATTCGAACAGGTTCTCCCCCACATAAGTGCGCAAAGGACCCTTCTGCGTCCACCCCGAAACGGCCGAACAATCCGGCGTAGGTTCAGCGGCGCTCAACAGCGCCCCCGCAGCCAAAATAACGCCAAGCGCACGCATCAGCCGAACAGCTCCTGTGCGCGGATCAGCCGGTCGACAACCGCCACGCCGTTCGGACATTTCACCGTGCACTCTTTGCAGTCCCTGCAACGCACCGACCGGATTTCTTCCGGCAACTCCAGGAACCGCTCCCGCCCCAGTCCGTACTGCCCGTAGCCATCCGCGTACATGGCAAAGCGCACCAAATCCGATACCGGCAAGCCTTTCGGGCACAGCTCCTCGCAATGACCACAGGAACGGCAATATAACGGACGGATGAACTCCATCTGCTGCGCTAAGATCTGCTGATCCCTTTCCGTAAACGGCTCCCACATACACCGCATGTCCTCTTCCAACTGGTCCATGTCGGTGATGCTGGGTATGGCGGTGTCCACGTTCTGGTTCCGCAGGACCCATTTCAGCGCCGCCATCATGGCTCCCTCTTTCTTGAGGGTATCTCCGAGCTTCGATCCCGGCTTTACACGACGGAATCCCCCCGCCATCACTTTCATGGCGACGACGCCGACGCCGGCTCTTTTCGCCTGCGCAAGCAAGTCGTCGATCTGACTGCCCATCGTAAAGTTGTACGCCGTGAGAATCACGTCGATTTTGCCGGATTTGATCGCCGCCGGAATGATGTTATCGAAACCGCTGTGAGTGCTGACGCCGGAAAATCGGATCATTCCCTTCTTCTTGGCGATTTCCTGGGCCTCCAGGCGTCCTTCGGTGAGTTGTTCTGCTCGGCTCTTGGCGTGGATATACCAAATGTCCACATAGTCGGTGCCGAGGCGTTTTAGGCTCGTCTCCAGGTCAGCCAGAGCACTCTCCTTCTCTTCCCGTTGGCTCTTGGTGGAAATCACCAGCTTCTGGCGCTTGCCTTTGATGGCGGCGCCAACCATGGCCTCACAGTTTCCGCCCTGGTAGCTTACGGCCGTGTCGAAGTAATTGATGCCCATGTCAATCGCCTTCTCCACAACGCTCTGGTCCGAAGTCACCATGGTCCCGAAGGCCACACGCGTGACCTTGAGACCTGTCTTGCCGAGCTGGCCAAATTTCAACTCCTTAGGCGCAGCGAGTGAAAGCGCCGCCGGAGCGCCAGCGGGCTCCAGACGTTTTACGGCAGCCGTGCCGGCAGCAGGCAACGCCAGTCCGGCGGCAAGGAAGTTACGGCGAGAGGAAGCAGCCATGGAAAAACCTCCGTTCGGTTTTGACCTATAATTAGATTCGAAAGTCCATTATAGGCTGGAGGCGTTTGGAATGCCATCGGATGTTACGCGACGTCAACTTTTTCACTTGGCCGCAGGCGCTGCCGGGATGGCTGGCGCTCGAGAAGTTTTATCGGCTCAAGAATTGATTACCCCTCCCGGACCGGTTGAGTTCCCGATCATCGTCCCTTACGAAAAGCGCGCGTTCGTCTCTATAGTTCAGGGAGAACAGCGGCGCAAGATGGTGTATGAGTCGCTGGTCGCCATCGACGATCAAATCCGGCCTGTCCTGAAGACCAAAAAATATGTGGTCATTAAACCCAACAACGTGTCCACGGTGAACCAACTGGCGGCCACGCACGCCGACACGCTCCGAGGCATTTTAGACTACCTGGACGGACGGTTTAAGGGGCCTGTGGTGGTGGCTGAATCTTCGGCCGGCGACACCATGACAGGATTTGAAAACTTTAAATACAATCAAGTCGCCGCGGAATACAAAAAGTTTCCCGTGAAGCTGGTGGATCTGAACGAAGAGGCGAAGTATCAGTTGACCCATCTCATCACCCCGGACTTGCATGTAACCCCGGTCCGCCTTGCCGCCCGACTGCTCGACCCCGATGCGTTTATCATTTGCTCAGCTATCCTCAAAACCCACAACACCGTAATCGCTACCCTCTCGGTCAAGAACATGACACTCGGCGCTCCGCTGCACCAAGCGCCGAAGGAAACCACCAAATGGAACGACAAGCGGAAGTATCACGGCGGGGTGCGGCAAACACACTACAACATGTTCCTGACCGCCATGAAGTTGCGGCCGTATTGGGGAGCTACGGTGATTGACGGCTATGAGGGCATGGAAGGGAATGGGCCTAGTTCCGGCACGCCTGTACCTTCCCGCATCGCCATCGCCTCCACAGACTACATCGCCGCGGACCGGGTGGCGGTCGGATGCATGGGCATTGACCCGACCTGGCTGGGTTACTTGAACTACTGTTACCAGAATGGCCTGGGGCAGTACGACATCCATAAGATTGAGATCCGTGGGCCGAAAATCGAAGCCGTGATGAAAAAGTATCGCTTGCACCGGGATATCGAGCGTGAACTCCAGTGGATGGGGCCCATGACGGAAATCCCGCCCAAGCTCGGTTGATGCGGGCGGCAGCTTTGAGCCTTGCACGAACTCCTCGGTATTTGGAACAGCCGAAGCCTCCGTTTTATAGTTGAGGGGAGAAGGCGCGATGAATCTCCCCAACCTGCTGACGATTCTACGCATCTTCTTCGTCCCTTTGCTGGTGGCGGCGCTATTGATGGAAAGCCACACGGTTCATGTGGGGTCCTTGACCCTGGACCACGCATGGGTAGCGTTGGCGATCTTTCTGGCGGCAGCCTGCACAGACCTGTTAGACGGTTATCTGGCGCGACGATGGGGCCAAATCACCACGGTGGGCACACTGCTGGACCCGATTGCCGACAAGTTGTTGATATCGGCGGCCCTCATCTCCTTAGTTCAGATCCATGTCGTAGATGCTTGGCTGGTGATTCTCATCATCGCCCGCGAGTTCGCTGTGACAGGATTGCGCAGTATAGCCGCGGAAGCGGGGTACACCATTCAGGCGAGCGACCTGGGGAAAACGAAGATGCTCAGCCAGGTGATCGCCATTAGCCTCCTGGTGGTGAGCATGCGGCTCCCATCGTGGCGCGGGCTGGCTGATTTGTGGCTTGGGCTGGTAGTGTTCTTTGCTGTCGCGTCGGCGGTGGGCTATTTTTGGAAATTCTGGCGTAAAGTGGACGATAAAATCAAACGCCGGCGGCGAGCGGAGTTGCTGCGTATTGAGCGCCGGCAGAGGCGGCAGGCTGCCCGGACGGCCTCTAAACCGGCTGCGCCTGGTGGAATCTAGAGTGGTTGCTCCGGCGGCCTAGGAGGCGATGGGGGAGGGGGCGCTATGCCTTCAGGAGTAAGGACCACTGTCCGCGGTTGGCCCTTGGGGCCCAGCGGTCCTAACGGCTTTCCATTCACTCGCACTTCGATGCCGCCGGCATTCCCGACGACGAGTTTCGCCGTTCCAGCGGCTTCTATCTGCCGGGACTGCCCCGGTTGAAGCGTGCCGACAAAGAGCGTCCGCCCCGCCGAGGTCACGCTCACCCAAACTTCCCCAGTAGCCTCCAATGCAATCGGGAATCGTACGCCGGGAGCATCCGGCGGCGCATCGCGAGTATCCCGCACGGGGCTAGGCGGCGGTGCGGCCGCGGGTGCAGGGGTGGCGGTAACGGGTTTTGCGGCATCAGCCGGCGCGGAGCCTGGAGTCACGGGTGGACCCACCGTTGGTTCGCCCGAAGGCGCAGGCGACGAGGTCGCTACTTGCGGCGGGGTTTGGACGGTGACCGGAGCCGGCGCCGGCGGTGGGGCGCTGACCGCCGCAGGCGTAGGCTTCTCTACGCCGTTCCGGCCTTGATGCCATAACGAATAGACGGCCGCGCCTCCTAGCAACACAGCCACCAAACCGATGATCGACCACGGCAATTGCCCGAGCCATTCCCAATGCGGCGCCGGCGAACTCAGCGCCTCTACTTCCAAAGGAAACGGCTCGCTGGCTTCCGGCTGCGCGGCGGAGACCAGGCTCGGGGGCCTTAGAGCCTCCAGCTCACGTTCAATTTCCTCATCGTCTATCTTCAGAAAGCGGGCGTATTGCCGCACAAAAGAACGATAAAAAAAACCGCCCGGAAGGCTATCCGGGTCGTCCCGCTCGATCGCTTCCAAATAGCGAGCGTTGATACGAAGGATTTCAGACACTCGGGAAATAGACAGCCCTTGTCTTTCCCGCTCCACCCGCAACCTCTCGCCGATGCTCACCATCTCGTTAGATTCGGCCCCGCCCGCTTCTCATAATAACTCTATAAGCGGTCAATTCTGAAGAATTCTCGGCTTCGCGTGTATACTTGGGAAGACGATGAGCCCGAACGCCGAACGGAGGCCGCCACCTCAAGTTTCGGTGGTCGTTGTCAACTGGAACCGTAGAGAGTTATTACGCGCTTGTCTGCGCTCCCTTCAGCGGCAGTCCTTCGCGGATTTTGAAGTCATCGTGGTCGATAACGGCTCCAGCGACGGATCCGCCGACATGGTGGAACAAGAGTTTGCGGGCGGCGGGGATGCCAGGTTTCGTGTCATTCGGAATCGGGACAACTTGGGCTTTTGTGCAGCCAACAACCAGGGAATCGCCGCCTCACGTAGCCCGCTGGTGGCGCTGCTCAACAATGATGCCGAAGCTGATCCAGAATGGCTGGAAGAGATGGTCAAGCTTTCCACGCTCCACCCGGAAGCCGGCATGATCGCGTGCAAAATTCTGACCTATGAGGACCCCCGAAGGATCGACAAGGTGGGGCATCTCATTTACCCCGATGGGCAGAACCGGGGCCGTGGCGCCGGCGAGTGGGATATGGGGCAATATGATGTGGTCGAAGAAGTGGCATGGCCAGACGGCTGCGCCTGCATGTTTCGGCGGGAGGCGCTCGAAGAATGCGGCGGTTTTGATGAGGATTTTTATATGTTCGGCGACGACGCCGAGTTGGGACTGCGGTTGCGGATCGCGGGCTGGAAATGTCTCTATGTTCCAACCGCCGTGGTGAAGCACCACCGCGGCGGATCCGCGGCGCTGGGCTCCACATACCGGCTGTACATGATCGAGCGCAATCGCGTATTGTTAGCCCTGAAGCTGTTCCCCTGGCGGCTACTGGTTTGGAACATCCCGTACTACTTTCTGCGCCTCTTGGCCGGCGTCAAGGCGGCCGCTGTGGGACGGGGGGAAATCCAGCGCTATCCCGGCGTGACCGGAAAGCTGCGGGCTGCGGTGGCGATGGTGAAAGGCGACTTGGCCGCCCTGTTGGTAGCGCCACGGATCCTCCGAAAGCGAAAGGACATAGGCCGAATTGCCCGTTTGAAACCCGCCGACATCTGCGCCCTGATTCAGCGCTACCGCATTCCACTTCGCGAGCTGGTGGAAAAAGGAAACTGAGGGCCACGCCTCGGTAGCGACTTCCCAGCGCAGGCGACGGGGCCGTCATGGTTTTTGGGATAATGGAGGTCCTTGCGAGCCCCGCTTCCGGTTGGGGGAGCATGCCGGGCTAAAGGACCGACTGAAAGCCCTCTTTCATGAGTAGCGAAGCTATGGGACCGTGTCCTGCGTGTGACGCCTCTGACGCCCGGATTCTGTTTCGGTCCACAGACCGGCTGTTTCACACCACTTCACAAGAGTTTTCCATTATCGAGTGCGCCGGTTGCGGCCTGATCCGCTTACACCCCTGGCCTCCGCCTCACGAGTTGCGCCGGTACTATCCGCCTAACTACTGGTTCAACCCAGAGGGTCTGGGAAACCGCGCGGCCGAGACGTACCGGCGATTTGTGGTCCAAGACCACGTGCGCTTCGCATTGCGGGCCATTGCGGATTCAGGAGAAGACGGTCTGGTGGTCGACGTAGGCTGCGGAGGCGGACTGTTCCTGCAAATGCTTGCGCAACACGGGCACGCGGTTCTAGGAATCGACTTTTCCTTGGATGCTGCATCGGTGGCGTGGCATGGGCAGGGGGTCCCTGCCGTCTGCGCCGATTTTCTGAGGCCGCCCCTCGAGCCTGCTTGTTGCTGCGCCATTACGATGTTCCATGTGCTCGAACATCTCTATGACCCTGCGGGGTATCTGGACACCGCGTACCGGTTGTTGAAGCCGCAAGGGCGGCTGATCGTGCAAGTGCCGAACGCCTCAAGCTGGCAGTTCCTATTACTCGGAGAATGCTGGAGCGGGCTCGACGTGCCCAGGCACCTGTTTGATTTCCGTGAGCGCGATCTGGAGATCTTGCTGGATAGCTGCGGTTTTCAAGTTCTGCGCAAAAAGCATTTTTCCTTGCGCGACAATCCCGCATCGCTGGCAACCAGCCTGGCGCCCTGGCTGGACCCCATGGCGCGGCGGATCCGCCGAATTTCGGAAAGCCCCAGGATGCAGCTTTTTAAGGACCTAGCATATCTCGCCTTGGTCGCTGCATCCGTGCCGTTCGCCGCGTTGGAGGCGGCCTGCCAGGCAGGTTCGACCATAATGATGGAGGCTCGAAAAAAGTGACGCGCTATCCGCGTTTGCGACGCTGGCTGCCGCGTCCGCTGGCGCGACGCCTCCTGTTTGTGGAGGCAGCCATCGAAGATGCGGTGAAAGACTTTGCGAGCAGTCTGGCTCAGGGAGCTACCGTTCTGGACGCAGGCGCCGGGGAAGCCGTCTATAGACCCTGTTTCGCCGGCCAGCGCTATGTCGCGGTAGATCTCGGCGTTGGCGATGCTTCGTGGGATTACTCGGGCCTGGATGTGGTGGCCGATCTGGCGGCGCTTCCTTTTCGGAATGGATCCTTCGAGGCCTGCGTGAATATCGTAACTTTGGAGCACGTCAAAGACCCGGCCCAAGTCTTGCGGGAACTGGCGCGCGTCTTGCAACCGGGCGGTCGGCTATTGCTCATCGTGCCGCAGGACTGGGAGGTTCATCAATCGCCCAACGACTATTTTCGCTATACCCGGCATGGGATCCGCTATCTGCTCGAGCAGGCGGGCCTGAAGACAGATGCCCTAACGCCCATGGGTGGGTTTTTCCGCTTGTTGCAGCGGCGGTTCTTGAACGCCTTGCAGTTTTTCCCGGGCGTCTGGTTTCCTGTGGCCTTGTTGCTGATCGCCCCCGCGGCGCTGGTGGCGCCGTGCCTGGACTCACTCGACCGGCAACGGAATTTTACCCTGGGGTACATATGCATCGCACGGCGGCCCTAATTCTTCTGCATGCGGCGTGCGCGTTCGCCTCGGATTTCAACGGCGAAAGAGCGCTCGAATACGCGCGCCGCGCTGTGGAGTTCGGGCCACGACCACCCGGCAGCCCGGCTATTGCCAGTCTCCAAGGCTTCATTTTGCGCCATTTGAAAAGCTTGCGATGTCAGGTCACCGAAGATGACTTCGTAGCGGGGACGCCTCGCGGCCCCGTGCGCATGAAGAACATCCTGGCGACCTTTCCGGGCGCATCCGGCCGCTGGATCGTGGTCAGCGGACATTATGATACGAAGATCTTTCCTTTTCGTTTCGTCGGGGCGAACGATGGCGGATCCTCCACAGGCTTTCTGATGGAGCTTGCCCGTACGCTGTCGGGAAAGCCTCGCCGGGACACCGTGGTGATCGCGCTTCTTGATGGAGAGGAGGCTTTTGTGCAATGGTCAGAGCGCGATTCGTTGTATGGCAGTCGTCATCTTGCCTCCCTGTGGGAACGATCAGGAGTTCTTCGCCGGATTCGCGCATTGATTAACGTAGATATGATCGGCGACCGGGATTTGGGCATTCAGACAGAAGTTCTATCCACACCGTGGTTGCGGCAGCTTGTCTGGCGCACGGCCCGGGAGCTAGGCTACGAGCGATATTTCCTATCGGATGAAGTCGCTACGGAGGACGACCACCTTCCCTTCCTCCAAAAGGGCGTCCCCGCCGTGAATTTGATCGATTTTCGCTACGGGGGTTCCGGCAACCGCTATTGGCACACCGCAGAGGATACGATCGACAAGTTGAGCGCCGCCAGCTTCCAGATTGTGGGCGATGTGGTTTTGCGCGTCCTGACCAGGCTCGAAGAGGATTCTTCGCAAAAAAGGTGAAACAGATTTAATGCTCCGACGGTATCCCAAATCATTTCCAATCGGTCTACCATAATGAGGAGGCATTTAGTTTCTATGCGAATCTTGAAATACGTACTTCCTGCCATTACCCTGGGACTGGGCTTGCTAATGACCTCAGTGAACAGCAGCGCCACGGTCGAATACAGTAAGAAAGAGAAGAAGCCTTGCACCACTTGCCATGTCAAGGCCGGATCTAAAGACCTGAACGACGCCGGCAAGTATTACAAACAGAAGAAGACGCTGGAAGGCTACAAGAAAAAGTAAACGACGCCAACTTCCCCTGCGAACTCCCCCCGCCTGCGCGCACTACCTAGTGTCGGGCGCAGGACGTGTTTACGGATATCTCGCTTGCGGAATCCACGCTGGTGGTGTGCCTATGCGTAGTAGCTGCATGGGCGATGATAAGTGGCGCGGATGACCTGTTTATCTTTCTCGCCTGGGCGATATATGGCAGGCGGCTCGAGAAAGCATTTCCAAAGCCGCCCGGGCAGATTCAGGAAAAGCGCATCGCGATCCTGACTCCGCTCTGGCATGAGGCGGGCGTAGTGCGCCGGATGGTTGAGCATAATCTTTCGACCCTCCGGTATCATCACTTCGAGCTGTTCCTAGGAGTTTATCCTAACGATCCGGAAACCATCGCAGAAGCGCGGCACCTGGAGGAGGCATACAGCCATGTTCACGTCGCTCTATGTCCGCACAACGGCCCGACGTCTAAAGCGGATTGTCTGAACTGGATTTTCCAGAGGTTGCTGCTTTTTGAGGAATCCACCGGCTGGAAAGCCGAGGCGGTGGTCACGCATGACGCCGAGGACGTCATGCATGCAGAGGAGCTTCGCTGGATCAGCCATTACTTGGACCGGTTTGACATGGTGCAAATCCCCGTGCTCCCTTTGCGGACGTCCGGCTGGGACGTGGTGCACGGCGTGTACTGCGACGAATTCGCCGAATACCAAACCAAAGACATCCCCACGCGTATGCTGCTGGGCGGCTTTATTCCGTCCAACGGGGTGGGCACGGGTTATCGCCGTGAAGCCATAGAAAAATTGGCCGAAGTGGATGGCAACCGAGTTTTCTCGCCTGAGTGCCTGACTGAGGATTACGAAAACGGCTACCGGCTGCACCGGCTCGGATTCCGGCAGGCGTTTATCCCGCTGGCGAGACTGGGCGCGACTATTGTCGCCACACGCGAGTATTTCCCTCGCCGCCTCCGGGCAGCTATACGGCAGCGTACACGCTGGATCACTGGGATCGTATTGCAATCGTGGCAACGACACGGCTGGTCTGGCGGCTGGGGGGACCGCTATTGGTGGTGGCGCGACCGGAAGGGCATAGTGGGAAACCCGATGAGCCATTGCGCCAACCTTCTCAGCATCGCTTTAGCGTTTTACCTGACAGCGAACCCCGGGGATGCCGCCATGCGGCTGCGGGAAATGCTGTTCACCCACCCTGCGGCTGCGGCTGTGACCGGCATGCTGCTGTTTTTGCAAGCGGTTTCGCTAGGCATGCGAATGGCCGCCGTGGGCCATGTTTACGGCTGGAAGTTCGCCTTAGGCGTTCCGGTGCGCGTGCCGGTGGCCAATGCTATCAACACACTGGCGGCGGTGCGCGCCGCCGTGCGTTTTTTCGCCGCGTGCCGGTCAGGCCAACCTCTGGTGTGGCTCAAGACGGAGCATTCTTATCCGTCACGCGCTGCCTTGTCAGAGTTACAGCCGGAGCCCTGCGTGAGGTGGGCTGCCTCTGCGGACGCTACGTGAGCACGGTAGAGATCTCAGTCGTTACGGAATACACTGGATGAGGAGCGCGACAGTGTTATGAAAGCGGTTCGCATCCATCAACACGGAGGACCGGAAGTGCTCCAGTATGAAGACATTCCGGATCCCTCATACCGGCCGAACGAGATCTTGGTCCGGGTCCGCGCTTGCGCGCTGAACCACTTGGACCTCTGGGTGCGCAAGGGCATTCCCGGCGAGAACATCCCTATGCCACACATCCTGGGCAGTGACATCGCGGGCGAGGTGATGGCTTGCGGCGAGCTGTGCCAGCGCATTCTACCGGGGCAAAGGGTTCTGCTGGCTCCGGCTTTGAGCTGCCGCCAGTGCGAAGCCTGTGTCTCCGGCAAGGATAACGAGTGCCGCCAGTACACGCTCTGGGGTACGCGCATTCAAGGGGGAAACCGGGAGCTTCTGCCGGCTCCGGAATGGTCCGCAATTCCCATTCCGGACGACATGAGCTTCGAAGAAGCAGCCGCCGTTCCCCTGGTGTTTTTGACGGCATGGCACATGCTTGTGGAGCGCGCCCGCCTCAAGCCTGGTGAAGACGTGTTGGTCCTCTCGGCTTCCAGCGGAGTAGGATCCGCCGCCGTGCAAATCGCGAAGCTGTTCCATTGCCGTGTGATCGCTACTGCGGGTGGTGACGCGAAAGCAGTTAAGGCGGCGGCGCTGGGGGCGGATCATGTAATTGATCACTACCGGCAAGACATCGCTGCCGAAGTCAAAAAGCTCACCGCCAAGCGCGGGGTAGATGTCGTCATCGAGCACGTGGGCGCCGCCACGTGGCAAAAGAGTTTGGCGTCCCTGGCCGCCGGCGGACGCTTGGTGACGTGCGGGGCAACCACGGGCTATGACGTCCCAACGGATCTGCGCTTTCTATTCGCCAAGCGTCAGACCATCGCCGGCTCTTATATGGGCACGCTGGGTGAGCTATACACCGTGCTGAAGTTTATTTTCCGAAAGCAGCTCAAACCCGTGGTAGATAGCGTTTTCCCGCTTGCCGAAATCCGTGCGGCGCACGAGCGGCTCGAAAACAAGGAGCAGTTCGGCAAAATCGTGCTGCGGGTTTAGCCAGCATCTTCCGCCAAAGAATTTCCCGCTCGGCGTTTTACCTGGCGGGACGCGTATCTGCTTTGAGCCAGGTTTCGGTTCGGTTAGGCGGAACATGCACCCACAGGCAGCGACTGAAAGATGGGGCGGCTTGCGGGGTTCGAACCCGCGACATCTGGAACCACAATCCAGCGCTCTACCAGCTGAGCTAAAGCCGCCGTGTTCTGGGTGGTTTCTCTCATAGTTTAGCACCGGCGGGCGCCTCAGGCTACCGAAACTCTAGTTCCCGAGGGCCGGTGTCAAGACCGAAGATGCGGATCACGTTCTTTTTCGCTACCGGCGGCGCCGCCGGTCTGTCGGCCGAGAAAGCGAACTGAAAAGTTTCGCCATGACGCGCGCGCACAATGGCTTGATGCAGACTCTGGGCCAGCAGGTCGTCTGGGCGCTGTTTCAGCTTGGCAAGGAGCTTTTCGAGTCCTCCGTCCGCAAACACGTCCAGAGATCCGATCGACCAAACGTCCGCAGTGGCGGCAAGACGCCGGGCTTGCTCCAACAGTGGCGAATCCTTGCGGCGCCCACGTCCCAGCCGTTCCACGAGCGCCACCAGGGCCGCGCGGTCGCCCAGCGCAACGGTATTAGAGGTGAGAACGGCCAAGTCTGGCCGTTCGCCATCATCCGGCGACAGCATCAGCTCCACCCCCTGGCGCACGTAAGCCACCACTCCTGGACGGCTTCGCATGGCGCGCAGCGTCTCAACGTTCATCCGCCCTTGCAGCACCACCAGCAAGGTCACGCCGCCCGGAGTTGTACTCGCCGAGACGAGCACCCGCTCCAACTCCTCCACGAATTCAAGTCCCCTGGTCTCCGCCCACAGTTCACCTAGCGTCCCGCGTAACATCGCCGCGTGGGGCGTGGAAGCCAACCGCGCCCATTCCGCCCCGACAAACGTTGACGCCGCAGGATCAGCATAGGACAACAGATCTGCCGCGCCGCCATGACATGCGGAAGCTGATACTAGCGCCAAGACCCATAGATTGCGCATGGCTGCCCCCTTAAACATAAAGCCTCCGTGCGCGCTAAGGTATCGGGTAAAGCCCTTATTTTGCAATCGGTTTAAGCACCTTCAGGCGAAACGGGCCTCCTATCTCCTACAATAAAAGTTGCTGAACAAGCTCGTTTTGGAAAACCTCAAGCACCGCCCGGTGCGTACCTTGTTGAGCGTGCTCGCCATTGGCGTGGAAGTGACGATGATTCTCACGCTGGTCGGCGTGAGCCAGGGCACGCTTCACGAAAGCGCCCGCCGAGCTAAAGGGGTAGGTGCGGATATCTTGATCCGGCCTCCGGGTTCTTCGATTCTGAGCCTGAGCTCGGCTCCGATGCAGGATAAGTTTCTAGCATTTTTTGAACAGGACCCGCGGGTGGTCGTCGCCTCCGGCTCGGTGGTGAATTCGCTTGGGGGCTTCGATACGATGACCGGTATCGACCTTCAACGCTTCACGCGCATGAGCGGAGGCTTCCGTTATCTGGCGGGGGGACCTTTTCAATCGCCGGACGACATTCTTGTGGATGAATATTACGCCCGGCAAAAGAAACTCCGCCCCGGTGACACGATTGAGCTGATGAACCACAAATGGCGCGTGGCGGGCGTAGTCGAATCCGGCAAACTGGGGCGCGTGTTTTGCCAGTTGCCGGTCCTCCAGGAGCTCACGAGCAACACCGGGAAACTCAGCCAGATCTACTTGAAGTTGAAGGATGAACGACAGGCCCAGAAGATGGTGGATGAACTCCGGCAGAAGATGCCTGGCTATCAGATATACACCATGGAAGAGTTCACGTCCATGCTCAATGTGAGCAATGTCGGAATGTTACGCGAGTTCATTTACATCGTGATCGGAATCGCAGTGGTGGTGGGTTTCATCGTGGTGTTTATGGCCATGTACACCGCGGTTCTGGAACGCACCCGAGAGATTGGGATTTTGAAGGCGCTGGGCGCATCGCCCGGATTCGTTCTTGCGATTCTGGTTCGCGAAACGTTCGTACTGGCCATTTTTGGCAGCATTCTTGGAATCCTGTTTAGCTTCGGAACCAAGTGGCTGTTTACGGTAGCGGTTCCTTCTTCCCTGGTGCAGGAAATCGTCCCCGTATGGTGGGGCTACTCTGCGCTGATCGCTGTCGCGGGAGCGATGCTCGGCGCGGTGTATCCAGGCTGGAAAGCGGCGCGGCAGGACGCCATTGAGGCTCTGAGTTATGAATAGCGCGCCCATCATCGAGGTGCACGACCTGCGGAAGATTTACCACGCTGGGGAAGTCGAAGTACCGGCGCTGCGGGGAGTGAATCTGACCGTCGAGAAAGGAGAGTTTCTCAGCATCGTCGGGCCCTCCGGTTCCGGGAAGTCGACCCTATTTCATATTCTGGGCGGGCTCACCCCGCCCACCTCGGGCTCGGTCCATCTTTGCGGCAGGGACTTGCTGGCAATGAATGACTCCGAGCGCACGGAATTGCGCAAGACAACCGTAGGCTTCGTTTTCCAGAAATACAACTTATTGCCCACGCTCACCGCCGCCGACAATATTGCGATAGCGCGGTACATTGCAAAACGCGATGGCGAACCGGATCCAAAATTTCATGAGATCCTCGAGATGCTGGGCATTGCGCACCGTTTGCGGCACAAACCGAGGGCGCTGTCCGGAGGGGAGCAGCAGCGCGTAGCCATCGCGCGCGCCATCGTCAACCATCCGGCCATTCTCCTCGCCGACGAACCCACCGGCAATCTGGATACGGAAAACTCGGAAATCGTGCTGAAGCTTCTTCGCGACCTCAACGAACGCTTGGGGCAAACCATTCTCATGATCACTCACAATCCCGAAGCCGCCGCTTATGCCCACCGCATCGTTAGAATGCGTGACGGGCGGATTGTGGACCATTAATTCGCTCAGTAGCGAATATAGCGCCAGTGGACCCCGCACCGGCGCCACGTAGTCATCATGAAGGCTTTCGATGACTCCAACGCCTCTTCCCGCGGCAGCCCGCTAAGCCCGGCGTCAGACCAGAGAGATGAGCCGGACGGCGCTCATGCCAGCCAAGGAGGAGCCATCTTCGGGCAGTGCGATAGAAAACGCCCGAGCGGGAAGTTCCAGCGGGGTCAGCCCGCCGCACCGCAGGGGCGCGCCCTCTGAAGCCACAAGCCCAGCATCAGCAGCACAGCCAGCTTCCGCTCGTGGTTGTATACGCCGGCCTGATGCTCATGCCACAGGCGGAGAGTCTCTGCGTGGTTTAGCCACTTCCCCATCTCGGGACACAGCACCGTTTGTTCGAAGATCGGTCTGAGGCTGGTGCGCAGCCACTCCGCCATCGGGACCGAAAAACCCATCTTCGGCCGCCGAATCACTGCGGCTGGCAACATAGAAGCCATGGCCTCCTTGAAGATACGCTTCCCTGTAAACCCCGAGATTTTCCAAACCGCCGGAAGCCGCCCCGCCAGTTCGCCCAGCCGGTAGTCAAGCCACGGCGAGCGGGATTCAAGGGAGTAAGCCATAGTGGCGCGATCCGCCTTCACCAAAATGTCTCCAGGAAGATACGTATCTGCGTCCACCGCTTGCATCTGTTCAAGCGGGGGTAAATGTTGCACCTTCCGGAAGCGCTCGCGGTACGACTCTCGTGGGGAGTATCCACCCAGAGCAGCCCGCATGTCGCCCGACAGGACCGCCACGAGTTCCTGGTCGCGGAAACCCGTCATCGAATTGAAGTACGCGTCGGCCAGTTCGACCGACAGATTCTCCAGCGTGCGCTTCGCCCGAAATGCTCGCGGCAGGTAGTCGAATTTGGGATAGCAGCGCCCTGCCAAGCGGATTACGGTTTTCCGAAACAAAGCGGGGAATCGCCGCCGGAGCTTTTCTTCCATCCATCCCCAGGCATAACGCCGGTAACCGCCAAACAGTTCGTCCGCTCCGTCTCCGGACAGGGCCACGGTTACAAACTGCCGCGTCATGCGCGCCAGGTACAACATCGGAATCGCGGACGTGTCGGCAAACGGCTCGTCATAGTGCTTCACCAGGACATCCAGCATCTCGAGGATGTCCGGAGTCACTACCGTTTCGTGATGTTCCGTCCGGCAGTGGGAGGCTACCATCCGGGCATACTTTAGTTCGTCATAGCGCTTATGGGAAAACCCAATCGAGAAGGTGCGCACTGGCGCGCTCGAATTCCGAGCCATTAGGGCTACTACCGCGCTCGAATCGACGCCGCCGCTAAGAAAGGCGCCGAGAGGCACGTCGCTAATCATCCTTCGTTTCACGGCGTCCGCCGCCAGCGCTCGGATACCTTCCAAGGCATCCCCAAGATCTCCGGCTGTTTCCGGATCGTAGACCGGCGCCCAGTATCTCTTCAGGCGCACCCCGGAAGCGGACGCATATAGCGAGTGCGCGGGCGGCAATTTCGCTACGTTCACATAAATGCTCTTCGGGTCGGGAACGTAACTGAAAGCCAAGTAGTCCGCCAGAGCCTGCACGTCCACGCAGCGGTCGAGTCCGTCCATGACCTCCAAGGCTTTCAGTTCGGAGGCAAAAGCCAGGAGGACGCCAGGGATGCCTGCCGCATAATATAACGGCTTCTTCCCGTATCGATCGCGGGCCAGGAACAGCTCGCGTTTTGTGCGGTCCCAAACCGCAAAGGCGAACATGCCATTCAGTCGTTCTGGCATTCGCTCGCCTTCCTCTTCGTAAAGGTGGAGAAGAACTTCCGTGTCGCTACGCGTGCGGAAACGGTGCCCCTTGTCCTCCAATTCCCTCCTCAGCTCCAAGTAGTTATAAATCTCCCCGTTAAAAACAACCTGAAGCGAGCCGTCTTCGTTGCCCATCGGCTGGTCGCCTGTCGAGAGGTCGATAATGGACAAGCGCCGGTGCCCAAGCGCGCATTCGCGATCAGTGAAATAGCCTTCGGCATCCGGCCCGCGGTGCGCCAGGCGGTCGCACATTCGCCGCACCCATGCGAGATCGGCGACCATGCCGTCGGACCGAAGAATACCCGCTATTCCGCACATAAAATTACGGCTTCCGATCGGAGCCTAAAAACATGCTGGCGGCCGTATGGCGCACGATTTTCTGAAATACGGTGATGGCGCGCAGCGCAACCCACGGTTGGTAGCGGCAGCGGAACGACCCAAAGAAATAACGCCAAGCTTGCCCTATCTTTCCCGCCTCCGCGCTGCGCCGCGCGGTAGTTAAAGCCGAATGCGCCTGGCTCGCCAGCGCGAGCCTTCGTAGGCGCTCCGCGCTCTCCGGTCCCAACCGCTCCGAGAGGTAGGAGTGCATGATTTCGACCGCCCGGATGCTATCTTGAATGGTCATCGCCGCAGCCTTCAAACGGGCGCTGGTAGATCCTCCGTGTTCGCGAAATGCGGCAAGCACCGTCGGCTCGCACCAAAAAGGAAACCGGCATGCGATTCGGACCCACATCTCCCAGTCCAATGCATATCGTAAGTCGTCTCGGAAGAAGCCCACCTGCTCATATGTGGACCGCCGCACCACAACAGCCGGACACTGAAATGGGATGGATACCGCGACCCGCTCCAGAAAGTCGAGTGCGATGCCTGCCTCACACTGATAGGGCTTTTCCGCTCCCCTCCAACGGCCCTCCGCATCCACATAACCGAAACCCGTAAAAGCCGCGCCCACGTCGGAGCGCCCCCGGATCCCTTGTTCCAATTGCCGGTAAAAGCCTGGCAACACTATATCGTCGCCATGCAAAAGGTGAATCCACTCGCCGCGGGCTCGCTGGATGCATGTATTCCAATTCCCAGCCAAACCCAAATTGCGCGGCTGGTAAAACACTTGGACACGGCGGCCTGCCACCCGCCTTACGATGTCGCCCGGATCTTCCCCGGAAGCATCCTCCACCACCTCGATTTGCATGTTCTCCGGCCCCGGATCTTGGATGAGGACGCTGTGCAGCGTCGTCTCCAAAAAACGATTCGAGTTGTAGGTGGGAATCATCACCGACCAAAAAGGCCGGCTGTTCGTAGGCGCCATCATCGACAAGTCACCGGATCGTCAGACAACTCCAAAGATAACGAATACCGCCCATGAGAATGTAAGGAATTTTGTATGCCTCCCGGTCGCGGATGAGATTTCGTAAATACCAGTAGAAACATTTCGCATGTTGCACTCGGTAACGGCTTCGGAGACAATGCTTCAGAAAATACGCGCCGACGCCGTACAGATACACGCGGAAATACCTCTCTGTGGCGGGATCCCCAAGCTTCCGGCCGTGGTCATGATATACCGTCAGCGGAGGATGGTAGAGTTGATCCCAGCCCGCTTCGCAAATCCGGAGGAAGAAGTCGTGGTCCTCGGCGCTCTGGGTGCACGTGCCTGGGCCCAGCCGGGGATCGAAGCCGCCGACCTGTTCCCACGCCGCCCTGCGGACGGCGGCGTTCCCGCTAAGCAGGAACATCGGGAAGCGGATTTTGCGCGCCGGGTATCTAATCGGGAAATCCATATCCATGATGGCTGCCCGTCCATCGGCAGGGTCAAATGGCAATATTCGTCCACTCGCGGCGCCGAGCGCGTCGTTTTCAAAGAGCGAGAGCGCCTCCCGCAAGCAGTTCCGCGTGGGATAGCAATCGTCGTCCGTCAATACGAGAATCTCCCCCCGGGATGCGGCGAAACCCGCGTTTCGGGTTCTGGAAGCGCCGCCTTTGGGCGTAACTACATACCGCACCGGGAAACGAACCGAGGCGGCGAAGCGCCTCACCACCTCTGCGGTGTCATCGGACGAGCCATTATCCGCCACAATGACTTCCCATGCGATTCCCTCGCTATCTGCCTCACGGTACGCTTCCAAACAGCGGGCTAGCTTGGCCGCGCGATTGCGGGTCGGAATGATGACTGAGATTTGGATTCGCTCTCGCTCCAAGGCCCGCCTCCCGTTCAGAAACGTGGCGCCATCCGATGCCACGGCCTCTGATACAGCGCCCGTGGATCCCAAAACCTCAGGTACCCCCGCCAGTCGAATCGCAACCCCTCCGGAGTGAGCTTGTGCGACGCGTGCCACCACGCGCTGAGGCGGCCCGGGCCGCCGGCCAGCATATAATTCTCCTTGGCTTCCGGATTCAAGACGTACATGGTCCCACTCAGATGCGCGGGATATGGGTGGCTTTGATGGATCGCCGTGATTGCGGAGGTCGCATCGATCAGGCTTCCGCCCTGGCGGCGGCAACGATCCATCAGCGCGTTGTCGAAATAAGCTCTTCCGATCGCGAATGGAGGCAGCGCTTTCCAAAACCCCGAGGGAAACAGAAAGTAGTCGCACGCCCAGTCAGTCCTTAACCCGCTGCCGGACGTCTTCAATCGCCGTAGCGCATCCTCCCATCCGTCTTCGAACGCCATGGGTTCGCGGATGGGGACATCCCAGGGGCGCCCCCCGAGCATGAAACGCTTCTTTTTCGGGTACACCAGCCTCACCGCCCGCGCGAAGTCGCTCATAAGGATGATATCGGCGTTCGCATAACACAGCAATGGCGTCTCCGCCAACTGTTCCGCCTTTTCGAAAACATCGTTGAGCAGGGGCGTCCCATATCGATTTCGGGCCACCTCCGCAACGTGCGCTACACCCAGCTCCGCCGCCGCTTCCGCTACTCCGCCGTCGTCTCCGAACAGAATCACCTTCGGCTGAAGATCCAACAGCAACCAACTCCGGATCGCGTTGCGCTGAATCGTGGCGATATGGGGATCTTGAAAAGACTTCGGGCAGGAAAAAATCGTCAGCAAACGGGAGTCGCTGCCCCTGCGGGCTGAGGTAGTCGCCGACACGCTGGTTCTAGTTCCTGGCGGATAGCCCCATTAGGCGCTCATGGCAGCCAGAAACTCCATATTATTACGGGTTTTGCTCAACTTGTCCAGAAGCAGCTCCATCTGCTCAACCGGCGACAAAGGGCTAAGAACTTTGCGAAGCACCCACACGCGGTTCAGCTCTTCTCGCGGCATGAGCAACTCCTCTTTGCGGGTGCCGCTCTTATTGATGTCAATCGCCGGAAACACGCGTTTGTCAACCAGCTTGCGGTCCAGATGGATCTCGCAATTGCCGGTGCCTTTGAATTCCTCAAAAATCACGTCATCCATGCGGCTCCCGGTGTCGATCAATGCCGTGGCGATGATGGTGAGCGACCCACCCTCCTCAATATTGCGCGCCGCTCCGAAAAAGCGTTTGGGACGTTGAAGCGCGTTGGAATCCACGCCGCCCGAGAGCACCTTCCCCGAAGGCGGCACCACCGTGTTGTACGCTCGCGCCAGCCGTGTAATGGAGTCCAGCAAGATCACTACGTCGCGTTTATGTTCCACCAGGCGCTTCGCCTTCTCGATAACCATCTCAGCCACTTGCACGTGCCGGGCCGCAGGTTCGTCGAACGTGGAGCTGATGACTTCACCCCGAACCGACCGCTGCATGTCGGTGACTTCCTCGGGACGTTCGTCAATCAGCAACACAATGAGCGTCACTTCCGGGTGGTTGGTGGTGATCGAATTCGCGATGCTCTGAAGCAACATCGTCTTTCCGGTGCGAGGCGGCGACACGATCAGCGCCCGTTGCCCCTTGCCGATAGGCGTCAAGAGGTCCATGACGCGACCCGAGTAATTATCCTTGGTCGTCTCGAGCTTGAAACGCTCCATCGGATACAGGGGCGTCAGGTTATCGAAAAAGATCTTGTTCCGCGCCTCTTCCGGCGGCTCGAAGTTGATCGCGTCGACTTTGATGAGAGCGAAATACCGCTCCCCCTCTTTGGGCGGCCGGATTTGCCCCGAAATCGTATCTCCGGTGCGAAGATCGAAACGCCGGATCTGCGACGGCGACACATACACGTCATCCGGGCCCGGCAAATAGTTGTATTCCGGAGCGCGCAAGAACCCAAACCCGTCCGGCAGGCATTCCAGCACGCCTTCAGAAAAGATGAGGCCGCTCTTTTCAGCTTGCGCCTGGAGGATCTTGAAGATCAGCTCCTGCTTGCGCATGCCCGCGGCGCCGGTCACCCCCAGTTCCTTAGCGATCTGGTTGAGCTTTTGGATGCTCATCTCCTTCAGCTCCACCAGGTCTACGGTGGTAACTCCGTTCTTGGTCACACCCGTGCCGTCGCCCTTGGCTCCGGATTGCTGCCGTCGCCTGGCGGCGTGCTCGGCGCGGGTCTCCGCCGGTTTCTTTTCTTCGGCTTTCACCTCGGCCGGCTTCTGCTCGGGAAGCTTTTCCGCGGTTTCCGCCGCAACCTCTATGGTATCTTCACGCTTTTCAATATCGTTTGCCAAAGTTCCCTCACTCCCTGACCGGTAATGGCCGAAAACGGCGCTATAGGAACATCCGGGCTCACGTTCCGGATCGCCTCAACGCCGCGGCGAACTTCCGTCAGGCTCTTGAGCTTGTCTATCTTGGTTACGGCGACTACATATCGCCGGTTATGGAACTCCAGCCAACGCTTGAGTTCCAGATCCTTCTCCATCCATCCGCGCCGGGCATCCAGCAGCAGTATGGACAAAACCAATTCTTTGCGATGCAGTAAATACGATTCGACCAGCCACTTCCAGCGGTCCGCTTCCGCCTTAGAAACCTTAGCGTAGCCGTAACCGGGAAGATCAGCAAAAACCACTTTCCCGTCCACCCGGTAGAAGTTAATCGATCGTGTGCGGCCGGGGGTCGAGCTTGTGTACGCCAACCCTTTCTTTCGAGCCAATGCATTGATAAGGCTCGACTTTCCTACATTACTGCGGCCCAAGAAAGCGATCTCATTCCCTTCTCCGGCCGGGAAATCTTCAGGCCGGCTCGCTGATCCGAGGAAAGCGGTCGGCTCCATCGTTGCGCTCCTGCCCGATGCGCACCGGTAGGCGCTACCTATCCGCGCTACCGGGTGGTCAATGCGTCAGCTTTTCGTCCTGCGACCGGTTTGCGGCCGCCTCCAGCGCCGGATGCAACGTAACCGGGGCTTCACCTATCGGCCGCACCAGCGCGTATTTCAACACTTCGTCCATATGCTCGACAAAGTGTAGCTTCATGTCTTTCCGAATCACTTCGGGGATGTCGGGCAAGTCCTTTTCGTTGTCTTTCGGCAGAATGGCCTCGAAGATGCCTTGCCGGTGAGCGGCCAGAAGCTTCTCTTTGAGGCCGCCAATCCCGAGAACCTTGCCCCGTAGAGTGATCTCACCGGTCATGGCGATGTCCCCGCGGACGGGAATCTGCGTCAGCGCGCTACAGATGGACGTGGCGATGGTGATGCCCGCCGACGGGCCGTCCTTGGGAATGGCTCCCTCCGGGACATGCACGTGGATATCCAGATGCCGGTAGAAATCCCTCGGCAACCCCAGCGCCTGCGCTCGCGACCGGATATAACTCATGGCCGCCTGCGCGGATTCCTGCATGACATCGCCGAGCTTGCCAGTCAGCGTAAGCTTGCCCCGCCCCTCCATAATCGTCGCTTCGGTGGCCAGAATCTGCCCGCCCACCTCGGTCCAAGCCAGCCCGATCGTAGCGCCGATTTCGTTCTTCTTTTCGGCTTGTAGATCGCGGAATTTCTGCGGCCCCAGCAGCTCCGGCAAGGTCTCCGGCTTCACCACCACCTTCGGAGGCTTTTTCTTGCTCCCTTCGCTCTCCACGACCATCCGCGCTACTTTCCGGCACACGTTCCCGATCTCGCGCTCCAGGTTTCGCACGCCCGCTTCCCGCGTGTAACTCCGGATGATCTCCAGCAAACCTTCGTCGGTGAACTCCAGATGCGCTTCGGTGACGCCAGTCTGTTCCCGCTGTTTGCGGACCAGGAACCGCTTCGCGATTTCCAACTTCTCTAACTCGGTGTAACCCGAGAGTCGGATGACTTCCATGCGGTCTTGCAACGCCGGCGGAACCGTGTGCAACACGTTGGCCGTGCAAATGAAGAACACCTGGCTGAGGTCGTACTCGACATCCAGGTAATGATCCATGAACATGAAGTTCTGTTCCGGATCGAGCACCTCAAGCAACGCCGCCGAGGGGTCCCCCCGAAAATCCGTGGACATCTTATCCACTTCATCTAACATGAAAACCGGATTCCTCGTTCCCGCTTTCCGCATCATTTGGAGGATCTGGCCGGGCAGCGCTCCGATGTACGTCCTCCTGTGACCGCGAATTTCTGCTTCGTCCCGGACGCCTCCGAGCGATAGCCGCACAAACTTCCTTCCAGTCGCTTTAGCGATGGACATACCGAGAGAAGTCTTCCCCACACCCGGCGGTCCAACAAAACACAAGATCGAACCTCGCGGGTTCTTCACCAAACGCCGCACCGCCAGAAACTCGAGGATTCGGTCCTTGATTTTTTCTAGGCCGTAATGGTCCTTTTCCAGGACTTCGCGCGCGTAGTTCAGATCGCGAATCTCCTTGGACTTCTTCTTCCAAGGCACCGCCAGCATCCAATCCAGGTAGTTTCGGGAGACGGTCGATTCGGCAGACATGGGCGGCATGTTCTCCAGCCGCTTGAGCTCGGCCATCGACTTCTCATAGGCGTCTTTGGTCATGCCCGCCGCTTCAATCTTCTTCTTCAGCTCGTCGATCTCGCTTTTTTCGCCTCGGCCCAGCTCCTTTTGAATCGCTTTGATCTTCTCGTTTAGGTAGTACTCCTTCTGGGCGCGCTCCATCTGGCGCTTGACGCGGCCTTGAATCGTGCGGTCGACATTGAGCTTTTCGATTTCGATGTCCAGCATCTCCGCCACGCGAGTCAGGCGGTCGATCGGGTCAAAGATTTCCAACAGCTCCTGCTTCTCTTCAATAGTGAGTTGCAGATTCGCGCCAATGGTATCCGCCAGTTTGCCCGGATCGTCCACCCGCACGGCGGCGATCATGCTCTCGTAATTGAGGTTCTGGCTCAGCTTGACATATTGCTCGAACAGAGAAGTCACGCGGCCGATCAGCGCATCCAACTGGGGGCCAGGCTCCACCCGGAAACTCTGCGTGCGGACCACCGCACGGAAGAAGCCCTCTTCGTCGGTTACGGATACGATCTTGGCCCGCTCCACCCCTTCCACTAACACTTTAATATTGCCGTCCGGCAAACGGAGGCTTTGGACAATGTTGGCGATCGTACCCACTTGATAAATTTCGTCCGGACGCGGCTCATCCACTGCCGCGTCGTGCTGGGTGGCTAGGAAGATCTTCTTGTCTCCCGCCAGCGCCTCCTCAAGCGCACGGACACTGGATTCCCGGCCCACCACAAATGGGGTCATCATATGCGGAAAGATGACAACGTCCCGGATGGGCATCATCGGCAACCGCTTGGTATCGGACTTTTCTTTGGATGTCAGCATGGATTTAACGCGATCAACCGGTTTCCCGGCCGTTGATTAGATAATCTTTCTGGTTGGCCTCTTGCGCCGGGCGCCTGCCACCGTCCTACCGGTTCCACCCCCTTATTTGATTCCCCAATCCAGGATTCGGAACCAGAAACGCCGGCCGCCAGTAAATCAACCCGCCTTTTCCAGCAAGGCCATGTTGATCTTCTGTGTTAGGACCATTTCCTTGGTGACCACGAACTCACGCACCTTGCGATATGACGGAAGGTAATACATGAGATCGAGCATCATGTCTTCCAAGATCATGCGCAACCCGCGCGCCCCCACCTTTCGCTCCATGGCCAGCGTGGCGATCGCCTCCAGCGCGTCGTCGCTAAACTTCAGTTTAACATTTTCAAATTCGAACAACCGCTGGTACTGCCGGACAATCGAATTCTTCGGTTTCGTCAGGATCTGGACCAGGGCCTCCCGGCTCAAATCTTCAAGCACCCCCACCACCGGAAGGCGTCCGATAAACTCCGGAATAAAACCGAACTTAATCAGATCGACCGGCTGGATCTGCTCCAAAAGATTGGTGTCCCGGCGGTTTACCGTGGCCGGACGGCCGCTGCCATCCGCCTGCCGCTCCTGCTCCGACAGAAAGCCCATCGATTTATGCCCGATCCGCCGCGCGATGATTTTCTCCAGCCCGACAAATGCCCCTCCGCAAATGAAAAGAATGTTGGACGTATCCACCTGCGTGAATTCCTGATGAGGATGCTTTCGCCCGCCCTGAGGCGGCACATTGGCGATCGTACCCTCGAGAATCTTCAGCAGGGCTTGCTGGACACCCTCCCCAGATACGTCGCGCGTGATAGAAGGGTTTTCATCCTTTCGCCCAATCTTATCGATCTCGTCAATGTAGATGATGCCCTGCTGACACCGTTGCACGTCCCAGTCCGCATTCTGAAGAAGGCGCAGGATGATGTTTTCGACGTCTTCACCCACATAGCCTGCTTCAGTCAAGGTCGTCGCATCCACAATCGCGAAGGGCACATCCAAAATCCGAGCCAGCGTCTGAGCAAGCAGGGTCTTTCCCGTGCCGGTGGGGCCAATGAGCAGGATGTTGGATTTCGCCAGCTCTACATCGCCCGTGCGCTGGCGATTCATCTGCACCCGCTTGTAATGGTTGTAGACCGCCACCGCCAGCTTCTTTTTCGTGGCTTCCTGCCCGATCACATACTGGTCCAAATATTCCTTTAGCTCCAAGGGCTTCGGGAGACGATTGGGCCCCACCTGCCTGCGCTCCGCGCGATCATCCTCGAGAATCGAGTTGCAGACCGCCACGCATTCGTCGCAAATGTAAACGCGTGGGTAATCGCTAGGCGATGAGATCAGCTTCCCGACGGCGTCTTGACTTTTGTGACAGAAGGAGCAACGGAGGGATTCGTCCGAACCGGCACGCTTCACAAATTATTCTCCCGCGCGGCGGAGGTCCGCCGGACCAGCACAGTTCCCCACAACTGTATTATCTCTCTTATGGCTCATTTCTGGCAATGGCCTTCCCCCTAAATTCTGTTCCCCCTAGTACCGCTGCATCAGATGGAGAAGCTTTCGGTCCAACTTATGGCCATACCAATCTTCGTATTCCACGTCAGCCCGGCCAGAATCCAGCACTCCAAAGCTGCCTTTCAGATTCCACAGCGCCCAACCTATACCGTAGCCTTCTAAAACCTCCAGCACATCCGTCAACCACGCCAGGAACACCCCGTGCGGAGTCTTGTTGTGGCACCCGCACTCGCCACAATGCACTCCAATGCCCTTCTTGGCCAGCTCTCCCCACGGGGCCAAACGTTTTTCTAAAATCTCCCGGCTGGCCACAACCGTTCCGTCAGGCTTCTTCATCGGCCAGGTGGGCTCCGGGAAATCCCCTTTGCGGTCCACCCAGACGGCGCGGTAGTGGGTCAATCCGCCAGGCCAATACGCGTGCAGGCTTTGTGCAACCCCGGTGGGTATCATCTCTTCCACAACGCTGTTGCCCACATCCAAACCGTCGATCAAGATGACGCGGCGAGGGCTCGTTTCGCGGATTTTGTTGACGGCCATGGTCATGACCCGGCGGTAATCTTCCCGCGTCATGTAATCCGCCCGCGGGCGGGGAGCTTCATTCAACAGGTTAAAGCTAAGATCAAATTCTGAAACTCCCCGGTATCGCTTGGCGAAGAAGTCCCAGTGGTAGACAAACGCGTCTTCTGCGCGGCTGTCCAACCATAGAATGTAGGGCTCCCGTTCGGCGTTGTTTACGCAGTAGCCCGGCGCACGGTGAAAGTTCAAACTCACATGCAGGCCAAACTTGCGCCCCAATTCGACCATCCGGTCCACCGGCTCGAGCGCAGCCTCGTTGATCTTCATGACGTCTTCGGGATCCAGCTTGCGGGTCTTGCGCCAGTCGCTATCTACCCAGAGCCAGTAATCCATGGGAAAGCGGACAAAATTGAAGCCCCAGTCGCGTATCCAGCGCAACTCATCCTCGCTGGTGAGCAGCGACTTGCGGTCCTGTTTGGAGAAGGCCTGAAACATGTCCAGCAGATTAAACCCTCGCCAGCGGGGCAGCGCCGTTTGAGCGGTCTTGAACACAAACTGACTTTGCGCGGCCGCAGCCGTCGCCACGGCTGCGCCGAGGAAGCTTCGCCGGGTAGCGCGTTGTAGACTCATCTCGGTAAACGGTCAATTATACCGGAGCGCGCACCGGTTCTCGCCAAAGCATTGCAGCGTCTGGGCTACGCAACCGGCGTGGACGGCGAGTGGCGCAACTTCCCGGGATCGGAAAAGCTTCCTGAGGTGGACAAGGCTTTCCAAGCGCATGACGACCCCCGCGACCCGCAGACCGCCATACGCATCCAGAAAGACCGGTCCTTGTTTTGGAACGGAACGAACCATCACAGTTACGATCGCCTCCACGCCCGCCCACGCGAAGACGTTGCGCAAAATGCAGCAGCGGCTTGCCCGGCTGCTTGCCCCGCTGCCTCACGCCTTCGGGGAGTTCAAGAAAATGTGATGCGACGCCCTAAATAGCCCACTCCAGGATCCGGGTTAACTCTTCAGGGGTCAACGGCAGGGGGTTGCCTTTCATGCTGCTGGCTTGGGATGCTCTCTGCACCAAATCCGGGATATGTTCGCTTCGCACGCCCCACGCTCCCAGACGTGGGATTTTCAGCATCTCGCACGTCTCACGAACCCATTCCACACCAGCTTCCGGGACAGGTTCGCCCGTGAGGATGCGCGCGATTTCCCCGTACCGGCGCAAGGCTTCGCCTTCGGGCGCGCGTTCGCGAAGCGCTCGGATGTTAGCCTCCATCACACACGGCAGCAGGGCCGCGCACACTGCGCCGTGAGGGGCAGGAAACATCCCGCCCACCGGAGCGGCAAAGCCATGAACGGCGCCCAGCCCTGCGTTTGCCAGACAGAGGCCGCCGAGCAGGCTGGCCATGGCCATTCCAGTACGCGCTTTCAAGTCCGCGCCGTCATAGTAGGCCTGCCGCAAGGCCGCCGCCACGAGCCGGATGCCTTCCCGCGCAAACAGGTCGGTCATGACATTAGCCCGCACCGAGACAAACGGCTCGATCAACTGGGTCAGCGCGTCGAGGCCCGTCGACGCCGTGATTTCGGGCGGCAGATCGAGCGTAAGGGCGGGATCCACCACGGCCACCCGCGGCAACAAATGAGGGCTGCGCAGGCTAGCTTTTACGCCATGCGCGGGCGAAACCAGCACTGCGTTGCGCGTCACCTCCGAACCGGTCCCCGCCGTGGTCGGAATGGCGATGCAGGGCAACGAGGGCTTGAGCAGAGGTTGTCCCCGCCCCACCACCTCCAGATAATCCAGCGGATCGCCTCTGTTTGCCGCCAGCGCCGCGATAGCCTTCCCCGCATCGATGGCGCTGCCGCCGCCCAGCGCCACCACGAGATCGCAACCTTCCTGAAGCGCATGCGCCGCACCCTGCCTCGCAGTTTCCACCGAGGGTTCCCCGCTCACCGGAAAACTACGGCACGCGATTCCGGCGCGCTCAAACAGCGCCGCAATTTCCGCCGTTCGTCCCAGCGTACGGCCAGTCACCAGCAACGCGTGCTTGCCCATTTCGCGCGCCGCCGCCGGGGCCGCTTCCACACATCCCGCTCCGAACAGAATGCGCCCCGCTGTGGCAAACTCGAACCGCATTGCTCCCTACCAGCCCTCATCCGGCGGAAACACATTCTCGTATTTCACGCTTTTTCGCGGCTCCGCCATCATCGGCGCCACCGCATCCCGCCATTTTGCGTAATGCGCCGTTTCCTTGTGCGCCGCAGGGGCGTCCGGCGTGCGGTAGACTTCCACAAGAACGAACCGCGCCGGGTCGTCAGCCTGCTGGATCACGTCGAAACGCGCAATGCCGGGTTCCTCCACGCTATGCCGCGCGTTTTCCACCGACGCTTGTTTGAAGTCTTCAATACACTCCGGCTTTACGTGAACGTGAACATGAACCACTATCATGCTTCGTCCTCCTCATGCGCTTAGATGCTGCACCGCCGCCTTCGCGCCGTCCAGCAAGAACGCCACCTCGCTGCCGCATCCCAGGAACAGCATGCCCTTATCGCGCCAGAAGCGCGTCAGTTGGGCGTTCCGCGTCTGCGTTCCAGGCGCAACTCCATGCGCGAGGCAGCTTTCCAAAATCTTCTCCATAGCGTCGATCATCTTGGGGTGTTGGAAATCGCCAGGCACGCCCAGCGAGATGGAGAGATCCACCGGGCCTACCATAACCGCGTCGATGCCCGGCACGGAAAGCAGCTCGTCTCGCATTTCCAACGCCCGGACCGTTTCAATTTGCAGCACCACAATGACGTTTTCGTTCATGTGCTCCGCAATCTGTGGGATGCTGACGCTTTCGAAATCGACGTGTAAAGGAGCCAAGCCAAACCCGCGGACGCCTTGCGGGGGAAATTTGGTCCAGCTGACAGCTTTCTCCAAAAGCTCCACGTTTTCCACCCGCGGAAATATGATGCCCATGCCGCCGCAATCGAGCGCCCGCGCCACGAGGGAGTATTGCAGGTCCGCCACCCGGACGATGGGGCACAGCCCCACTGCATTCGATGCACGGCACACGTCATATACCGTTTCGATACCGTAATCGCCGTGCTCAGCGTCGATAAATGCCCAGTGGAACCCCGCCGCCTTCAAAATCCGCGCGACATCCGGGCTTCGAAGCAAGCCGTAGCTAGTCCCAAACTGGGGTTTGCCTTCGCGGAGCGCCTTCTTCACGTGATTGATAACCATTCGCTGCCTCCGTCCGGAGCAGATTCTCATTCCGCGCTCCGGCCCAAGTGGTCATTCTCTTAAACCCCCCAGGACAAAGCAAGTCGAGTCCGGTTTGGTGTAGGCTTTGGTCGAGGCCAGAATCTTATGCCGAGCGAACTCACTTCTCGCCGTGGCTTTATCACATCAGCTACGGCGCTCTCCACTGCCGCCTCCGCTTCTCGCGTCACGGGGGCTGCGGATCGCATCCGAATCGCCCTAATCGGCGCCGGCGGTCGCGGGCAATATCTCATGAAAGAACTCAACCGCATTGGGGGCATCCAGTGGGTAGCCGTTTGCGACGTATATGACGTCCGGCGCGCGCAAGCCGCAAAGGCTGCCGGCTCGCCAGTAGAGCAATATCTGGATTACCGCCAGATCCTGGAACGCAAGGACGTCGACGCGGTGGTTATCGCCACACCCGACCACTGGCACGCGCCTATCGCCGTCGAAGCGCTTCGCGCCGGCAAAGACGTCTACGTGGAAAAGCCCATGGTGCATAACCCCCACGATGGGCTGGCTATTGTGAAAGCGGTGCGTGAAAACCGGAGGGTGCTCCAGGTCGGCACCCAAGGGCGTGGACTGCCTCAGTTTGTCGAAGCCAAACAGCGGTTCATCGACACTGGCGCCATGGGGAAAGTAGGGCTGGCCCGCACTTGGTATACCTCCAACCAGGGCTACGTCAAAATCGCGCCTCCCGGCTTCGATAAGAAACCCGAAGGCCTGGATTGGGAGCGATGGCTGGGTCCGGCGCCCAAGACGCCATGGAACCCCGAAATCTATTTCAGCCCGTACAAATGGCTATATTACGACGGAGGCATGATCATGGGCATCGCAATCCATGTTCTCGACTCCGCACACCACTGGCTCGGCATCCGCAAGCCCAAAGCGGCTATGACCGGAGGCGGAATCTATTTTTACAAGGATGGTCGCGATACGCCCGACGTCGTGAGTTTCATCCTTGACTATCCGGAAGAGGTCACGCTCACATTCACCGCGGAATGTCTCACCTGCCCGGACATCAAGACGAGCGCGGGCGTGGAGCTGCGCGGCACGGGCGGAGTTCTCTGGGCGGAACGCTACGTAAAGCCGGGCGAAACCGCAGTCGAATATCTCCCAAACAGCAAGTTCAGCCGGACGCCTGCTTACAAGGGCCCCGGAAGCGGAGCGACAGCGGAATTCATCTTACGGAACTGGCTGGAGTGCATACGTTCCCGCCGCAGTCCCGTCGCTAACGAAGTCGAGGGGCACTACTCGTGCACGGCTTGCTACATGGCGTTGCAATCGTATCTCACCCGCTCACGCGTAGTCTGGAATCCTGCTTGGGATCTTCCCGCCTGATCCCAAGCTTCTCTGCTCAGGCTTGGATAGGCGGGCGCGCCGGGTCCTGGGAATCGATCAACCAGTCGGCGAGCATAGACTTCATTTCGGCTCGCACGCGCGCATAGCCGGGATCATCGTACAAGTTGCGGAGTTCCTGAGGGTCGTTCTTGAGGTCGTACAGCTCTCCGTACGGAGCGCGGACGTAATGCACAAGCTTCCACTGTTCCGTGCGCACCATCTTCATGGTCGGAAACTCGGAATACACCGCCCGTTTCGGCGTGGTTTCTTTACCTTCGATAAGCGGCATGAGACTCCGCCCCTGCACGGCTTCCGGAATGCGCACGCCCAGCAGTTCGAGCACAGTAGGCATCAGGTCGATTTCTTCCACCAAATGCTTTACCCGCCTTCCGGCAGGCAGCTTACCGGGCGCCCGGATCACGCACGGCACATGCACCACCTCGTCGTAAAAATAGCCGCCTTTAAACAGCAGCCCATGATCCCCCAACATCTCACCGTGATCCGAGCAGAAAACTACGACCGTGCGCTCCGCCTGTCCGGTTTCCGCAAGCGCCTCCAGAACCCGCCCCAAATACTTGTCATTCAAAGAAACCATGCCGTAGTAATAGCTTTTGATCCGATCCAGGTCCTCGGGAGTCATCGTGCGCAGATCAAAGCCTACGCTTGACTCAAGCGCCTTGCGCTGCCCCGGCGGTTTATTGTCCATCTCTCCATCACGTTTACGAGATGGGGGAAACTTTGCCCCTTCGTACATCCGGTCAAACGGAGGCGGGGGGTCGAAAGGGTGATGCGGGCGCCGCAAATTCAAGTGCAGGAAAAACGGACGGTCGTGTTTCTGTTTCAAGAACTCGATCGCCTTCCCCGCAAAGAACGTCGTCTCATCCCACTCTTCCGGCCATGGCGCGGCGTGAGCCTGGAAACGCGTTTTCAGCCGCTCGCGATGCTCCCGAGCCTTCTGCTCCCAACCGCCTGAGCGAAGAAAGGCTGCATACTCCTGATCGCTTGCATAGATCATCTGGAAACCGCCGGTCGCCTTCGTGGGCGCGAACGGCATTTCGCCTACCGCCGCCGTCGCATAGCCCTCCCGGTTGAGGATCTTCGCCAGCGTCGCCTCCTCCTCTGGCAAACGGTACAGGTTGGTCGGCGTACGGTTTACGTGCGGGTACCTGCCCGTGTGCAAGGCCGAACGCGAGGGCACGCACTGCGGACACTGCACGAAATACCGCTCGAACATCACCCCCTCACTGGCCAGACGGTCGACATGGGGCGTGCGAATGACGCCATTTCCAGCCGCTCCGATGCAATCGGATCGTAGCTGATCGTTCATCACTAAGAGCAAATTCCAGCGCCTAGGCGGCTGGCCGGCTGCGAGGCCGGCCGCTGCAACTCCGAACTGACGGCGTGTCAATGCGCCCATGGCGTTCCGTATCTCCTGGTTTGCGGCTACGGCAAAGTTCGAATGCGAATGTTCCGAAACTCCACTCGCGTGCGGTGTCCCAAGAACCCAATGTGTCCGCTCGTGCGCGACAGTCCCGGATGCTTTTTCAGCAGCGCCGGATCCTGCACGATATCTAAATTGGCGTCTACGATAATCTCACCATTAAGCTTGACTCGGATGCGCCTGCCACTCGCCGAGATTTCTTCTTCATTCCACTCTCCAGCCGGCTTCTGGTAGCGCGTACGCGCCGGAATGACATCGTAGATCGACCCTGTATGCTGCTCGGGGCGAATGCGTCCTTTGTACTTTTCGTGCTGGTCGTCGAGAATCTGAATCTCCATGCCGGCATAAGCAGCGTCTCCGTCGAGCGGCGCACGGATTCCCACGCCGTTATTGCCGCCCGGCGAAAGTTTGTACTCGAAGCGAAAGACAAAATCTGCGTATTCCCGCTCAGTGAACAAATTGCCGCCGCCATCTTCCGGGCACACCAACACGCCGTTCTCAACGACGTATCCTCGCCCCACACCCCGCCGTAGGATCCACCCTTTCAGCGTTTCACCGTCAAACAATCTCTCAAATCCGGGTTCAGCGGCGCCCCACAGCATGCTCGCCGTCAGCGCCAGAGTTACCATGAGCCGCATTTCGAGCTCCTCTCCTCAGGAACATCTTGCCACAAGCAACGCGCCGAGTTCCTCACTTCAAGCCTTTGCGGTAGAAGAAATCCACTCCGAATGCCCCGTTTTCATCCCGCAGGGCGACTAGGGACCACTGGCGATTCAGGTTGATCTCTACGCGCACGATTTGTTGCTGCACCCGCTGCAAGCTGGTCACATATGTGAGGGTTACGTCTCGCGAAAGCTGCTGCTCGACGGTGATGCGCGCTTGCGGCGTGCCTTCCAGCCCCCGCGCCAGCGGGTCAATCTTCACGCGGCTGACCCCGAAGAATCTTTGCAACCGGCTGGAAACGGGCGCCGACAACGCTTGTCCCAGAATCGCACTTCCCACCGTGGTTGGATCGGAAGCATTCGTTTCCGTGGTCCCTACTCCCCGTTCGGAAGCAGGCGTACGCCCGACCGTAAGCAGCGCCAGAATCTCGCTGGAAGAAAGGGGCGGATCTGACCGGTAGGTAACATTCAGCCGGTTCAGTGTGCCCGAGAGGCTAATGTTGACCGCAATGGCGCGGACCCTGGTTTCCAACGCGACGTCCAATACAGGCTCAATCTTCGAAGTGTTGTAAAAATGGATTTCGGCCCGGTTGATCCGATAGCGGGTGCCGAAGAAGTCCACCTCCCCCTCGCTCGCGCTGAGGCGCCCCAGCAGCGAAGGCTTCGCCGCAGTGCCCCGGAGTTGAAGCCGTGCTTCCGCTTGCACGTTCTGCGTGTATGCGGTCTGGATCTCGAAACCCTCGCCGCTCACAATTTGTATGTCGAACTGTAACCCTTGTAGAAACTCCCCGGGCGAAACCGGCGCCGCGACCGCTTGGACCGCAGGCTGAAACAAGCTGGCCATATCCGTGCGGCTGCTAAAACTCGATCGCAATACGGTGGCGGCGCCGGACAGCAAGCTCTTCCGCCGTGTCCCCGTAAAGTTTAGCTTTGCGTTAAACAGAGTGCTGAAACCCTCCGGATACCGCAGGCGTACCTGCTCCGCCGTGGCTTGCAAACGGTAAGTCAGTTCCGGTCCACCCAGTCCCAAGAACCCCTGTAGGGTGACGCGTCCGCCGCCCGATTCCGCTTCTACGCGTTGTATGTTGACACGGTTGCGGTCGAAAGTGACCATTCCGCTGGCGTGGTCAAATCCCATGGGAACATCCGCGAGGAACACCGACGCGTCTTTTAGCTCCAGCCGGCCCGTTATTTCCGGCGACTGCAACGACCCTCGCAATGTTACATCGGCGACGGACCGTCCCGAAATCCGCAGCTCGGGCTTCAAACTTCGAAGGGTCGCCAGGTTCACTTCCCCTTGCAATCGCAAATCTAAGGGTGACTTCCGCGCCGGTGCGTACAAGCCCTCGAGCCGGATGTCGGTATTCTGCGCCGTGAGTCTCCCTCGGCGCACAGAAATCACGGACTGGGAGAGATCCAGTTGTATAGGTCCGTCATTCCGCACGGTCAGGTCGAGCGGCGCAACTTTCGCCCCGGGTTCCACAATCTCCCGGAGCTTGACTTCCAAACTCGTGATTTCACCTGCTCCCGTCAGCTTTTCCACCGATCGCAGGGGACCCGAAAAGCTGGCGCGCCCGTAGACCGTCCCTGTCGCCACAGGCGGCTGCCCGTTCTTCGCCGGACGGTCTGAAGCCAGATCCACCATAGACGCCACGTCTAACGGCTGAAAACGGATTTCCCCATGCGCCGGGTAATCCCCATCCAGCGTGACTTCGGCGTCCGCAGCGACCTTGGAGCCTCGTAGCGCCGCGGTTGCGTGTAGCCTCAGCAAATCCTTACGCGAGCGCCCCTCCAACATGAGACTTCCGAGCGGTTTGCCGTCGAGCGTCAGGCCGCTCGAAGAGACTACGCCGTCTAACCGGCGCAAATAGAATCCCCCGGACTCCACACGCGCCGCCACATCCATATCGACTTTCGCCGTCCCCCGTAACCCGGCTAATCGCTCCCTCACTGGCGGGATCAGCTCCATCGCCAGCCTCTCCGAGGCCATCTTCACGCGCACCACTCCCGACTTCCAGCTTCCTCGCAGCGGATTGTAGGCGCCCTCCAGGCGAGCAACGCTGTTGCCTGCCGACACTGTGCCCGACACCAGTTCTACCCCGGAAGCCGTGACTCTGGCTTGCCCCACAAAGCGGTCGACATGTTCGCCCGCGATGTGTCCTTCCCGTGCGTCGAAACGCAAATCGAGCACCGGAGCAGCTATCGTGCCTTTCACGGTCCCGGATGCTCCTACGTTGGCGTCCAGCTCCAAGCCGACGCCCGCCGCCTTAACCCAAGGGCGGAGCGCGGCGCCCTTGATTTCGAACCGCCCTGAGATTGCGCTCGCATCCTCAATCTTCCAGTTGTTGAGCGCCATGCGCCCCGACGCAGTCGCTACGGCCGCGCCCTGGCGAAGAGTCGCTTGCTTCAGTTCTAATTCTGAGCGCGTGGCAATGAACTGAGCTCTGAGCGCATCTATCGGTTGTTTTTCCCACGAGAGCCCGGTCGCCTCCAATTGGCCCGACACTCGCGGACTCGCCGTTCCACCGGTCACGGTTCCATGGAAGTGTGCCACTCCACCACTCATCTTCAGGGGAAGCGATGCAGGACCGCCAAAAGCCGCGGCCACTCGCAGCGCTTCTTCCAAGTCGTGCGTCTCCACATCGACCCGCAGTTGCCGGTCCACTTCCCCTTCCACAGTCAAAGCACTGGACGGTAGCGATACCTGGGCCCGGTGAATGCGAATGCGCCCGCCCTCCTGCCGATATGTGAAAACGGTCACGCCGCGGACATCCTCACCTCCGGATTTCCGACTTAGCACCATGCTGCCCTCCAGTTCCACCCCGGAAAGCCCTGCGCCGGAGAGAATGCCGCGCATCTCGATCGTCCCCCCTGCGAGGGCCGGAAAAGCTAACTCCGGCTTGCCCGCACGGCGAGCCACCTCATCAGTAGGGATTCCTAAGGCGTCACCCCGGACCGAAATCCCTCGCCAATCCGCAATGCGGACCGAGCCCGTAAAATCTCCCAGATCGGACCGTAAAACGAGCCCGCTCATTTCCACCTCGGCAGGCTTCATCCGCACTTGAGAGTGAAGCGTCACGTTCCGGGCGTCGAACTTGCCGAACCGCGTCGCCAGATCCGCGCCGCGTAAAACGCCGGTGAACAGAGACCCCCTCTCGCGGCTGTAGGAGAAACGCCCCTCGGCTTCAACTTTACCTCGTGGCTCAAGCGGGATGCGCCGTAGCCGCAGCAACTCTTTCACCGTAAGCGCCACCTTGCCACTCACATCCACCTGAGGAGAAGCTAGCCTGGTGATTTCTCCAGACCATTCCGCCCGGAACTCATTCCGCAGAAGTTCCATACGCCGGATCACAATTCTGTCCTTCTCTACGGCTACAGCCGCCACCAGGCTAGCGGGCAGATCCTGGACCGCACTGTGGGCTACTCGCAGTTCTTGGGCCGTCACGGACCCCTCGTATCTTGGCCCCCCGCCGTCGTAGCCCAGTTCGGCGCGCAATGAACGGGCTGTGACGTCGATTGGAAACCGCCGTTCGGAAACCAGCGCGGTTCCCTCGACCGCCTCAAACCGTTGGATTTTCAGATCTAATACCGTCTCCAGAAATCCCGCGCGAGCGCGTCTCAGCTTGGGACGGGGGATGTTCGTTGAACCATCGGTCCGGACCAAAATGTAAAGGGACGGCTTTTCGATACGTAGCGAAGCCAAGTCCACTTTGCGCTCGAACACGGAAATGATTCGCAGGCCCACCTGAACGCTTGCCGCCTGAAACAGGGGCGGTGCGTCCGCGGGTTCCGTTCCGTGCAGCCGGAATCCACGCACGACGGCTGTGAGCCGCTTCCAATCAAACCGAAACTCGTCAAGCTCAACCCGTCCGCCGGTGGCTTTTTCCGCCTCTTGAATGATGCGCTCCCGTACTTTGCCGGCGAACCACGGAGTGCGGATCACCCACACGCCTGCGGCCAGAGACCCCAGAACCACCCCGCCACAGGCGACCATGGCGATCAGCGCTTTTTGTTTCCGGCTCACTGGAACGCCCCTTGACGAAATTCAATCTGGGCCTGCTCGCGCGCGTTTTTCAGCCACCCAGCCGTAGCGCGGTCCGCCTCTTCCGCACTGAGAATACTGCGGATACGCTGGCGCACTGCGTCGAGCGGCGGCGCCTCGCCTTTGGATTCCTTCTTCACTTTGGGAACAAATTGCTCCCGGTAGTATCGCTCCACATCCGTATCCATAGCTTCGCTCTCCGGACGGAACCGGACCTCTAAGAATCGAAGCACGGTCAACTGAGCTTGAAGAAAATCCACAACGTCCTCTTCGCGCAACCCGTATTGTTTGAGCGCCGCCTCATAGTTTTGCTGGCTCCCATAGCGTTTCTTCAGATCTTCGAGCGCCCGCATTGCGTCTACGCGTTGCGCCCGGGGATAGCCGCTGATCTCCACCTCGCGCAAGAGCAAATAGCGGTCTACCATGCGTTCCGCTGTCTGTCGCCGCGCCTGGGGGCTGTCATCCACAGGGCGCCCGTCCTGAAATGCAGCCAGACGGTTTTCCAGAATGATTTGCCCCAGCGTGATCACGCTCCGATCAATCACCACCGCCACCCGGTCAATGACCTCTGCGGCGTATGCCGCGCAAGCCAACACAAGAATGGCGCCGATTTCACGCATGTCAAAACGTTTGCCCAATCGAAAACTGAAACTGAAAGCGGCTTAACCGTTGATCGGTGATCCGCCCCTTGCCCGCCCGCAGTTCGTCCGGCGTACCTTCAAAACCGCGGAACCGAGGCGTATTCGGCGCAAAAGCGAGATCGATCCGCACCGGGCCCACCGGCGTCTTATAGCGAATGCCAAACCCAACCGCTTGGACCATATAATCGAAGTCTTGCATGCCGTGCTGGCGCCACCGGAAGGAGATTTTCTCCAAGCTCGAGTAAACGTTGCCCGCATCGTGGAACAGCACCCCGCCCAGGCTGTCGCCGGCGAGCGGGAAGCGGAGCTCGAAGTTATTGAACAGGGTGGCGCGCCCGCCCACCGGGAAACCGGTTTTCAAGTCGCGGGGACCAGCTTGATTTTCCGCAAATCCCCGGTGTGAGGTGGCCCCTCCGCCGAAATACCGCTCCGGTAGGGGGACATCCACTTGCTCATTCACGCCCTTGATCGAATATAGCCAGCCGAACGTCAAGCTGCGAGCGAATGTAACTTGCCGGGTAATGCGGTGGTACGTGGAGTTTTTCCAAACGACACGCGAAAACGAAGCTTTCGATCCCAGCCAACGGGAGGACAGTCCGAAGTCCACCGTATTGAAGAAGCCCCGGCGGCTTTCGATCGGATCGTCACGGCGATCGATAATATGGCTTCCCCCAACGGAACCCACGCGCACCGGCTGCGAATATAGCGGGATTAAATCCGGGTCGATCTTCAGCGTCTCTTCGAAGACTTCCACCAGCCGGTAGCTGATACGGTACTGGACGCTAGTGGCTTTGCTGATACGCTGCCCTAACTGCGCGGACCCTTCCGAGCGCCTCGAAGTGAACGTGCGCACGTCACGGGCCAGGTCATACAACCCGGTGAATTGCAGGTTCCAGTCCGGATTGCCCTGAAACTGCGGCGCCAAATAGGAAACCACAGCGCGGCGCCGGATATTCGAAAGCTGAGAATTCACGCTTGCCGTATGCCCAATGCCGAACAGATTCAACCGGCTTACGCCCAGGGACAACCTCGGGCTGAAGCCAGTAGCGCCGCCCGGGCTCTGGAGCGTGGTGGCGCCGCCGCCGCCGATCCTTCCCAGCTCTGCACCGAGTCCGAAATCCAGCGAATACCGCTTCGCTTCCTCTAACTGAAACAGGACGTTCCGATTCCGCTCCCGCCCGTCAGGGTTCTGGACGGCGGCATCCACCTTGGCGAAAATGCCGAGGTCATAAAGACGCCGTTGACTCTCCGCCACTGCGGTTAGCGACAACGGATCCCCAACCTCCAACGCTATGCGGCGGTTCACTAGCTCTTCCCGCGTAGTTCGCAAGCCTCCGATACTCACAGCACGCACGAACTGGCGCGGCCCCTCGTTCATCGCATAGCGCAGTTCCATCGTGTGAGGGGCGGCGCCAGGCTGCGCCTGCACTTCCAAACGCGCTTCGGGAAAGCCGTTCTCATAATAGAAGTTCAAAATGGATTCACGGTCCCGCGCCACCGCCCCGTCGCTGTAAGGCTGCCCTGGCTGCGATTCCAATAGATTCCGGATCTGCTCGTAATACCTAAGATCCACGCCGGTAATCTCGATTCCCGAAATTTTCCACTGGGGCCCTTCCTGAATCCGGATATGGACCGCGATATGGTCCTTCTTCCCCCCAGCGCCTTCTTCCACTTCCGCATCCACTTTTACGTCCCGGAACCCGTTGGAGCGGTACAACTCCGCGATCGCTTCCTGATCTTTGCGTAATAGTTCGTCGCTAAACCTTCCCCAGCGCACCTGGAAGAAACGGGCCGGTCGCAGCAGCATCCGCTCCCGCAGGGTCTCGTCATCGAAATAGCTATTCCCTTCAAAGCCGATTTGAACGAGCTTGAATCGTTGCCCGCGGTCAATCAGAAAACGAATGGCCTCCGCACCATCACGCTCTTGACCGCGTTCAAAATCGACCTTGGCTTCAAAGTAGCCTTTCGACTGAAAGTACTGCGTGAGGTTGCGCGTCCCCTCGACCAACAACTCCGTATCCACCGCACGCTCTTGGAATATGGGAACTAACTGGCGGAGCTTGCCCCGGGAGACGCGGGCGCCCTCAGTCCGTATACGCACGCGCGCTCCCTTATCGATCCGTACGACAGGCATTACGCGGTTGGCTGTCTCGTCGCGGCGCAAGGTTTCGAGCGTGATTCGCGCCGATAGATAGTCCCGGTTGCGATACCAGGCGCGCAGCCGGTCAATGCCGCGCTGCAAGCGGCTCGCTGTGGCCTCCCGGTACGGGCCGAAACCGAACCAGCTCCGCCACCCGCTAATCCGCACCAGCGAGGAAAACGGCCGCGCCGCATCGCCGGAAAAAATGGGTGCGCCAATGCGGGCTCTCTCTCCCGGCTCGACTCCAATGCGGATGTTTACTTGGGACAGATCCGGCTGGTCTTCGAACTCTGTGCTGAAAACCGGATGATAGAAGCCGTTGGCTCGGAGAATCTCTTTTAGGCGGTCGAGCGCGGCATCCACATTCTCCGGGCGATATCTGGCTCCTAAGCTCAACTGAGTGGCGTTCACTAATTGCCCGGGGTTGGGCGGCTCAGGCACGCCCTCGACCGTCACCCGGCCCACAAACCACGCCGGCGAGGTCCGGAAGATAAGCCGCACTCCTCCGTCAACGGGCTCCGCTTCCACCACGATATCCTCGTATCTTCCAGAGGCAAAAAGCCGCACAATAGCCCGGCTTACCTGTCGGATATCGAGCGGCTGGCCGCGGGGGAGATCGAGAATCCGCTCTAGGGTATCCGGCTGAAACGGCTGGGCTTGGGGGCGGAACTCCACCTCACGAAGAGGTTTGCCTTCAAACTCTTCCACACCCCCGCCTTGCAAGCGGAGTCCGACAAGGATCACTGCGACTAAAGCCCGTAAAATCAAGGGGCAAACTCGGGTCGCCACCGCTTCCAATGATAACATCGGAAGGGTATGAGCCCTGAGGACCAAGAACGTTACTCCCGTCAAATCCTGTTCGCCGGCATCGGACCCGAGGGTCAGGAACGTTTCCTTTCCGCCCGGATCGCCATCATCGGCTGCGGAGCCTTGGGAAGCTTCCAGGCGGGCGCTCTGGCGCGCGCCGGCGTTGGGAATCTCATCCTCATAGATCGGGATTATGTCGAACTCAGCAACCTCCAACGCCAGTGGCTCTACGAAGAATCGGACGCCGCAGAAGGATTACCCAAAGCAGTCGCCGCCGCCCGGCGCATCGAGCGCATCAACTCCCACATTGGCGTGGAGCCCGTGGTGACCGACCTGACGCCTTCCAACATCGAAGACGCTATTGGTAAGGTGGACCTGATCCTCGACGGCTCCGACAACTTCGAGGTTCGCTATCTCATTAACGATTTCGCAGTTTATCACGGAATCCCTTGGATATACGGCGCAGCAGTGGGTAGCTACGGGCTTGTCATGCCCATTCAACCCGGCGTCACCTGCTGTTTGAAGTGCATCTTCCCAGAGCCGCCCAAAGGCGTCCAGCCGACGTGCGAAACGGCCGGCGTTGTAAACGTCGTTACTTCCGCTGTGGCTTCGCTTCAGGTGGCAGCCGCTCTGCGGATCCTAGCCGGGCAGCCCCCTACGCGGCGGATCACCACGCTCGACGTATGGACCGGCGCCATGCGCCAGTTGGATCAGCCAGATCCGGACCCCGCCTGCCAGGCATGCGGGCAGAAGGATTTTCGCCATCTGCGCGGGCAAGGCAGGCCTCCGATTAGCTTGTGCGGGCGCAACGCCGTGCAGATCCACGAACGCACGCGACCGCTGGATCTTGCTGAACTAAAAGCCCGGCTGGAAATGGTGGGTAGGGTGCGCGCCAACGAGTTTGCGTTGCGCTTCTTCCTCGATCCTTATGAGATTACAGTGTTTCCCGATGGGAGGGCCATCATCAAGGGCACGCAAGACATCGCGGTGGCGCGCAGCTTGTATGCGCGTTTCATTGGAACTTAACGCTCGCCATGCCAGTCTGGGGAGCTCTTGGCGAAGTACAGCGACGTAGCCCGCTCCAAATCGGGCTTGGTCATACGGACCTGCCGGTTCTCATAGCGGCTGATGCTTACCAGAATGTTGCAGATGTCGAGCGGGTAACAGGCGCGCAACTCTGTCCTCCCCTCGCTGAGGCAAAGCTGCCGCAAGTATTCGGCGCTATCGGGCTCGTGCGGGATGTTGCGTTGCGTAACCACCCGGTGGAAGATCTGATCGAAGGTTTCCGGATCCACCGACTCCACGTAAATCTTATTTTGGATACGACGCAGAAACGCCTCGTCCGCCAAATCATTGGGGTCTAGGTTGGTCGAAAAGACCACCAGGAGCTCAAAAGGGATTTGGAACTTCACTCCGTACCGCAGCGACAAGTAGTCCACTCGCCGGTCCAATGGCACGATCCAGCGGTTCAACAGATCCCGGGGCGACATGAGCTGCCGCCCAAAGTCATCGATGATGAGAATCCCGTTGTTCGCCTTCATTTGCAACGGCGCGGCGTATATGCCTGAGACTTCGTCCAGCCGGAGCTCCAGCATGCTGGGAACCAGCTCCCCGCCCACGACAATGCACGGACGCTTGCACAGCACCCACCGCGGGTCGATGTCCGGATCCTCCATTTCGATCCTGGTGTGCACCACAGGGTCGTAAAGCGCGATGATTTGATTGTCCACTTCCACCGCGTACGGGATCAAGACGGCGTCTTGATACACTCGCAACATCCGTTCGGCGATGCTGGTTTTCCCGTTACCCGAGGGCCCGTAGATGAAAATCGAGTTTTGCGAAATGAGCGCCGGACCGAGCTGGTCTAACAGCCGGTCCGTGACCACCAAATCGCCGAACGCTTGTCGCAACGACCGGCGGTCCACGGTCACTTTGGCCGCCTGGGCCCGCGTGGCGGCGTGATACTGCTTGAGGGACACAGGAGCCGCACCCGCATACTGGCTAATCTGGAAACGGTCGCTCGCCAGTTGTTTTCCCGCCTGCGAGAGAATGAACTGGTAGTCATTTCCAATCATCCCCTTTACTTCCACCAACATTTGCTGGCGCATCTGCTGGAAGGTGTTGGTGATGATGGGCAGCGAGATCCGCAGCGCGCGGCTGAGAGAAGTAAGCGTGCTGTAACCTTCTAACAGAATTCGCCGCAACATGAGGTCCAACACGAGGGATTGCGAAATGCCCAGCTCTTCCACAGTCTGAGGCACCGGCGGCGCAAATGCGGTCCCAAGTCCTGGAACAGTAGTGGTAGCCATCTTCGTTGTCCGAAATCTCCTTCCCTTCTATCGGCCGGTCCTCCTCGCGGGTTTATCCACGCCCTGGGGGGCCGCTGCGTCAAAACTAACAGTGCTGCTGAAGCAAGTCACTATTTCTGTCATTTTGGCAGTGGGGCTTCGCGCCCAAAGCGCCCTGGACCTCTATCTCCAGGCTCAGCGGGCCGAGCGCAAGCAGGAGTACGCCAGGGCCTATCTCCTTTACGCTCAGGCGGCTGCCTTGGACCCATCAGACCGGAAAGCATGGGCCAAGAGTCAGGCCCTGCGGACCAAAGCGTTACTGGAAGCGCAAATTCCCGACCTTATCGGCCGGCCGGTCGCACGCCCAATCGAGTCTCCTGGGCCCTCGATCCCGCTCCTTACATCCCAAGACTGGGCGGAAATGGCGAAGCTTCGGCCGCCCCCCACTCTTAAGGCTTCACCGGAACGGAAAGATTTCAACCTGCGTCTCCCCCCTCGCGATTTGTTTCGGGAAGTCGCAAAAGCGTACGGTTTGGGCGTAGCCATCGATCCGGATTATCCCGAAAGCGGCGCCCCAGTAGCTTTCCGGCTCAATCAAGTAGGATACCGGGAGGCGCTGCGCGCTGCGGAAGCAGCCACCCAATCGTTCGTGATCCCATTGTCAGAGCGTATGATCCTGGTGGCCAAAGACAACCTTCAGGAGCGGAGCGAGGTAGATCCGATGGTGGCCCTCACGGTCCCTATTCCCGAACCCTTCAGCGTGCAAGAGGCTCAAGAACTGGCGCGGACCGTTCAGCAGGTGTTAGAAATCGTAAAGTTTGGAATGGACACTGGACGGCGGGTGGTGGTCTTCCGGGATCGCTATCTGAAGGTCCTGGCGGCGCAGGCGTTATTGGCGCAGTTGCTCGCCTCCCGCGCCGAGGTTACGGTTGAATTGGAGTTTCTCGAAGTGGATGAAAACTCCACTCTTAGCTATGGCTTGAGAACGCAAACCGGAACGACGCTGGCTGCCTTCGGCAAGCTGTTCCCGTGGGTGACCCCGTTCCTCCCTGCCGGCTATCGCGCCATGGGGGTGTTCGGCTCAGGACGAAGCTTGTTCGGGGTGGGCATCGCTGACGCCGAGCTGTTCGCCAGTCTAACCCGGAGCTCTGCCCGAAGCCTGATGCGAGCTGAGATCCGCAGCGTAGATGGCATGCCGGCGCAACTTCACGTCGGGGACCGTTACCCGGTCGTCACGTCGGGCTACTATGGGCCTATTACCGGCCCCGGGCAGGTCTACCGCCCACCGCCCATTTTCAATTTTGAAGATCTTGGCGTGGTGTTTAAGATTACCCCGCGGGTCCATAGCCAGGAAGAGCTTACGCTTCAAGTAGAAAGCGAATTCAAGGTCCTTACGGGCGAAGCCTTGAATGGCATTCCGGTGATTTCCAGCCGGCGTTACAGTTCCACCGTACGCCTACGGACCTCTCAATGGGCGGTGGTGGCTGGATTGTTGAGTTCCTCGGAGGCGCGCTCGATTTCCGGGTTGTACGGCCTGGCTGCTCTTCCGGTGCTCGGGCCCTTAGTCCGCCAAAACGAGAAACAAAAAGACCGCCGGGAAGTGCTGGTCGTGCTCCGGCCGAAAATCGTTACGCTTCCACCCGGCGAACTGGTTCGCACTCGCGGATTCTGGCTGGGCAGCGAGACCCGCACGTTCTGCCCCTTGTAAGCGGGTTCCCCTTCCTCCTTTGAGGGACCGCTACACTGGAGTCAGATGTCTCAGATGCTTACCGAAATCCGGCAGCAGCCGGCGGCGCTCGAAAGGACTTTGCGCGCCGAATGGAAAAACATCGAAAAACTTCATGACCGGTTCCAAGCCAGGCGGCCGAAATTCATCGTTCTCGCGGCCCGCGGAACATCCGACAATGCTGCGCAGTTTGGCCGCTATCTATTCGAGATTTCCACCGGAATACCGGTCTCGCTGGCCGCTCCCTCTATTCTTACCCTGTACAACGCAGAGATCGACCTGACCGATTCGCTCGTGGTGGCGATCTCTCAATCGGGAGAATCTACAGATACGAACTATGTGCTCGAATGCGCCCGGAAGCACGGCGCCTTGACGGTCGGCATTACGAATGAACCCGGCAGCACGATCACTCGCATTGCTGAAAGCACAATTCAGGTGCACGCCGGCAAAGAGCGCAGCGTCGCGGCCACAAAGACCTACACCGGGCAGTTGCTGGTTCTTTATATGCTGGCGTGGGCCCTAGGCTCGAAGATCCCCGCGGATGAATTGCGACGGCTGCCGGATCTCGCTGAAACGGCGCTCCGTTTGGAGCCGGAAATCGCCGCCCGGGTGGAACGGTATCGTTTTATGGAAAAGGCCATTGTGGTCGGCCGCGGATTGAATTATTCCAACGCATTCGAGTTCGCGCTGAAGTTGATGGAAACCTGTTATGTAGTGGCCGAGCGCTTTTCGGCCGCCGATTTGCTGCATGGCCCCATCGCGATGGTGGAAGCCTCTACTCCTGTATTCCTGTTTGCGCCGCCTGGAAATACCTGGCCATCCATTCGGGAAATGCTCGATAAGCTGGACACGCTGAGAGCGGAACCGCTGGTCATCACTGACCGGAGCAATGCCGAAGCCATCGCACGCGGCGAGCGCACGATTGTAGTTCCCACGCAGCTTGCCGCCCGCGAGGGGATGCCGGAGGATTTTCTCACGCCGATCCCCTATATCGTTCCCGCACAACTGTTCGCAGCCTGCCTAGCGGAGCAAAAAGGCCTTGACCCGGACCACCCGAGGTCTCTCCAAAAAGTGACGCACACCATGTAGGATGAGGCGATGGACCTGCGGCTCAAACGGACTCCGGGCATTTATGTAGTGGGCTATATGGCCTGCGGCAAGAGCACCATAGGCCGGCTCCTCGCCGAGGAACTCGGCTGGTCGTTCGTCGACTTGGATGAAGATATCGAGCGCGAACAGGGCATGTCGATTTCGGAAATCTTTGACCAGCGCGGGGAAGCCGAGTTCCGCCGCTTGGAGTCTGACGCATTGCGCCGCCGGGTGCAACAGATCTCATCGGGACACCCCATCGTAGTCGCTCTCGGCGGCGGGGCTTTCGCACAACCGGCCAATCGCGAGCTGGTTCGTGAAAATGGGGTGTCGATTTTTCTCGACTGCCCGCTGGAAATCCTGAAAACGCGAGTGGCGCGGTCAACACACCGGCCGCTGGCGCGTGACACGGAGCGTTTCGAAGCCCTGTACCGAGATCGGAGGCCATCGTATGAGACCGCCGATTACCGCATCGAGGTGGATGACGCACCCCCTTCCCATCATGTCCGTAAAATCCTCGAACTCCCGATTTTCTGACCCGCTGCGCAAACATGCCCTCAGCATCTTCAGGGCCTCATTGCAAGCCGTGGATCCGGCTGCCGCCGTGCGCCGCCACGTGCGCGTCTCGCGCAACTGGCTCATCGCCGGCGCGAGCCGGTATCGCTTAGACGCTCTCCGGCGCATTTATGTGATAGGAGCGGGGAAAGCCGGCGCCGCCATGGCGGCCGCTATCGAATCCCTTCTGGGAGACCGCATTTCCGGTGGACTGGTGAATGTCAAGTACGGACATACCGCCAAACTGCGACGGATCGAGCTGAATGAATGCGGCCATCCCCTACCTGACGAAAACGGCGTGGAAGGGGCGCGCCGCATCGCCCAGATCGCAGCCGGCGCATCCGCGGAAGACCTGGTGTTGTGCGTGATTTCTGGAGGCGGGTCCGCGCTGCTTCCCTTACCGGCGCCGCCGGTCACGCTAGAGGAAAAGCAGGCCGTGACGAAGCTGCTGCTGGCCTGCGGCGCGTCCATCCATGAGATCAACGCCGTCCGCAAGCATATTTCGGCGATCAAAGGCGGTCAGCTCGCGCGCATGTGCTGGCCCGCTCCGGTGATTGCGTTGATGCTGTCGGACGTGATCGGCGACAATCTGGACGTGATCGCTTCGGGACCCACAGCGCCGGACTCATCGACATTTGCTGACGCCCACCGCATTCTGAACCACTACGGCGTCTGGGACAAGTGCCCTGCGAGCGTGCGGCAACGCATCCAGTCCGGCCTCAGCGGCAGAGTCCCGGAAACGCCCAAACCGGCCGACCGCATTTTCCGCACCGTTCAAAACATCGTAGCCGGAAACAACGCCGCAGCAGTCAGCGCCGCCGCGCGCTCCGCCCGGGAGCTCGGTTACCGTCCATTGGTGCTTTCCACGACCATCGAAGGGGAGACCCGGGAGATAGCGCGCATGCACGCTGCCATCGCACGCGAGATCGCAGCTTCCGGCCGCCCAGCGCGTCCTCCGTGCTGCGTGATATCCGGCGGCGAAACCACGGTGACCCTTCGCGGGAATGGTTTGGGAGGCCGTAACCAGGAATTCGTCCTCGCCGCCGCCATCGATATAGCTGGACTCGATCAGACTCTCATTCTTAGCGCTGGCACAGACGGGACCGATGGGCCGACGGACGCTGCGGGCGCCGTGGCGACAGGCTCCACCATCGACCGAGCCCGACGGCGCGGCTTGGATGCCCGCAGCTTCCTGGCGCAAAACGACTCCTATCACTTTTTCGAGCCGTTGGGGGATCTGATCAAAACCGGACCCACGGGGACCAATGTCATGGATCTTCACCTCATCCTCGTGGGGCCTCGCCCCTAAAAGGGGCCCGGCACGCTACTGCTTTTCCACGCTGAGCGGATCTCCTGGAGGAACTGGCTTGGGCGGCCTGGGCGGCTCAGGGATCCCGGCTGCCGGAGGAACGCCTTTTCGCACAATGATCGTCCCGCGGTTGGTCGTCAGAACAATCTCGGGTCCCTGCCCGACCGCACCCGACAGCACCGCACTGTGTTTATTGCCTCCGGACGAACCCGTTTCGACGCTTTCCAGTTTCAACGGCGCGCCGTACTGGTTCTCGATTTCGCCCCGCAGCGTCGTGGCTTTCAAGCGAAAGGCCGCGCCGGGCGGCGCCGCAAAGTCGATGTTGCCCGAACGCGTGCGGATGTCCGCGCGGCCCAACGGAATTTTCACAGGCCGCAGATCCACGTCACCCCTCTCCACGCTCACGTCCAGCGCCTGGGTATACGAGCCGATTTGCACGTCTAGTGATTTCGCATTCAGGCGGATCGGACCCACTAGGTCTGTAGCCGTGAGGCTGCGCAAATCCATTCGTATCTCACCGGGCAATCTCGCCGCCTCGAGCTGCGTACTGCCGCCTCTGTCGGCATCCATCCTTAGGGATTTCGCCAAGTTTTTGAGTTCAATGTCTCCAAAATAGGCGGCCGTGATCGTCACTTGCCCGCCGATCGTGTCCAGCTCGAGATCCTGCCCTTTGCCTTTCAGCTCTACCGCGCCTCGCACCCCCGAGGCGCGCACGATGTCGCTGCGACGCGTTTCCACGCGAACATTTCCGCCGATGTTCTGGAGCCGTACTCCAGCGTTGTCGCTGGCAATATCCACATCGCCGTCAATCCCATCGATATCGAAGTCGCCATAACGGCCGCGAGCCTCGACGCTGACGGCTTTCGGCAGCGTAATTTCCAAATCCACGCTGACGCGCCGGTCTCCGGTCACCTTCTCCTGGTTTGTTCGCACCACAACCGTGTCACCCTGCTGCCGGAGTTCCAGAGGAGTGGCTTTGTCAGCCTCCTCCGCATCGGTGCGCGTCATAGCGCGTACGGTCTTACGCCCGCTGACCCGGATTTCCCCGCTCGCCGCGCCAATAATTCTTGCATTGCCTCTACGGTTATCTATGACCAGACGGAAAGGTTTTTGAGGACCGGCCAGTTTCTGTTCGGCGATCGGAAAATCGAAGGACTCGCCAAACATTTCGACTCCCCTCCAAAACAACGGCCGCCCCTCTCGCGGGAAATGCCGGGAGAACAGGAACATCCCGCTTCCCACCAGGCAAACGAAAATCACCAAGGTCCATTCGCCCGCTCCCATGCGGTAACCCGGAGTCAGCCTGCCTCGCACAAACCACACTAGAACTTCCAACAAGCGCAACCCGCCCCACACAATCAGCAGATACGGCCAATACCGAGCTAGGGCGTCGAAATACCGCATCTCCGGGCGCAAGTTGTTGACCAGGAACATGACTCCGATGAAAATCAGGAAAAGCGGTCCGATTAGGGATCGTGGTTTCATCGCGCGCCTCCTTGAAGGGCTCCGGTCCCGCCCGGGTTTTGGGGCGGCGCGCCAGGATTACGTGGCGCCAGCCGCGCCAGCAGTTCCAACAGACCCCATAGAATGATCAGCACCGGCCAAGTGCGTGCAAAACTGTACCCACCCTCGTGATCGATGGCAAACAGCGTTCCCAAGGCGATCAAGAGGACCGGTCCCCGGATCGCAGCTATCAATACTCTGAGATCACTACCGCTCATGGCTGGTCTCTCCAGGCTCGGCCACATGGCCTCCTCCCGCCGTCCGGGCATATAGCAGATACACGCCAAGCGCTATCAGCACCACCGGCCAGTACCGGGCAAGCTGATGAAAGCGAATGACCTCGAGGTTATTTAGCAAAAACAACACCCCAAGAACAATCAGCAGGACAGGGGCAACGGGAAATCCGCCGCTGCGAAGAGATAGCAAACTTGAGAACTCATCCACCGGCTGGCCCAACTGCCGTTTCTTGGCGGTGTGATAAGCCTCAAACGCCATATAGAAAAACCACGCGGCGATGAGCAGACCAAACAGGGCTTCCATGCCACCCGTAGCGCCTGAGGACTCAATGCTGATTAATAACCCCAGGATGACAACATGGATGACACCTTTCGCGTATTGGCCGTTGTAAATCGCCCCGACGCCTGGGATCAGTCCCAAAATGAACGCCAAGCCCGGCGATATGCCGGAGTTCCACGCCGGAGGCGGAGGTGCGCTGGGCGAGGCAGTCCATGGGGCGGTTGAGGAAGACGGCGTAGACGTTTCCGCCGCAGGCGCGTGCTCGGCGCAAAATATCGTTCCTTGTGCGGGGCGCTGGCACGCGGCGCACAACGCTTTTCCACACACCCGGCAATAAGCCGTAGCCGGGGATTCCGGATGGTTGTAGCAGTTCATGGCTGTTTCCTCCCAGAGGTGTCTTTCGGGGCTCCGGTCCCCCCCGCTGGTGCGAGGGGCGAGTTCCCAGAGGTTTCCAAAGCGCCGGCCGGCGGCGCTGGAGAATCTTCGTCCTGAGCTGCGAGTTCCCGCAACTGGGACTTGATCTCAACAAAGAGCCGGACGCTCTCGTAATACTTGACCCCGCGCTCCCAGGCGCGGTGGACCCGGTCATCTAACGCCGCCCAGATCTCCACTGGGTTCAGATCCCTAGGCTGGAGCTGGCGGATAGGAATATTGACAAACCGGCCTAGCATGGCGAATGACAGAATGGTCATCGCCATGCCCATGGCAAAACGCGGTTGAAGAACCGGCTCCCACCAGGCGAGGCGGCCGGAGCGCAGCCCGCCTGCGTGTTTCGCCGCCGACGCCGCTTGAAACATCAGCCGCGTCACCAATTCTTTAGGCGGCTCCACCTCCGGCGTTTGCGCGAGGAAAGACACTGCGGCAGAGGCGTCCCGAACTAAGCCGCTGCAAGCGGCGCATTGCGCCAAGTGCCGCTCCACCCGCTCGCGCTCGGCGGGTTTCAGAGTCCCGTCGACATAATCACAGAGCAGGCTTTCCAACTCCGCGCAGTTCATGACAGCACCTTGTGTTTGCGCAAGATCCGCGCCAGTTCCGCCCGCCCGCGATTCAGCCGGGATTTGACCGTACCTTCAGGCACGTTCAATATCTGTGCGATCTCCCGATACTCCAGCTCCTCGAGATCTCGGAGAATGACAGTTTCCCGAAGCTCTGGAGACAGCTTCTGAAGGGCTAACCGCAACAACTCGCCGGCTTCGCGGCCCGCGAGCATTCCATCCGTGCGCGCCGACACGGCCGAGCGTTCCTCCAGAACGGGCAACTGGTCCTCGATCGAATCCGTGGCCCGCTCCAACTTCGTCCGCCGGTAATGGTCGATCAGCAGGTTCCGCGCCAAGCGCGTAAGCCACACCGTAAAGGAACCTTCGCCCGCCCGAAAGGTCTTCAAGGTCTTGAAAACCCTTAAAAAAACGTCCTGGGTGAGATCTTGAGCCTCAGCCTCGCTGCCGGTAAAGCGGTAACAGATGGAGTACACCCTCTTGGTATAAGCTCTTACCAAGTCTTCCCACGCGGTTTCGTCTCCGCCGAGGCAGCGTTCCACCAGCCTGGTTTCCAGATCCAAGGGTCTACCCGATGATAGAACTGATTGCCAGGTCCGCGCAGAGGCCCCACGGCCGGCCAGCGCCCGGCCGGCGGCGTTTGCCGCCCCAACCGCCGAAAACACTGTCGCCACCGTGCTCATTCTTCGCCTCGTCGCGCTTGCCTAGTACGAAACGTGGGATTCGCGCTTCGGATTTCGGTGTTTCACGCTTCCGAATAGAAAAACGAGGAATTATGATAAGAAGTTCAATCAATTGCAGCCCGTGTCCAGTGTCAGGCGAGTTTGGACGGCTAGCAGCATCCAGTCCGGAGCAGGCCCGGAGTGGCCCGTCCGGCTTCAGACTACATTCTATCTGGGAACCGGATGGAATCCAAGGTGCACCAAAAGGTTCTGGCCAACGGCGGGGGCGGCGGAGCAGGCGGCCTCATGCTGGGCATGGGGCGGATGCTGGAGGAACTTGCTATCTCGTTCCATTTAAAGAGGAAGTACTGGGGTGGACTGGCCGCAGCGGCGCTTGTCGCCGCCGCAGGGGCCATCATCGCCCACCGTTTGCGAGAAAGCGGCTTTGCCTGGAGCCGGTTCCTCAGCACGTTCGTACAAGTAGACTGGCGCTGGTTGTTAGCGGCCATGCTGCTTGCGCTGGCCACGTATTTTGGGCGAGCGCTTCGCTGGGAGGTCATGATCCGCCCGCTACAACCTCGAACCAGCCTTTGGCGTTTGTTTGTGGCCACCGCCATTGGCTTTACCGCCGTGGTGATTTTCGGACGCCCCGGAGAATTCGTCCGCCCGTATTTAATTGCCGTCAAAGAAAAACTTCCTCTGTCCTCGCAGCTCGCGGCCTGGATTTTAGAGCGGATTTACGACCTGCTAGTGGTGCTGTCGTTGTTCGGGTTTGCGCTCACGCGGCTACACCGAACCGGCGCAGCCGTGGGTCCTACGGTTCACGCCGTACTGGCGACGGGAGGTTATATTGTGGCCATTCTGTGTTCGCTTTGCCTCCTTATTCTCATCGGCTTGCGGTACTTTTCTCAAACCATGCAGCGACGGCTCATTGAGGGGCTGGCCGTCCTCCCGGACAAGCCTCGCGCCATGGCGGAGAGAATCGTGACAGCATTCGTCAGCGGCATGGGTTCCACGCGGAAGGGCAGCTTCGTCGCATTGCTGGTTGCATATACTACCTTGGAATGGCTGATTATCGTTGCCTGCTTCTACTGCCTGTTTCGATCGTTTCCGGCCACCGCGCACCTCGGCGTCATGGATGTGCTGATTTTTGTTGGCTTTGTCGCGTTTGGCAGCGTCCTCCAAATTCCCGGCGTGGGTGGAGGCATGCAGGTGGCGGCTTTCCTGGCCCTCACGGAAATCTTCGACATACCCGTGGAAAACGCCGGCGGCATCTCCATACTGTTGTGGTTGGTCACTTTCGCGGTTATACTCCCGTTTGGCCTGCTTTTAGCCTTCCGTGAAGGCCTAAACTGGTCGAAGCTGAGAGAAATCGAGCAGAAAGCCTCGTCCCTATGATGTGTCCATTTTGCGGCCACTTGCGAGATCGGGTGGTAGACTCCCGAGAGAGCAAAGAAGGCGACTCCATTCGGCGGCGCCGACAGTGTCTGAAATGCCGGCGCCGTTTCACCACCTATGAGCGCATCGACGAAATCCCGTACATGGTAGTCAAGAAAGATGGCCGGCGGGAAAAGTTCGACCGGCAAAAAGTTCTTACAGGGTTGCTGAAGGCCTGTGAAAAGCGTCCAGTGCCGATGTCCAAACTTGCCGACATCGTCAATGAAGTGGAAGCAAAGCTCGCCGAATCACCAGAGCGAGAGATGACCACGACTTCAATAGGAGAACTTTTGATGGCCCGCCTGAGCTCTCTAGACAAGATTGCCTATGTTCGTTTCGCTTCTGTTTACAGAGACTTCCAAGACGTGGAGGCTTTTCTGGCGGAGCTCAAGAAACTTATGGCGCACAAACGTGGAAGCGGTGGATCATAGCCTGGAAGCCCGCAACTCGCCTCGCTATTGTAATAGTAATCAAAATTGGATGTAACCGATCGTTATGGGAAACATCCTCTTAAACAGGGCTTAACAAGGCGGCTTGAGGATGATATACTTAGAATGGCAGCGCATGGGCCGCAGCGTCCTTGAATTCTCTTGAGAGCGGCATTTACCAAACGAACCCAAAGAACCCGGAAGGGTAATTTGTCTGATTTTTTGGGGGAGGTGAACCGGTCGTGGACCAGTTTGAAGATCAGTTTTTGACGGACTCGCATGAGCCGCTAGGCTTGGCATTCGATGAGGAACCGGGGTTTTTCCACCCGGACGACATTCACGAACACGAGCACGAAGAGGTTGATGAGTTTTCAGGCGCCCAGCAAGCGGAAGAGTCGATTTATACCGACGATCCCGTGCGGGTGTATCTGCGGGAAATGGGCGCAGTGCCCCTGTTGACGCGCGAAGGCGAGGTGGATCTGGCTCGCCGGATGGAGCGCGGCAAGTTGCGGATGCAAAAGGCGATTTCCCGTTCCGCGCTGGTGCAAAGAATGGTCGTGGAAATCGCCGAACAGTTAAAGCGCGGCGAGATTGAGTTGGATTCGTTAGTCGACCTAGGCGACGTTGAACAGGGAAGCGCAGCGGATCAGAAGCGCCGCAAGGAGATTCTCGAACAGTTCAACCTCATCTTGGCCTTACACAAGAAGCTGCAACAGCTCACCGAAAAGCTCAATGCTTCGACGAGCCCTGCCAAGAAGGTGCGCCGCCGTCAGACGATGCGGGTGGCTCGTTGCGCAGTTGAGCTGTCGAAGGCGATCCGGGCCATCCCGTTCGTAAGCACGCAGTGGCGCCAGTTCGCCAAGGAGATCGAACGCGCGGTAGACGAGATCACCCACCTCGAGAATGAGTACCGGAAGCTCGAAGAGAAGGGCGCCGCGCAGAACCAGGCCCGCTTGCGAGAAATCAAACGCGAGATCCGTAAACGGGAGCAACTCGCCAGCGCGAGCCTGAACGAGTTGAAGCATAGCTTGGCCGTCATTCGCCATGGCGAAAGCGAAGCAGAGAGGGCCAAGAAAGATTTGGTGGAAGCCAATCTCCGGTTGGTGGTTTCCGTGGCGAAGAAGTACGTCAACCGCGGGCTACACCTGCTGGATTTGATTCAGGAAGGCAATATCGGTCTGATGCGCGCCGCGGATAAGTTCGAATATCGGCGCGGTTACAAGTTTTCAACTTACGCCACTTGGTGGATCCGACAAGCCATTACCCGGGCGATCGCCGATCAATCCAGGACCATCCGCATTCCGGTCCACATGAATGAGAGCATGAACAAGTTCTTGCGCGCGACCCGCGAATTGGAGAAAGAGCTCGGGCGGGCGCCCACCAACGAGGAAATTGGCCGGCGGATGGATATTCCGGTGGAAAAGGTTCAAAAGCTGAAAACCATTTCGCGGGATCCGGTGTCGCTAGAAACGCCTGTAGGACGGGACGGCGAATCCGCGCTCGGAGACTTGATCGAAGACCGTTGGGTGGGATCGCCGGTGGAAGCTGTCATCGAGACCAATGTTCGCGATGAAACGGCCAATATTCTCAAAACCTTGTCGCCGAAAGAGGAGAAGGTCATCCGGCTGAGGTTCGGCATTGGCTGCGAACGCGAGCACACGCTCGAAGAAATTGGGCAAGAATTCGATGTAACGCGGGAGCGGATTCGCCAGATTGAGGCGAAGGCGCTCCGCCAGCTCCGTTCTCCGGAGCGCGCTAGGCATTTGAGAGCCCTGCTGGCGGCGCGTTGATTACCGCCTCTCGAAACGAGCTGCCGAGCACTGGCGCAGTAACGGCGGCCCACCAAGGGGCGTCCCTAAAATCGTGCGAAGCGCCATGCACTTCCCTGCCGCAGTTTTGATGCTGATTCCATGGGCGCTCAGCGCGCAACGGGGCGCCCCTCCAGGGGAGTACCAAGGCCGGCGTCCCACCCCGGCGGCAGCGGAACCACTCGCCACCCAGCCGGAAGATTACGGCTCGGTGGAAGGTTCGGTTTTGAATGCCCTTACCGGTGAGCCGCTCCGGAAAGCCACCGTCACGCTACGGCGGGCGGAATCGCGCCCTTCGGCGCCGGGCGGTCCTCGCTTTTACACGGCCACGACCGATTCCGCCGGCAGATTCCACATTCCCAACGTTGCTCCCGGAAAGTACCGCCTCGCCGCCGCCCGCAATGGCTTCGTCGAAACGGATTACGGAGCCCGAGATCCGCAATCGGCGGGCGACCTGATTTCAGTCGAACCCAGACGGCGGGTCATGGACCTGGCTGTCCGCCTTATGCCTCATGGCGTCATTACGGGACGCATCGTGGATGAAGATGGCGAGCCGGTAGCGGGGGTTCAGGTGCAAGCGTGGCGCTATCGTTACTCCCAAGGACGAAAACAGCTAGCTGCCTATGGGAGCGCAAGTTCCAACGACATTGGTGAATACCGGATCTACGGACTTCCGCCGGGGAAATACTTTGTCAGCGCGACCCATCCGCGCTCATCTGGAATTGACCGCTGGGCGCCCTATGCCCCTTCCGGTGCAAATGATTCCGGCCAGCAATATGTAACCGTTTTCTATCCTAGCGCGGTAGAGGTCTCGACAGCGGCTCCCGTGGAAGTAGGGGCGGGCGGCGAAGTACGCGGGCTCGACATAGCCCTAATGAAGGTTCGCACGATCACCGTGCGGGGCCGCGTAACTGACGCAACCGGATCTGACCGGCGGCGCCTCACCGTGTTTTTGGCGCCCAAAGATGGAGGCGCCTGGACGTCAGTGCGGAGAGCGTCGGGCGTGAGCGCCAACGGTGAATTCGAGATCCGTGGCGTAACTCCAGGTTCGTATTTCCTGATCGCCAGTATCGCGGATCGCGAGCGCGCATTATCGGCGCGCCTTCCTTTACAGGCGGGCTCCAGCAACATCGACAACGTCACGCTCACGATTAACCCTCCCATGGAGCTTTCCGGTCGTGTGCGGATCGATGGCTCCAGTCCCGCCGCCGCATCGCTTTCGAGCATCCAAGTGAATCTCATTCGGAAATACGCAGTCCCGATGAGCTTCGGCGCTGACCTTTCGGCGCGAGCGAAAACCGATGGTAGCTTCACGATTTCCAACGTCAGCCCGGACGTATATGTACTAACCGTCTCGAACTTGCCGGAGTGTTGCTACGTTAAGGCCATACGGGTTAACGATATCGACGTGCTCACCGCAGGCTTGGACACACTCCAGGGAGCGCCGGGGTTGATCGACGTTGTTCTTGCGCCCAACGCGGGGGTGGCGAGCGGCGTGGTGCAGGATGATGCCGATCAACCGGTGGCGGGCGCTGCCGTCGTACTGGTTCCAGGCGAAAAAGATCGCCGGGAATTCGCCCACTATTACCGGACTGCCACGACAGATTCCAGCGGCAGGTTTACGTTCAAGAACCTGGAGCCTGGGCGTTACACCGCGTATGCTTGGAGTACGGTGGACCCCGGTGCGTATCTGGATCCGGATTTCTTGCAACCGCTCGCGGACCGGGGCGTAGCGGTGAGCATCCGGGAAGGAAGCCAGGAAGAACTCAAGCTCCGGCTCATCCGATAAGCGGGCGTGTCCGGTTCGCTACCACGGAGGCAGCTCGGTGGAGGCTTCCACACGGATAGGGCCGAGATTCGCCTCATCCGGCGAAATCACAAGGGATAATGGCTCCGCCGTCAACTGGGGCCGATAAGGCACGCTGGCGATCCGCCACTCCCCCGCGTAAATATTGTAGGAGCGCACCGGATCTGGCCCCGCTAATGCCGATTGCCAGCGAACCGTTACCCGGTCTCCGTCCTTGACAACCTCGGGCGCAGGAGGCTGAACGATTCCACTCTGCCGGTCTTGGAAATAGTTGGTGTTGACTCCGTGCACCGCCGCGACTGCATCTTCGATCCGGCGTTGTTCTTCCGGAGAGGTGGAGTCCATCTGAGAAGCAGCCAAGTTGGCGACCAGTTGATCGCGCTCCGGCTTCTCACGGTCAATTCTGCCGATGCCGGCAATGACCACCGCCACGCCAGGGACGGAAAGGGGATAGCGAATCAAGTCTTCGCTGGGGACGCCGCCCGGCACGCCCACCGACAAGATCAGTTCCGAGGGATTATTCGGCTGGCGTTGCATGCCTGTGTACACGCCTCCCGCGGAGAAAACTTTCATTGCGATTATGCCCATCCCTTTCGCCCGCGCGAGTGGGACCACGTTGAACTGGTGGGAGGAGTAGCGCCGATCATTGGCGTTCAAGGCCACTAGGAGAGTGTCCAGGATATTCCATTCATCGCGCTGGATGGCGCGCATCAACACCGGCGAACTCTGATGTCCGGTGATGCCGATGTGGCGCACATAGTGCCGGTGCTCGGGATTCAGCCCAGTATAGTTAGTGCCGTCCCGAAAATCGAGCAAGCCGGCCAGAGCGCCAATGCGGTCCGGCATTTTACCGCCACGGGCATCCAATCCCTCGTAAATCTGATCCACCTGCTGCATGGTGGTAAGGTTGTGGATCTGGATAGCGTCCAAATAGGCGCCATCGGGAATCCAACCTTTCCCATCGCCAAACAACGTGGTCAATGAGGTCAACAGTTCCCGGACGGCCGTGGCGGCGTTCGGCCTCGACTTATCCCACGCATAGCGCTGCCCGGTTTTTGTGGCGATGTACAGCCGCTCCCTCAGGCCGCCATTGTATTCCGGGTGTCCCGGTGTGATCTTCAACCGCCAAAAGGCTTCTCCGTAAATGCGCTGGCTGGGACCGTACGCATTCGCGGTATCCAGGTAGTTCACCCCCAGCTCGATGGCGCGAACCGGGATATCGGCTACATCCATTCCCGGGGCTGGGTATTGCAGGGAAGCCTGCCCGCCGAGTCCAAAGGGGACCACCCACCGCCCGGTTCGCCCCAGAGCTCTTTGGATGAGTGGGGCGCTTGGCGCAGATGCCCGCAGGCGGCCCGCCAGCGCAGCCCCTCCAAGTATTTGAAAAATCTGCCTCCGGCTTAGCATCGCGCATTCCTCCGCGTCTTGTGCAGTGCAATTTGGGTACCGTTCAGCGTCCGGCGCACAGAAACGGCAGATCGTTGCATGCGGCTGCCACCGCTACCGCCTTGTTGACCGTCGCTACACCCTGCTGCTCCAGCTTGGCTACCCACTTATCCACCGTCTCCTTGTCGGGCGGTTTTACGCTGTCGGGCATGCGCGTCACCAAACCGAAACGGTTCAACTTGGCCCGGCCTAGACGGTGGTATGGCAGCAACTCCACCCCCTTCAGCTTCGGCAGCTCCTTGGCGATTGCGGCGATCCCCTCCAGATGCTCCTCCCGGGCGTTGTACTCGGGAATTATCGGGCAGCGTAAAAGAATATTCGCCCCGGCGCCATGCAGACGACGCAAGTTTTGGAGGATTTGGGCGTTCGGTTTTCCCGTGAACGACTCGTGCAACTGAGCGCTGGTTTCCTTGTAGTCGTACAGAAACAAATCCACTACGGGAAGAATCCGTTCCAATGCGGTCCACTCCGCATAACCAGAGGTCTCGACTGCGGTATTCAACCTGGCCGCCTTCGCCGCCTTGAGCAACTCCGCAGCGAATTCGGGCTGAAACAGCGGTTCGCCCCCAGAGAGCGTCATCCCTCCGCCTGAAGCGTCATAGTAGTCGCGGTCCCGTAACACCACCTCGAGAACCTCATCCGCGGTCACTTCTCGTCCCACCATTTCCAGCGCTTTGGCGTCACATACCGCCGCGCATGCGCCGCACACCGTACAGCGCGTGCGGTCCAAAGCCGCGATCGGTCCTGCGGCCCCCGGTTTCCCTTTCCCCAGAGCGCCTTCGCGACACACCTCGAAACAGGCCCCGCATCCTATGCATTTCTCCGGCAAATACGACAATTGCGGCTTGGGACTGATGCCCTCCGGGTTGTGGCACCACAAACAGTGCAACGGGCACCCTTTCAAAAACACCGTAGTGCGTATGCCGGGTCCGTCGTGGATCGAGAACCGCTGAATGTCAAAAATGCGGCCTTTCATGACCTCTCAGGAATGAGCTGTCCGGTTAATGATGTCCTCCTGCATCTCCGGCGTGAGATTGACGAAAAACTCGCTAAAGCCAGCGATGCGGACCACCAAGTCCCGGTACAGTTCAGGGTTCTTCTGCGCGGCGCGCAGCATCTCTGTATCTACGGCGTTGATTTGGATCTCCTGCCCGCCTTTGTGAAAATACACATTCAGCATGGCGCGCACTTTATCCCGGTTCACTTTTGTGGACAGCATGTTGCCTTGGAAACGCAAGTTCACTTGGTAGCCATGCTGCCAGCACTCCGGTCCGTTGAGTTTGCACACGGAATTGAGCACCGCCGTAGGACCGCTGCGTTCACAGCCTACCGAGGCGGCCACGGAGCTTGCCAGCGGCGTGCCCGCCAGCCGTCCATCCGGCGTGGCCGGCGTGACTTTCCCCGTCCGTACCGCGGAGCTGCGGACCACATGCCCGTTGCCGAACGGACTCCCATCCCGCGGATCGCGGCAGATGCGTCTCACCGGCTCAGCGCGCAAGCGCTCGACGAGGCGGATGATGTCGTCCAGCCGCGGATCGTCGTTGCCGTGCTTCGGAGCGGCTAGCAGCTTGGCGCGCAGGCGCTCGTAACCCTTGAAATTCGCTTTGCAAGCCGCGTCCACCTCCGCCAGGGTCGCTTCCCGCTTCTCAAACACCACTTCGCGAATCGCAGCCAGGCAGTCCACCGCATTCGCAAAAAAGATGCCTCCGCAAGTGAGCAGATTGTATTTCGTGCCCAGGATCATGTCCTTCCCGCGCTCGATGCAGCCCTCAAAGAAGCATGACGTAAGCGGCGTCTGCGCGTACTCCATCTGCATTTGGAGGAGCGGAACCTCGCGCTCATAGCTGGTGCGGATGGAGTCTTCCAAAGCTTGCCCAAACGCCTTGACAAACCCCTCGAAAGAATTCACGCCCGGCGTCTGCATCGCTTGGCGGATCGAACCCAGATAATTCGCGTGCGCGCAGGGATTGAAGTAGAACTGCCCGGGAATGGCCAGCTCGTTGCACCCCACCGGAATATAGTTGAAAGCGTCCTGCTCGGAAACGCCTAATCGCATCAGCCCGGCGGGTATCGCCTTGTCATTCCACATCATCGGGAAGCAAGTGCCGCGGGCCAACCGCGACAGGCAAAAATCAAAAAACTCTTGGTCGATCTTGGGATGCCACCGCACCCAAATCAGCGGCTCCGGCAGAGCCATGTTCGTGCCGCCTTCAATGAACAGCCAGGACAAGCGGTTGGTGAGATCTTTGCCGTCCGGAGTCGAGCCGCCCACACACAGCCCTTGTGTCAGATGGTGTTCTGGCCCCCAGAAGGTGTTGTCGTACATTTTGAGGACGAAATTCTCGCACAGCTCCAACGCCTGCTTGTCGTCTATGCGCCCCGCCTTGATGTCGCGCTGATAGAACGGGTACAGAAGCTGATCGATGTGGTCCGGCGTGCAGGAGTAGCCATGCCCTTCGATGTGGATTGCTTGGTGGGCAAACCAGATCAATTGCATGGCTTCTTGGAAAGTCTCCGGCGGCTGAGTGGCCAGATGTTTCGGCGCCCATCCACGCTCGGCGTAGCGGCCGATCCATTCGGAGAGCCCAGAGAGCGCTTCCTCGGCGGCGGTAAGAAACGCGAGTTTCTCCGCATCGTTTTCTGCCGCGCGCCGCACCCGCACCTTCTTCAAAACGCCTCCCACGCCTCGTTCCAGCAATTCCGAGTAACTGGGACTCAAATGACCTTGGCAACAGATGAACTTATATTGGACGCTCACGTCCGGTCCCTTTGGCGCCCGTCCGCCGTGAGCGGCGCGGTACCGGCCCCATAGGTTCCGGTCCAGCCAGTACTCCCAGATATCCTGAGGAACCTTGCCGCGCAGGTATCCCGCCCGCTGGGGATTCTCGCCGGTGTAGATGTTGTTCTCCCCGATGCCGATCTCCACGATTAAAGGCATGGCGCCCGGCTTTTCGCTGATCGAGCCGGCGATCCGGTCGCCTTCGCGGCGGTAAAGCGGCACGGTGCGGAAATACTCGCGCAGCGCCAGCCCCTTGCGGACAATCCAGGGCTTGGACTCGTTGGCCTGAAACACGCGCGTATACACACGCGCGCGGTGCAGCGCCACGTCAACGGGAGACCCCAAAATGTCACGCCGCAAGGCCCCAATCTCAGGCGTCGAGGGACGCGCCAGCCCAGCAAAGGCCGGCGCAGCCGTCGCCGAAACCAAAAAGGCCCGGCGGGTAAGGGAATCGGCCCAGTTCATTTCGCGTGTCCTCTTTCGCCTTACTTGTATCACGTCTACGCAACCCCTGGGGTTCTTACACCGGATACTCTCCTACCGCCTCGGCATAGTCGCGGGTAGGGAACCAGCCACGGTGCGGGTTCCTTGAACTGTCGATGTCCGACCTCGGATGCAACGCGCGCCATCTATAGAGCAGTCCGCGACGGCTGATGATGCGTTATGGCATAGTCACAATGTAGTATGAATTCGGAACCCATTTCGCCGCCATCCAACCGATGCACTGCTGGATGGGTAGGCTCCTCGGGCGGAGGAAGGAGCAAAGATGGACTATAACTACCATGACATTGCCAAGATGATCGATCATTCGCTGCTCAACCCCACGCTGAGCGCGGAGGAACTGGAGAAGGGCTGCCGGCTGGCGGTGCAATACGACGTGGCCACCGTGTGCATCATGCCGTATTATTTGAAGCGTTGCGCCGAGATCCTGGCGGGCAGCCGAGTGAAACCGGGCACGACCATCGGTTTCCCGCATGGCGGGCACGCCACCGCCATAAAAGCCGCTGAGGCCAAACAGGCCGTGGCGGACGGGGCCGAGGAGCTGGACATGGTGGTAAACATCAGCGCCGTGCTGAGTGGGAACTGGGACTATGTGCGGCAGGACATTCAGGCGGTCATCGAGGTGGCGCACGGAGCCGGGAGAAAGGTTAAGGTCATCTTTGAGAACTGCTATTTGCATGATGATCAAAAGATCCGGCTGTGCGAGATTTGCGGCGAACTAAGGGCCGATTGGGTTAAAACGTCGACCGGTTATGGATCGGGCGGAGCCACGGACGCCGATCTGATTCTGATGCGCAAGCACTCGCCGGCTCACGTTCAGGTAAAAGCGGCGGGCGGCATCCGGGATCTGGATGCGCTGCTGCGAGTCCGCAAGTTGGGCGTCACGCGGTGTGGGGCCACGCGCACTGCAACCATGCTGGAGGAATGCCGCCGCCGTCTCGGTTTGCCACCCATTGAACTCGGCAGCCCGGCAGCGGCAGTGAGCCGGTCTTGAGTGGGCGCGGCTTCCCTTCAGCGCTGAGTCGCCGGGACGCCTGAGAGCAGAAAGTGGGCTAGCCATGCCATCGCTTTTTCCACCGCCTCAGGCGTAGGAGTGTGGCCTGCGCGGTGGTTGAACACCCCGAGGGAATCCGGTTTTGCGAAGAGGGCGTACACAGACCGAGCCGCTTCTATATACGGCCAGCTCTTGTCGCCATCAGCGCTTTCCCCAGCAAGAAGCAGGAACGGGCGAGGAGCGATCAGACCCAGTAGTTCGTGTTGGTCGCTGCCAGGCGGCAGCCGCTGTATGGCTTCTCCGAGATACCAATAGTGGTCGTAGTTCGAAAAGCCTAACCCGATGCCGGGCTCCGAGGACACAACCACGCTGATCCGGGGGTCGAAAGCCGCAGCGTAGAGAGCCATCTTTCCGCCCAGGGAATGCCCAATAATGCCTATGCGCTCCGGGTTTACCTGCGGAAGCGTGACGAGGTAGTCGACGAGCCGCGAGGCGTCCCACACCCACTTCCCCAAGCCGGTACAGCCCGGATGGCGGCGAGCAAGATTCGAGACGGCCTCATCGTACGACTCTCCGTAGCTCTCTCCGAACCACCGAATCGCAGCGGCAGTGAACCCCTGCTGCGCGATAAGGTATGCGTAGGAGCGAACCCCCGGAGGCGCGTAGCGACGACCGCCAAGGTTTTGCCCGGCCGCCGCGTCGACGTCATAGAACGGCACGATAACCACCGGACGCGGCGTTGAAGCTTCTGCCGCAGGCTCAAGGAGATAGATACGTTCCCAGGCATCCGGCTCAGTGCGCAATACCATCAACTTGCCCACGCAGCCTCCCTCTGAAAAGGTTTGTAGGAGGCGGGCCTCCGGAACGGGAGGGTGAATCCGGGGCGCCCCCAAAACCTCAAGCCACCGGCGGCGGATGCCCGCAGCTACCTGGCGCCATTCCGACACGGTCATGCCGGGAGATACAAGGGGCTTGATTTGCACTGCTTGCGGCGGCGTCTTTGGCGGGATCCGGCTTACGATGGGGCGAGGGGGCGCTGGCGTCTCGCGCTTGCCAGCGCTGCGGCAAACCCTAAATCCGGTGTACGGGCTTCGAGCGGCAGGGTCCATCGAGGAACGGTACCCGCGCGCCCAACTTGTAACCGCCGTCAGAAATGACCCACCTCGGATGACCTTCTCGAATCCCCAGACAGGACCTGCGGGATTTACTGCCTGAGCAATAGCGCCCGTAGGGTCAAAATAGTCATCACACCATTCCCAGACATTGCCTAACATGTCATACAATCCCAGCCGGTTAGGCGGATACGTCCCAACCGGAAGCGTGCCTTTTCGTAACGCATCCTGAAAAATGGAAGTATCCGTCTGTTTGGTAAAGCCGAGGTGGGCGATCTTTCTAGCTTCTTCCCCAGACGGGATTTTGGCCAATCCCAGAGCCCATGACCATTCGGCGTCGGTCGGTAAACGGTAGCCTGATTTTTCGCGGTGGCACTTTCCGGTTGTTAAATCGTAGCAGGGCTCCAGACCTTCGCGCAGGCTGCGAAGATTGCAGAACCGAATAGCCTCCCACCACGATACGGTTTCAACGGGGCGATCCGCGCCCCGGTAATGGGAGGGATTGTATCCCATGATGCTGGTGAATTCCTGTTGCGTCACTTCGGTGGCTCCCATGAGGAAGGCGCTCACCGCAACCCGCACCGGGACACTCGTATAGCCGTCTAAGCGCATCTCGCTCCCAGCCGGCACGCGTACCAGCGGGCGGCTCTCGCAGGATGCGGGCAAGGCGGCGCCCAGGCCAAACACGCAAAGGATTGAGCACCAAGAACCCATATAGGTCAGCATACGCTTCCTGCCTGGATCCGGTTATAATATGTATGCATCTTTCTTAGATGGAGGCGAATGAGTAAAGAAGACTGCATCGAAGTCACTGGAACCGTCATTGAGAAATTTCCCAGCGGATTGTTCAGCGTGCAATTAGACCAGGACCGCACGGTTCTGGCTCATTTGGCGGGCAAGCTCCGCCGGAATCGAATCCGGGTTCTGGCAGGGGACAGAGTGACCCTGGAGATGTCACCTTACGATCTGACGAAAGGCCGTATCACCTACCGGCACAAGTAGTCGCCAGCCTCATATCACGCCGGCGAAAGCAATGAAGAGGGTTCTTTTTATCTTCGGAACCCGTCCAGAGGCCATAAAGCTTTGCCCGGTGATCCTTTACTTCCAGCAACAGAATTCCGAGCTGGGCGTACGTGTATGTGTAACCGCACAGCATCGGGACATGCTCGACCAAGTTTTGACTATTTTCGGAGTAAGACCGGACTACGACTTAAACCTGATGCTACCCGGGCAAACGCTCCATCAGTCCACAGCGCGGATTCTAGCCGGACTAGAGCCGGTCCTTATGCGGGAGCGTCCCGATTTCGTGCTTGTCCAAGGGGACACCACCACGACGCTGTGCGGCGCTCTGGCGTCCTTCTATGCGGGTGTGCCTGTCGGGCATGTGGAAGCGGGTCTACGCACCGGCAACGTGCGGCAGCCGTTCCCGGAAGAAATGAACCGTGTGCTCACCACGCGGCTGTGCACCCTACACTTTGCGCCAACAGCGGCCGCCGCTGAGAATCTCCGGCAGGAGGGGGTCCCGCAAAGTCACATCACCATTACCGGAAATCCGGGCATTGATGCCGTCCTGTACGTCAAGCAGCGCCTTGAGAGCGGGCAGCTTCCGGGGGCGCATCTGCCGGGCCTGCCTGTGGGGAGGAAGCTGATCCTCGTGACGGCGCACCGGCGCGAGAGTTTTGGGGAAGGATTGGAGCGCATTTGTCGCGCCCTGGCTGCGTTAGCGCAGATCCCCGGCGTACACCTAGTCTATCCCGTGCACCCCAACCCACACGTTCGCGGACCGGTGTACCGTCTTTTGAAAGGCGTCCCCAACATCACGCTGTTAGAACCCCTCGGCTATGCTCCGTTTGTAGATCTGATGCGCCGCGCTTATTTGCTTCTCACGGATTCCGGCGGGATCCAAGAGGAGGGTCCTAGCCTGGGTAAGCCGGTGTTGGTCATGCGAGAGGCGACCGAGCGAAACGAAGCTGTCCAAGCGGGTACGGCCCGACTAGTGGGCTCTAACGTAGACCGGATTGTCGCCGAAGTTGAGCGTCTGTTGAATTCACCGGCGGAGTATGAAGCGATGTCGCGCATTCACAACCCTTACGGCGACGGGCACGCGAGCAGCCGTATCTGGTCCGCAATTCATTCGTTTCTAAGGAGTAATCGTTCCTCAATGGCGCCGACTCCGGCAGCGGAGCCAGCTGGGCAGGGAGCCTGAAATTTGGCTTCGACGCCGGATAATAGAGTGGCGGCGTGAGGAGGCCGCTCGAATGCACGACTCCAGGCGGCTGTTTCCAACCAAATTCCAGGTTCACAAGCGGGAGCCTCCCCTAGCGTCTGACCCGGCGCCGGAACCCGCTCCGATCTTTCCGCCGAATTTGGCCCAGGAGGTACGCCGGCGAGTTCTAGGGCAAGAAGACGCGGTGGATGGGATTGTCCCATACATTGAAACGTTTCGCGCCGGACTGGCGCCTTCGGGCAGACCCGCAGGAGTGTTTCTGCTACTCGGACCGACAGGAACGGGAAAGACTCGCACGGTTGAAGCCTTAGCGGAAGCCATCCATGGGGATCCTACATGCTTGGTCCGCATCAATTGCGGGGAATTCCAACTGGATCACGAAGTGGCCAAACTCATCGGCGCCCCGCCGGGGTATCTGGGTCACCGGGAGACGCAGCCGTTGCTGACCCAAAGTCGCCTGATCGCGGCCACCAGCGCCCGGCTCGGCCTCACCCTGGTTCTCTTCGACGAGATCGAGAAAGCCGCTCCTTCGCTGATGCGCCTGCTGCTTGGCGTCCTGGACCGCGCGACGTTGCGGCTGGGTGATGGCACGACCGTCAATTTTGAGCGTACGCTGATTTTTTTTACGAGCAACCTGGGGGCCCAAAGCATGGAGCAGCAGTTGCGTCCAAGATTCGGGTTCGCCCGTCCGGCATTCGCATCCGCCGCCACGAACCGCAAATTGGAAGGCATTGCAACCAATGCAGCCAGGAAATTCTTTTCGCCGGAGTTTGTAAACCGGATCGACGCGCTTTTTACGTATAAGCCGCTCTCGCGCCAGACGCTAGAGGGGATCCTAGACCACTTGATCGAGGAGATTCAGGACCATCTGGACCGCCGTCTCGGGTCCCGAAACCTGCGCCTGGAGGTGCTGCCGTCGGCACGCCGTGTATTGCTCGACACCGGATGCAGCCCACAATACGGCGCGCGGGAGCTCAGGAGGACGGTACAGCGCATGCTGGCGCACCCATTGGCGGAGCTTCTCGTGCGCGGATGCATTCCTTACGGGGCCACGCTCCGTGTGGACGCATCGCGCCGCGGCGGGTCCCTTCGGTTCCGGCCCGCCCTCGCCCACCGCCCGGCGCAAGTCGCCTGACCTAGGGTTATTGGGCCGGGTTGGAATCCCGGGGCGGAGCGTCCGCTTTGTATTCTATGCTCTCTCCTACGCTGGCGCGCTCGTCCACAAAGACTTCCAGCTTGAAATGAACCTCTCCCGTCAAGTTTTTGTAAAAGAGGCTGCCACCCGGCAAGTCTTGCGGCTCAATAGCAACGCTGTTTGAGTAGTTTCCATCCTGAATTTGGAGGACTGCCCGGCGCGCTCTCCTAATGGCGGGCGCGCGTCCATTCCACTTTACACGGACGGCGTCTCCTGCCTTTTCCGCTGAAAGACTCAACATATATGGATCGCCCCCACCGGAAGCCTCCTGAGAACGCTGGATGATCCCCACTAGATGCCCTATCGACATTCCGAGGCAAATACCGAGAACAAGAAAGAGAAAAGATAACGGAATCCAAACGTTGCCCCGTTTCAGTTTTGGAGGCGTGACCAGAGTTTCCGCCTCCGGGGTCTCCTGAGAAGCCGTCGAAAAGGCGGAGGCGCTGGCCGCCGCTGTCTCAGGGTCGGCCACATGAATCGCGGAATCCTCCTCTCGGTCCTTGCTCTGTGAAGAGACATCGCCCGAGCCGCTCCGCTGGAACGGAAATTCCATGTACGGCGACTCCGTGCGCACCACCCCACCCGCTTCACGAAAGAAAAATCCAGCCACGCCTGGCTTCCCAAGAGCGGGCTTGACCAGCAGTATGATGTCCGTTGGCCGCGGGAACAAGGCGTTGAAAAGATCCAGGTCTTCCTGGGAGAGCCTCAGCCCCTCCCGCGTATGGCTGCGAAAGAAACCGACTGCATAAACGGGGCGGTCCGGCGCCGGAGCCCACTGCGCCACCGTCTCCCGAAACTGCGCTTCCTCCTCCGGGGATAGGAGAAATGAGGGGCCGCGGGAATAACTGCACGAGACAACCTCAAAATCATCCACCGTAACCACTAGTTTTTCCGACAATACCGCCCGGCCTAAGAGGACGCCGCCGACCTCGGCCCCTCTTCGCGGGATAGCTCCCAAACCGCGCATGATCGCCGTCGAAAGGCGGTCCACAACGTCGCAATGCACACGGATTGAGACGTTCTTATCGCTGATTTCCCAAAGGACGTATTCACCCGATGGCGCTTCCGGATCAATACTCAAAGTTTCTGCCCTCACCATGACACGGTCCGCCCACAGCCGATTTCGCGGGACGCCCCGGTCTGTTCCATGGTAGACTCCGGAGCCGCCGCCGCTCAACCCTACTATCGGCTCGCTGCCCGGAAAACTACAATAAGGCTGTGGCCGGAACCCTTTATGTTGTTGCTACTCCCATAGGCAATTTGGAAGATATCACATTGCGCGCATTGCGCATTCTGAAGGAAGTGGACCTTATCGCATGCGAGGACACGCGCCAGACGCGGAAGCTCTTAGAGCGCTACGCCATAAGGAAGCCTGTCTGGAGCTACCACGAACACAATGAAGCCGCGCGCGCGCCCCAAATTGTAAGCCGACTAGAGCGCGGCGAGGACGTGGCGCTGGTATCTGACGCCGGTACGCCACTCGTCGCTGATCCGGGATACCGGTTGGTGTCTCTCGCCGCGGAGCGTGGGTTCAAGGTCACTCCCATCCCAGGGCCCAGTTCGCTGACAGCCGCGCTTTCAGCGTCTGGTCTCCCGGTGGATTCCTTTTTCTTTGTCGGTTTTCTTCCTCCCAAGAGCGCCAAAAGACGGGAAAAAATTGAAGAACTGGCAGGATGGTCCTCTACGATTGTTTTTTTTGAAGCTCCACACCGGATACTGGAGACATTGCAAGACTTGGACCGGGTGGTGGGCGATCGGCCAATAACTGTCGCCAGGGAGCTGACTAAGGTTCATGAGGAAATCCTGCGCGGAACAGCCTCTACCATCCTCGACCAACTGCGCCAGCGAGAGGCGGTAAAAGGGGAGTTTGTAGTGCTGGTCGGGAAGAGCGCCACTTCGCCAAAGGCAAGCCTCTCTCTCGAAGAAAGCTATCGGGAGCTACTCGACCAGGGGCTGCCTCGGATGGAAGCTATTAAAGGGGCGGCACGGCGGGCCGGCGTCACCAAGAGAGAGGCTTATGCGCGACTCAGCCCGCTCCCCCGCCCCAACGAAGGGTAAGCTCCTGCTACCGAGTTAACGGCGCGACATGGGCACAGAGCCGGAAGTCAACTCCTGCACTGTGAACCGGCGGGGCGCTTTGCGCTCTTCCACAGCCGCGCCTGTTAGAGGGAAATAAAGGTCAAAGGCCGCCCCCTTCCCCTTTTCCGAATGCACACGAATTTGGCCGCCATGCCGGCGCACAATCCCGTAAACGACTGAGAGGCCTAACCCGATTCCCTGACCGGTCTCTTTCGTGGTGAAAAACGGCTCAAAGATTCGCCGCAACGTTTCTCCGTCCATCCCCGGACCCGTATCCCGGATGGTCATCCGGGCGCAAGGCCCTGGCGTCAACGGGTCAGGCGGTCGAGTTTCTAAAGCAGTAACGATATACAGTTGGCCCCCGCCCGCCATAGCATCATGTGCATTCGCCACCAAACTCATGAGCGCCTGCTCAAACTGGGCGGGATCCAGCTTCACCGGGATGGGATCCCGGGAGAGCTCCATCACCACACCGATCTGTGGCCCTAGCCGGGATCGAATCGCAGGTTCCAGCTTCAGGATAGATTGGTTTAGATCTACCTGTTCAGGCTTAGACACTCGCATGCCGGCAAAGGTCAAAAGCTGAAAGGCGAGGAAAGCGGCTCGCTCACCGGCTCGTTGAATGTGCTCAAGGTCCCCGCGAATCGGATCTTTTCCCTCGAGGGAATGGAGGAGCAAGTCGGCATAACCGTTGATGGTGGTGAGGAGGTTGTTTAAGTTATGGGCCAGCTTGCCAGCCAGACGCCGGAGCGCATCGTAGCCATTAGGAGTGAAGCTGCTGTCGGGAGCACCGGAGGATGGAACAGTAAGATCCCGAGAGAGTGGCCAAGCTTCCACCGTCGGGGCAGCGGTGTCCTTCGCTCGTTCCAGCGCTCGCATCCATTGGGAACGATTGCGCAGGTAAGAGAGCAACAGGACGCTTGAAAGCACACCTCCAAACAGCGGATACAGGGGGAAGGAAAGCGGGTTCACGTCCTCCCGTGCGTTGGATTCGCGCAGTGTTTGAGCGGCTTGCCGAACATGTCCCGCGGCTTCCTCCATGAGTTTCCGAAACTGCACCTCCTCGGCCCGGCGACGTTCCGGGGGATAGACCTCGGCCAAAATGTTTTTTCGAATCTCCTCCGCCTGCCCGACCAAAGAGTAGACGCGACCCAAAGAATTCATGATTTGCTGCACTGCCGGATCACGGCCGTCCAGTTGTTCGATTTGGCGCCGGTAGGTGAGAAACAACACTCGCCACCGATTCAGAGCTAAATCGCGGGGGAGGTCGGGTATCACGGCGGCGCCGGCCGTTAGGTCTTGCAAGGCTCTTTCCACATTAGAGAGACGGTCTATCACCTGCAAGCGGGTATTCTGTCGCTTCTGTCGCAATCCCGGATCGAGCAGCAACCACAACGTCCAGCTCAGAAAGACTGCGGTGGCGCTAACCAGGACAACGGCACACCAGGAGCGCCCTAAGGTCGTCACAGAGCTTTCGCGTTGTCCAGACAGGAGCACCTTATCTTATAGGCTAACCCCTCGGTCTGTTATAAGGGTAGAACCTGAGGACTCGGAAGGGCTCGAATGGGTACTGTATCTCGAGTACCGCCGCTAGAAACGAGAACGCCCCGGGGATAGGGCCGGGGCGTTGGGTTTAGATTCGGGCGACGTCCTACTCTCCCACGCACTTGCGCGCGCAGTACCATCGGGGCTGAGGAGCTTAACTTCCGTGTTCGGGATGGGAACGGGTGGGACCTCCTCGCTAGGATCACCCAAAAGATCGTCAAACTGGTGAGACGATGCGCGTTGGAGTCTATGGACGGGCCACTTCACAAAGCGTGCGGCGGTGGCCAGCGGCTTTCACAAGGGAGTGAATTTTATGGTCAAGCCGAACGGGCTATTAGTACCGGTAAGCTCAACGTATTACTACGCTTACACATCCGGCCTATCCACGTGGTAGTCTTCCACGGCCCTTATTAGCGGCATGACCCGCTTGGGAGATCTCATCTTGGGGAAGGTTTCGCGCTTATATGCCTTCAGCGCTTATCCTCACCGAACTTCGCTACCCAGCTGTGCTCCTGGCGGAACAACTGGATCACAAGAGGTTCGTTCATCCCGGTCCTCTCGTACTAAGGACAAGCCCCCTCAAATCTCCTACGCCCACCGCAGATAGGGACCGAACTGTCTCGCGACGTTCTGAACCCAGCTCACGTACCGCTTTAATAGGCGAACAGCCTAACCCTTGGGAGCTTCTACACCCCCAGGATGCGATGAGCCGACATCGAGG